>Ga0302325_10012006_pt1 | contig 18632 bp, 16 predicted proteins | sample Palsa_T0_2_FD_201948 | JGI IMG/M metagenome (GOLD analysis project Ga0302325, IMG submission 201948) | Peat permafrost microbial communities from Stordalen Mire near Abisko, Sweden - Palsa_T0_2 | ecosystem: Environmental > Terrestrial > Soil > Palsa > Peat permafrost | place: Sweden: Abisko...
GTAACCCCGAACGCCCGGGCCGCCGCGGCCACGCTCATCCCCTGCCCAACTACCGCCGCGACCGCCAACCGACGCACCCGCTCCTGCTCCGCCTGCGACCACACCCGAGCATCAACAGCCACACCCCAATGCTACCCTAACCGTCGGCTATTTGCTCACCAGGTTAGTAGCGTCATCATGCGGTGAGGCTTCTTTACGCAGCACTCGCGATCGTTCACGACCGAAAACCCGGAAGCCCGCTCTCTAGCCGATCCGCGCGCTCTCCACCTTCGCGAGGCTCACGGCCTGCCTCGAAGAGACTCCCCCTTTGAGCCCGACGACGATGACCGCTCCTTTCACGGCTCCCTGTCGCCACAAGACAGCGAACGCCTGGAAATGGTACCCGCCTGACATTTGTGTGACCGCACAGAGCTCGGCCTGATCACCGATCGTGGCGCCGACTGACAACTTATGCCTCCCGCATGCCTTGATGCTCGCATCCAGCGATGCGGCGACGCCCCCCCGTGAGGCGTAAATCGACGCCGACGACGTGATCTCAATCGCGCCGCTCACCGAGTCCGAGAGGGCGACATCACTGGCGAAGTCCGTCTCGTAGCCCGTGCGGTAGCCCCAGCTCTTGAGCTCAGCGAGCGTCACCCCGCCCTCGCCGACCGCTGCGGCCGCGTTCATGGCTCCCGAGGTATCGACCTTGAACCCCGTTGGCATGTCCGAGAGTCGAAGGACCATCTGGCGCGGGCTGCGCGACGCGAGAGCGCTCGCGGTCGCAACCATCGCGAGGGCGGCGATTAGGGCTACGGCTCCCTTGGCAACCCGTCGGAGATCCTGAGGCGCCCGAGCTGCCTGGTGCGGCCCGGCACCTCGCGGAGCAAGAGGGCGCCCTTCGAATGCGCGCCGCGGCTCGGTGTAGGCGCCGCTCGCCACGAACGCATGCTATCGCCCGAGCCGCCAATCATTCATGGACGGAGGGACTCCTGGCCCGAACGAACGACGCGCGAGTGGCGCGCGGCCACGCACGGGATCTCAGCGTTGCCGACAAGCCAGCTGCCAACAACGCAGTCGAACCGGTCCTCGATCCGGCTCGAACCTCGACGTTCGAGAGGATCGTCGCCCACGGCACCGTTTGGGCGAAATGAGACGGTGTTTGAGCTGTTTGACGGCGCAACCACGTGGGCCGTTGGTCGAGGCGTGGTGGTGCGGCCTGGTGTTGGGGCACGACCTCAAACTCCCACCTCGACCAACCGAGCACGAGCAAGCTCGGCTCGATGCTGGCCGTAGTCGGAGCCAGCTTCGAGCTCGAAGGACTCTGCGCCGCACAGCCGCCGGCCGAGCTTCCGAGGCATTACGGTAACGCATCCACAAACGGAATCACCGGGGCCCACGAGCGCGGGCAGCTACTCGCTCATCGGTTCTCTCGCTCAGCCGGCGAGACCTGACCGCCCACCGTTCCAGGTAGGACGATGTTTCCGGCGTCGTCGAGGCCGAAGCCCGGGTTGTGCGCGATCTCCCAGGCGTGTCCATCGAGATCGCGGAACGCCCCCGCGTACCCACCGTAGAACGTCTCTGCGGGCTCGCGCGCAATCTCGGCTCCGTTCCCCCGCGCCAGTTCGATCAGGGCGTGAACCTCCTCCCGCGAACGGACGTTGTGGGCCAAGGCAATACCGCTCCAGTTCGCGCCCTCGTCAGCGATCCCGATGTCGAGGGCAAGCTTGTCGCGCCCCCAGAGGACGAGAATCACCCCGTTGGCCTGAAAGAAGGTCGTTTCCTCCACCTCGAGAGCGGGCGACCATCCGAGCGCCCGGTAGAACGCCTTCGCTCGCCCGTAGTCCGCAACACCGAGGGTCACGAGACTCACGCTCTGCTGCACGTGGCGAGGCTAACCCAAAACCGGCCGGGCGCTCGATGAGACATGACGCGCCGGCCCCGACGCGTGCGACCGAGTTCCAAAAAGGGGCTTGCGCGACACGCATTCTGCCGCGGGCGCCCGAGGCGACGTGGCTCGACGACCGGGTGCGGGAGACAGCGCCGATGCCGAGCGGCTCATCCGCGCGTCTCCGAATGGGCTGCGGCTGTGCGTCAACCTGACGCACCTCGCTCCCGCGATGGACGGCGATTCGAATCGGGGTCAAGGAAGAGGGCCCGCGTGCCGATACTCTCGGGAACGGGTAGCTCGGCATCGTTCTGCCGAGACCGGGAGCTGATTTTCCCGGTCACCGAGGCACTGAGTTCCTGGCGCCGCTCGGATCCCTAACAGAAGGGGACGAGTGTGAACAGAAGCTCGATTCTGGTGCCGATCTTCGTCGCGGCGCTCGGGCTTGCCGCCGTCGGCGCGATCATCGTTCTCCAGCGCCATGCGAGTGACAGTCGTCGCGACGAGCTGAGCCTTTCGAAGGCGCAAACCGACCTCGAGGCACTGCAGAGCGCGCCGTTCCAGGCCACGAGCGGCACCGGCGGGAGTCCGCAACTTGCGGCGGAGCTGATGCGGACGGGAGAGGGGCAGATCGCCGAGACGCTCGCTGAGTTGCGCCGCCACGACCCACCGCAGGCCCTCGAGGAGTTGCGCGCCCCGCTCAACGCGAACTACTCCGCGCTCGGTCGAATCTACAAGATCGGCGAGACCTCGACGAGCTACGGGCCGGACGCCGACAGGCTCGCCGGCATCGCGACGAAGTTGCAGGTCGCGGTCGCCGCGCTCCTCAGCGAAGCGGGCCGCACCTACCAAAGCCGCGCTGCCCGGGCAGATCTCGAAGCCGAGGTCGGGACGGCGGTGGCGATCATGCTGCTGCTCGCCGCCTTCGGCGTTCTCTACCGCAAGAACACGGGTTTGCTCGAGTCGAGTCGACAGGAAGCCCTCTCCGATGCCCTCACAGGCCTCGGCAATCGAAGGGCGCTCAGGGCCGACCTCGCCGCCGGTATCGCACGTGCGAGCCTCGAGCAGCCGCTGATGCTCGGCCTGCTCGACCTCGATGGCTTCAAGCAGTACAACGATACGTTCGGGCACCCGGCCGGAGACGCGCTTCTGGCTCGCCTCAGCGGGCGCTTGCGGGAAAGCCTGCAGGGCACTGCGCTGGTGTACCGGATGGGCGGTGACGAGTTCTGCGTGCTTGGAAGGGTCGGGCCTGAAGCGAGCCTCGAAATCGTCCGCGGAGCCGCGGCGGCGCTCAGCGAGTCCGGAGAGACGTTCAAGATCTCGTGCTCGTACGGCAGCGCACTCATGCCTGGTGAAGCGTCGTCTGCCGAGGACGCGCTTCATCTCGCCGATCAGCGTATGTACGCCCAGAAGGTCGGATCCGCCTCGGCCGGCCGCCAGAGTAGCGACGTGCTGCTCAAGGTTCTCAGCGAACGCAGTAGCACGCTCGAGACGCACGTCAGCAGCGTCGGCCAGCTCGCCCGGCTGGTTGCCGGGCTCCTCGATCTCCCCGAAGCCGAACAGGAGCGAATCCAGCTCGCCGCACAGCTCCACGACATCGGCAAGACCGCGATCCCCGACTCCCTGCTCAACAAGCCCGGGAAACTCAGCCCGAAAGAATGGGAGTACATGCACAGCCATACCCTCATCGGCGAGCGGATCCTGCTCGCCGCCCCCTCGCTGGCCCAAACCGCCGCGCTCGTCCGCTCCAGCCATGAATGCCTCGACGGTACCGGCTACCCGGACGGCCTTTCGGGCGACCAGATCCCTATCGGCTCCCGCATCATCGCCGTCTGCGACGCCTTCGACGCCATGACCTCGACACGCCCCTACAGCGCGGCGATCCCGGTCAGCGACGCGCTCACCGAGCTCCAGCGGGAGAGCGGCGCACAGTTCGACCCTGCGATCGTGGAGAGGTTCACAGCACTGGCCAAGGATCTCCGGCTCGACCTGCACCAGAAAGCCGCCTGATCTTGTCGATGTCGCGAGTGCGACGATCCGGAACCACGCCAGACGGTGGCGCGTTTGTCTGCTCGCGAGCTGCTCGACGGAGACGTGCACGCCCCAAGGGCGATCCGTTCGTCCGATGGGTCCCCTTTGCCGGGCAAACGCCCGAGTCGTCGCGGGCCGGCGTGAGTCAAAAGCTGCGAGCGCCTCTGCGACGCCACTCGACGGGTCGCTTCGCGTCCAGGTGGGCTCGCGGTGCAGACGCTGCAGGCGGAGATGACGACGGTTCGCCTCAGACGAGTCGGCCCGGCGCGACGGCTACCGCGGTGCGAACGTGGCGCTCGCGAGACTGAGTGACGAGCGCGTCGCGGGCCCGTCGTTCGGCTGAATCGAGATCTCGAGGGCCGCGTAGCGATCAGGAGCAGGGAGCGGTACGACAAGAGCGACCTTCCTACCTGCGGGGGTGAACGACGCAACTGCCGTCATTTGCGTTGAGCCCCGCGGCAAGAGCCAAAGCTCGTAATGGCTGTGGGGCGGCGGCGCGGGAATATCCTTCAGCTGCAGCCGGATCTCGCCACCGGAGCTGTTTGGGTGATAGAGCTCTGCGCGCCCGCTGACGAGGGTGGAGCGGAACCGGCCGGCGATCGCCGCGCTCGCCGACGCACGGCCAAGGTTGGTTCCGGATTCGAGGCTCGCGGTGATCGCGGCTGCCGCTGCAGCGCTCAGCGCCGCGGCGGTAAGGATCGGCAGCCAGCTGCGCCGCCGCGGCGGGCGTCTGAAACCCGCCGTCCTCCTGGCCTCGACCTCGCTGCCCCCTCCGCTCGCTGCGAGGATCCGGTCGAACATGTCTGGCGGCGGGGCGACACGCGGCAGGGCTCTTCCGAGAGCGTCGAAGGTGGACTCGTCGTCGGGCGAGTCGAAAAGATCGCTCACCGTTCGTCCTCACTGCGAAACTCGTCGCCGACGCTTCGAAGGCGATCGATCGCGACCCGCATACGGCTCTTGACGGTACCGAGAGGGATCTCCAAGCGCTGGGCGATCTCGCTTTGGCTCAGACCATCGAAGTACGCGAGCTGCAGCACCTCGAGCTGAGGGCCGGGAAGGGCCGCCATCGCCTCCGCGACGCGCACGGCCTCCTCGGCGCTCGTCACGAGTTGCGCCGTGTCGGCCGAGTGGCCTTCGGGCTCGATGTACTCGCTCGGAACGGCCCGCCGTTCCCGCGACCGTGCCGCATCGATGGCTCGGTTCCGCGCGATCGTGCACAGCCAGGTCGAGAGGCGCCCACGTCGCGCGTCATAGCGGGCCGCGTGCCGCCACAACTCGACGAAGACGTCCTGCACACACTCCTCGGCGGTGTGCGCATCCCCTACAACCCGGTAGGCGATCGCGTAGATCATCCGTCCGTAGCGGGCATAGAGCTCACGGAGGGCATCGGCATCACCCGCGACGACGCGGGCCACGGCCGTCGCGTCAAGCACCGCGGCGTCTTGCCCGGGTTGAGTCGGCATCACGCGCTGCCGAGGGTAGCCGCACTCGCGCCCCGACCGCGTCGAGGCGAGTCCTTCCGGACGTGATGTCTGTGGCACCCGAGCCTCCATGTCAACGGATATCTCAACGGTTTCCCCGCGCCGGGGCCGAACCGCCTACCGACGAAACTTCTTCGCCGCGAAGGTGCTCGGCGGATCGACCCCCGGAGCGAATGATCCGATCCCCGAGTGCCCCCGTATCACGGGCTCTTGACTGTCCTCGACAACGAAGGAGCATCGATGAGAACACGCATCTCGGTTGCGGTTGTGGCGATGGCCGCCGTTTTGGGAGTCAGCTCCGCCACAGCCTCGGTCGCGACCCTGAAGGCGACGAGCCGCGCCAGGAGCGAGAACCTGGTTCAGGTCGCGGCGGCTGATAGCCAGCTATCGACACTGGTTACGCTCGTCAAGAAAGCAGGGCTCGTGATGACGCTCTCGAGTCCGGGCGCCCATCTGACGGTCTTTGCTCCCGACAACGCCGCATTCGCGGCGCTCAAGAAGGCTGATCCGATGACCTTCAACGCGGTCGCGACGACCCCGGCTCTGCTGAAGAAGGTCCTGACCTATCACGTGCTGGCGAGCGAGGTCGAGGCACCCGCCGCGATCGCGCTGGCAGACAAGCACGGCTCGGTCGCAACGGTCGAGGGCGAGAAGATCGCACTGTCGGTGAAGGGCGGCAACCTTTTCCTGAACGGCTCCGCCGAGGTCATCAAGGCGGATGTCTCCGCTTCCAACGGTGTCATCCACATCATCGACGCGGTGCTCGTTCCGCCGTCGGTCAAGGTCAACGGCTAGAACTGCCGCCCTCGCGCGGTCCGGGCGCCGCGACCGCGCCCGGACCGCGGGAGGGCGGAGACGGAACCCGCTCCGCACGGGCGCCGGCGGCTCCCCATCACCCTGTCGGTCGCCGCTGTCGGCGCATCGCAGTCCTGGTGCGGTCGGTGTGCCGCGGCCGCCCACGAAACGGCTAGAGCACCCCGACCAGCCACACGATCACCGCGACGAGCAGCGAGCCGAGGATCGCAAGCGCGAGCAGGCCGAGGTTCGCGGCAAGGAAGGCGACAAATGGCGTCGCGGAACTCCTGCCGGAGGTGAGCCCGCGAACGATTCCTCGCGCCCGGCTGCGCGCGTTTCTCGGGCCGGGCCTCACACCGTGCAGCGAGATCGGCAGCCCGAACGACCGCAGCGACGAGAGGAGCAGCGGGTCGACCGTGCCACTCCCGACGAGGACGATCTCGTCGGCCGCAAACCGCTTGAGAGCATCTGCGACCGCCAGCACCGGGTCGGATACAGCGGCCTCGCCACCGAGTTCGGCCGCCCCGGCGAGGAGCCACTCCGCCTCCAGGACCCGTGCAGAAGCCTCACCGTGGGCTCTCTCCTCGTCGGTCGCAAGCCACTCAAGCGGCCCGACGTGGCTCGGCGCGACGATGTAGACGGACACTTCATCGGCGTCCGCCTCGGCAACCACGCCGTCGAGTTCCTCGCGCGAGGCGACGTCGAGGAGAAGGACGAGAAGCCGGCGGCCCATTGAGCCAGAGCGTAGGGCACGGGCGCCGCGCGACCGAAGGCCGTGGAGCGCTGGGTCGAACGTCCACGCGTTCTGTCCATGCCCCGAACCGTGCGCCCGGGTGCCCTCTCTAGGATCGGTCACGGTGGACGGGCAGGCGAGGAGCCGAGACGAACGGAGCGAAGAAACCCTGATGCGCCGGGCAAGGAGAGCGGCCGCCGGGTGCGCGCTCAGGTCGCGGTCTCCCGCCGCCGAGTGGCTCGTCGTCCTGGCACTCGCAGCGCTCCTCACGCTCGGTACGCCGGCGGGAGGCGCCACGGCGGTCCAGGGAGAGGCGACCTACTACACGGGCCTCGGCTTCGACACCTGTAACGCTCCCCCGCTCGCAACGCTCGAGGCCTGGCTCGCATCTCCCTACCGGGCGCTCGGCATCTACGTGGGCGGCGTCAATCGCGGCTGTACAAACGGCGAGCTCTCGGCGGCGTGGGTCGAGGGTGCAGAGGGGCTCGGCTGGGCGCTCGCCCCCCTCTACGTCGGCCTCCAGGCTCCGTGCACATCCCAGCCGGGCGTGGCGGAGATCAACCCCTCCGCCGCAACCACGCAGGGCGCTTCCGCGGCAGACGACGCGATTTTGCAGGCGAGCCAGCTCGGACTGCCCTCGAGCAGCCCCATCTACTTCGATATGGAGGGCTACGCGCTCGACAACCCGGCCTGCACCCAGACGGTGCAGACCTTCCTCTCGGCCTGGATCCTCGAGCTCCACAACCAGGGCTACCTGGCGGGCGTCTACGGAAGCGCTGCCTCGACGATGCGCGACCTCCAGGCGCTCACAACCACCGCTGCGGCCCCCGACGACGTCTGGATCGCCGACTGGAACACCGACACGAGCGTTTTTGGCGATCCCTACGTCTCCGACGCGATCTGGACAAACCACCAGCGGATTCATCAGTTCAGCGGCGGCCACCGCGAGACCTATGCCGGGGTCAGCCTCGACATCGACGGCGACTCCTTCGACGGAGCGGTCGTGGCGCAGGCCGGCACGACGCCGGCGCTCGCCGCACCCGCCGAGCCGACGACTCCCTCAACACTCTCGGCCGCAGGGTCGGTGAGCACGAGCGATGGCGTGACGAACGTGAGTTGGCCGGCCGGGACGTTCCAGGGCTCGGTCGTCGTCGCACTCACCCCGACCCTGCCGATCGGACCGGTCCCCGGATTTGGAAGTGGCGGCTACGGAGTTCGGCTCCAGGTACAGCAAACGGGCACGACCCTTTCGGCGACCGGTTTTGCGGCACCCCTGACGATCCACATCGCCCCCCAGGCGGGAGCCCTCGCGCCGGTCAGCTCGGGGGACGGAGCGCGCTGGACGACGCTTCCCGAACTCGTCGGCAACCTGCTCCCGGTCGGCGTCAAAGCGGCCTATGCCCGCCAGCCTGATGGGTCGGTCGAGATCGAGACGAGAAGCAGCGGCCTCTTTGCCCTCCTGCCCGAGACCACGCCTCCGCCGGCGCCGTCCCGCCTCAGCGGACGCTTCTCCTACGGTGCGCTCGTCCTCAGCTGGCCGGCGTCGACCGGCCCGAGCGGGAGCGCCGTCTCCTACCAGGTCACGCTGACCAATCAGCCACTGCTCTCGGTCGCCGGGGAGACCGACGCGGCGCTGCGAACCTTCCACCGCGACGGACCGAGCGTCTACCGGGTGCGCGCGGTTGATGGGGCAGGCAACCTGAGCGCGCCCTCACCGCCCGTCGTGGTGCTGCCCTCGCCGCGACCCACCCGAGTCCCCAAAGCGGTTCCGGCGTGGGCGTGGGAGCTCTTCGCCTGGCAGCAGCAGGGCTCCGTCGGACCGCGGCCGGCGGCGCCCGCCACCGCGCCGCGCTGGTACTGGCTCTGGCGGGCGTGGCGCATCTCGCCTTTCCACCTGCGGGACTGAGCAAAACCGCGCCTGGGAACTGCCGGACGCCGGCCCTTCTTGAGTCGACCCGAAAGGCTCGGAGGTAGCCGCGTCGAAGGTTATGCTCGGCGTGCCCCCAAAGGACGAGGGGCCCTGGCTGGCAACGACACGAAAGGGCGTTTGCATGGACGCGCTGATGAAGCTCTCCCGCGATGTACAGATCGTGCTCGGCGGAGCCGCGCTTTACGTGATCATCTCTCTCTTCGACTGGCAGTCCGCATCGGGCAGCTCTGCTGGCTTCCACTACAGCATCGGCTTCAACGAATGGCACTCGTTCTTCGGCGTCATCACCGCGCTGCTCGCGATCGCACTGGTCGCGTGGGAGCTGGCGCGTATCTACGAGGTGAAGATCCCGATCGGCTCGCTCACACCCGGGTTCGTCTCCGTGGGACTCGCAACGTTGCTCCTCCTTTTCACCGTCATCATCTTCCTCGACTGGAGTCAGTTCCGAGCGTGGCCCGAATTTCTTGGTCTCATCCTGTCGCTTGTGATCGGCGGCTTCGCGTTTAAACGCGCGAGGGACGAGGGCGTCGAGCTACCGAACCTGCCGAAGAACAGCGGCTCGGTCGGGTCGGCATGAGCTCGGGCGGCGGCTCCTCGTCGCTCGGATCGAGCGGGGGACCGACGGAGGACGGCTCCGGCGGCTAGGCTCGGCCACCGGCAGTTCGTCACCCGGCCGGGCATGACCTCGCCGGGTGATTTGCGGGCGGCACCTTTTGCACGACGCCGCGTGAGCACGACTCGCGCGGCGTCGGCCAGGGCAGGCGAGGCCGGATTCAGGCAGCGCGCACGCAAGCGGCGCCGCCTGGCGCGGCCCGGGCCGGACGCGGGTAGCCTGAGCCCATGAGATCGCGGATCGGAGGGCGGGGCTCTTCGGTAGAGCTCGCGGCCTGCGACGTCGCCGCGATCGTCGTCTTCGTCACGATCGGGCTCATCTCTCATCATCGGGGGTTGAGTGCCGGAGGGTATGCCCGCGACACGCTTCCGCTTGCCGGCGGTTGGTTCGGCGCGGCGGCGCTGTTCCGCGCCTACGGCGACGCTCCGCGGGGCCGCGCCGTTCTCGCGACGTGGGCCTGCGGCGTTCCGGCGGGTGTCCTCATTCGCGCTCTCGCCCTCGGCCGGCCGCTGAACGGGAAGGAGGCGGCGTTCCTTGGCGTCTCTCTGTGCATGATCGGACTGCTCGTCACGCTCCTGCGCGGCGCGCTGCTGCTCGCCGATGGCGCGAGGCTCGGACCGCGTCTCCCCGCGCTGCCGCGGGATGCGCCCTATCGGGAGGAGCGACGGTAGCGCTCTACGAGAGGATCGCCGACCTGCCGCTCCGCATAGAGGAGGTCGTCTTCGAGGTCGCGTCGATCGAGATCTCGCCGCAGTTCACGCGCAGGACGACGACGGTGAAGCTCCTGGGCGGTACGGGATCCGACGGTAGGCGCGAGATCGGTCTCGGCGAGGACGTCACCTACGACGCCGAGGAGCACACTCCCGCTCGTACGATCTCGGTCGACCTCGCCGGGTCGTGGACGCTCGACTCACTCTCCAAGCGGCTCGCGCTCGAGGAGCTCTTCCCCCACGGTGAGCCGAAGCAATCGGCCTATCGGAACTACCGCCGCTGGGCGTTCGAGTCGGCTGCACTCGACCTCGCACTGAGACAGTCAGGCGGCTCGCTCGCGGGGAGACTCGCGCGCGAGCCGACGCCCCTGCGCTTCGTCTCCTCGACGCGGACGACCTCGCTCGAAGGCTGGCTCGAGCTGTATCCCGAGCTGCGCTTCAAGCTGGACGCGACGCCCGACTGGAGCGATGCACTCCTCACCACGCTCGCGGCCCGCGGGAACGTGGATGTCGTCGATCTCAAGGGCGCCTATCACGGAACGCCCGTCGATAACCCCCCTGACATCGATCTGTACACGAGGGTCGCCGAGACCCTCCCCGGCGCCCTCATCGAGGACCCGGCGCTCACCCCGGAGACGGATGCAGCGCTCGAGCCTCACCGTGGCCGCATCACCTGGGATGCCCCGATCCACAGCTGGAGCGACGTCGAGGCGCTCCCCTTCGCGCCCCGCTGCCTCAACTCAAAGCCGTCCCGCTTCGGCTCGCTCGAGCGCCTCTTCGAGTTCTACGACCGCTGCGCGAAAGAGGGGATCGCCCTCTACGGTGGCGGCCAGTTCGAGCTCGGGGTCGGCCGCGGCCAGATCCAGTTGCTCGCGGCGCTCTTCCACCCCGACGGCCCCAACGACGTCGCGCCCGGCGGCTACAACGCGAGCTCGCCGCTGGCGGGGCTGCCGAGAAGTCCACTCGACCCCGCCGCCGCGCCCGTCGGCTTCCGCCGCAGCGAGTAGGACACCCGCGACGACGACGATACCCATTGCTCCCAGACAGGGCGGGTCGGGCTCTCGTGGCCCGGAACCGCTCCGCCCCCGCGGTAGCGACGCTCGTCGCGTGCCAGCCGCGGCGGCGCGCACTGAGCTGAGCCGAGGTGCCGGGATCAACGCGAACGGACGCCCCGGTCGCGCGGGCCTCCAGCAAGAATGTGGCGGTGAAGATCATCTGCACCGGTCTCAACTACGCCGGCCACATCCACGAGCAGGGGATGGAGCCGCCGGCCGAGCCGCTCCTCTTCGCCAAGTTCGATACGACGCTGATCGGTCCGGGGGAGGCGATCGTCCTGCCACCGGAGGCGACGCACGTCGACTCGGAGGCCGAGCTCGCGGTCGAGATCGGACGAACGGGCAGGCGGATCGCCGAGGACGACGCGCTCGATTTCGTCGCCGGCTACCGCTGCGCCAACGATGTCTCGGCCCGCAATCTCCAGTACGGAGACAAGCAATGGACGCGCGGCAAGGGTTTCGACACGTTCTGCCCTCTCGGGGACCGTCTCGTCCCAGTGTCGGAGCTCGGCGACGGGAGTGGGCTCCGAGTCGTCCAGCGACTGAACGGCGAACTCCTCCAGGACGGCAACAGCGCGGACCTCGTCTTCGGCGTCCGCCGCCTCATCGCGTTCGCCTCGGCCGTCTTCACGCTTGCGCCGGGGGATCTGATCCTCACCGGTACCCCCTCCGGCGTCGGATACGCGCGCACCCCGCGTCTCTCGATGAAGGACGGCGACCGCGTCGAGGTCGAGATCGAGGGAATCGGCGTGCTCGCAAACCCGGTCGTCGCCGAGCGACGCTGAGCCTCACTCAGCGCGCAAACGCATCCAGAAGCGCCGGACGCAGCTCCTCGTAGCGGAAATCGAATTCGTCGAGCCGTCCGGATACGGCCCGCTGACCGTGGAGGAGCAGGTCTGCCTGGTCGCCGAGAGCCAGTCGCAGGACGAGCGCCGGCGTCGGGATGAGCGCCGGACGATGGAGGACCGCGCCGAGCTCGCGCGCCGCCTCACGCTGGCGCAGCTGCTGGGGCGCGACGGCGTTGAGGGGCCCGGAGAGCGATTCCTCGTCGATCGCGAGGCGGTACAGGGCGACGAGATCGTCGCGGTGGATCCAGGGGAAGAACTGGCCCCCGCTCCCGAGAGGCCCGCCGACAAAGAGCCGGAACGGCAGCGCCATCAAGCGCAGAGCCTGTGCCCCGGGACCGATGACGAGCCCGGTGCGCATCGCGACGTGCCGGATCGGCACCGCCGCGGCAGCGGCCTCCCACTCGACGCACACCTGCGCCAGAAACGAGGTCCCCGGCGGCGCCGTCTCGTCAACCACCAGCTCGCGCGTATGACCGTAGTAGTCGATGCCAGAGGCGGTGACGAGCACACGCGGCCTCCGCGTCGACGCCTCGATCGCCCCGGCGAGGGAACGGGTCGTCTCGACCCGACTCGAGCGGATCGACTCCTTGCGGCGCGCGGTCCAGAACGGCGCCCCGATGCTCTCGCCGGCCAGGTTCACCACCGCGTCGGCGCCCTCGACCGCCCCACCGACCTCGTCCCAGGGAACGCTCGTCACCCGGGCGGATGCGCCAGCCGGTCGCCGCGAGAGCGCGAGGACCTGGTGGCCGTCTGCGAGGAGCGACGCGGCGAGCGCAACCCCGACATAGCCCGAGGCGCCCCCGATGACCACCTTCATCGCCTCGCCACCACTCTGGTCATCTCAGCGGCCTGGCGGTCGTGAACCGTGGTCGGGCGACGCGCGCCCGGCGCCGTGCCGAGCGGCCTCGAGCAGCGCCCGACGCAGAAGCTCCGGGCCCGCATGGGAGATGTCGCCGGGAGCGCGTGTGCTCTCGGACTGGCAGGCGGTGAGGTCTGGGCCGCTTTCCCGGACGGCATCGTCGGAGCGCGCCAAGCAGCGGCAGTCGCCAAGCTCGGCCAGGATCGCGGGCACGCCGAGCGGCCCGACCCCGTAGGGCCGCTGGATCAACGCACGGCAACATCGTCCTACCGGGCTCGGCATCAGCGTATGACTCACTCATGACGGCTTGTTCACATGTCGGAAGTACGGCTCGAGCAGGCGTGCGGGGTCAATGGTCATCCTCCACCATGATCTTGGAGTCGAGCCCGGACAGCGGCCTCTCGAGCCCCGCTCCGACCGAGCACTCCTCATTCAGCTCGTGTGGACCCTTGTCGTTCGCGCGAACGCTACGAGATCCCGACATGAGAGTCGGTTCGGGCTTCAGGCAACCACGTGGCTTGGGGCTCTCGGGCGCGCTTGAGGGCGTCCTTTCGGGACCGCGGCCGAGAACTCAGACGAGCGCTCAGCCTCGCGGAGGAGGCGGCTTCGCGGCTCCCCTGTGGGTTCCGGCGTTCTGAACACGGTCTCACAAACCCTCGCGGGCGCGACGAAGCGATCTTGCGCGGCCCGAGCAGGCGCCCGCGTGGGCGGCGGCGGTCTGCGCAGACGCCGCGGGTCGAGGGACCGGGTCTGCGGCTCCGCTGCGATCGCTTGTAGGATCAGGGCGTGGCGAGCATCGAGGAGACCTCGCAGCTCGGGCGCCAGATCGTCGCGGACGCCAAGCGCCACGTTCTCTACTCGTGGTCGGTCCAGGACGCGATCAATCCGATCGCGGTCGCCGGCGCCGAAGGCCGCTATTTCTGGGACTACGACGGCAAGCGCTACCTCGATTTCGCCTCGCAGCTCGTCAACGTCTCGATCGGCTACGGCCACCCGAAGATCGTCGCTGCGATCAAGGAGCAGGCGGAGACGCTCGCAACGATCGGGCCGCCCATGGCGACCGAGTCGCGCTCACGGCTGGGAAAGCTGCTTTCCGAGGTGACCCCGGGCGACCTCACGATGTCGTTCTTCACAAACGGCGGCACCGAGGCCAACGAGAACGCGATCAAGCTCGCGCGCTGGTACACCGGCCGTCAGAAGATCGTGGCGCGCTACCGCAGCTACCACGGCGCGACGGCTGCGGCGATCACGCTCACCGGCGATCCGCGCCGTTGGCCCGCCGAACCCGGGATTCCGGGCGTGGTGCGCATGCTCGACCCCTACACCTATCGCTGCCCGGCCGGCCACCCCGATCCGTGTCCGGTCTGCAGCGGCGGCCCCCACCTCGAGGAGCTCCTCATGTACGAGGGGCCCGAGACGGTGGCAGCGGTCATCCTCGAGACGGTCACCGGGACAAACGGGATCATCGTGCCGCCCGATGGCTACCTCCAGTCGATTCGCGAGACCTGCGACCGCCACGGCATCCTCCTGATCGCAGACGAGGTGATGGCGGGGTTCGGCCGCACCGGGAAGTGGTTCGCGGTCGACAACTGGAACGTCGTACCCGACATCATCACGCTCGCCAAAGGCATCAATTCAGGCTATGTCCCGCTCGGGGCGATGGTCGTTTCCGAGCGGATCGCCGAGTGGGTGCGCCCGCGCTACTTCGCGGGCGGCTTGACCTACTCCGGTCATCCGCTCGCCTGCGCCTCGGCGGTCGCCTCGATCGAGGCCTTCATAGAGGAGGGCATCGTCGAGAACGCGGCCCGGACGGGCGAGGTCCTCCGCGTGGAGCTCGCGCGCCTCGCCGGGACGCACCCCTCGATCGGGGAGGTGCGCGGCCTCGGCTGTTTCTTCGGGCTCGAGCTCGTCAGAAACCGGGAGACACGCGAGCCGCTCGTACCGTTCAACGGCTCCGGCGAGGCCGCCAAGCCGGTGGCAAAGATGGCCGCCCACGCACTCGCGAACGGCCTCTACCTGATGAGTCACTGGAACGTCGTGATGGTCTGCCCGCCGCTCACGATCACTCCCGAGGAGCTCGACGAGGGGATCGCGCTCCTCGACGATGCTCTCTCGGTCGCAGACCAGTTCGTCGAGTAGCGTGGCACTTCACCCTCGCCGGGGGCGAGCGTGCATCGGCTGAGCGCGCGTCGCCGATGCGACGTCTGAGCGACGGTCGCGCGAGCGGAACGAGGACGCCGACCGTCGTCTGCCGCATTCCAGCGGCGCGCCGTCGGCTGCGGCTTTCGCCGAGCACGGGGCGCGAGTCGGTCGATGCCGCCTCGAGGAAACGAACGCGGAAAGCCGCACGGCCCAGTGCGGATGGCCACCGGAGATGGGGGATGAAAGCGCCAACACCGGCTCGGTGTTCCTCTTCTTGGCCCGGGGCCGCTCTCGCGCGAGGCAGCGTCAGGCCGACGCGACGTTCGACATGCGTTCGCGCCTGGGAGCCCGAGACGCCACGCGTGATGCGATCTCGAGGAGGCCGACTACCCGACGTGCGGCGCGTACGCGACGAGCTCGTACTTCGGGTCGTGCATTGCGGTTGTCGCGCTCCCCGCGGGCACGAGGAGCATGTCTCCGCTGAGTGCGGGGCAGCCGTTGATGCCCGCCGGCGCCCTGGTCTGCCAGAGCGTCGCCCCGTCCCTCATGCTGAAGGCGTAGATACGTCCGTCGAAGGTCGAGGTGAAAACGACACCGCTTGCAGCCGTGGCGCAGCCGAAGTCGGGCTGGGGCAGCACTCGCTTCCAGCGGACGTTTCCGTCCGCGGCGTCGAGCGCGACGAACTCGCCGGTGCCGTCGATCGGGTTGAGCGTCCCGACCTCCTGGTAGCCGTCGGCGCTGCCGTGGGCGCAGAGATCGACGACCGGAACAAAGACTGTTCCGTCGGCGTAGGCCATCGGAGACTCGACCCCACCGTAGAAGCCGGGGCAGACCTCAACGGTATGCGCGGGGAGCGGACCGGTGTCGTTCAGGTGTCGCCCGACCGGTGTCTGCCAGATTCGCCGGTGGGTGGCCTCATTCCAGGCGATGACAATCCCGGCCTTTCCGGCACCGAGAATCATGTCCTCTTTCCTGGTACCAATCGGGATCGATGCGAGAATCGGCGAGAGCTGAAAATCGTAGTCGCGGACGTCGTGGGGAGTGACCTGGTCATACCAAAGCAGCCTGCCGGTCTTACCGTCAAGGTAAATCAGAGAATCGGTGTAAAGTGCGGCGCCCGGAAAAGCGCCGCCGTTTGGCTTTGTGCGGGTGCCGCCAGATGGGTACGGATTCGCGACGCCGGAGTAGATATTTCCCTCCGCGTCGACCGAGGCCGTGTACCACGCACCACCGCCACCCGCCTGACCGGGATAGCGCCAGCGGCCCCGAATAGTCGAGAACTTCCAGCGGATGTCTCCGTTGTGGGCGTCGAGCGCGTAGATAGCACCGCGGCCGCCGGGTGGATAACCGACCGTGCTCACGTAGACGAGATTGTTGGCGATCAGGGGCGCGATGTCGATGAACTGCTCGACCGGCGTTATGAGCCGCCGCTGCCAGAGCATCTTGCCGCTTTCGGCCGAGAGCGCGAACACGGTCGTGTCGGTGCTTGCATAGAGACTCCCTGAGCTGTACGAAAGGCCATTCCGACCGAAGTTCGGCGCGCTGAAGCGGTGCTCCCACCGCAACCTGCCGGTGGCGCGATCAAGCGCATAGACGGCGCTCGTCGAATCCTGGATGTACACCGTATTCCCGACGACGATTGGTGTGGCAACGACCCCGCGCAGCGACTCTGGAGCCTTGCCCGGATAGGTTATGGCCGAGTCGAGGAATCGGAACCGCCAAAGAACGCGCAGATGCCCGACCGTGCCTGGCGCGATCGGGCTCCCGGCGGCTGCTCGCGTGCTCGCGCGGCTCAGGTTCGGGAGCGCCCAATCATCGGGTTTTGCCCCGCCCGCGGCGACCGCCGTCGGAGCGATCAAGGCGGCGAGAAAAACGACGCTCAGCGACCGCCAAACCAAGAAATCATTGAAGCACACCGGCTCGAAGCCGGCGTGCCAACCTCGTGTACGCGGCGTGCGGATTTCTCTTCCCACGCGCGACGGCGTTGATGGCCGGCTGCCGTACCCCAGAGGCGGGCTTACCGCAGCGACCGCCGCAGCGGGCACCGGCTCGCTGTCGACGGGCGTCGATCCGGGCGAGTCGCGCATGAGCGGCGCCTCTCTCCGGCGTCCGACCCGGGAAACCCAGCGCCGCACCGCGCGCGACGACGGTCGAGATGCCGCCGCCTGGTCGCGATCGAAGCCGCCCCGCCGGGGATCCGTCGGCCCGGTGAGATGCTCTCTGGCTCCTCCGTCGAGCGGGGCCCGCTCAGCGATCCGTATCGAAGAGGCGCGGCGTGGCGGCGCCCAGGAGAGCCGCCGTCCGGTAGCGGACATCGTCGCGCCGCAGAAGGTCCGGGTTCGTGCCGCGCCGCTCCGAGAGCGCCAGCGTGAGGCGCTGGAGCGCGATCGCGCCCGCGAGCAGCGCGCCGAGGAGCCCCAGCGGGGCGACGGAGGGAAGGACGACCCGCCGAGCCACATCCGCCGCGTCGAGCTCGGGGAGGTAGTCGGCGCTTGTTAGCAGGAGCGGTGCGACTCCCACGGCCGCGGCGGCGCGCAGCGCGGCACGCGTGCGCTCCGCCCGCGGCGTCCGTGCGCGCGGGTCGCAGAGGAACGCGATCAGCCCCGTGGTCTCGTCGGCGGCCGGGAGGTGGCCGTGCAGGAGCGTCTCGAGATGCAGGCTGGTCGCGGGGAGCCACGCCCCCTCCTCGATCTTCAGCGCCTGCTCGTCGGCGCTGATCATGTCGAGGCCGCTCCCGATGACGAGCAACCGCGGTGTTCGGCCGAGCGCTTCCGCCGCCTCGGAGAGCCCGCTGAGCGCCTCGTCGCAGTGCGTGAGGTAGACCGAGAGCGCATCGGCGTCGGGCGCGCGACCGGCGAGCGCCCCCGCGACCGCGGCGCCCGCGAGGACGGGCGAGAGGTACCCGACCGTGTGACACCACGACGCGTCCCGAAGCGGGGTCGGAAAGACGAGGTCGGCGACCGCGCATGCCTCGGCCGACTCGACCGCGGTGATGAGGCACGTCCTCGCCCCGGCCCGGCGGGCGGCCTCGAGCGCCGCGATCGTCGCGCTCGTCGAGCCCTCGTGCGAGAGGGCGAGGCACACACCCGGCCGAGGGGCGAGCGCCGCCTCGAACGCCTCGCAGGCGACGATGGCGCCGCTCGAGCCTGCGCCGAGGGCGTCCGAGATCAACGCCGCCACCGCGCGGGCGGCGTGCTCGCTCGTGCCGCAGCCGGTGACGACCACCTCGCCTCCGTCGCGGAGCGCCTCGGAGACCGAAGCGGCAAGGGCCTCGGCCGCGGGGTGCCCGATGATCGCTGCCGGAAGCCCGCGCTGGGCGACGACCATGTCGCTCATCACCCAGGGGGGAAGCTCGCGCCGCTCGGGAGCCTCCGGCGTCGGCCATCCCGGTCTCGGAGCCTCGTCAGCCACCCGGGCGCCTGCCCGCGGACGTCGGTCCTGAGCCCGCCGGATCGCGACCGCCCTCGCTCTTCAAGCGCTCGCGCGGGCCGAGCGGAGGCTCAGCCGTCGCGCCGCTCAAGGGAGCGTCCGCGACCACGGGCAACCCGTGGCGGGTTCGTTCCCGCAT
>Ga0302325_10012007_pt1 | contig 18631 bp, 12 predicted proteins | sample Palsa_T0_2_FD_201948 | JGI IMG/M metagenome (GOLD analysis project Ga0302325, IMG submission 201948) | Peat permafrost microbial communities from Stordalen Mire near Abisko, Sweden - Palsa_T0_2 | ecosystem: Environmental > Terrestrial > Soil > Palsa > Peat permafrost | place: Sweden: Abisko...
CGGGTACCAGCCGTGCGGCTAACGTCGCCCCGACCGAATCGAGGGACCGGCCGTATCTAGCACCAACCGCGGACGACATCCCTCCATAGGGTCTGTTGTAGTGGATTCATCACGCCAGATTCTGGTGTGGGCAGATTCGGGTTGGTTGGGCTCGATGTGGCTGGCCACGCCTTCACGTCTGCGTCCTGCCAGACCGCCCCCGGACCTCGCACTACATACACCCTAACCACCGGACAGCACACTGGTGCGCGACTAGCTTGGGTCGTTCTCCGAGCCCTGTCCGGTGAGCAGCTGCTGAGCGTCTTCGTCGCCATTGGAAGCAGCCACCGCGAGGTGCTCGCGGGCTTCGTCGTCGCGCCCCGCATCGAGCAGGTATATGGCGTATGGCAGCCGAGCCATCTCGTCGCCGGCCTCGAGCGCGCTGCGAAACTCTGCCTCGGCCTCCTCGCCGCGGCCCTGATCCATGAGATGCGATGCAAGATTGAGATGGGCGTCTTCGTCGCCGTGTGCGAGCGCCTGGCGGTAGGCGGCCTCGGCGTCGCCGGCCCGCCCCTCGATCGAGGCGAGGCAGTTCCCGTACGGCAGCCAGACAGCATCGCGTTCTTCCACGATCCCGGTCTGAAAGATCTCCTCCGCCTCGTCGTATCGACCCTGCTCGCACAGCAGCTCTCCCAACGAGCCGTACGCCCAGTCGTCGCCCGCCTCAACCCCGGCTCGAAGGACTGCCTCGGCCTCCTCGGCGTCGCCTTGCTCGTCGAGAGCCATACCGAGCTCGGTCCACGAGGCGGGCACGTGCTCGGCAACGGCGTGGCGGTACTCCGACAGCGCTCCGGCGGTGTCGCCGGCGTCTTCGAGCAGGCTTCCGAGCCGTAGGTGGCCGCGCGCGTCGCCGCTCTCGACCGCTGCGCGGAACATCTCCTTCGCCTCGTCGGTCTCGCCGAGCCGGCCGAGCACGACACCGAGCTCGACGAGCGCGCGAGTGTCACCGGCCTCGATCGCCTCCCGGTAGAGGCGTTTGGCCTCGTCGGTCTGGTCGTAGTGGTCGGCGACCATGTTCGCGACGTTCAGCCGGGCCTCGGCGTCGCCCGCGACGGCTGCTTTCCGGTAGGCGTCGATCGCCTCATCGATGCGTCCCTGATCGGAGCGCAGGGCGCCGAGCTGGAACCAGCCGTCGGCGTCGCCCTCCTCGCCGGCCTGGCGGTAAAGCGCGGCAGCCTGATCAAGCTCACCGGAGAGGTGGGCATCGACCGCCCGCTCGAACACCGAAGCCTGCTGATTGTCGCTGGCGGCCACGTTCCTCTCCACGCGCATCACTTCGGCGGCCACGGGCCGGGATACCCCTTGGGACGCTTACGGAACTCAGGGCGCTTATTCGCGAGACCTGAACGCCGGGCTGTGTGGCGATCATACCCCGACTTGCCCGTGCCCGAAGGCTTGTGCGGCTTCGCGCGGTCACCGTTGTCGGGCTCCCCCTCGCCCTTGCCCTTGCCACCCTTTCCCTTCCCGCCCTTGCCCTTCTTCGCCGGGAGGATCAGCCCGCCCGGCCTGGCGGGATCCCCCAGCCCCCGCGGTGGCGTCGGAGACAGCGGCGCGAAACTCGGCAGCCCGGCGAGCGGCGGCGGCACGATTGACAGCGTCTGGAGATGACTGCTCGCGCGTCCGGCGGCCGCCTGGGCGTCGTCGAAAGCCTGCTGGCCGTGGCGCTGCCAGCGCGTCAGTTCGACCTGAGCATCCTCGAGCGCGCGGCGGGCATTGCGCTCATCGGTCTGCGCGGTGGTCAGCGCCGCTTGCGCAATCTCAAGCTGCGCTGCCGCGCCGGCGGCCAAACCCACGCCCGCGGGGCCCGCGAGTCCGGCCACCACGATCTCCCCCTGCGCTGCCGTGATCGCCCTCTGGGCGGCGGCGACGGCGTTCTGCGCCTGCGTCAGCTTCGTCTGCTGGGTTTCGATCTCGGTCAGCCACTGCTCCGCCTGCTGCAGGGCGAGCCTACCCTCGCCCTGGGAGCGCTCGAGCTCGGTGGCGTACTCGCTGAGCGTGCCCGACACGCCGAGGATCTGATTGGCGGCAGTCTGGAAGTGCAGCGCCGAGATGCTCGAGAGCTGCTGATAGGCGATCGACGCACCTCCCTGCCAGACGGGCGTCAGTGACACGGCGGTCAGGCTGATCGTGCTGCCGTGCAGGCCGAGTTGCCCACCTACCGTCTGGAAGCGGGCGGACGTGTCGAACAGTGCGCCGGCATCACCCGGGGCGATCTGGACCCCTGCATCACCGAGGATGGTCACGGGCACGGTGTGGTGAGCTCCTCCATCAGGGCGAGTATCCGAGACGCGGGCGCGCCTGGGAAGCACCCCGCGGTGTGAAGTTGGCCACCCCTCGGCCGGGGGTGGTGTTCTTAAGCGGCGAACCAGTGGTGCGCAAAGGAACACCGGCCCCTATTGCCGGCATGCCCGCTGATCCCGCGGTTCCTGCTGATGCTCCTTCACCGACGAACCGATGAACCGATGAACCGATGACCCGATCGTGCCTGAGCCGCAGCCCGGCGGTGGTCCGAAGGTGGCTCAACGCACCATAGGCGGCGAAGCTGCGTCTACCCACCCAGCCAAGGCTGACGGGTAGGTACGGAGAGGGCGGGATTCGAACCCGCGAAGGAGTGTGAACCCCTTACTCGCTTAGCAGGCGAGTGCCTTCAGCCACTCGGCCACCTCTCCCGGGGTGCCGGGGCAGTGTAGACGCTGGGCTCGGGAGGTTGGGGGGCGCTCGGAGCGAGTCCCCCTCACCGCGTACGATTGCGGCTCGCGACCTCAGCGCGGACGCTCGATCGCCGGTCGGAGGGAACCTGCCTCCGGGACGCCGGTGGGACGTGCGAGCGAGGGCGCGTCCACCGGGAGCGGTGGCAGAGTCCGGTTGAATGCAGCTGCCTTGAAAGCAGCCGGCCGTTCACGCGGCCCGGGGGTTCGAATCCCTCCCGCTCCGCCTAAGGGCCCCCAAGCCCAGCCTGTCTAACCTCGCTTCGGGCGCGCCTTCGGGGCAGTGCCGAAGACGTGGTCCCAGAACGGGGCGCTGACGCCGAAGCCGCGCTCATGATCCTGGAAGTGGTGGCGCATGTGCAGCTCGCGCAGTTTCTTACCAAGGCTGCTGGTCGGCGTGTGATGGTGCACGTGGTAGTGCAGCATGTCGTAGGCAAGGTATCCCGCCAGGAACCCCGCGCCGAATGGCAGGAACGCGGGGCTACCGAGCACCGCGTAGAAGGCCCACAGGAACAGCGCGGCAAGGGGAATGCTGACCGACGGTGGCATCACCAGCCGCAGCGGGTCGTTGGGATGGTCGTGATGGACGCCGTGGATGATCCAGTGCAGCCGCGCGCCGATTCCCTGCTCGGGTTCGAAGTGGAAGACGACGCGGTGCAGCCAATACTCGGTGAGGGTCCAGAACACGTAGCCGCCGAGCGCCCACGCCGGGGCAGCCCAGCCGACGCCCCGCACGAACCCTTCGATCAGCAGGAAGGCGATCGCCGGTACGAACAGCGCCGGCGGCACGATCGGATGTACGCGGGAGAGCTTGTCGAGCACGTCAGAATCGAACATGCGCGGCGACGCACGAAGCTTCTCCGCGCGGCTCGCACTCGCCAGTTCCTCTGCTTCCTTGACGGCCATGTAAACGCTAAGGATAACTCTATGCCCACCGCCGGGGTCAACTCTCCTCGATGCCCACGCTCGGATCCCGCCGGGAGCGGCTCATTCCTCGCCCGTGGTCGCCCCCGCCGGTGTGGCGAGGACGATATGGCGGCGTGCGACGGCGATGAAGTCCCGGTGCTGTGGCGGTCCGTTCCCGTTCAGCGGCTCGATGTCGACATCGGTCAGCGCGATGAAGTCGCGCTCCGCGGCGTTGAGGAAGTCGGTCAGGCGGCTGCGATAGCCGTCCCGGGGCAGGCGCATCAGGCCGCTGATCCGGTAGCGCTCCGTTTCGAGCACGATCCGCTTGTCCTGAAGCTCCACAGGCCGCGACGATAGCGGCTCTTGCCGCGCGAATGCCATCCTTGGACAGATGGCGAAGCAGCAACCCGCCCGCTGGTGGACCGTCCGCCGGGCTCAGAACCGCAAGCCCGCGACCTACCGCTGTCCGATCTGCGACCGGTATCTGCCCGCGCTCTCCGAACACATGCTCGTGGTTCCCGAGAACGACAGTTCGCGCAGGCGCCATGCCCACACCAAGTGCGTGATCGCGGCGCGCAAGGCGGGGCGGCTACCGACGCAGACAGAGTGGCTCGGCTCGCAGCCGCGAGAGGCCGGTCGGCTGCGGAGCCTGATCGAGCGCCTGCGCGCGGATCGACGCTCCCGGTAGGGTTTCGCCGCATGTCACGTGACCTTCGTCTCGGCATCAATGTCGGCTACTGGGGTGGCGGCCCGCCTGCCGGAGCGCCGGAGATGATCGCCGAGGCCGAGAAGCTCGGTTACGACTCGCTCTGGACCGCCGAGGCGTACGGGTCCGATGCGCTGATGCCGCTGGCCTGGTGGGGCGCGTCGACGCACCGGCTCAAGCTCGGGACGGGCATCGTCCAGATCTCGGCACGCACCCCCGCCGCGACCGCGATGGCGGCGATGACGCTCGATCACCTCTCCGGTGGCCGCCTGATTCTGGGGCTCGGCGTCTCGGGCCCCCAGGTCGTCGAGGGCTGGTACGGCCAGCCGTTCGCCAAACCGCTCGCGCGGATGCGTGAGTACATCGGCATCCTGCGCCAGATCTGGGCGCGCCAGGGTCCGTTGATCAACGATGGTCCGCACTACCCGTTGCCGCTCCCCGAGGGATCCGGGACAGGGCTCGGCAAGCCACTGAAGTCCTCGATCCACCCGCTGCGCGAGGACATCCCGATCTTTCTCGCTGCCGAAGGCCCGAAGAACATCGCGCTGGCGGGCGAGCTCTGCGACGGCTGGCTGGCGCTGTTCTATTCGCCACACCACGACGACTTCTACCGCGAGGCGCTGAACGAGGGCCTCGCGCGCCCCGGCGCGCGACGCAGCGCGGAGGACTTCGAGGTCACAGCCGGGGTGCCGATGATCGTGACCGCAGACATCGAGGGGGCCGCCGATGCGATGCGTCCGATGTACGCCCTGTACTTCGGCGGGATGGGTGCCAAGGGCGCGAACTTCCATGCCAACGTCGCGATCCGGATGGGTTATGAGGCCGAGGTCGCAAAGATCCAGGAGCTCTATCTCTCAGGCCACAAGGCCGAGGCCGCCGCGGCGGTGCCGACCGCGCTGATCGAAAAGCTCACCTTGATCGGGTCCAAGGAGAAGATCAGGGACGACCTCGAGGCTTGGCGGGAGTCGATCGTCACGACGCTGCTGATCGCGGGCGATGCGACGACCCTGAGAACGGCTGCCGAACTGGTGCTGGAGTAACCTGACTCAGAGCGGGTGCCTCTCCGGCCCGTAAGAAATGGGCGGGGGCTCTGCTGGCAGGTGACCAGATGACGAACACCGGCACGCTTGACCGTTACGTTCCACGAGTTCTGATGCGGCACCTCGTCTCGGCGCCCGGCGAGCCGGTGCGGTCGCTCGAGGGGACGGTGGTGTTCGCCGACCTGTCGGGATTCACACGCCTATCCGAGCGTTTGGCGCGTACGGGCAGGGAGGGAGCCGAGCACCTCGTCGACACCATCAACACGTCATTCTCCGCGCTGCTGGCGGACGCCTACGCGTACGGCGGTTCGATGCTGAAGTTCGGCGGCGACGCGCTGATGCTCTGGTTCGAGGGCGACGAGCATCCGCTGCGGGCGTGCGCGTCGGCGTGCGCGATGCGGAGCACGCTCCGCAGCGCGGGCCGGATTCGCGCCGGGTCCAGCAACGTCGTCCTGCGGATGTCGGTGGGCGTGCACAGCGGCTTCTACGAGACGTTCCTGGTCGGCGGATCCCATCGCGAGTACCTGGTCGCCGGCCCCGCGGCGAGTACGGTCGTCGCGATGGAGGCCAGTGCGTCCTCAGGCCAGATCTTGCTGAGCAAGGAGACCGCCAGGCGATTGCCGGCCGGCTGCCTGGGCTCGCCGCACGGCCCCGGCGTGCTGCTCGCGCGGGCGCCGCTGACCACCACCGCCACGCCTTCAGAGCCGCTGCTACGGCCGCCTGACGACGCGATCGCCGCGTGCCTGTCGACCGCCGTGCGCGCGCACGTGTTGCCGGCGCCGGCCGTTCCGGAGCACCGCACCGCGACGATCGGATTCCTTCACTTCGGCAAACTCGACGAGCTGATCGAAACGGGCGGCGTCGCCACCGCCGCGGAGCAGCTCGACGAGCTCGTCCGCGTCGTCCAGGACGCGGTGGAGCGCTACGAGGTGTGCCTGCTCGACTCCGACATCGCCGCCAACGGTGGAAAGCTCCGCCTGAGTGCCGGCGCACCACGCGCGGTGGGCGATGATGAAGAGCGGATGCTGCTGGCGCTGCGCCAGATAGTGGATGCATCGACACGGCTGCCGGTGCGGATCGGCATTCACCGCGGCCACGTGTTCAGCGGCGAGATCGGGCCGCCGTACCGGCGGACGTACGCGCTGATGGGCGATGCCGTCAACCTCGCGGCGCGACTGATGACGAAGGCACCGTTCGGTCGCATCTATGCGACGCGCGAGGTTCTCGACCGGTCACAGACAGGCTTTCAGGAGACGGAGCTCGAGCCATTTCTGGCAAAGGGGAAGAAGCGTCCGGTCCACGCCTGGGATGTCGGGCCGCCGCGACGCGCTGCGCAGCCGGGTGCGGTGCGGCGCCGGCTTCCGTTGATCGGTCGAAGCCGTGAGCTTGAGACGCTGCGGTCGGGGATCCTCGCGTCCGGGCTCGGCTACGGAACGCTGATCGAGCTGGTTGGCGAGACGGGGAGCGGGAAGTCGCGGCTGCTGAGCGAGGCGCGCGCGCTCGCCGGCGAGATCAGGTTCGTTCACTCCACCTGTGAGCCCTATACGCGAGATACCCCGTACGCAGCGTGGCGCGACCCACTGCGGCAGCTCCTCGGCGTCGGGTCGGAGGACCCAGAGGAGGACGTGCTCGCGCAACTGCGGAGCGAGCTCGAGCGCGGCCAGCCGGATCTGCTCCCCTGGCTTCCGTTGCTGGCGATCGCATTCGGGATCGACGCTCCGGCTAGCACCGAGGTCGACGAGCTGGCCCAGGATGCCCGCCCGGCGAAGCTGCACGAGGTGGTGCTCCGGTTCCTGGAGCCCGAGCTCGCCGTGCCGACGATGATCCAGTTCGAGCATGCCCATCTGATGGACGCGGCGTCGGCAGCACTGCTCGACGCACTCGCCCGTGCGCTCGCCTCATCGGCCTGGGTCGTCCTGATTACACGGCGGGACATCGAGGGCACCTTCGAATCCGAAGCCGACCTCCAGCGGATCGAGCTCGGCCCGCTCTCTCAGGAGGAGGCTCGGCAGCTCGCCGAAGCGACACCGGAGGCGGCCGAGCTTGCGCCCCACATCGTCCAGCAGGCGATCGAACGGGCCGGTGGGAGCCCCGAGTTCCTGCTCGATCTCCTCGCGGCCGCCGCGTCAGGCAGTCGCTACGAACTTCCCGACAGCATCGGTGCCGCCGCGACGGCGCGGATCGACGCGCTCGAGCCAGGGGATCGTGCGATCGTTCGCCGTGCCGCCGTGCTCGGACTGAGCTTCCATCCGCGGCGCCTGGGTGACGTGCTGTCCCCTGACCTGCCGGTTCCAGACCGGGACGCCTGGGATCGGCTCTCGATCGTGTTCGCTCGAGACCCCGACGGACACATTCGCTTCAAGCGCCCGACGCTCCAGGAGGCAGCGTACGCGAGCCTCCCGTTCAAACTGCGGCGGGTCCTGCACGCCGCAGTAGCGGAAAGTCTCGAGCGCGACCAAGCGAACGATCTCGATTCCGACCCCGCGGTGCTCTCTCTGCACTGCCTCCTCGCCGGCGATCACGAACGCGCGCACCGGTACGCGATGCTCGGCGCCGAGCGGGCAACGGCGCGCTTCTCGCACGCCGACGCCGCCCGGCTTTACCGGCGGGCGATCGAGGCGGCGAGGGCGGGGGGGATCGTCGCGCAGGGGGCAGGCGCGGCTACGATGGCGAGCGCCTGGGAGCAGCTCGGTGACGCGCTGAGGTGCACGGGCGAGCCGGAGGCGGCGACCCAGGCGCTCAGGGAGGCACGGCGGCTCGTGGGCGAGGATCCGGTCGCGCAGGCGAGGCTCTGCCATCGGCATGCGGAAGTCGACGAGCTCAGGAAGTCCCTGGCCGCCACCGTCCGCTGGCTCAATCGTGGACTGCACTGGCTGGACACGATTGACTCCGAGGATGCGACGGCTTGGCGGGCTCGGATCAGGTCGTATCTTGCGGGCGTCAGGAACAGGCAGGGGCGATACTCGGAGGCGGCCGCTCTGGGGCGGCGCGCGATCTCCGAAGCCGAGTCGGTCGGTGAGCTGGGGGCGCTCGCACGCGCCTGTTACTCACTCGACCTGGCGCTGGTCGGGCTTGGCTGCCCCGATCAGGCCACTCATTCATCGCGCGCGCTGGAGATCTACGAACAGCTGGGTGATCCCGAGCACGAGTCCGTCGCCCTCAACAATCTGGGTGGGTTCGCCTACCTGCGGGGCCGATGGGAGGAAGCCGTCGAGCTCTACCAACAGGCCGGCGCTTGCAGTGAACGTGCCGGCAAGCCAGGCGATGTCGCGTACACGGACCTCAACGTCGCGGAGATCCTCTCCGACCAAGGTCATCTGCCCGATGCGAGCGCTCACCTCGCCCGTGCACAGCGCCTCTGGACGGCGACGAAGGAGCCTCAGAACGTCGCCATGGTCAGCCTGTTCCTCGGCAGGCTGGCCCTGCGAGACGATCGCTATGCGGACGCGCTTCCGTTGCTCGAGGCGGCGTCGGCCGACCTTCGCAGGTTTGGGATGGGGGAGTACCGAGGCCTTGTCCGTGCCCTGATCGCCGAAGCGGAAGCGTTCGCGGGGGATCCCTCACGCGGGCTTGCGATCGCCCAAGACGAGCTTGATGGAGCGGACGAGTATTGGCCGCTCCTGCACCGGGTCGCGGGGATCGCCATGCACCGGCTCGGCCGTGCTGAGGAGGCCAGGCGTCAACTCGCCGGCGGTCTCGAGCTGGCGCGGGAGCGTGGAGCGGAATACGACATCGCTGCAACGATCGACGTCCTCGACGCCCTCGGTACGGCGGGAGCAGGCGACGTGCGCGAACGCGACATGATCCTCGCGCGACTGCGGATCGAGCAGCTCCCCAAGCCGCACCTCGGTGGCTCTGCGCCGCGGCGTGCAGACAGCCGGTCGCTCGGGGTCGTGTCAGGCTGATACTAAGCGCGGAAGTGCGGATCCCCCGCGAACCCCTCCGGGATGTAGACCGTCATCACGATGTCGAACCCGATCCCGCTGCTCAGATCGAGGATGCTCTTGCGCGAGACCACGCAGGGCCCGTGCGCGCCGGTGCAGTCGGGCAGCAGCCCGATGAATCCGGGTGTGCCGTCAGGCAACGTGGCCGGTGCCGCAGGCGCGCCTGACTTCGTCGTGAACTCGGTGACGGCGCCGAAGCAGGCCTGGGTGGCGTTCAGGATCGCGTCGAGCGGTCCCGACAGGGGCAGCAGCGGCACCTTGATCGTGTTGACGATCGTCTTGCTGCGGTTGACCGAAGTCATCGAGAACTCCCACGAGTTCGGGTCCTCCTGGATGTAGCCAGGGCATTGCAGCGGCGTGCCGACGTTGACCGACTCACTGAGCGTGCCCGCGTTCGGCTTGCTCGCGTCGGCGCTGGCGGTGACCTCGAAGTCGCTCTCGGTGGTGCTAAGGCTCGTCTGGCAGGTCGTGTCTTGGGCGCAGATCGCGCTGGTCGAGCTTTCGTCGAACGGCTTCGATGTCGCCGAGGGGAGATTCGCGCTGGAGGCCGTCAGCGTGTAGCCGTCATCTGGTTTGCTCAGGGTCAGATTCGTGAACCTGGCGACTCCGTCGACGGCGTGCACGGTTTTGGTGCCGCCGAGCGTCGCGCCGCCGGGGTTGTCGCGGAGCGCGATCGTGACCAGCGGGTTCGAGGACGGCACCGTCTTGCCCTTGCCGTCGACGACGGCCACGGTGACGGGTGCCCCAGAGGGGTCGTCAGCCTTGCCGGTGATGCGCACGCCCGCCGTCGACCCTGCCGGCTCGGTGACGAAGTGAAGCCCGCAATGCGTGCTCACGGTGGTCGCCGCGCTGCTTGCGAACGTGTCCAGGGTCAGCGGGCGCCCGCCGAAGTCGGCGCCTGCCCAGGCGCCTGATGCCCACGTGAACGTGGAAGCCTTGCAGCTCGAGGGCACGGTGGCGGCAATCCTGAGGTGCAGAGCTCCGTTCGGTGCCAGCACGAGGTCGCGGAGCTCGATGACATTGCCTGCGACGGTTGTGCTGCCGCGGGCGCCGTATTCGAGCGATGCTCTTCTCACCTTGAATCCCGCCGGGGCGGTCACCTTCGCCGATGCCAGGGTGAAGCCGGGCGAAGAAGCGTTCGTCAGCGCCACGCTGAACGTCGACGGCGCATTCCCGGCTACGGTCCCGGGAGAGACCACGAGCGCAGACTCGTCGATGTCGCCCAGGAACGGCTGCAGCTTGATCCTGCCCGTCGCCGGAGGACCGGAACCGTCCCTGACCGTGACTGTCACCTCGAGCTTGTGGCGCGTCGCGATCAGCCGCCGTCCCGCGGGGCGCAATACCACGTGAACGATGCCGCCGTCGTTCGGGGAGATGTAGAACGCGGTCCGACCGCCGACGACCGTCCGGCCGGCGGTGAGGGTCATCGCGCCCGCACACTCGGTCGACCCGAAGCAGCCAAGAAAGATGCCGCTCGTGCCACCGGGGTTGACGAAGCCGGTTCGGCCGAAGATCTTGATGCTCGATGCGGGGGACGCCGAGGCGCTGATCGCCTGCTCGACTCGGCTGATCGCGCCGGTCGTCTCGAACGGCACCAGCGTGAGCGGCGAAGTTGCCGTCGCGCCGTCGCGGTCAACGACCGTCACGGTGACTCTGAGGTACCCCTGCACGAGCAGCTGACGCGCGGCGTGACTGAGCTTGACATGCACGATGCCGCCGTTCTCGGCGGCGATCTCCTCGACCGGACGGCGGCCGACCGTCGTGCCGTCGTGCGTGATCGTCACTTGCCCGATGCAGGCCGTCGTCTTGAAGCAGCCGACGAATACGCCCGCGACTCCGGACGGCGAGACGAACCCGTGGCGCCCGAAGAGCGCGACCCCCGAGGACGACGCCGGCGACCCCGCGCCGACGAAGAACGTTCTCGGGTTGCTGAACCCGACGAGCCCGGCGCCGTCGGCCTGCGCCGCCTGCGCCGTGTAAGTCCCCTCGGGCAGGGCCGCGGCAGGGCTGACGCCGTACGCGCCGGTCGTCGGGTCGACGCCGGCGGTCAGCGTCTGCACGGGAGTCCCCGATACAGAGCCGCCGGCGTACACCCGGACCGTGACCGCCGGTGCATCCCCGAGTGCGAGATCGCCGGTCCCGAAGAACGTCGGGGTGCCGGAGTTCGCCGCCGTCCGCGCCCCGCTCAGCGTCACCGTGGGCGGCGTCGTGTCGGCGAAGGAGACGGCGACCTTTGGCACCCCGGTCGCGTCGGTCGTCACGGCTCCGCCCGACGGAACGAGGTTGGCTCCACCGCCACCTCCGCCGCCGGCGCCTTCGGTTCCGTCGGCGCCGCCACCGCCACCGCCACCGTAGAACCCCCCGCCCCCGCCTCCTCCTCCGGGGTCGCCGGTGCCGCCCGCGCTACCGCTCCCGCCGCCGCCGCCGCTTCCGCCTGTCGCCTGTCCCGTGTTGGACAGATCGCCGGCGCCCCCCGCCCCCCCGGCGCCTGGGATGCCGGTGGCTCCAGGCTGACCGTGGTCGATGAAGCTGCCGTCGGCGCCGCCGGTTCCGCCCGATGATCCGGTCCCCGGTTCCCCGCCGCTCGCGGGGATGGTCGCGCAAGTACTGCTGTTCGATCCCGGGTTGCCCGGTTCGCCGGCGGCGCCTCCCCCTCCGCCGATCGCGGTCTGGCTCCCAAACATGCCGCAGGTCACGCTCCAGCTCGCGCCACCGCCACCGCCCCCACCGCCGGCGACGATCAGCCTCGTGTCGCGCGACAGCCCTGAGGAGGACGGCAGCACGCGCACGTCCGACGCTCCGCCGCCGCCACCACCACCACCCCCACCGGCTGCGGAGGAGGCGGCGGGCTGGACGCTGCCGTCGGCGCCGTTGCCGCCGACCTCGGCATAAAGAGACTCGCCACCCGCCACCGCCAGATCGCCGCTCACTACAGCGCCATAGCCGCCGGAGCCGCCGAGCGTGCCGGCATCGTAGCCATCGCCGCCCTTCCCTCCGACTGCCGTGGCCGTCAGTGTCGTAACCCCGTCGGGAACCGTGAACGCGTGCTCCCCCGCACCCGTGAACGTGACCGTCTCCTGTGGATCGTTTGCGCTCGCGCCGACCTCACCCAGCGCGAGAGCGCTTCCCGTGCCGCATGTCAGCGCCGTCAGAATCGCCGCCACGCGTCGCGACGAAGTCATACCCCGTGCCCTGCCATTGCCACACGACCGATCCTCTCATCCCCGGCCCCCGTTAGTCAATCGGGACGCAACACGCCGAAAAGCAGGCTGACAGGCCCTCGCGAACGACGCCAAACGCCCCGCGGCGAGGGCGGATCTGCGACGCGGGTGCGCTACGGCAGCCGCTGGTTAGCGTCGAGGATGTGATGCGCCTTCAACCCGAGTCCGAGCCGTTCACGCCCATCGGACTCGTACGGGCTGAGGCCCGACACCTCGTGCACGCGGGCAAGCCGATAGCCGACGGTGTGGCGGTGAAGGCTCATCGCCTCGGCGGTATCCGTCGTCGAGCCGTGATGGGCGAGGAAGGTCTGAAGCGTGGCGAGCAGGTCGGTGTCGTGCTCGGCGTCGTAAACCGTCAATGGCGCGATCGTCCGTGTGCGCAGCTCCTCGAGTTGTTCCTGGTCTCTGAGCAGAACTCCGATCAGCAGACGGTAGGTCTCCTCCTGCCCGGCAACAGCCACATCCAGCTCCACCAGGACCTCGGCCTCGCGGAGCGCGTCGTGCAGACCCGCCGGTTCACGATGTGGGGTGGACGTGGCGACGTGCATGCCGAGGTCAGAAAGCTCCGCGGCCAGAGCGTCTGCGCCACCCCGCGGCAGGGATGAGCCGAGCGGCACCAGGCCGCATAGGCGGCCACCACCGACATCCGCGATCAGCGCTCGATGGCGGGCTGCCAGGTCTTCGAGTTCGGGTGTACCGGCGGAGATCCGAGGCTCAGCGCAGATCGCCACCGCACCGGCGCTGAAGTCGAAGCCGAGCCTGCCGGCGTGGTCGAGGAACAGCCTGATGTCGGCCGGAGGGCCGGCACGAAGCGACTGCAGCATCGCGCGACGCGAACGTTCCAGGCCGCCCTCCTGTGCGTCGCGCATCATCGCCGCGACTGCAGCGGCCGCCGCGCCTGCCTCGAGCCAGGCGCGGAGCTCGGCGCCCACCTCGTCTTCCCCGGCGTGCCGCGTGGCCGCAACGATGCCGACGACCTCGTCGCCGCGGCGTACCTCGACCGCGTCTGCGAGTACGGCAGGCGTCGCCGCAGCCTCCCCCCGGATCACCGCCGCCGCGTGCGCGACGATCGTCCGGATGTCGTCGTCGGTTATCGCGCCAGAGGGTGACACCACGGGCTCGCCGAGGGTCGGGATCGAGATCGCGACCGGGCGAGCGAGCGCTCTCGCCGCAGAAGCGGCGACCTGATCGAGGTCATCGCCGGCGACGACGCCGGAGACCATCGTCAGGGGTGTGGACCGGGCAGCGGGTCCATCCGCCGCCCGGTCCTCCTCTGGCGAGCCGCTCTCAAGCGGTCGGGCGCGCTCTACCATGTTCGCGCCAGACCGCAGGAGCTCCCGCGCTGTCGATCATGCCGTTGACGGAGCCGCCCCAGCAGCGCCCGTGGCGAGGCCCGGCGAAGAGCCCGGGAACCCGAGCGACGGAATGTCGGACGGGTACACCTCGTGGCCGTGCTCGGCGACGTCGCCGATCTCCATGTTCTCTTCCTTCATCCGCAGCGGGATCACAAGCCCGACGAGCTTCAGCAGGATGAACGTCATGATGGCCGAGAATATGATCACCCACAGGCCCGCGAGGAGCTGCCACTTGAGCAGCGTCCAGTTGCCGTAGATGACCCCGGCGGGCGTCACGACGTCGCCCTTCGTGCTGCCGGTAGGCCCGAACGCCTGGATCATGTGCGGGTCGGCAAAGATCCCCGTCATCAGACCACCGGCGAGCCCGGCGATTCCGTGCGTATAGATCACGCCGAGCGTGTCATCCACGTTGCAGAACGGCCGTAGGCGGCTGAGGTAGTTGAGCGACATGTAGACGATCGTCGACCCGATCGCCCCAAGTGCCATCGCACCGAAGCCGTTCACGTAGCCGGCCGCCGGGGTGATACAGACCAGCCCGGTGATCATGCCGTTGACGGCACCGATCAGCGATGGCTTGTGTCCGGTCGCGTAGTCCCAGAAGACCCAGATCAGCAGCGCAACCGCCGTACACAGGTTCGTGTTCAGGACGGCGGCGGAGGCAGCCGCGCCCGCGAAGTACGGGTCGCCTCCGTTGAATCCGTTCCAGCCCAGCCACAGTAACCCGGCACCGGTCGCAACCATCAGCACGTTGTTCGGTGCGTCGATCTCCCGGTCTCTCTGTAGTCGCGGCCCGATCACCGCCGCCGCGACGAATCCAGTGACCCCGGCACTGAGGTGGATTACGTAACCACCCGAGAAGTCGATCGCTCCCTTGTGCGCGAACCAGCCGCCCCCCCAGAGCAGGAACGCGTCGACCGCGTAGACGAACGTGATCCACAGAGCGCAGAAAGGGATCCACGCCTTGATGTTTATTCGGCCGAGCACTGAGCCCAATGACAGGATCGGGGTGATCGCCGCGAATACGAACTGGAAGTAGACCAGCGAGGATTCCGGGAATCTGAAGTTCGGCGAGGCCCCGCTGATTAACGGGATGTTCGCCCTCCCCTGTTCCTGTGCCTGGGTCAGGACGTTGCCCGGTTTCCCAATAAACGTGGCGAAGAAGCCGAGTCCATGACCGATTGGATGACCGAAGCCCATCTTGAATGCCCAGAGGACCCAAACGACGAGCACGATCGAGAACGTCGTGAACGTGAGCATCATGCTGTTGATGGACCAGCGCTTCTGCATGACCCCGCCGTAGAGAACGGCGAGCCCCGGCACGCTCATGAGACCGACGAGCGTGGCGGCGGTGATCTGCCACGCGTTGTCTCCGGGGTTAAGCCAAGGGGGAACTCCTGTGGGAACCATAGATCTCCTTGTCCGGGGGGACGGGCGGTAGCCAACCGCTCGCGCGGCGGCCGAGCCGACCGACCCCCTGGCCCAATCGGCCCTATTTTTAGGTGGCCGGAAGGTTTGTCCAGCGCAAAAGCGGGTTCTATGGCCTCGCGTCCAGCAAACGGATTGCCCACCTGGACATACGGATAAACGATCTCTTTCGCGAGCGCACGTGATCCGGTGGAAAGACCCGCAATCGCTGCGAAAAACAGCCGTAACCCCGGAGGTCGTAGGCGAGCGGAAGATCGACGTCGGCCGCCGAGGACTGTGCGGTGTGCGACGATCGCCGAGACCGATGACCGTCGACTCGATCGCCGCCCCTTTCACGCCCGGCCACCACGTGCCGGCACGCGTGGCGGCGCTGACGTGACGGAGCTGGTGGTGGCCGCGGTGCGGATCCACCTCCCGATCCACCTCCACCTTCACCTGCGCTTCCATCGCTTCCACGGGCCGTCATTCGATTACGCCGGTCTCGCGCTCGCATCGGGGCTGAGCTGGGTCGCAGGCATCGGCCCGGGCGAGCCGCTGCTGATCGCTGCCGCCGTGTTGGCCGCGAGGCATCAGCTCGATCTGACCGAGGTGGTGCTGATCGCCTGGCTCGGCGCCACCGCGGGGGGGATACTCGGCTGGCTGATCGGGATGCGTGGCCGGCGTGCGATTCTGACCGCGCGCGGCCCGTTCCGCAGAGCGCGGACTCGGGCGCTGGCCAGGGGCGAAGCGATCTTCAACCGGCGGGTCGTGATCGCCGTAATCTTGACGCCGTCATGGGTAGCCGGCATCCATCGCGTACGGTGGCCGGTCTATCTTCCGGCGAATGCGCTGTCGGCCGCGATCTGGGCGGTCGGCATCGGTGTCGGCGGGTTTCTGATCGGACCACCGGTTGCCGATATGTTTAGCGATCTCGGGACCGTCGGGTTGATCGTTCTCGTCGCCTTGATCGCGGCGGGTGGGATCGCGGAGGTCGCCCGCCGCCGGATCCGCGCCGGCTGAACACTTTCCGCGGCGAAGATGTCATCGATCAAGGACCCATTCGAGCCCCAGCACGTGCCGTTCCTCCGGCAGCTGGGAGCCGACGACGCGGAAGCGCTACGGCAGCGCCTGCGCCGCCGTGTCGTCGCGAAATCGTCACCGATCCTGCGCGCCGGCGCGGCCGGGGAGGATGTCATCGTGGTCCTGGCGGGTCGCGTGAAGCTGGTCGCCGCGGGCGCCGGCGGTCGCGAGGTCGTGCTGGCGATCCGAGGACCGGGGGAGCTGATCGGGGAGATGGCGGTACTCGGTGGCATGCGCCGGACGGCGACCGTCGTCGCGGTAGACAAGGTGGAGGTCGGGAGCCTCAGCGGTGACGAGTTCCGGGCGTTCCTGACCGAGCACCCAGATGTCGGGCTGATCCTGATTCGGATGCTGGTGCGGCGTCTCGCGGAAGCCGACCGAGATCGGATCGACCTCGCCACGCACGACAGCATCGGCCGCGTCGCCGGGCGACTGCTCGAGCTTGCCGAGGAGCACGGCGTCCCGGCGGGTGGTGGAAGGCGGATCGATCTTTCGCTCAGCCAGGACGAGCTCGCCAGCTGGACCGGTGCGACCCGTGAAACGGTCTCCCGCGCGCTGCGGCTGATGCGGACACTGGGCTGGATTGCAACCGACAGGCGGGCGATCACCGTGCTCGACCCTGCCGCGCTGCGGAAACGCTCGCGTGGAAGCGGCTGAGTGCTGGAGGTTCGGGCGGTTTTGGAACCCCGGCCGCTTCCATTGGCGCATTTGCCGGGGGCAAATGCGCCGGGGCGGTGGTGGGTACTAGGCCAGCTTTTTTGCGATTGCTCGGCCGGCGGTTCGGCCGGAGAAGAGACAGCCGCCGAGGAAGGTTCCCTCGAGCGCGTTGTATCCGTGCATCCCGCCGCCGCCGAAACCGACGACCTCGCCCGCGCCGTAGAGGCCCGAGATCGGGTCGCCGGGTGGCCGGAGCAGGTTCCCGCTGAGATCGGTCTGCAGGCCTCCGAGCGTCTTGCGGGTGAGGATGTTCAGCCGCACGGCGATCAGCGGGCCGGCATCAGGGTCGAGCAGGCGGTGCGGCGCGGCCACGCGGGTTAGGCGATCGGGCAGGTAGCGGCGCGCTGCGCGGATCGCCATCACCTGCAGGTCCTTGCAGAACGGATTGTCGATCTGGCGATCGCGGGCGACGATCTCGCGCTCGATCGCCTCACGGTTCAGCAGCGGCTCCGCGGTCATGGCGTTCATACCCCGTACGAGCGCGTCGAGATCCCGCTCGACGACGAAGTCGGCGCCGTGGTCCAGAAACTTCTGGATCGGGCCGGGTACCCCTGGCAGCACCCGTGAGCGGAACGTGTTCGCGGCGCTCTTGCCGGTGACGTCGGGGTTCTGCTCTGAGCCCGAGAGTGCGAACTCGCGCTCGATCATCTTGCGGGTGAGGATGAACCAGGTGTAGTCGTAGCCGGTCTTCCCGATGTACTCGAGCGTCGCCAGCGTGTCGAAGCCCGGGAAAAGGGGGACTGGAAGGCGCCTGCCGGTCGCGTCGAGCCAGAGCGAGGACGGGCCCGGCAGGATCCGGATGCCGTGATGGCTCCAGATCGGGTTCCAATTGCGGATTCCCTCGACGTAGTGCCACATCCGATCCCGGCCGATCAGGTTCGCCCCGGCGCGCTCGGCGATCTCGAGCATCCGGCCGTCGACGTGGGCGGGAACGCCGGAGATCAGGTTCCGCGGCGCCGGTCCAAGGCGCTCCGGCCAGTTCCTGCGGATCAGCTCGAAATTATGTCCGATCCCGCCGGTACTGACGAGGACCGCCTGGGCGCGGGCGGAGAACTCACCGACGACCTCCCGCGAGCTGTCCTGACCGCGCTGGATCAGGTCAGGGGCGAGCACCGATCCACTCACACCCTCGACGCCATCGCCTGCGACGATGAGCTCGTCGACTCGATGGCGGAAGGCGAAGGCGACGAGGCCCCGCTCCTGCGCGGCGCGAACCCTCCGTACGAACGGCTCGATCAGGCCCGGGCCGGTGCCCCAGGTCAGGTGGAAGCGGGGCACCGAGTTGCCGTGGCCGCTGGCGCTGCCCCCGCCGCGTTCGGCCCAGCCGGGGCTCGGGAGCACGCGGACGCCCATCCCGCGCAGCCAGTCACGCTTCTCGTGGGTCGCGAACTCGACATAGGCTCGCGCCCAGCGGCGCGGCCACTCGTCCTCTCGCCGGTCGAACGCGGCGCTGCCCAGCCAGTCCTGCCAGGCGAGCTCGAAGGAGTCGCGGATCCGGGCGCGCCGCTGCT
>Ga0302325_10012008_pt1 | contig 18631 bp, 19 predicted proteins | sample Palsa_T0_2_FD_201948 | JGI IMG/M metagenome (GOLD analysis project Ga0302325, IMG submission 201948) | Peat permafrost microbial communities from Stordalen Mire near Abisko, Sweden - Palsa_T0_2 | ecosystem: Environmental > Terrestrial > Soil > Palsa > Peat permafrost | place: Sweden: Abisko...
AAGGTCAGAGCGATCCCAACATGCGTAATCGCGCCGGCACTGACCTCGTCGATGATGATCGCGCCCGTGCCAGCGAACACGAGGGCAAACGTCCCAATGATTTCAGCGTAGCATCTTTTCAACACAGAACACCTTGCCCGTTTCACCCCTTGGCCACAACGCAAAACTTTCGTCGGCATTTGCCTCGCAAAAATTTTGTTTTGCGATCCGGCTGGAACGGCGTATAATTATTCCGCTTTAGACCATGAAGACTGTGGATAAACAATAAATTGATTCTTTTTAATGTCCTTACGCAACCAGCTAGAAACATCAGGCTCATGGCTGTTTAGGTATCGGAGTTATCTTCCGCTGGCTATATTGCCTATTTTTATTATTTGCCTCGCCTCCTCCAAATACCTGGGTCGAAGCCACGCCTTTAACGAATATTGGCAAATGTTTTGCATGGCCTTATCGTTTTCCGGTTTGTTTTTAAGAGTGATCATTGTGGGCCACGCTCCTCTCGGAACGTCCGGCCGCAATACCCGCGAGCAGGTGGCCCATTCCTTGACCACCACGGGATTGTATTCGGTGGTGCGGCATCCGCTTTACCTGGCCAATTATATCATCATGATCGGTTTCACGATGGAATTTCACATCTGGTGGCTTGTGCTGTTGACCACCACCTTTTATGCGCTGTATTACGAACGCATCATGCTGGCCGAAGAAGCATTTCTGCGCGTCCGCTTTGGAGAGGAATTTGAAGAATGGGCCGCGGTGACGCCCGCCTTTATTCCGAAGTGGCACGGGTGGAAACCCTTCAAGGTCCCATTCTGCTGGCGGACGGTTTTGCAACGAGAGTACAACGCATTTTTCTTGATTATTGCGGTGTTTTTTCTGCTCGACTCCATCGGCGATTCCGTTGTCGAAGGACGATTCAAGATTGATCCAGGTTGGTTCGGCATCTTCATTGGCGGGTTTATTATTTTCGCCACCTTGCGCACCCTTAAGAAACGCACGCATTTGCTGACGGTCGAAGGGAGATAAAGGCGTAACTGGCGAACAAATCTAATCGCCGATTAAATAGAATCCAAAAATAATAAGTCCCCCAGAGACAACTCCCGCCAAGAGTGTCTTAATCAATTGGCTGACGGTTATCTTGATCCCTTGTCCGCCGTTGCTCTGCGCGAACAACCAGCCGAAGAAGGCGAATAGGCCCAGGATTATTACGCTATGAGAAATCCAATGATGGCCCGTGAGTTTTTGCATCCCAGCCATGACGGCGGGCATTTTTTCCTTTGCGACCACGAGCAGGCCATTGGCCACGCAGGCCAGAGCCAGGGAAAGCCCGAACGAAATGGTGTATCTTGACACGCTGGTGCTTTCCATGTTACCTCGACAATAATCCTGCTTTGACCCCCATGGCGATGATGGCGCCTTCACCCTCCATCAGCAGCGCCAGCAGTGCTACCATGCCGGCCGCCCAAAGCACCACCCGCCGCGCCTCCTTGCCGCCCGACAAAGAGCTGGCGGCAATGGGCAGATAGGTGGCCAGCATCAACAGCACGATGACCAGATGCTCCTTTGTTTCCATGAAGAAACTGTGGGCGAAGGGCCAAGGTCCCTTCAAAATAATGGCCTTGTCGGACTTGTAATAGACGACATACCAGTAACCGCCTGCCAAAAAAGCGAGCCACATGAAGGTCGCTGCGGCACAACTCATCTTTTGGATCCGGCCTTGATTGGCTTCGGAGATGTTCAACACATCCACAAAAACCCAAACGGTGGTGACAAGGCACGCCACGCCAAAAAGAACATGAGCCATCAAAGGAACTTCGTTCACAATTGCATTCTGGCTTCGATACTTGCTAATATCAACAGAATGCAGGATATGAGCAACGCCATCAAAATCATCTCCCTGGCCGTGGGCCTGAATTTGGTATTGACGCCGCGCGCGCCGGCAGGACCTCCATTCGTCACCGACGATCCGCAGCCAGTGGATTACCAGCATTGGGAGTTTTATGTCGCTTCGATGCACTCAAAACTCGGAGGCGACTGGTCCGGCACAGCCCCTCATTTTGAACTCAACTATGGAGCTGTTCCAGATTTGCAACTCCATCTCATTGCGCCCCTGGCCTATGATTCGCCGCCGGTGGGCGCAGGGCATTACGGGCCAGGCGATGTTGAACTGGGCGCAAAATTCCGGTTCATCCGGGAAACCAACGGGCGGCCCCAGGTGGGAGTTTTTCCGCTGCTTGAAGTGCCATCCGGCAGCGAACGGGACAATCTCGGTAATGGTCATTGCCAGGCCTTTCTCCCGTTATGGATGCAGAAGAGTTGGGGTTCGTGGACGGCCTACGGCGGGGCCGGCTACGGCCTTAATTCGTTTTCCGGCGCTGGCGATTGGGGTTTTGGCGGAGCGGTGCTGCAAAAGCAGGTTTTGACCAATGTGCTCATTGGCGTAGAGGTCTATCACCAGACTGCGTATCAAACAGATTTTCCCAATCTGGGAACTGCTTTTAATGTCGGCACGGTGATTGATTTCAATGACCATCACCATTTGCTCTTCTCGGTGGGCCGATCCATTGAAGGCCCGGTGAAATTTCAATGCTACGTTGCCTATCAACTTACTTTTGACAACAGCCTGCTGCATTTTTGGGGCAACGGCCACCCGAATGGCGCGCCGTGAGACCGGCAGGCACTTACCCGGTTTCTTTCAATTCCCTCAAGATTTCCAGACGTGTCGTTTCAGAACTGAGGCCAAAATTTCTCAGGACACGTCCAGCCACGCCGTCGCCTTCCTGGAGCAATCCCAGGAAAATAAATTCCGCGCCGACGCAAGCTTGGTTACAGGCTTTGGCTTCCTTGGCGGCCAGCCGCAGAGACTTCTTGACACGGGGAGTGTAAGGAAGATGGCCCGTTGCTTTTTCGGATGGAAAAGTGCTGACCCACTCCTCGATTCGTTTCCTGAGACCAATGCGATCCACATTCATTTTTCGCAATAAGCTCGGCACAATCCCCTTTTCCATCGTGAGCAAGGCCAGCAAGACATGCTCCGTGCCGATAAAATTGTGATTGAGACGAGGGGCTTCGATTCGGGCCAGTTCCAAAGTTTGTCGGGCGCCGGCGGTAAAAGTATCCAAGGACGGCGATGGAACAACGGCCCAAACAAAAATGCGCTTCAGCTTCCTGAGCAGAGGCCATCCATTTCCGCCGACTTTTGCGAATTCCCGCTTGAGGGAGCCGACTTGGCCGAGGCGCTGGACGGCAGCCCCAAAAGCCTGCTCCGCGCTTAATCCCGAAGACATCTGGCGCGCCAGGTCTTCGCGCAAATGAGCTTCTAGTTCATCGAGCACTTCGAGCGTTTTGATGCCGTTGGTGAGCATCTGCCGCCGCCACTCCGCAATGGATTGTTCCATGTCAAACATACTGCTCTTTCTCTTTGTCCACTTTCCACAACCCGTAAAGGCCAAGAACGGTTCCGCCCACCAACGCGGGCAGAAGCGCCCAGTTCAAAAGCCGGGTCAGAAGAAGTCCGGCCTCCGGTCGATACCGCCGGGCCAGGAGCGTGGCGACTATCGCTACCGTGTAGGCGAAATTAATGGCCGTCATCCAAGGAATGGACCACGCGGGCATGTGTCCCAAAGACCATCCCACGGTTTGTTGCCAGTAAAAAAGGCCAATAGTCGTCAGGCCATTGACAACCCCGAATATGGTGAGAACCGCGCAATACAATCTGTTGTGATCAATCATTTGATTTCCTTTTGTTTTGGCTGCCTTGGCAAATTCCTTTGTAAGCGCCCGGGCTGGTCCGATTTTCTGAGCGGCGGAATTGAAAGCGTCCTGTTCGTTCGATCCAGCTTTCCTTTGTTGCTCGATTTCCGCGCGCAGATGACTCTCCAGTTCCTCCAGCGGCACGGGAGTTTTGATTCCGGCCGCGATCATCTGCCGCCGCCAGTCCGCGATGGATTGTTCGAGGTTAAACATTTTGTCCTTTCCATAGACCGCTCAGAACCGAATTGAGCGCGGTCCATTGTTCGCGTTTTTCCTTAAGCGCCTGTTGGCCGTCCTTTTTGATCGAGTAATATTTGCGTTTGCGTCCGTTCTCCATCTCCACCCATCGCGCCTTGATCCAGCCGTTGGCCTCCATCCGATGCAACACCGGGTAAAGCATCCCATCCGTCCACTCGATCTTGTCCCCGGAGAGCCGCTTAACCTCCTGAATCAGTTCATATCCATAGCTTTCACCCTTGGAAAGGATGGAGAGGACCAGGGGTTCGGTTGAAGCGGCCACAAGTTCTTTTTCAATCATGCCGCCAACATACATTGCCACGCTATGTATGTCAAGTGGCTTCATCTTTCTTACTTCCGCGTGCTGGCGTCCGCCCCTGTTTTGACGTAAAGTGCCGCCGTGACGTTGACTGATCAAATGACCAGATTGGCCCGAGAGGCCAAGGAAGCGTCGCGTCCATTGGCGCAGTTGACTACGGCGCAAAAGAATGGCTGTTTGCTGGCCATGGCCGATGCCATCGAGGCCAACGGCAAGGCGATTCAAATAGCCAATGCCTCTGATATGGAACAGGCGGCCAACACGGGGCTTTCCCATGCCATGCTGGACCGCTTGAAACTGGACGATAAACGCATCGCCGGCATGGCCGGGGGTTTGCGCGAAGTCGCGGCGCTGCCGGACCCGGTGGGACGCGTGTTGGATGATCGCACCCGGCCCAATGGCCTGCGTTTGCAGAAAATTTCCACCCCCATCGGCGTGGTCGTGATCATTTACGAGTCGCGCCCCAACGTCACGGCGGACGCAGCCGGCCTTTGTTTCAAGTCCGGCAACGCCACTATTCTGCGCGGCGGACGAGAGGCGCTGCATTCCAATCAGGCCATCGCGGAGACCATGCTGAGCGCCGCCGTCCGCCAATGGCCCGAATTTCCCCGGCACGCCATCCAAGTTGTCCCAACCACGGAGCGCGAGGCCATCAATATATTGTTATCGTTGACGCAATACGTCGATGTCTGTATGCCGCGCGGGGGCGAAGGATTGATTCGCGCGGTCACGGAATGCTCCAAGGTTCCGGTCATCAAACATTACAAAGGCGTCTGCCACGTTTATGTCGATGCCGGCGCAGACTTGAAAATGGCGGAGGAAATTGCCTTCAATGCCAAATGTCAAAGGGCCGCCGTTTGCAACGCGATGGAAACGCTGCTGGTCGATCAAGCCGTCGCGGCGGCGTTCCTGCCGGCCATCGGGCGGCGATTGAATGAGAAAAAAGTGGAATTGCGGGCGGACGAAACTGCGCGCAAAATTCTCGAATCGAGCCTGCCGCATTCCGCCAGCGTCATCAAAGCCGTCGCGGAACAGGATTATTTCACCGAGTACAACGACTATATTTTGAACGTGCGAGTGGTGGATGGCCTCGGCCAGGCCATCGATCACATCAATTACTATGGCTCGGCCCATTCCGACAGCATCGTCACGCGTGATGAAGGGCGGGCGCGGGAGTTTTTGGCGCGCGTGGATTCCGCGGCGGTGTATTGGAACGCCTCCACGCGTTTCACCGACGGCGCAGAATTCGGCATGGGCGCCGAAATAGGGATCAGCACCGATAAAATCGGCGCGCGCGGCCCGATGGGTCTGGAGGAGTTGACCAGCTACAAGTGGCTTGGTCTGGGCAACGGACAATTGCGAACATAACTACAAATGACTACCCCGGCGGCTAATATGGAGGCTCCCAGCGAGAGGGCGCGCTTCGTCCACTCGCGTCTGCCGGAAGCAGGATTGTTTTCCGGCCAGAAATGGCGGATTTCGCCGGACCCCTTTCCGCTCGGCGCGGAACTGGCAGAGCAACTGCAAGGTTTGGGCCGGTTGCTGCTCCAGTTCAATCGCAGCGTCAACTTGCTCTACCGCCAAAGCCTGGCCGGCAAACAACCGGCCTGGGTCGCCGATTGGCTGGACCGAGGCAAACCGGCGGCCCTTCTTGAGACGCAGCGGGCGGCCGCGTTCAAGAACGAGCTGCCGCGCGTCATCCGCCCGGACATCATCTTGACAGAATCCGGCCCTTGCATCACCGAACTGGACAGCGTGCCCGGCGGCATCGGAGTGACAGCCTGGCTCAACCAGACTTACGCCGCCATGCCAAACGGCGCCTCGGCGCTCATCGGCGGGGCCGACGGCATGGCGCAAGGCTTCGCGGGTATATTTGACAACGCGCTGGCGGTCCACATTGTCGTTTCCGAGGAATCGCAAACCTACCGGCCGGAAATGGAGTGGCTGGCCGGGCAGTTGGGCGAGCGATTCCAAATTCGCGACACGCGCTTCACTGATTTCAAGGACGGCGACGCGGTCTATCGTTTTTTTGAATTGTTCGACCTGCCCAACGTCCCCAACGCGGCCACCATCCTGGAGATGGCCCAGGCGAAGCGGATTCAACTGATTTCCCCGCCCAAGCCGATTTTCGAGGAGAAGATGCTTTTTGCCTTGCTGTGGAACCGGAACCTGCGCGGTTTCTGGCGGCAGGAATTGGGCGAGCGTTTTCTGGCGCAACTGCAACGGCTGTCGCCCTACACCTGGATGGTCGATCCATCTCCGCTGCCGCCGCAGGGCGCCATTCCACACTTAGACTTGACAGAATGGCAGCAACTCAAAACCCTCTCGCAACGTGAGCGGGAGTTGATTTTGAAAGTATCCGGCTTTTCGGACAAGGCCTGGGGCGCGCGTGGCGTTTTTCTTGGAAGCGATCTTCCGACGGGGGATTGGGCGGCGGCGGTGGACCTGGCCATCGGTTCCTTTGCCACGTCGCCGCACGTCTTGCAGCGTTATCTCAAGCCCGCCATTTACAAGTCGCAATGGTTCGATTTCGAGAAAGAGCAATTGACGGACATGCCTGGGCGGGTGCGGCTGTGTCCGTATTATTTCGTGCATGGCCAGGGCGACGCGGCGCGGGCCAATCTCTCCGGCGTGCTGGCCACTATCTGCCCCGCCGATAAAAAAATCATCCACGGCATGAGCACCGCCATCCTGGCGCCGTGCTCGGTGTGATGTTCCAAATTCTTAAACCATTTTTTGAAAGATTTTTCTTGCAAATTGGGCCCGCGGAAGGCATGGTTGTTTCATAAGAACCGCGCGGAAAAGCGCGGGCGTTCTTTGGAAAAACGGGTTTAAAACAGAATTAAAATTTACCCTGCCATGCTCGTGATTAAAAACAAAGTCCTTGAACCGTAAATAAGTCACTAAGGGGCCCTAACCTCGGTTGTGGCCGACAGGCCTTGACTGGAAGTCGTAAGCGATCGACTCGGCTCCATTTGTTCATACAGCAGTTCAAAGGAACTGTTTATACACGGCATTACGGCGGGGTTTTCTTTTTCTGCTTCTATTTGACATAAAAATGATTTGACGGCGTTCAAAAACAGTGCATCTTCACGATGTCGAGCGGATCCGTTCGATGTGAACCTGGATCCGCCGTTGTCGATGAGCAACGCGGCGCGTTTGACGCGCGGAACCCTTGTTTTTTTGGCTTTTGTTTTCTTGCTTGCAAGCAGGCCGACGCCCGGTTTTTCCTCCGATCAACTTCAAACCATTCAGGCCCGCGGCGTGCTGCTTTGGGGGGCCGATGCTGAGGGCGGCGCGCCTTACGTCTATCCCGATCCGCAAAAACCGGAACAAATGACGGGCTTCGAATTCGACCTGGCCGGCGCGCTGGCCGCCAAACTGGGTGTCAAATCTAAAATGGTGCAGAATCAGTGGGACCAACTCCTGCCCGCATTGGATCGCGGCAACTTCGATATCATCCTGAACGGCCTGGAAATCACCGCCGACAACCGGCAACACGCCGCCATGTCGCGGCCTTATTACGTCTATGCGCAGCAGATCGTCACGCGCAAAGACACCGCCGGGCCAACCAACCTGGCCTCGCTCAAAGGCCAGAGCGTCGGCGTGCTGGCTTCCTCCGCCGCGCAACGCCTGTTGCAGGGCCAAGGCGGAGTCGAGGTGAAGAGTTATCCCGGCAACGTCGAAAGTCTTCTTGACCTCAAAGCCGGGCGCATTGACGTGGTGGTGTTGGACCTGCCTATCGCGCTGTATTACGCCCGGCCTGATCCGGCGCTGAAATTTTCCGGCGAACCATTCTCGCCCGGTTACTACGGCGTGGCCGTGCGGAAGGAAGACGCGACTCTGCTGGCCGCGATCAATCGGGCGTTGGAGCAGATGATCCGCGACGGGACCCTGGAGCGGATTTATCGGAAAAACGGTCTATGGGACGAGCGGCAGGCCATGCTGGAAAACTACCAACAGGAAACGGTCGTGCAGAGGAAATCCATCTCGACCTTGCGCGAATGGCCGAAGTATCTGCCTCTATTGTTGCGCGGCGCGGTGACGACCGTCGAGCTTTCCGTCCTCGGCATGATCGTGGCGGTGGCGTTCGGCCTGGTGGTGGTGCTGGCTCGCCTTGATGGAACGGCCCCGGTGCGCTGGCTGGCGCAGGCTTACGTGGAAGTCGTGCGCGGAACGCCCCTCCTCATTCAGCTTTTTCTTATTTACTATGGCTTGCCGCAAATCGGAGTGCGCCTCAACGCCTTCGTGGCCGGCATCATGGGGCTGGGTCTGAATTACGCGGCCAACGAGGCCGAAAATTACCGCGCTGGCATCCAATCCATTCCGGCTGGGCAGACGGAAGCCGCGCTGGCGCTGGGCATGACCCGCGCGCAAATTCTGCGGCGGATCATCCTGCCGCAAGCGTTTCGGGTCGTCATTCCGCCGGTCACCAACGACTTCATCTCCATGTTTAAGGATTCCTCCATCGTGTCGGTCATCACCATGGTGGAACTGACGAAAGTTTATGGCGAACTGGCGACCTCAACTTATGATTACATCGGTTTGGGTTTGATGACGGCCGGGATTTATTTCGCTTTAAGTTATCCCGCGTCCATTTTTGCCAACCGGCTGGAAAGGAAGCTCAGTTATGATCGTCGTTGAAAACCTGATCAAGTCCTACAACACCACCCGCGTGTTGCATGGCGTGGACCATTCGCAAAAGCGCGGCGAAGCGGTGGTGCTGATCGGTCCCAGCGGATGCGGCAAAAGCACCTTTCTGCGCTGCCTCAACCAGCTTGAGCCGGCCGACGCCGGGCGCATCACCATTGGCGACGTGACCATCAACGGAGGCGGTTCGCTGCGCAACGCGGAGGAACGAGAGCGCCAACGCTTATTGCGCCTGCGAGCCGGCATGGTGTTCCAATCCTTCAACCTGTTTCCACACTTGACGGTGTTGCAGAACATCACGGAGGCGCCGAGGGTGGTCAAGCGCGTGGCCCGTCGCGAAGCGGAGGCCGCCGCCAGCGCCTTGCTGGCCAAGGTCGGTCTGGAACACAAGGCCGGCGCCTATCCGGCCCAGCTCTCCGGCGGCCAACAGCAGCGGGTGGCCATTGCCCGCGCGCTGGCAATGGAGCCGGAGGTGATGCTTTTCGACGAGCCAACCAGCGCATTGGACCCGGAACTGCGCGACGAAGTGCTGCGGGTCATGCGCCAACTGGCCGAGGAGGGCATGACCATGATTGTGGTGACGCACGAAATGCAATTCGCGCGCGACATGGCCGACACCATATTATTTTTCGAGGGCGGCCGGGTGTTGGAATCCGGCAGCCCTGAGCAAATGTTTACCGCGCCGGTCCACGAGCGAACGCGCGATTTCCTGCGCCGCGCAACGACGAGATAAGGCATTGAAAAAATTCCGCATTTGGAGGAGGATGGCGCTTGTGAACGCTATAAGAGTAGATGAAGCGCATCGAATCCGGATTCCCGCCCTCCGGCCCGGCGATTATTACGAGCCGGAAGTCCTGGGCGAAAATGACGTCTTGCTCCGAAAAGTGCGGTTGCCACACCGCAGGCCTAGTTATGCAGAAGCCATGGCCGCGATCGAAAGCAGCCCCCTTCGATTTACCAAGAGCTGGGATGAAATCAAAAAGGAAACCCGTTGATTCTGTTTGACAGCAGCGTTGTCATAGACGCCCGAGACCCTGACAGTCCGTTTCATGCCTGGGCCAAGCACCAGATCGCGGTGGCGGTGCAGGAAGGAGGCGAAGGGGGCGCGGTTAAGACCATCGTCATTAGCGAGGCGTCGGTGCGCGCCAAGAACAGAGACGCCGTCCCGGCGTTGCTCGAAAGCTTGGGTTTGAAATTGGTGCCCTTGCCGATTTCAGCGGCACTGCCTGCCGCCAAGGCGTTTGCGGCCTACTTGGACCGATTAAAGAAGCAGGGAAGAATGCCTGAAAATCGCGTGCCTCTGCCAGATTTCCTCATAGGCGCCCACGCCAAAGCCGACGGAATGAAATTGGTCACTCGCGATTCAGACCGTGTTAAGACTTATTTTCCGGATGTCCAACTCATCACTTCTTGACCGGCGTTAGCCGCGGAGGATATGGCAATGACTGCCGAGGCGCACGAAAAGCAATTCGTGCGCGACATGGCAGACAATGATTCACAGCCGCGCCGATCCACGAGCGAACGCGCGATTTTCTGCGGCGCGCCAGCACGAGATAAGGCTGGCAGACTTCTAGCCGGCCTATTTGCCACCTTTTTCCTCGGGTTCGCCGATGGAACCCATCAGTTGAATCAAGGGCAGAAACATGGCGATGACGATGCTGCCGACGACGACGGCCAGAAAGACAATCATGATCGGCTCCAAAAGGGACGTCATGGCCGCCACGGCGTTATCGACTTCCTCTTCGTAATTGTCGGCGATCTTCATTAACATTTCGGGCAGAGCGCCGGTTTGTTCACCGACATCGACCATGCTGATGACCATGGGTGGAAAGACGCCGGAGGCTTCCAGCGGCGCGGTGATGGTTTCCCCTTCCTTGACGCTTTCATGGATGGCGCTGACGGCGTTGCCAATGATGACGTTGCCGGAAGTTTCCTTGACGATGGTCAGGGCTTGCAAAATGGGCACACCGCTGCTGATCAGAGTGCCCAAGGTGCGCGTGAAACGGGAAATAGCCACTTTGCTGACGACGGGGCCGAGGACAGGCATGACCAGCTTGAATTTATCCCAGGTCCTCCGTCCAAATTTCGTGCGAATAAAGATATTGAACACGATGACGATCGAAAGGATTTCAAGCATCGTCCGGCCGAAGTGGTCTTTGATGGCTTCGCTGATGCTCAAGACGAACACCGTAAAGCCGGGGAGCGACTGGCCGCCGCCGAGCGCGCCCTCAAAAATCTCCTTGAACTTAGGAATGACCAGCACCATCAAGACGCCCATGATGACCGTGGCCACCACCATGACGGCGCAGGGATAAAACATGGCGGCGATGACCTTGCCTTTGATCTTCTGCGCTTTTTCCATGAATTCGGACAAGCGCTTGAGCACGACTTCGAGCACACCGCCGATTTCGCCTGCCTTGACCATGTTGACAAAGAGGCGATTGAAGACCTTGGGATGCTGGGCCAGGGCCTCCGAAAAAGTGCTGCCGCCCTCGATGGAAACCGCCAGGTCGCCGAGGATGGTCTTGAGATTGGCGCTGCGCTCCTGTTTTTGCAGCACCCGCAGGCCGCGCAACAAGGGCAGTCCCGCCTGGACCAGCGTGGCCAATTGGCGCGTGAAGGTGGTGAGCACCTTCGACTTGACACGCCCGCTCAGGCCAGGGATTCTAATGTTTAAATTGAGATTGACGCCGCCTTTCTTGGCTCCCTTGGCCGGGCCTTTCTTGGCCGCACCCGGTCCGGGCGGCCCTCCTTTGTCCTCGACCACTTTGGTGGGGAAAAAGCCCATCTCCTTGATACGGCCGATGGCTTCGTTTTGGTTCGCGACCTCGAGGGTGCCCTTGGTTTCCTTGCCCCGCGAGTCCATGGCGACGTAGTTGAATTTTGGCATAAGACTCAGGTGTACTTGACGACTTCTTCAATGGTGGTGTCACCGTCAAAAATTCCGCGCAGGCCGTCTTCGCGCAGGGTGACCATGCCCAGTTCCACGGCTTTCTGGCGGATGACCACCGTGGGCGCCCGCTCGTTGATGAGCAGGCGAATGGATTCCGATGCGACCAGCAACTCGAAAATGCCGCGCCGGCCCCGATAGCCGGTGTCGTTGCAGTTGGCGCAGCCGCGTCCGTAATAGAACACTTTGTCGCCAATGTCGTGCGGCGAAAGGTTGAGCAGGGACAACTGCGTTTCGGTCGGCTCGAAGGGGGTGCGGCATTTCTTGCAGACCGTGCGCACCAAGCGTTGTGCCAGCACGGCCATCAAGGTGGAGGAAATCAAAAACGGTTCCACGCCCATGTCGATCAAGCGCGTGACGGCGCCGGGCGCGTCATTAGTGTGCAAGGTGCTCAAGACCAGATGGCCCGTCAGCGAGGCCTGAATGGCGATCTGCGACGTCTCCAAATCGCGCATTTCCCCCAGCATGATGATGTCCGGGTCCTGGCGGAGAAAGGCGCGCAGGGCCTTGCTGAAAGTCATGCCGACGGACTCGTTGACAGCCACTTGCATGATGCCTTCGATGTCGTATTCGACGGGGTCTTCGACCGTCAGCAATTTGGCGTCGATGGAGTTGATGCTCCGCAAGCAGGAATAAAGGGTGGTCGTTTTGCCGCTGCCGGTGGGGCCGGTGACGACGAAGATGCCATTTGGTTGCTGGATGGCTTCGAGCACGTAATCGTTGATGACTTTGGGCAAACCGAGGGTTTTGATGTCCAGGTTGACGGCCGCCCGGTCCAGCACGCGCAAGACGACTGATTCGCCAAATTGGGTGGGCAAGGTCGAAACGCGCAGGTCGATGTTGCGTCCGGCGATCTGCATGCTGATGCGTCCGTCCTGCGGCATGCGCCGTTCTGAAATGTCCAGGTTGGACATGACTTTCAAGCGGGAAATGACCGGCAAAGCGAGATGTTTTGGCGGCGGGGACATTTCGTAAAGCGCCCCGTCCACACGGTAGCGGATTTTGAATTCGTCCTCAAATGGCTCGAAATGGATGTCGCTGGCGCGGTCTTGCACGGCTTGAAAAAGCACCAAGTTGACGAAGCGGATGATGGGAGTTTCGTTGGCCAGTGTTTCAAGATCGGCAGTGGCGCCGGTGGCCGCTGCTTCGGCCGCTTCGCGGGCGATATCGCCATCCTGTCCCAATTCCTTCAGGATATCGGCCACGCTGGATTGGGAATCGCCATAGTATTTGCTGACGGCGCGTTCGATTTCGCCGGGGTCCGCCACCACCTGCACGATCTCTTTGCGGATGAGGTAGCCCAATTCATCAATCTGGCCGGGATTGAGGGGGTCGCACAGGGCCAGTTGCACGGTTGAATCATAGACCGCCACCGGCAGGCACTTATACATGCGGGCGGCGTCGGCCGGGATGGAGGACAGGATTTCCGGCGTCAATTCGAGTGAGTTTAGCTGCACGACCTCGGTGCCCAGGTGATTGGCGATCAATTGCAACTGGGTGTCCATGTCCAGAAAGCCAAAGTCCTGGAGGATTTCGGAATAAGGTTTGCCGCTGCGATCGTGCTCCTCAATCACTTCTCCCAATTGCAGGTCGTCCAAGAGGCCTTGAGATCGAATCAAGTCCAGGAGAGGGTTGGAAACGTTGCCGGGCATAGGTCAATGGGACGGTTCGGGTTCCTCAGGGGCGTTTTCAGCCTGGGCCGCCTCCCATTCCGCAAGCTTTTGGATGGTCGTGGTGGGGTCGTATGATTTGTTGATGACTTCTTCCCGGGAGATAAGTCCGGCGGTGTATTTTTCCATGAGATAACCGTCCAAAGTGACCATGCCGAATTTGGACCCGGTTTGAATGTCGGATGAAATACGGAAAGTCTTGTTGTCGCGAATGAGCGCGGCCACGGAGGGGGTGTTGATCATGATTTCATATACCGCGACGCGCCCTGGTTTGTCAACGCGAGGAATCAACAATTGCGAGATGACCGCTTGCAGCACGGTGGACAACTGGATGCGGATGGTTTCCTGCTGGCTGATCGGGAAGGCGTTGACCAAACGATCAATGGTCTTGGCCGCCCCGGTGGTGTGCAGCGTGCCAAAGACCAAGTGGCCTGTTTCCGCCGCTGTGATGGCGGCCTCCATGGTTTCCAAGTCTCGCAATTCGCCCACCAGGATCACGTCCGGGTCCTGCCGCAAGGCGCGCCGCAAGGCCTCGGCAAAACTGGGGACATCGATGTGGACTTCGCGCTGCGTTACGACGGCCTTTTTATGCTTATGATAGTATTCGATCGGGTCTTCAATGGTAATGATGTGGGCGTCGTCGCGTTCCTCGTTAATGATATTGATCATGGAGGACAGGGTGGTGGTCTTGCCCGAACCGGTCGGGCCGGTGACAAGCACCAATCCGCGCGGCTTGTGCAGGAGGTTCATGATGGTGTGGCGCGGCAAGCCGATCTGTTCCAAGGTAAGCAGCTTGGTGGGAATCTGCCGCAAAACCAGGCCGAAGTTGCCCTTCTCCTTGAAGACGCTCACACGGAACCGCGCCGCTTCGCCGAAGGCAAATGCAAAATCCGCCCCGCCTGCTTCGCGCACGTGCTGGATGTGGTCTTCGGAAGTGATGCTGCGCATCAACTCTTCGGTGTCCTCGTTTTTCAAGGAAGGACCATCGACGCGATGCAGGACGCCATGCACGCGGATCACCGGCGGTATGCCGACACGAATGTGCAAATCCGAGGAGCCTTCGGACACCACCAACTGCAACAAATCTGACATGGAATAGGACATAGCTTAATTCATGCTTCGCTTGATCAATCCGCGTCTCCCGTCGTGGCACGGATGACTTCCTCCGCCGTGGTCAGGCCGGCCATCACTTTGCGCGTGCCGTCTTCGCGCAAGGTGCGCATACCCATTTCGCGGGCGCGCGCCCGCAAGACCGAGGAGGGGACTTGGTCGTAAATCAATTTGCGCCCCTCGTCATCGATGACAAAAATCTCAAAGATGCCGAAGCGTCCGCGATAGGTCGTTTTGTTGCAATCGTTGCAGCCTTTGCCGCGCATGAAGGTGGACCCGGCGGCTTTCCCGGCGTCCAAGTTCAAGGATTGCAATTCGCTGTCCGAGGGCTGGTAAGGAGCAGCGCACTTCTTGCAGACTTTGCGCACCAACCGTTGGGCCATGAGCGCGCGCACGGAGGAAGCCACAAGGAAGGGCTTGACCCCGATGTTAATCAAGCGGGTCACGGCGCTGGGGGCGTCATTGGTGTGCAAGGTGGAGAAAACCAGGTGGCCGGTCAGCGAGGCATTGATGGCGATGGTCGCCGTTTCCACGTCTCGAATTTCACCGAGCATGATCACATTGGGGGCCTGGCGCAGCATGGCGCGCAAGGCCATGCTAAAAGTCAACCCGATGGTCTCGCTGACCTGCACCTGGTTGATGCCAGCCAGCAAATACTCCACGGGGTCTTCCACCGTAATAATTTTTCGATCGGGTCGATTGATAAAATTTAGACAGGAGTAAAGCGTAGTCGTTTTGCCCGATCCGGTTGGACCTGTCACCAACAGGATGCCGTCCGGCAAACCGATCAGACGCTCGAAAGTCTGCTGATCATCGGTGAAGAAGCCCAATTCTGGCAAGCCCAGCTTCAACCCTTCCTTGTCCAAAATACGCATGACGATGCTTTCGCCGTGAATGGTAGGCACGCACGAGACGCGCAAGTCGATGAGCTTGCCCCCAACCTGCGTCTGGATGCGCCCGTCCTGGGGGATGCGCCGTTCGGCGATGGACATGTTGGACTGAATCTTGAGCCGGCTCAGAATGGCGGCCTGCAACCGCTTGGGCGGGCTTTTCATTTCGTGCAGGACTCCGTCAATCCGGTAGCGCACTCGAAACGATTTGGAGAGCGGTTCCAGGTGAATGTCAGACGCCCGCGCCTTGAAGGCCTCGACGATCAAGGTGTTAACCAGCTTGATGATCGGCGCGTCGGCTTCAACTGTCGCCCCGTCGTCCGCATGCGCGTCCTTGTTGGGAAGACCGACCTCGACTTCGCCCTCGGTAATGTCCTGGATCAACTGCGAAACCGAGTCGTCTGAAGCGCCATAATATTTGTTGAGCGCGCTGTCAATGTCCTCATCCGTTGCCACCCGCAATTCGATGTCCGCATTGAGCAACCTTTGGAGGGTATCGACGACGTCGAGATCTTGGGGATCCGCCAAGGCAATGGCGATGGAGTGGTCATGCTTGGCCACCGGGACGGCCCGATAGCGCTTGGCGACATGGCGCGGGACGGCGGAAATGACGTCGTCTGTGACGCGCACTTCGCTCAGATTGATGAATTCGTAACCAAAGTGAGCTGCCTTGGCCTGGGCAAGATCAATAGGGCGAATGAATTTATGGGCGAGAAGGGTGTCAATGACACCTTCGCCGTTGGCGCTGGTTTCTTCCCTTGCGGTGGCGAGCTGCTGGTCGTTCACTAGCGCCATGTCCACCAATAAGTCTATCAAATAGTCGTCTTTCGCGGCCACAATTTACATCCTCTCCATGCTGTCCAAGCAAGTAATCTAAAGGCTCGGCACCCGCAATGTCAATTGCAGACGAGATAAAAAGAGCGCCCAACTTTTCCAGATGCAAGGGACTGCTCCTTACGTCGGCAAAGGTAGCGATAACGATAGAGAGGAGGTTTGGGCAAAGAGCGTTGAACGGAGTTTTCCCGCAACGACCCCCACCTCACCTCGCGAGTGAACCGTCGCCGGAAAATCTTCACTCCAAACAACCTCTCCATCGTGATTTTTTATCAGCCAGATTCATGCCATCTCCAGCGTGTTGGATCTGTCAAGAAATCTTCGCCAATTTACCTCGCAACGCGAAAAACGATTGGCCGCTTTCGACCCGAAAATGCAGGTCTGCGCGAGATTTTTCGCGCATGTGCGTGGTTTTCACGCGCCTGGCATCGTTTTCGTGTAGCGCAGACTTCCAAATCTGCTGGCAATGGAGCCGACCTCGAAGTCGGTGAAACGGCAGGTTTGGAAACCCGCGCCACGAGGAAAAAAGAAGCAGGGCTGCCATGGGAGGAGACGGATCGACGAACATTCTCAGAACGGGGATCCCCAAGCCACCTCCAGCTTTCCCCCGTTCTAAGAAATTCTCCCAAGCAGCCCTACATTCGATTTTATAGCCTGTTTCGTGCCAACCCCAGTGGCATGCTAAGTTGGACACGACAAATTCAATCCCCAACCGCGAACTTAGCTCGGCCCACGCGCATACGTTCGGCCTCGATGATGGCTTCCATACGGCGCAAGTCCTCCGCGATGGTGGTGCTGAGGATCAAATACTGGAAATTGGGCCATTGCCCGATCTCGTGCCGCGCCGCTCCCAGGCGCTTCGCCAATTCCGGCGGGCCATCGGTGCCGCGGCGGCGCAGTCGGTCCTCCAATTCGTGCAACGTGGCCGGCGTCAGAAAAACCGTCACCAGCGCGTGCCGCAAATCGGCGTCGGCCATGGCGCGGGCGCAGACGGTGGCGGCTCCCTGAACATCGATGTTGAGCAAAACGTCCCGGCCCTGGCGGAGTTTGTCCAGCACCTCCGGCTTGGGCGTGCCGTAACTCTGGTCATGCACGCGGGCGTGCTCCAGAAATGCCCCGGCCTCGATCCGGCGCGAAAACTCCAATTCGTCGATAAAATAGTAGTCCAGCCCGTCGATCTCACCCGCGCGAGGGGGGCGAGTGGTGCAGGTGACGGCGCGAGTCATTTCCGGATGCCGGGCCAGAAGTTGCTGGCAGAGCGTCGTCTTGCCTCCGCCGGAAGGGGCGGATAGAACAATGAGCAACGGCGTCGTGGCCAGGGCCGGCGTCGGTTGAGGGGTGGGGTTCATTCGACGTTTTGCACCTGTTCGCGGAACTTCTCCAGTTCTGCCTTCAACAAAACGACCTCGCGCGAAATGCCGCTGTCGTTGGCCTTGGAACCAAGGGTGTTGACTTCGCGGTTCATTTCCTGGGCCAGGAAATCGAGCGTGCGCCCAACCGGCTCCTTTGACTTGACGCAGTCATCGAATTGCTGAAAGTGGCTTTCCAGGCGCGTCAATTCCTCCGAAATATCGGAGCGGTCGGCGAAATAGAAGACCTCTTTGACCAGGCGCTCGTCCTCCAAGGCGGGGGCGTCGATGCCAGCGGCCTTGATGCGGGCCAGCAACTGGGCGCGATACTGTTCAGCCGAGCGCGGAGCCAGGCGGCGGACACGACCCACCCCCGCGCGCAGGCGGGCCGCGCGCGCGATTAAATCCTTGGCCAGCCAGGCTCCCTCGCGATCGCGCATTTTGAGCATGACATCCAGGGCAGTTTGCAAGGCCTTGGAAATCGCCGGCCAAATTTCCTCCGCCGGGGTGATTTCCTCCGCCGGTTGCATCACCCCCGGCGCGCGCGCCAGCAAATCCAGCGTGACGCCGTCGGCCAGATGGAGAGATTTGGCCAGGGCGCGAAGTTCCCTGGCGTAGGACTTGGCCAGGGTGGTGTTGATGAGCAATTTGCCGGCGGCGCCGCCAGCCGCAGCGTGGACGGAAACGCGCACGGTCAAGCGTCCGCGCGCTACGCGATGGTTGATGGCATCGCGCAAGGGCGCTTCGAGAACCTCCAATTCGCGGGGCAAATGGGCGGCGATCTCGGTCTGTTTGCGGTTAACCGAGCTGACCTCCACCGTCACTTTGCATCCGCGCTGGGAGCACTCGCCGCGTCCGTAGCCGGTCATGGA
>Ga0302325_10012009_pt1 | contig 18629 bp, 14 predicted proteins | sample Palsa_T0_2_FD_201948 | JGI IMG/M metagenome (GOLD analysis project Ga0302325, IMG submission 201948) | Peat permafrost microbial communities from Stordalen Mire near Abisko, Sweden - Palsa_T0_2 | ecosystem: Environmental > Terrestrial > Soil > Palsa > Peat permafrost | place: Sweden: Abisko...
CCGTGTCGAATTTAATGCGATCCAGCATTCCGGAAAACAGCTGAAACGCCTCGCGCTTGTATTCCTGCTTCGGGTTTTTCTGCGCATAGCTGCGCAGGTAAATGCCCTGGCGCATGTAGTCCATTGCGGCCAGATGTTCGCGCCAATGCTGATCGAGCGTGCGCAGCGTGATTTCCTTCTCGATGTAGCGCATCACCTGCGTGCCGACATTGGCCTCTTTTTGGTTGTAGGCAGCTTCCAACGCCTGCAAGATCTTGCCGCGCAGCGCCGAGCCGTCTCCGGCTTCCTCCTCCGTCACCCAGTCGACAACGGGGAGAGCAGGACCGAAATCCGTTTCGATCGCCTTCGCCAGTCCGGGCGCATCCCATTGCTCCTCGGGCGTCCCGGCCGGAACGTATTGATCCACCAATTGCGCGACCACATCCTCGCGAATGCCCTTGATCGCCTCGGCAACGTCCTCGGCCCCCATGAGGTCGGTGCGCTGCTGGTAAATCACGCGGCGCTGATCGTTCGCCACATCGTCGTATTCCAACAATTGCTTGCGGGCGTCGAAGTTGTGCTGCTCCACCCGCCTTTGCGCGCGCTCGATCTGGCGCGTGAGCATGCCGCTCTCGATCGCCTCGCCGGCCTTCATGCCGACCCGCGTCATGAGTGCCTTCATGCGCGTCGGATCGCCGAAGATGCGCATCAAGTTATCTTCGAGCGACAAATAGAAACGGCTCGATCCCGGATCGCCTTGGCGGCCCGAGCGGCCGCGCAATTGGTTGTCGATGCGCCTCGACTCGTGGCGTTCCGTGCCGATGATGTGCAAGCCGCCCGCGGCGATGACTTCCTCATGGCGCCGCTGCCAATCGGCCTGAATGCCTTTCAGATCAGCCTCATTGGGGTTCACGATGGCATCGATCTGTGTCTGCGTGCTGCCGCCCAAGACGATGTCCGTGCCGCGGCCGGCCATATTGGTGGCGATGGTGATGGCACCGGGCCGTCCCGCCTCGGCCACGATGTGCGCCTCGCGCTCGTGCTGCTTGGCATTCAGCACTTCGTGCGGAATCTTCTCGCTCTGCAACAGCTTCGCAATCCGCTCGGAGGCCTCGATCGAGGTCGTACCCACGAGCACCGGCTGACCACGCTTCACGCAGTCCTGGATATCCTCGAGGATGGCCTGGAACTTGTCGTGCTCGGAGAGGAACACCAGGTCCGACTTGTCGTTGCGTATCATCGGCTTGTGGGTCGGGATGACCACGACTTCCAAGCCGTAAATCTGCTGGAATTCGAAGGCTTCGGTGTCCGCCGTTCCGGTCATGCCGGAAAGCTTCGAATAGAGCCTGAAATAATTCTGGAAGGTGATGGACGCGACGGTCTGATTTTCCTCGCGCACCTTCACGCCTTCTTTGGCTTCGACCGCCTGGTGCAAGCCATCGGACCAGCGCCGTCCCTGCATGGTTCGGCCGGTGAATTCATCGACGATGATGACCTCGCCCTGGCGCACGATGTACTCCACATCGCGCTTGTACAACGCGTGCGCACGCAGCGCCGCATTCAAGTGATGCATGAGACGAATGTTGGCGGGGTCGTACAAACTCTCGCCCGGCCGGAGCAGTCCCGAGGTCAGTAAAAGCCCCTCGACACGCTCGTGCCCGGCCTCGGTCAGCGTGGCCTGCTTCTGCTTCTCGTCGACCCAAAAATCGCCATCGACGGCCAGCTCATAGCGTTTCTCGGCGGACAGATGCCGCGCTGAAATTCCGGCCACATCGAACAGTTTGCTGTCGCTCTGCTCGTCTTTGCCCAGCGCCGGCGGCGCATCGGGCTCGGCCGCCGCAATATCGAGCGTCACTGTCTTGGCGCTGCGATTGCGCCACAACTCCAACTTCGCCTTGACGGGAGCCTTCAACGCTTTTATTTGCGCCAGGATGTCATCGCCACTGCGAACATTGCTGCCGTTGACGCTTAGAATGACATCCCCGACCTGCAAATCACCCCGCACCTTCGAGCTGTTGATTTGCGTCACCAACGCGCCGCGATCCACAATCTCTTCGCTGGGCGCTCGAGTCAGGCTCGGGATCAACGCGTTGATCTTGATATAGAGCTCGGTGCTCTCTTCCGCGGGTCCCGAGATAATCAGGGGTGTGCGCGCCTCGTCGATCAAAATCGAATCGACTTCGTCGACGATGGCGAAGGACAGCTTGCGTTGCACGCGATCCTCGAGACGGAACGCCAGGTTGTCGCGCAGATAATCGAATCCGAATTCGTTGTTGGTGCCGTAAGTAATGTCGCAGGCGTAGGCCGCGCGCTTCTCATCCGGCGTCTGAGCGTTCTTGATGACGCCCACCTCCATTCCGAGGAAGCGGTACACCGGACCCATCCACTCAGAGTCGCGCTGCGCCAAGTATTCATTCACGGTGACGACGTGCACGCCATCGCCGGTGAGCGCATTTAGGTAGGCGGGCAGCGTCGCCATGAGCGTCTTGCCTTCACCGGTGCGCATCTCGGAGATTTTGCCGGCGTTGAGCGCCAAGCCGCCGATCAACTGCACATCGAAATGACGCATGCCCAATTTGCGGCGCGACGCCTCGCGCACCAGGGCAAAGGCCTCCGGAATCAGGTCGTCCAGCGGCGTACCGGCGGCGAAGCGCGCCTTGAGTTCACGGGTCCTTTCCGGAAATTGCTCGTCCTTCAAGGCGCTGACGCTAGCCTCGAAGCCGTTGACGGCCGCCACGGCGCGGCTCATCTCCTTGATGAGTCGCTGATTACGGCTGCCAAATACTTGCGTCAGAATCTTCCACACGCGCGGGGAGTCCTTTTGAGAAAGCTGGGTATTGTACGGATAGACCAGAAGACCAGGAAATCGTTTCGACATCGGCCTTTTCAAGGGCCCGGGAGCCTGACTCAGTGCTCCGAGTCCCTATCGAGGACTAACGATCTTCTCCGATGAAATGCAGGGGGTCGACCTGAGTGCCATTTTTTAATACTTCAAAATGCAGGTGCGGCCCGGTCGATCGCCCGGTCGAACCCATCAATGCGAGGTCCTGGCCCTTGCGGACCATGTCGCCCTGCTTCACCAGCAGTTTTTCATTGTGGCAGTACCGCGTGGCCAACCCATTGCCGTGGTTGATTTCCACCATTTGGCCGTAACCCGCGCGCTCACCCGCGTAAGTGACCAGTCCGGCCGCCACAGAGGTGATTTTGGTGCCTTCCGGCCCTGCAAAATCCAATCCCTTGTGCACTGCGGAATAACCGGTGAACGGGTCCGCCCGCCGGCCAAAATACGATGATATCCACCCCTCCTGAACCGGCCGGCCCTCGGGGTAGACCTGCTTATTGAGCTCGCGGCTCAAAATGAGGTTCTCGAGCACCCCCAACTGTTGTTCCCGGCTGGAAAGCTGGCCCTGCAGGTCGTCCACCATGGCGGTTAGATTGGGGATCTGTGCGGGCTGGCCGTCCGCGCCGCTCTCAGCGCCTCCCAGGGGCGGAGGATGGCCGAAATCGAATTCGCCATCGTCCAGATTCGCCATGCGGGTCAAGCGCTTACCGAGGGCGTCCAAGCGAATGACGTTGGCATTCATTTGCCCAACCCGCATGGCCAAGGCGTTCACCTTTTCTTGCAGAACGCGCTTGGTGTCTTCGATTTGTGCCTTCTGGTGCAGCAGTTCAGCTGACCAATTGCCCAATTGATCGATTGGGTTGCCGCTGCCGTGCCGGGCACCCAAACTTACGCCGATAGAGAAGGCCGTGCCCACAATCGCGAGCACCAATAGCGCCGCAGCGGACATAATCACCGGATGTCGCAGGTCAAATTGTTTCACTCGACCCGACTTGCGGCCGACAAAAATGACATTCATACGGATTTATTCTTCCAAAGCCGACGCGATGCTTACACTTAAGGCTTATGTCGTCGAGGCTTTAAGATTATGCCCCGCCACTGTGGGTAGACTATGCAGATAACTGACTCAAAACAAGGATTTCCGCACGGTTTCTATCAGGGGTCCCGGGCTCAGATTATTGTTGAATGCAAAACTCTAAGAGTCTCAGCGAGTTACTGGCAAGAGGTGGCAAGCGACTTTCACGGCTTGTGGACCAAGCCGCGGAGCGTTCTCAAATTGTGGAGCAGGTCCGCGCGGCACTCCCCGCCCGCCTGGCCCAGTCGGTGGCCAGCGCCGGCCTCGACGGGGGCCGCCTGACCATCGGCGTGGTGGGAGCGGTTTGGGCCTCGCGGCTGCGATATTCTTCGGACGCCATCCGCAAGCGCGTGGCGAAGTCATTGGGCAAGGAAGTTCTGACGGTGCGAATTCGAGTCGTGCCGCCCGCGGTTTGAAGGGCTATCTCGAAGCGCAATCCTGAAGCGCTATTGGGAGCGTGCCTAAGCGCGCGCGGCGGCTGCCGCGACGTAGGAAATCGGCGCGTCGGCCAAACTTTCGAAAGTCACTTCTTTCCATGCGCTTTGCCGCGCCATGAGGGCACGCAACAACTTGTGGTTCAGTGCATGCCCGGATTTGAAGCCGCTGAATTCACCGATCAAGCTGTGTCCCAGCAAATACAAATCGCCGATGGCATCGAGAATCTTGTGCTTCACGAATTCGTCTTCGTAGCGCAGGCCATCTTCGTTCAGGACCCGGTAATCGTCGAGCACGATGGCATTGTCCATGTTGCCGCCGAGTGCGAGATTTCTAGCCCGCAGACTCTCCAGTTCACGCATGAATCCGAAGGTCCGAGCGCGGCTCACCTCGCGTAGAAACGAGGTGGTCGAGAAATCCATGGATGCAACTTGGGAATGTTTCTTAAAAGTAGGGTGATTGAATTCGATCTCGAAATTCACCTTGAAGCCGTCATAGGGATCGAAGCGCGCCCACTTGTCACCGTCCTCGACCCGCAAGCTCTCGAGAATGCGAATGAAGCGTTTCGGCGCTCTCTGTTCCTCGATGCCGGCCGATTGCAGCAGGAACACAAAGGGTCCCGCGCTGCCGTCCATGATCGGCACTTCGCCGGCGCTGACTTCCACCAGCGCGTTGTCGATTCCCAATCCCGCCAAGGCGGACAGCAAATGCTCCACCGTCGATACTTTGACCTCGCCCCGATGCAGCGTGGTGTTCATCGTGGTGTCGCTGACATTTTCAGCGTGGGCTCTGATGTCGACGGGCAGATCCAGATCCGTGCGGCGAAACACAATGCCGGTATCAGGCAATGCAGGCCGCAAAGTCATGAGAACTTTCTTGCCCGTATGAAGCCCGACGCCGGTGGCACGAATCGAGTTCTTCAGTGTTCTTTGATTCAACATTAAGTGAAACCGGACTATGTTATCTGCCAAAGGTACCACACGCGGCGCCCTACCCTGAACTCAAAAATCCATTTTTGGTTGACAGGACGAGCGCTTTGCTACCTAACGCTTTCTTCACACTTCTCGACAAGACCGGCGCCCTTGAGGACTTCTCCTACAGGGCGCCAAATTGGAATGTCGAATGCAATTGGGCTTTAGTCTGCTTGCCGCCGTAAAAATGCCGGTATATCCAGCAAATCCTCGGAATCGACTTCCGCGCGCAAGCCATCGCCTACAGCGCGTTGCCGTTGCACGGTCGGTTTGTCGAGCATTGCGTAGTCGGTCGGTGCCATCGGCGATCGCTGCCGAATCACCCGCATGGTGAGCGGCGGTGCATGAGCCGCGGCCGCAACCGACGACTGCGGCGCGGCGCGCGCAACGGGCTTGCCTAAACCGGTCGCAACGACCGTAACGCGGATCTGGCTGCTCATCTCAGGATCGATGACAGTGCCGACAACCACGGTGGCATCGTCGGAGGCAAACTGCTTGATGACGTTGCCGACCTCTTGGAACTCGCCGATCGACAGGTCCATTCCTGCCGTGACATTGACCAAGATACCCTGCGCGCCGGACAAATTGATGTCCTCGAGCAACGGGCTGGATATAGCCGCCTCGGCCGCTTCGCGTGCGCGATCATCGCCCGATGCCGTGCCCGATCCCATCATTGCCATGCCGGTCTCCGACATCACGGTACGCACATCGGCGAAGTCGACATTGATGAGGCCCGGCCGCGTGATCAATTCCGCGATGCCCTGCACGGCACCTTGCAACACGGTGTTCGCCGCCTTGAAGGCGTCGAGCAGCGTGGTGGAACTGCCGAGTACCGACAACAATTTTTGGTTCGGAATCGTGATCAACGAATCGACATACTTGGACAATTCCAGCATGCCTTGATCGGCGACGCGCGAGCGCTTGTTGCCTTCCATTTCGAAAGGCCGGGTCACCACGGCTACGGTGAGAATGCCGAGCTCCTTGGCAACTTGCGCCACCACCGGTGCAGCGCCCGTGCCGGTGCCGCCGCCCATGCCGGCGGTGATGAACAGCATGTCGCAGCCCTCGATCAGCTCGATGATGCGATCACGATCTTCCATCGCGGCTTGACGGCCCACTTCCGGGTCGGCACCGGCGCCCAAACCCTTGGTGATGTTGCAGCCGATCTGCAGCGCCGTGCGCACTTTGGAGTGCTTCAGCGCCTGCGCGTCGGTGTTGATGCATATGAAGTCCACGCCCTCGAGTCCGGCCTGGACCATGTGCGAGACAGCGTTGCCGCCGCCGCCGCCCACGCCCAGCACCTTGATGACGGCGCTTTGGCTATAAGAATCCATCAGTTCGAACATTCCATTCTCCTACGTTAAGTTTTATTGACCCAATCAAAAATTGCCTTGAAACCACGCTTTCATTCGCTCCAGCAGACTTTTCATGCCGCCCGCGAGCAGCGGCGCATCCGTGCGTTGCGCATCCATGGTGCTTTTGGCGTAGAGCAGCAGACCCACGCCGGTGGCGTGGATCGGATTGCTCACGACCTCCGATAAACCCGTGACGTATTGCGGCACGCCCAAGCGAACGGGCATGTGAAAGACTTCTTCGGCGAGTTCGATGGCGCCTTCCATCTTGGCGCTGCCGCCGGTGAGCACGATGCCCGTGGCCACTTGTTCCTCGAGTCCCGCGCGGCGCAGTTCATCGCGAATGAGCCCGAACAGTTCCTCGTAGCGCGGTTCGACGATCTCGGCGAGAGTCTGGCGCGCCAGGCGGCGCGGCGGACGATCCCCCACGCTCGGGACTTCGATGGTTTCATCGGGGTTCGCGAGTTGCGATAGGGCGCAGGCGTACTTGATCTTGATGTCTTCGGCGTACTGCGTCGGCGTACGCATGGACACGGCGATGTCATTGGTGATCTGGTCGCCCGCGATCGGGATCACCGCGGTGTGGCGGATTGCGCCGCCGCCGAACACCGCGATATCGGTGGTGCCGCCGCCGATATCCACCATGCAAACGCCGAGATCCTTCTCATCCTCGGTGAGCACGGCGTAGCTCGAGGCAAGCTGCTCCAACACGATGTCATCGACCGCCAAACCGCAGCGCTGCACGCACTTGACGATGTTCTGTGCCGCGCTGTCGGCGCCGGTGACGATGTGCACCTTGGCTTCCAGGCGCACGCCGGACATGCCGATCGGATCGCGGATGCCTTCCTGCGAGTCGATGATGTATTCCTGCGGCAGCACGTGCAGGATTTTTTGATCGGCGGGGATGGCCACCGCCTTGGCGGCGTCGATCACGCGCTCCACATCGCCCTGCACCACTTCCTTGTCCTTGATCGCCACGATGCCGTGCGAATTGAGGCTGCGCACGTGGCTGCCGGCGATGCCGGCATAGACCGAATGGATTTCGCAGCCGGCCATGAGTTCGGCTTCTTCGACCGCGCGCTGAATGGACTGCACCGTGGACTCGATGTTCACCACCACGCCCTTCTTCAATCCGCGCGAGGGGTGGCTGCCGACGCCAATGATTTCCAGCGCACCGTCGGCTTTGAGCTCGCCGACGATGGCGACCACCTTGCTGGTGCCGATGTCGAGGCCTACCAATAAATTGCGATCGGAGCGCTTTGCCATGTCTTTAAAACATTCCTCTAGGCGTCGGCATCGTCGGGATGTTTGGCCGGCACTGAGGCCGGCGTGCCTTGGTTGCGCCAACCGATGGCAAAGCCATTGGAGTAGCGCATGTCGACGTAATTGATTTCGTTCAAGCGGTGGGCAATGACTTGCGATGCGGTGTGGATGAAGCGATCGATGCGCTCATCGACATCGCGCCGGCCTAAGCGCACCGTCACGCCGCTGTCCAAGTCCATTTCCCAGGCGCCGCGTTCATCGAGGCGCAGTGCAGCGATGCGCATGCCGGCTTCGAGCATCCGCCCCTGGACCGACAGATAGCGCTGCGCCACCTGCGTTTCGCTGCCTTCCGGGCCGCTCAAGTGCGGCAATTCCGCGGGCACATGAGCCGAGGCTCTGACGAACAGTTCGCCGCGCGTATTGAGGAGCCCTGACTCGCCCCAGCGCGCCGCCGCCGTCTGCTCAGTCACCGTCACCCGCAAGCTGTTGGGCCAGCGCCGCGCGATGCGTGCGTGATCCACCCAGGACAGCGACTCGACCGCGCGCTGAATGTCGGCGAGGTTGACGGACATGAAGCCTTCATTGGCGAACGGCGCCACGGCTTTCTCGATCTGGCCTGGGCTGACGCGCTGGAAGCTGCCGTCGATCGATATCACGCGCACCGGGCGATCGAGCGCCCAGGTCAGCGCGCTCAGGGTGCCCACCAAGAGCAATACCATCCCGCCGCGGCGCGCATACTGGCGCCAGTCGCGAAGAAACGCGGGCCACGCCCAGCGCTTCTTCTCCGGCTTCGCCTTGATCTTGAATCGATTGCGGTGCATGAGGCGGCCCATCATCATTTGCGCGCCCTCGAGAAACTGGTTTCCAGCACGCGCCATACCAACTCTTCGAAGTCCATGCCGGCTTGGCGCGCGGCCATCGGCACCAAGCTGTGGCTCGTCATCCCCGGTGTCGTGTTGATCTCTATAAAGAAGAATTTGTTGCTGGCGCGATCGCGCATGAAATCAACGCGGCCCCAACCCTGGCAGTCGGTGACTTTGAACGCGGCCAGTGCGGCAGCCTGTAGCTCAGCCTCATCCTTTGCGCTCAAGCCGCTGGGACAGAAGTACTGCGTGTCGTCGCGGAAGTACTTGGCCTCGTAGTCGTAGAACTCGGTTGCCGGCACGATGCGGATCGAAGGCAGCGCCGCGCCCTGCAATATCGAGACGGTGTATTCGTCGCCGCTGACAAAAGCCTCCGCGAATACCACCGGGTCGATGGCCTGCGCTGCCGCATAGGCGCCATGCAGTTCCGCCGCGGCTTTCACCTTGGTCATGCCGACGCTCGACCCCTGGCTCGCGGGCTTGACCATCATCGGCAGGCCGATGCGCCTCAGCGCCGGCTCAAGGTCCGCCGCACTCGACAACACCGCGTACTCCGGCGCCGCGTAGCCCGCGCCGACCACCACGCGCTTGGTCTTGAGCTTGTCCATGGTGAGCGCCGAGGCGAGCACGCCGCTGCCGGTGTACGGCACGCCGATCCATTCCAGCGCGCCCTGCATGGTGCCGTCCTCACCGCCGGGACCGTGCAATGCAATCCACGCCCGCTCGAATCCCTCGCTGTGCAGCGCCTCGACGGGCCGATCCAAAGGATCGAACCCATGCGCATCGACGCCGCGGCGCTTTAGGGCCGCGAGCACGGCGTTGCCGCTCAAGAGCGAGATCTCACGCTCGCTCGAATCCCCTCCTAAGAGCACGGCAGTCCTGCCGAATTCCCGCGCCGAGCTCGCGCGCCGCGTTGGACTTTCTTTAAGCAGGCTCATGCCGGCTCTCCGACGATGCGCACTTCAGTGTGCAGCCGCGTGCCGTGAAATGCGGCGACCGCGTTCTGCACGTGCAAAATCAACGACTCAATGTCGGCGGAGCGCGCTTGCCCGTGATTGATGATGAAATTGGCGTGTTTCTCCGACACCGACGCATCGCCGATGCGAAATCCTTTGAGGCCCGCAGCCTCGATCAACCGGGCGGCGTGATCGCCGGGCGGGTTGATGAACACCGAGCCGCAACTCCACTCGCCGATGGGCTGCGTCTCGCGCCGCTTGTCGAGCAGTTCCTTGATGGCATCGGTGTTGATGCCCGGCTTGCGCTCGAATTCCAGGCGCGCACCGATGAACCACTCGTTGTCGGGCCCTTTCACCTGGCGATAGCCGATCTGGTAGTCGGCCGGCGTGCGCGTGTGCCGCACCCCCTTGCGATCGAGCACTTCCACTTCGACCACGTGCCGCCAGGTCTCCCCGCCCCACGCTCCGGCATTCATCGCGAGCGCGCCGCCGAGCGTTCCCGGAATACCGGCAAAAAATTCCGCGGGTCCCAGGCCCCACTTGACGCATTGCCGCGCGATGCGAGCGCACGGCACGCCCGCTTCCGCGCGGATCCGCGTCGCGCTGTGACGCTCGAGCGCGCCCAGCGCGCCGTGCGTGGCCACCACGGCGCCGCGCAAACCCCCGTCGCGCACCAAGAGATTGCTGCCCAAGCCCAGCCACAACAACGGCACTTCCGGCGGCAGTTGTCGCACGAAGGAGGCGAGATCCATGATGTCGCGCGGCGTGAAGAAGAAATCGGCCGTGCCGCCGGCGTGCCAGGAGGTGTGCTTGGCCATGGACACGTCGCGCAGCACGCGAGCGCTGAATTCCGGGGCCAATTCCAGCAGATGCTGCGCGTTCATGCCGCCGCCCCCGCCGCAAAACGGCTCTTGAGATCCAGGGCCACAGTACCTAGATTGCCGGCGCCCATGGTCAGCACCACATCGCCGTCATGCAGCACGGCGCGCAATGCATCGGCCAGGTCGTCAACGCTTTCGACGAACACCGGCTCCACGACGCCGCGGCTGCGCACCGCGCGGCAGATGGCGCGCCCGTCAGCCCCCGCGATCGGCGCCTCGCCCGCGGCGTAGACTTCCGTCACCAGCAGCACATCGCACTCGCTTAAACTGCGGCCGAAGTCATCCATCAAATCCCGTGTGCGGGTGTAGCGATGCGGCTGAAACACCAGTACCAAGCGCCGCTCCGGCCAGCCCTGGCGCGCCGCCTCGAGCGTCGCCGCCACTTCCGTCGGGTGATGGCCATAATCATCGACGATCAGCGCGCGTCCGCCCGGCCATGAAATCTCGCCGAGCTGTTGCAGACGCCGATCGATCCCTTGGAAATTGGTGAGCGCCTGTTGAATCGCTTCGTCCGAAATTTCCAGTTCAGTGGCGACCGCCACCGCGGCCAGGGAATTCAAAACATTGTGGCGGCCCGGCAAATTGAGGGTCACGCTCAAGGGTGGGCGTCCTTCGCGCACCGCCTCGTAGCGGGATTGCAGTCCTAGGCGCAGCACGTCGACCGCGCGCACATCCGCGCCCTCGCCGAACCCATAAGTCACGAACGGCCGCCCGACGGTTTCCAAGATGCTCTGCACGTGTACATCGTCGCCGCACAACACCGCGAGGCCGTAAAACGGCAGGTTGTGCAGAAAATCGACGAAGCTCTGCTTGAGACGCGCGAAATCGCCGTCATGCGTGCCGAGATGGTCGTTGTCGATATTGGTGACGATGGCGATCATCGGCTGCAAGTGCAGGAAGGAAGCGTCGCTTTCGTCGGCCTCGGCGACCAGATACCGGCCCGCACCCAACCGCGCGTTACTGTCGGCGCTCTTCAATCGCCCGCCAATGACAAAGGTGGGATCGAGGCCCGCTTCCGCCAACACGCTCGCCACCAAGCTCGTGGTGGTGGTCTTGCCATGCGTGCCCGCCACCGCAATCGAGTAGCGAAAGCGCATCAGTTCGCCCAGCATTTCCGCGCGCGGCACCACCGGAATGCGCTTGGCCAGCGCGGCGGCCACTTCCGGATTGGCGCGGTTGACCGCGCTCGATACCACGACCACATCCGAGTCGCTTAAGTTTTCGGCGGCGTGACCGATGAAGATCTTGACGCCGAGGCGCGCGAGCCGCTCGGTGACCGGGTTGCGCTTGAGGTCGGAGCCCTGTACTTCGTAGCCCAAGTTCAGCAGCACTTCGGCGATGCCGCCCATACCGCTGCCGCCGATACCGACCAAGTGAATGCGCTGTATGCGCCGCATCCGGTCTTCCAAGCGCGTGCGCACGGTCATGCGGGCGCTCCGGCTGCGATGCACAGGTCCGCCAGGCGCGTTGCGGCATCGGTGATACGCGCGGCGCGCGCGGCTTCCGCCATCTTGAGCATGGTGGCCCGGTCCGCGATGAGCTCGGCGATGATGACGCTTAGAGCTTCGGGCGTGAGATCGCGCTCCTGAATGATTCGCGCCGCGCCGACCCCCACCATCACAGCGGCATTCTTGGTTTGGTGATCGTCGGTCGCGATGGGCAGCGGCACGAATATCGCGCCGAGGCCCGCGGCCTGCAGTTCCGCAACCGTCATGGCGCCCGCGCGGCACACTGCCAGATCCGCCCAGGCATAGGTCTTCGCCATGTCGTCGATGAAAGGCAGCACTTCAGCCTCGACCTTTCTTTCAAGATAAGCCGCGCGCGTCGACTCGAGTCCGCGCTCACCGGACTGATGTAGGACCTGCGGACGATCCTGCGGCTTGAGCTTGGCGATCGCCTGCGGCAGCACCGCGTTCAGCCGCTGCGCGCCCTGGCTGCCGCCGAAGATCAGCAGCCGCGCGCGCGACTCGCGTCGCGCGAAGCGCTCCGCGGGAGCCGCAATCGCCGCAATGTCGGCGCGCACCGGATTGCCGATGGTGCTGGCGCGGACGTGGGAGCCGAAGCTTCCTGGAAATGCCTCCAAAACTTGTGTCGCCAGGCGCGCCAGCCAGCGATTGGTCATGCCGGCGATCGCGTTCTGCTCGTGGATGAGCAGCGGAATGCGCATCAGCCACGCCGCAATGCCGCCGGGGCCGCTGACGTAGCCGCCCGCGCCCAGTACCGAGCGAGGCTTCACTCGCTTGAGCACGCGCATCGCCTGCGCCACGGCAGTGGCTATGCGCAGCGGCGCGAGCAACCAGGTCAACGCGCCCTTGCCCCGAATGCCCGCCACACGCACCCACTCGATCGGGAATCCCTGCGCCGGCACCAACCGCGATTCCATGCTACCGGGAACTCCCAGCCACACCACGGCAACGCCGCGGGCACGCAGTACGTTTGCCACCGCCAGCGCCGGGAACACATGCCCGCCGGTGCCGCCGGCCATGATGAGCACAGGACCGCCGCTCATCGGTTCGCTCCCGGGACGCGCGTGACCGCCGAGCGTGAGCTGCACTTGACCTCGTGATAGATGCGCAGCAGTACGCCCAGCCACGCCAGGCTCACGAGTAAGCTGCTGCGCCCGTAGCTCAAGAGCGGCAGCGTCAATCCTTTGGTGGGCAGCACGCCCATGTTGACGCCGATGTTCACGCTCGCCTGAAGCCCGAGCCAGATGCCGAAGGCCACTGCGAGGTAGGCCTGAAATCGCAGGCCAGCCTGCGCCGCCAGCCGCGAGATATGAAACGCGCGCCACACCAGCGCGACAAACAAGCCGATCACGCCGATGACGCCGACCAACCCCAATTCTTCGGCCAGCACCGCAAAGACGAAATCCGTGTGCGCTTCCGGCAGATAGAATAATTTCTGCACGCTGCTGCCGAGACCCACGCCGAACCAGGATCCGCGGCCGATCGCGATCAGCGATTGAGTGAGCTGGAAGCCGCCGTTGAACGGATCGTCGAAGGGATGCAAGAACGCCAGCAGGCGCTTCAGGCGATAGGGCGAAGTCAGCGCGAGCAGCGCGAAGGCCAGCACCGCGGTCGAAACCAGCAACGCCACGTAGCGCAGGCGCGCGCCGGCAATGAACAGCACGGCAAATCCCGTTGCAAACAGCACGGTAGCCGCGCCGAAGTCAGGCTCGATCAACAGCAGCACCGCCGTCACCGACAGGAGCCCGAACGGTTTCAGCAGGCCGGGCAGCGTGGATTCGAGTTCGGCGCGCTTGCGCACGCAGTAGCTGCACAGCCAGGTCAGCACCAAGACCTTGGCGAGCTCGGACACTTGGAAGTTCAGCACACCAATCCTAAGCCAGCGGCGCGCGCCGTTGACGCGCGCGCCCAAGCCGGGAATCAGCACCAAGGCCAACAGCAACAGGCCCAGCAGCAACAGCGCCAAACCGTATTTGTCCCACAGCTCGGTCGGAATGCGCGTGACGACCCAGGCCAAGAGAAGTCCCGCCGCGGTGAAAATGAATTGCCGCTCGAGAAAATAGAAGGGATCGCCCATGTCGCGCGCCGCGATCGACATCGAAGCCGAGGTGACCATGACCAGGCCGACCAGCAGCAGCGCGGCCACCAATCCGAGGGTGACCCCGTCCCAAGCGAATGGCATTCGTTCTCGCGCGCGCACCCCGTACGACATGGTGGCGGTGCTCATGGCGCTGCATCCTCTGGCGCCGAACGCTTTGGCGATGGGTCTTTGAGCGCCATCACCGCGGCCGCGAACACATCGCCGCGATGCCCGTAGTCGCGAAACATATCGAAGCTGGCACAGGCCGGCGACAGCAACACGGTGTCGCCGGGGTGCGCGACGCGCTGCGCTTCGGCCACCGCCGCTTCCATCGAGGCCGCGTTACGCGTCTCGCACACGCCGTTGAGCGCCGCCGCGATGGCCGGTGCGTCCTTGCCGATCAGTACGACCTCGCGCACCTTGCCGCGAAACACAGCCGCGAGAGGCGTGAAATCCTGGCCCTTGCCCTCCCCCCCGGCGATCACCACCAGCGGCCCTGCCATGCCGGCGACGGCCGCGATCGTGGCCCCCACATTGGTGCCCTTGGAGTCGTCAATGAAGCGCACGCCGCCGACATCGGCCACCCACGATGACCGATGCGACAGTCCGGGAAAGGATTCGAGCGCCTGCAGCATTGCCGGCGTCGGCAGGCCCACCGCTTCGCCCAAGCTCAAGGCCGCCAGAGCATTGGCGGCATTGTGCATGCCGGAGATTTTCATGCGCGCTATGTCGAGCAGCTTCTCGCCGCGGCGCGCCAGAAAAATCTGCGTACCGCTGCGTATCAGCGTGAAATCGGCATCGGCGCGCTCGATGGAAAAAGTCAGGATGCGCGCGCCAGGGCTGCGATAGCGTGTATCGCGCATCGCCATCACCCAGGGATCGTCCGCGTTCAACACCACGGCCGATGCCTTGGCAAAAATTCTGCTCTTCGCGCCGGCATACGCCTCGACCGAGGGGTAGCGGTCCAAGTGATCGGCCGTGACGTTGAGCACCACCGCGGCCTGCAGCACCAGCGATGAGGTGGTTTCCAATTGAAAGCTCGACAATTCGAGCACGTACAAATCCGGCTTCGGTCTCTCGAGCAGATCGAGCGCCGGCTCGCCCAGATTGCCGCCGGCCAACACCTGCCTTCCCGCGGCGGCTGCCATGCGCGCCACCAAGGTGGTCACGGTGCTCTTGCCGTTGGTGCCGGTGATGCCGATCACCGGGGCACGCACCGCGCGAGCGAAAAGTTCCACATCGCCCAGCACCTCGATGCCGCGAGCCCGCGCAAGCTTAGCAATGGGCTCCTCCAGCGAGACGCCCGGCGACATCAAGACCTGCGATGCGCCCTCGAGCAGCGACTGATCGAAGCCGCCGAGCCGTAAATCGACCGAAGCGGCGAGCTCGCCCAGTTCCGCGAGACCCGGCGGCGCGCGCCTCGAGTCGGTCGCGCTAACGCGCTCGCCGCGTTTGACCAGATACCGTATGCACGAGGCGCCCGTTTTGCCCAAGCCGACGACTACGCTATGCATCAGCGGATCTTCAAGGTTGCAAGACCCGCCAGCACCAGCACGAAGCTGATGATCCAGAAACGCACGATGACTTTCGGCTCGGCCCATCCTTTGAGTTCAAAATGATGATGAATCGGGGCCATGCGAAATATGCGTTTGCCCGTGAGCTTGAAGGAGGCGACCTGCAGCACCACGGAAACGGTCTCGAGCACGAACACGCCGCCCATCACGAACAGCACCAGTTCCTGGCGCACGATGACGGCGATCGTGCCGAGCGAGGCACCAATCGCCAACGCACCCACATCACCCATGAACACTTGCGCCGGATAGGAGTTGAACCACAAGAATCCCAAACCCGCGCCCACCAGCGTCGCGCTGAAAATCAGCACTTCGCCGACGCCGTTGATGAACGGAATCTGCAAATAACGCGCGAAATTGACGTTGCCTGTGGCATAGGCGAAAACGCCCAACGCGGCCGCGACCATCACCGCCGGCATGATGGCGAGCCCGTCGAGACCGTCGGTCAAATTCACCGCATTGCTGCTGCCGACGATGACGCAGTAGGAAAACGCGACGAATGCCAGCGTTGACATCGGCACCGCCACGGCCTTGAAAAACGGCACGTACAGCGAGGTCTCGGCCGGCGATGAATGCATGCCATGCAGCGAGAACGCAATGGCGAGGGCCGCCACCGACTGCGCCAGATACTTGTAGCGTGCGGGCAGTCCTTTCGAGTTGCCCACTACGAGCTTCAAATAATCGTCGTAGAAACCGATCAGCCCGAACGCCAGCGTCGTTCCGAGCAGCACCCAGACGAAGCGGCTGGACAAGTCGGCCCACAGCAGTGTCCCAATGCCCATGGCTACCAATATCAAGCCGCCGCCCATGGTGGGCGTGCCTCTCTTTTGCAAATGAGATTGGGGTCCGTCGCTGCGCACCACTTGGCCGATTTGGTAGTGGTTCAAGAGCGAAATCATGCGCGGCCCGATGAGCAGCGCCATCAGCAACGCAGTCACCGCCGCGAGGATTCCGCGCAGCGTCAAGTACTGAAAGACGTGAAATCCGCTGTAGAACTTCGCCAGGTATTCGGTAAGGATCAGCAGCATGCGCTAGCTCGCTCTCATCATGGGATTGGGCCCCGTGCCACCGCCGGTGAGCCCTTGCACCACGCGTTCCAGACGATTGATGCGCGAGCCCTTGATCAGCACCGTCACGCCGGGCGTCAGCTCCGCCTGCAGACGGCGCGTCAACGACTCGGCATCCGCAAACCATTCGCCTCCCGAACCAAAAGTCTCCACGGCTCTGGAGCTCAACGGCCCCATCGCAAAGAGTCGCTTGATGCCGCAGTCGCGCGCGTAGGAACCGATGTGCGCATGGCTGTCCTGACTCGATTCGCCGAGTTCCGCCATATCGCCCAAGACCAGCCAGGTCACGCCCGAGAGCGTGCGCAACACTTCCAGAGCAGCGCGCACGGAGCTGGGGTTGGCATTGTAGGAATCGTCGATGATCCAACTGCCGCGCGGCCCGGCTTTGAGCTGCAGCCTTCCCGCGACCGCGCGAAAATCGGCCAATCCTGCGGCAATGTCCTCGAGTGATGCACCGGCGGCGCTCGCGGCCGCGGCGGCGGCGAGTGCATTACCGATGTTGTGCGCGCCGCCGGCCTTCAACATGATGGCGCGCTCACCCAAAGGCGAGATCAAGGTAAAGCGCGTTGCGAACTCGCCGCGCTCTATACCCTGAAACAGATTTTTCGCCGTGAAATCCGCAGGCGCGTGCACGCCGAAGGTTACGATGCGTTTCGCGCCGGATATGCCGCGCCAATAGCCGGCGTAAGCGTCATCAGCATTGATGATGGCGGTGCCGTCCGCGCCAAGGCAGGACACGGTTTCACCCTCGCCTTTCGCCACGCCATCCAAATTGCCGAACCCTTCTAGATGCTCGGCGCCGGCATTGGTGATCAGTCCGACGGTGGGCCGTGCGATGCGCATGAGCGCGGCAACATCGCCGATCGCGTTGGCACCCATCTCGATCACGGCACTGCGATGTGAAGCCTCCAAGCGCATCAGCGTCACCGGAACGCCGATGTGATTGTTGAGATTGCCGTGCGTCGCCATGCAAAGACCCATGCGCGACAAAATCGCCGCGGTCATTTCCTTCGCCGTGGTTTTGCCATTGCTGCCGGCGACAGCGACCATCGGCAGGGTGAAATCGGCGCGCCAGTTCTTGGCCAGCTCTTGCAGCGCGTGCAGTGTGTTGGGCACGAGCACTTGCGGCAGCACGCCAGGCGTCGCACGTTCGACCAGCGCGCCGATGGCGCCCTGTGCGGCGGCCGCATGCACGAAAGCCGCGCCGTCAAAATTCGGACCGCGCAATGCCACGAACAGCGCGCCTGGCTTCAATGTGCGGCTATCGGTGCAGACGCAACCATATGGACGGTCTTCGCCAATCAGCTCGCCGCCAACGACGCTCGCCGCTTCGCTCAAGGTTCGCTTCATGCCGCCGCCCCCAAAATGCGCAAGGCTTCGCTGCGGTCACTGAAAGAGCGGCGCGTTTCGCCGTAGATTTGGTAGTCCTCGTGACCTTTGCCCGCGATCAAGACCAGATCGATCGCCTGCGCTTCCTGCAAGGCCGCGGCAATGGCTTCGCCGCGGTCGTGTATCACCCGCACCGTGTGGGATTTGATTCCCTGCAGAATGTCTCGCGTAATGGCCTGCGGATCCTCGGAACGCGGATTGTCATCGGTGACGATGATTTGATCGGCGAGACTCTCGGCGATCCCGCCCATGACGGGCCGTTTGCCGGAATCGCGGTCGCCGCCGCAGCCAAATACGCACCACAGTGCGCCGACACAATGTTCGCGGGCCGCATTCAAGGCCTTCGCCAGCGCATCGGGCGTGTGCGCATAGTCCACCACCACCGTCGGCTTATTGGGCGCATCGGTCGTCACCACTTCCATGCGTCCCGGCGCCGGCT
>Ga0302325_10012010_pt1 | contig 18629 bp, 30 predicted proteins | sample Palsa_T0_2_FD_201948 | JGI IMG/M metagenome (GOLD analysis project Ga0302325, IMG submission 201948) | Peat permafrost microbial communities from Stordalen Mire near Abisko, Sweden - Palsa_T0_2 | ecosystem: Environmental > Terrestrial > Soil > Palsa > Peat permafrost | place: Sweden: Abisko...
CAATATCCTCGTAGCTTCATATCCCTGGTGTTATTAGTCCTGATACATGTGGGCGTGTACATCCATGTTGGGCATTTGGATATCAAGTAAAATCACATCGTACAGGGAATCTGCCAACGCAGCTCTTTCACAGAGTTCGAGAACTTCCAAGCCATCCTTGGCATGGTCTGCGGTATATCCCATTCGTTTCAAGTGCTGGAGTGCCACCTTGGTATTGATAGGATTATCCTCCGCAAGCTACAGTTAGTGACATCTATTGCGGGAGAAAACAAGTATTCGTAGAGGATGACGGAAAGCGAGTGTCGACAATGCCTGCTTCTGATCATCTCGCGGAGTGAAGTAATCAATTTCATTCATTGGCACTGAAGGAGTTCTATTCAAAGCTTGTTGCAAAGCTTTAATCAGCCTCCATCTCCGGATAGGCTTAATCAATGTTGCAACAACATTGGCACCCTCGGTTTCAGAGGCATAACCGAGATTCGAAGCCACAATAACTCTTGCATAAGGATTTGTATCAGCAACTTCCTGTACAAACACATGTGACCGAGGTAACGATCCATCGACGATTATGATTGAATATCGAGTGATCTTAAGCCAGTCGCGAGCGAGGGAAAAATTGGAAACAGCATTTCCTTGTAATCCAACCGCACTGATGTCCCGACAGAGGAGTTCTCGGACAATAGCTGAATGTTCAATGACGAGACATTGCCTGTCGCCTTGTGGAACATTTCCAACGAGGTTAGGAACAGGCGAACCGGGCGCGTTTTCTTCGGCAGAATTCAAGATCATGGTGAAGTGAAACTTAGTTCCAGCTCCTTCGCGAGATTCCACCCATATTTTCCCATCCATCAATTGAACGAGTTTTTCGCAGATTGCTAGTCCGAGTCCAGTACCTCCGTAATTGCGTTTATTAGAGTTGTCGATTTGTGAGAAGGCCCGGAATAGTAACTCGAATTTATCTTGCGAAATCCCAATACCGGTATCCTCCACGGTGATCAAAAACTTGAAAACCCGTCCTGTCAGATTGCGTGGCATCTCCTCGACCTGAGATTTCACCAAGATATGCCCCTTTTCAGTGAATTTGACTGCATTTCCCAGCAAATTGAGCAAGATCTGACGGAATCTCGTGACATCTCCCAATACTTTATCCGGGAAATCATTATGCTGATTATCATAAACCAGGTCGACATTCTTCGCAGCCGCGGGATCAGCAACAACGGCCAATGCAGTTTCAACACTATCCCGTAACGAAAAAGGACGAACTTCCAACTCCATTCGTCCATGTTCGATCTTTGAGAAATCTAGGATATCGTCGATAATCCGCAGGAGTTCAGTTGCACTGGTATGGATCGTTTCGCAGTACTCTTTTTGAGTTGATGTGAGTTGGGTATCAAGGAGAAACACACTGCATGCGATGACGGCATTGAAGGGCGTTCGAATCTCATGACTCATGTTGGCCAGGAAGGTACTTTTCATGGCTGTTGCTGCCTCAGCGGCCTGTTTAGCTTCTTCCATGCTGCGATACATTTGTGCTTTCTCGATTGTTACAGCAGCTTGGGCGCATAGTAACTTCAGCACCTCCAGTCGTTTCGGAGGGAATGCTTGTGATACATACGAGTTCTCCAAGTACAATACTACGATTAGATTACTCCGGCCATGGACGTACCTCCGAGTTTAGAGATCGGCATACACAGAACGGAAGAAGGGTTCTTATTCCGGAAATATGGATCCTTCCCGTAAATCGAATCAAAGCGATAATTACTAGCAGGAGTATCCCCGTTGCGAATGATCGGTTCACCCAATCTCGACACAGCTCTATCCATCAATCTTATTATACACAAAGGACATACTCGCAAAGTCGTACAGGGACCATCTCAGTCTGCGAATGTAGTGGTTTATGGTCCACAAGGTTTACCTTACTTCCATTCCCAACGACCTCAATATGTAGACTCCTCCTCTCCAGTCGATGTCCCCGCAACATGATACAACCATAATTCGCACCAGCCGTTTGCATAATGATATGTACCAATTTGACGATAATGTTCTTGACTTGAGGACCTTCTTGGATGGCGAGAGATGCCCGCATGACAGACTGCAGATCCAGCTCCGAGGAAATATCGGAGTCACGCGGGGCAGAGGTCATGGGCATTACAGCGGAATTTCGTCGACGGGAATCATCATCTGTTGAGGAACTTCGTTGCGACATTGCTGAACTGCCTTGGCGATTCGTTTGTCTCGCATTAAAGATCGTATCACTCATTGAGAGATTGCGGAAGTCACGGGAACCGGGTGACTGAAGACTTGTGTGGGTGTTGTCGTCTTGTACCTTTTTCGCAAATGGATTTCCGAATTCGTTTGTTGGGCTTGGAAGGAGAGCTACGGGTTAGTGAGATTTTAAGGTAGAGCAGACAGAATCCACGGACGACGTTCGACGGCGGTAGTAACTGTGACAGTTCAGTAGCCTTCATACCAGCTCCCCAAAAGTCATATTGTCGACGTGCAAAATTGAGATACAGAGAAGCTCGCTTGGGACTGAATTTAGATAGCCATTGAGCGCATCGTTCGGCATATAGCGCAGCATCGTGAATGAATCCATTCTCAACCGCGAGATACATAACTTCATCGAAAAGATCCAACGTATCAATATTCCGGTCCGCCTTCTTAGACATCATGACTTGCAAAAACTTATATTTGTGTTCAAAGGTCGAAGGAGCTGTTTTTGTCCATAATCGCAGCATTTCCATCTTTTGATTCAGTAACGTCATTTCATTTTGCATGAGAGCGTCAATGTTCTCTGCGTATAGTATAGCTGCATAGAAAGTATACATTGCTGAGAGAAAGGACCCCTTGGCGCTGGGAAGGTATGTTTCGCAGGCTTTTGCGGCGGTCATGCCTTGGGCTGTGTTTCCGTTGAATACAGCTGCGATAAGTTGATAACAATGATATGCAAAGAGATGAGTATGAGATTGAGTGATCTTTGCCTGGACCAGAACATTATCCGCATCGATTGGTGAATTCGAGCCTGTAGTATCGTTGGACTCCTCATACCCTCTTAACCCACGGACCAACTGCATCGGCATAGCAAGCCAATGTTTACCAACTTCCTGTTTATTCTTGCGTATCAAAGGGGCAGCTTCTTCGAGCTTCGCTTGAACCAAATCCAGGGATTCTCCGGCGAATAAGCCGAATACCGCACGGTCGATGACAGCAATCGAAGTCCATGTGACATCATACGTTTCGATTCCCTTGGTGATGGCCGCAAGAAAGTACCGCTGTGTTTCGACCAGAGGACGATGCCAGATCATTATGTGCGAGGCGAAGAAGTTGTATACCGAACAGGCGATTTCGGGAGAGACCGAGTGAGTCTCAATGATTCGAATAGCCAGACGACCGAATGCGAAGCCTCGAAGCATGCTCTCCTCGGAATTTGCAGAAGCCATCAGCCCGGCACCAATTTGTAATAAAGGATCTATCATTAAGAAAAGATTGATGTTGACATACAAGCGGAGTGAGGGGACACGCCATTGTTTTTTGTGATGTAGAATGAGAGATAACATATTGCTCGTAAATACCGTGGTCGAGCCAAATACGCTGGCAGAGCTAGAATTAGAGCAGCTAGTGAATTGCGCACCTAGTTTACAGAGCACCTCTTGAAGAAGTAACAAGGTTTCGTTCGACAGAGGCGGCAAGTCCGCTACTGCGAGGATCTCTTTCTCGTTCAAGAGGACTCGAGATGACATCGACTCGGCGAAATTCTCGGCTTTTGAGTCTCCATTTGGAAGCGCAAGGCCAGGCCCCAGCAAATGAGCAGCACTGAGTTAGAAAGAGGAATTTCAGGATAGTACCTCAACCCGGTCTCAAAGGCACGACCAGGATTTCCCATACTCATCTCACAATCCAATTTTCTCAACAAGAATGGTATTGATTCCACTGGTGACAAAGTATGTTTTAACGCTTCCTCAACAAGTTCAATCCCTATCTGTAAGACCATTTCGTAGGAACGTATTACCTTGAGCATAGTCCGCCGACGAGTACCATCTCTCGACATTTGCAAGATAGACATCCAACGTCAACCGCCGTTGTCTCTGCCATGAATCAGGTCCCAATAAACTCTGTGCGGTGTGGAAATATCCCATCGCCCCATCAAATGCAGTTGCTCTCAATGCCTTTCTTCCGGCACGTAAATTCAACTCAATTAGTTGCTCGCTTTCCTCCTGACTTAATCCCATGGTCGCTTTATTAAGTTGATTACATATCTCAAATATGTAACTGTCAACTTGATCCTCCAAGGTCATTCGTTGAAGGAGATGACGGCCGAGTAATCGATGAACAGCCGGTCGTTCAGCCTCCGGTATCATTGCCATCGCAGATTGTTGCACTTTATCATGGAGAAAGCCTATTTATCGTTAATACATGGGGAATTAAGGGGCTACGATAAGTCACGACAAAGCCTCCTGGACGCTCGTTTTGACTGTGTGATGTGCGATCACTAGTCTTATCCACAACGACCGGCTGCCGCAACTTCTCCGGCTCGAACGTATTCGTCGTATTCATCCATTGCTGAGAGAGTTCTGAGCCAGGTTCAATAGCCAAGGGAATCTGATATGCATTGCTAGTAGGGATGATAAGGCCTGCTTTCAATGCCGGCCATAGATCCGAAGCAGTTTCCTCCAACGAGTGCTGGTACACTGTTGATAGGAGGAATAAAGTGAATCTGTTGGACCCGATGCATGCGGCGAGCTTGATAACTGCTTGGGTTTCGGGAGGTAGACGCTGGAGGCCTCGGATAATTAGATCGACAACATTGGCTGGTAAGTTATCGGCTTCAGGGATTTTGAAGTGCCATTTCCGTCTGTCAGAATTGAAGATCGCCCTGGTCATGTAATGTCTGCAACAACTAAAGATCAGATTATAATGGGGAGGGGGATACTTGGGTTGCGAAAAATGCGTTGCCACCCGTTTTAGTGAAAACCCATTCACTCAGAGCTTCCATATCGAAATCGTCGTGAATGGAATGTATTCGGACTGTATCTTGTATCATCTCGAAGATTGCTTCACGAGACAGTTGTTGGAGTTGTATGCCTTGGAGAAGAACATTGTGGTTGCGGATGGCTTCGATAGCGGCGGGAAGATAATGGCTTTCATCGATCTCGTTTGAGCGATACGTTCCAATGATTACTATTGATTGCGAGTTCGGATCGATATCAATGGCAATTGAGACGATAGCTTGCAGTTCATGATATGTACTCCACTGCAAGTCATCCTGAGATCAGTCCTCAGCCCTAGGAGAGTGTACCAGGAATAAAACCAGCGGCCGACCCTTTGGCCCGAATATTCGTAAAAATTTGACAAGCAGAGTCTTGAACCTTTCTTCCCGTTCCATTGTTCCCATATCAAGCACTTCCTGCTGCGTCTGAGGAACATCGGGTCCAAGTAACGAGGCAATTTCCGGGATGACATCAAGCAAGACGTTCGTTTCCGTTCCCAGCGCCTGCATAATCTGCTTCCGGAACATCTCCAGCGTCGACTCACTTTCACTTAGCACTTGCCGTATCAAATCCTGCAAGGCCTGAATCAACGCGTAAAAAGGAATGCCTCTCCGATACTGGTCAAATTTTCCTGAAGCAAAGCGACCTCGCGCTTCGACGACAGGGCGTTGAATCTCGTGAACGAGGCGGGACTTGCCAACTCCTGAGATTCCAGATACAGTGACGACTGCGGAACCACCGTTTGATTTGACCGTTTCGAACGCGGAGAAAAGTTGCGATAATTCTGCTTCACGACCATAGAGTTTTTCGGGAATCAGGAATCGGGAATTATTATCCGTGTGACCGAGGATGAATCCATCTAAACTCATACCTCTCTCGTATCTGTCTCGGATGAATCGAAGATCTGCCTGTAAAGCCTCTGCCGATTGATATCGGTCCTCTGCGTTTTTGGACATTAATTTCATGATGACATTACTCACTGCCTCTGGGATTTCGGGATTAATCTCATGGGGTGGCGTAGGTGTTTTGGTGATATGTTGATGGATCATGTCGAGGGGATCGGTCGATCGAAATGGCAAAAGGCCGACAAATAACTACAGTAAGGACTGGCGTGGGATGGGATGGAGGTACCTCGTAAAAGACAACACCAAGGGAATAAAAATCTGCTCTATAATCTACTCCTCTGTTGACTCGGCCTGTTCCCTCTGGAGGAATATAAGCGAGAGATCTCCGTGTGCCTTGAGAATCCATGATATTTGCGTCCTCTCGCTGCAATCTTGAAGTCAAACTGTAATCCGTCAACAACGCCGTCCCATCCGTCCGTACAAAGCTACGATAAGAAAAAAAAAGCAAGACACATACATAACCCAAGGAGATATATTGTTATGAGTCAATTTGAGATCATGAAGTCGTATTAACATATCGCAGACCTACGATGAGCCACAAAAACAGAGCCAAGTTACCGTCACAAAGACTTTGAGCAAAGCCAGGATATCAGCCCGACTGCGAAAGATGGGTTCATTTCCCAGGGACAATTCCGCAGGAAGAGCATCAATGCCACTACCACTTGAAATATACGGTTCCGGAGACAAGAAGATTTCCCTGCTTGTGCGTTCTCCCCATCGCCCATACTCGATCACCAATCCCCCATCTCCAAAGGGCAGTAGTTTCTGGGGATTGGACGCGCCCTGGATAGCGATCTCGCCTTGCAGAGTCCAGTTGTGGCGTAATCGAGCGAGGGTTTCGAGATGTGCGGTGGGACATAATTTGAGGAAGACATCCTTGCCGTCGTCGTCGCGGACGGCCCTGAAGGCCTGCAGATATCCCACGGCGTAGAGCAGCGAGACGTCATGGTATCCGGGGAGCTCAGAGACGATTTCGTGTGGAAGGATCGCCGACGCCGACATTGGTGCGCGGATGCGAGGGACGAGTAGACCAGCAGGGACAGCAGTGGCCCGCTATCAACGTGGTTGGAACATGAGGCGCGCGCAACAGCGTCAAGGAAGCCAAAGAAGAGCGACGGGACTACTAGCAGCGACTTTTCCTGATCGAGATACCAAACGGGAAACCACTACCGGGCAGAGTGGGACCGTTATTTCGAAAAGGGGTGAACGGCGCACGGGCTACTGCTGCTGATGGGATCTCCCAGCTGGCCCAGAATAGAGATATTTGTCTTGCCCAATCCGCACGAACAATAAACGCTCAAACGCCGGTCGCTATCCCATTCTCCCGCTGTCCAATCACAGCGACGCGTCTGCGAAATTGCGGCTGCCCGAGTAATCTGATCGGCGTGGCGGCTGCCAACCGGTTTCGACTCCCGGTGTTTGCCAGAATGCGGAGATTGAGGCGTCGGGCGCTGCGGTACTATGTGTGCAGACGACCCAAATAGCCGATTCGATGTGGACATTGGAGCGCAAGAGCCCGATTCTCCACGAACCAGACATTTCATTTAAGGAAGGTTATTTCATGTTGTTTCATTATAGTGGCCCTCCACGAAGGATCACCTTGGAAGCTCAAGTGAGGCAGTTTTTGCTATTTCCCTCAGATATATATAGACACGACTCTTCTGAAGACTTTGGTACGGATGAGGAAATTCAGGCCTCTCCCTCTCATCACTACTAACCACCGTGAATCCGTGCCCCATAACTTCCTGCTCTAATCCTGACGATATCGCTTCCCCTGCCTCACAAAACTGTCGCCCGCAGGAATCTCCCATCGATACCGCCCATTCCGACCCAGAGGTAGTGAAATAGTATCCACCATTGTACTCCCATTCCGCTCAGATTCCTGCTTCGTCCGTCGACCTCGCCGTCCCTGAGAACACTTCGGCGGCGTACTTCCGCTCACCCGCCCCGATGCCAAGACGTTCCGCTCACAGTTTATGTTGGTACGATGCAGTGTATCCATGGTAGAGTGTGAAGAACATGGAACAAGTTCCTCAATTTATGGCGCTTGGAGATCTTTTGTCATGAAAAGTGAGGGAGTGATTGTCGTGCTGATCTGACGGGGATCACCGTGGGGAGGAGATGGGTTGGGACAGTTGTTGAGGTATTGTTTTATGAGAGATTTGACGAAGAGCCCATGAGAAGAGTTGAAAGTTAGGTTATATACATTGTATTGTATGATTTGTTACGTGATATATGTATGTTAGTCTTGAAACAATACATGGACTTCCTTATTGCGTCCTTTCCAATCTCTGCCGATACTCCAATCTCTCTTTTGCAAGCTGTGTCGTGTAGTCATCGGATTCTCCGTACACCACACGAGAGCTCTCCCAGGCCATATCTAATTGTTGAAGCGTGATGTCAGGCGGCAGAGACAGCCTCGTATAGCAGCTCGCCAGATAATGCATACAACGAGCCTGATTGATGTGTGCAGGTCCCAACCTTGCCCCAGCTGTCCGTAGCCTTTCATAGCACTCCTTGGCTGCGCCATAGTTCCCAACAAAGGAATAAAGCGAGCCTATTCGTGCTAAAGTTTCAAGTGTGTCGCAATGTGATGGACCCAATTTTTCTGTCTGAGCGCCAAAAATATTCCACAGTGGGGCCTCAGCGCTCCGGATAGCAACCACGTCGATACTATTATTCAAGTCGTATTGCAACAAGGAGTCAATCCATAAGGCGTCGGTTATGAGTGAGTCCGTTTGCACTTCGGTGGCCAAGGTACGATGGGCGACGATTAAGTCCCGAAGGCGGGAAGTGCGGTCTTCCCCGTTCCAGCGGGATAAAGCTTCACCAACGTCTGTCGCCAAGACGTTCCTCTTTTGGTGTGCTGGAGAAATGGATCTCGCATTGACGTGCCTATCCGCCAAGTCGTCAAAAAGGGCATCGTCTACCGGTACATTGGGGAATCCCTCCCACCACCAGTGGAAATTGCCCCACGCAACTCGGGATGCGATCCAGATAGAGGCCGGATGATACTTCCCAAGGACGGCATCGCGGGCTTGTGAAACTTGTTTGTATCTTTCGAACATAGCAGAGCGTTGTTCATAGGATCCCGGTAGGAATAGATCGTCCCATCGTGGAAAGGCTCGACTCATAGGCCCATTGGTACCTATAACGTACTTCGCCACAGCCTCCAGATCGTTTAGTGGATGGGGGCCGCTATCAGTAATCCATTCTAAACACTGTACCAAACGCTCTGCGAGCCGCCGCGCAGGAGGACGATTCGTATATTCCGGTTCGAGCATTGGAGTCAACAACTCGACTCGTAATACGTCCGTAAAGCTACTATTACTTCCGATATCCGGCGTCGGCAGCTCCTGAATCGACTCGAAGTTGAAAACCGCAATGTCGTGAGTAAAAGCAGCCTTGCCATAAGCAACTTCGTACAAAATACAGCCCAATGCCCATATATCGGATTCTTTGCTGTAGGCCGTATGCTCCCTAACCAACTCTGGAGCTCGATAACCGGGAGAGCCGCGTCCACGGACGGTGGTCTTCAATTTCTGTGTCATGCCTTCGGAGGTGACGCCGAAATCGGCAATCATCCACCACCCCGTCTGTGCTGAATACAAAACTACGCGTTGTCAACAACAAAATTCCATACACAGCGGCATGGGAAAAGTACCATTCCTGGGCTTGAGGTCTCGATGCACTTGTCCTTTCTCGTGAATGAAGATCAGCCCATTCAGAACCTGTTGCATAATACCGCAAATGATGAGCGGCAAGTCATCATTCTCTTTCGCTTCAAGGTAGTTGTAAAGCGCCAAACAAGGCGGTCGCGACCCCCGAATATATTCGTCCAAATTGATGTCGCAGTATTGCAAATCAATGAAATACGCCCCCGTATGAGGCCCGAAGGACTCATGTCGCAGAATCTTGACGATATTGTCATGTTGGCCCGATTGCAACCTCATCAGCACTCTCACTTCATTCGCGATCTCTTCCTCGGTCGTCCCCCCATACTGTCCGATTCCCCTGAAAATCTTCCTCGCGAAACACTACAAATCAGCCTCCCCCCGGCCGGGATCAAACGTTGGCCCATTTATCGTGCAACTAGACTGGTTAGACACATGGGTGGAAAGGGAGGTACACAGTAGACTATACCGAAGCCGCCCGCTATGGGACGAATGATGCGCATTTTGACGCGATCGGAAAGCCAGTCGTCGATTTCATTGTGACGCGCTGCTAGTCCCAGTTCGTAGCGTTCATTCCCTGTCAGCTCCCTTGCAAAGTCCATTTCGCGGCTTCGTCGTCGCTCGTCGCCGGTCGGTGTAGTCGAGGATGCCAGAAATGTATGTCACGAGAGAAATCCAACGTATAAGTATTGACTGCAGTCCAATATATCTTCCGCCTATACCCGCCGTAGAAGCCCACTCACCACTCACCCTTTAGGATTATCTAGAGTTATCCAATGTATGCATGCATTAGGGTTGGTATGATTCAGATAGATAGAGTCGATAATGTTATCCTTTCATAGAAGGGAGCCAGAAAATCCCAGCCGCTTTCATGGTGATCCATTTGCCGATCTCATCGCGGCTGCTGATGCAGATCCCCTAGTCAGCCGCGCACACAAAAGTTACACCTTCCACTTCGCACTTTGACCGTTGCTTGACGTGTCCACCCCGCACCATGACCAAACGTCTGCGCCGCTGGGCCTCTCTCTCCTCCGACGAAGACACTCTACCATACCACCTCGACGAACAAGGCACCCCCCTCTCCCTCCTTCCTCTAACGTGCAAACAGAACAAGAACAAATCATCACCACCCTGCGCACTCAAAACACCGCCTCAAACGACCTCTTCAAGGTCCCCCCCCTGCATCCCAGTGCCCTATTAACACCCCGCCCCGTATTAACCCCTAGAAATCCTTCACAATCCTGTCCCTCCTGCCGACTCTAGTTTTCATCCTCTTCCCCTCGCGAGTATCATTATTAGCCATAACATCCCTTTCCCTGACCGCGTATACAGCGTACTTTGTCCCCCTGCGACAGGGCATTCTGCCAACGAACCCGGACCATGGGCCGTTACGGTTTATTCCGGTGTTGAATGGCTTGTTGGCGGCGGTGGTGGGGTTGGATGGGGTGGTCAGGGGTGGTGGCACTGGGGGGAGTGGGAGTGCTGGGGGAAGTGGGAGTGGGTCTTTGGAGACGGTGTGGTTGGGAGTGTTGCCGGGGGTTTTGTGGTGTGCTGTGTGGGTTGGGAGGATGTGGGCTGCGAGTATTGATTTGGAAGGGCTGGAGAGGCTTAAGTATAATGTACTCCCCCTTGTTTGGTTCTTCCTACCTGCTGGTGTTGATGGATAGTACAAAGGGGCATAATAGCATCACGGCATCACGGCATTTAATCCTCAAAAAGGGAATTATCTACGACGAACGAGCTGGAATGACATGACGATGATATGTGTGTTTGGGAATACCGAGGAGTTGCTATGTATGTATGTTTCAATAGATAATCTTGAATTCAGTAATAATATCCACGCTCCACGCCGTCTGATTAGCATATCCATACATGCAAGTCCCATCCATACACCCATGCTCAAAATACACTATACAACGCAGCGGCAAAAACAGAAATCGACGACAGGGGTATCCATAATATATGCCCTTCTTTTGCAAACAGCCTAATCCGACCTAGTAGCGGTCCACCCATTCCCTTATCAAGGTTTCTTTGATCCAGTCAATACCACCATCTATTCCATCCATACCATCTTTTTACACTTAATGCCCGGCCCGCCCGGTTTATCCACTCAATACCGAAGATGATTTCTCAGGGATCGAGTGGGGGGGTTCGTGGGTTATGCTTTCCGTGCGCCGGTTCTGAGGCCGAGTAAGTTTCGCACGTCGCCGACGAATCGTAGGGCTCGGAGGAAAGGTATTAGGTGTAATAGATCGTTGTCAGTGGGATCGGATATCCAACCTTCGATTGGAATCGCATTCTCTGTAATTAGTCTATGTCCATTTAAGCTTAGCAAGCCTAGCACGGAACCGCGATTTGGAAAGGACAAAAGCGGAAAATGGAGGTAAGAGACAAAGGGAATGTAACCCATAAAGGGAATATGGAGTGAACAGGGTGGAGGCAACAGGCCTGAGGGGGAAGGGGACCTTCATGCCAGGCATAACTGATAGGCGAATTATCCAATATACAAACCTTTCCCAAATCGCGTTCCACCACCGAAAGATCCTTGATATAAGCCCCGTTCTCGATGGTGCAATGTTGTCTATAATATCGCGCTTTAAATATTTTGCGTTCCGCTTCTAGCCAGTCTATTACCGGGTCGGCATATTCCTGCACCGATGCCGTGAAAATCACACAATCATACCATTTCGAGACCTATCGTCAGCGGGTCCCCACTGGCACGTATATTGGAGGCGTAGGGGATTGGAGGGGTGGGGATTGGAGGCGTAGGGGATTGGGGGGTACTTTGCGGAGAAAGAGATCGCAGAAAGGACGTTTATGAACGAAATAGAGGATGGCATGTTTATCGAATTTGACTTCGACCATATGCCCACTGCCGAGTTTTCCGCCCTTAGCAAGCGAGTGGATGAGCGTCTCATCGAGGTCGAGGACGAGAGTCTTCTGCGCGGGTTTGGACGGGATCAACGGCCGCGGGATGAGTTGCACTGCGGTCTTAGGGGTCGTTACTTGGAGGAGTGGTGTGAGGGCGGACTGCGGCGAGGTGATGGACGGGGTGCGTGGGGATGTGGGGGATTTGAGCGAGTCGGCTGTGCGGCGACGCGTTAGTGCTAATAGTTCTTCTTTTTCTGCGACGGATTGGAGGCGCGCGGAACGGCGCAGCGAGGAGGAGGGAGGGATGGAGGACATGCTGGAGGCTTCGCTGATGTCTGTGAAGGCGAGGGTTGAGACGTCGGTTTCGGCGTCGGAGTCGGTGCCTGAGGAGGAGACTTCGCTGGCGGACGAGGAGGGTCGAAAGGGGAGACTATCGGCGGATACAATGTCTGGAGGATACGTGAAGATGGTTGAATTATCGAGAGGCGATACGGATGAATGCATACGTTGATGTTGTTGTGTTTTTATCCGTCGAGGATTAAAGACTCCCTGCAATGCATAATACACTTTTGAAAAAGGATACAACAAAGCCCATAACACTCCCGTCATCGCCGTGAAGACATACTTAACCCCCCTGACCGCAACATTCGTAGACCGTAAATTGTCTCTCCGCACAGGATCCTTGTCATTGAACATCATCTCCTGTCCACCGGGGTTCGCTCCCTGTCGCCTTCGCAGCAGCATAGGCTCCTCCCTCCGTGGGACCACTATATCCTTCTCATCGTGATCCGAGGCATAGATGGAGAAATATCCCGAATCCGGCCGAGGGGAAGCAGACGTCCCCGTCGGAGACGATCCCGCCGCCGCCGCCGCCGTCGTCGTCGTGTTATGATGATGGCTCGGGGGATGCAACGGCGTCGACGGCGGAGTCAACTTGTCCACAACAAAGGTAATCGAGTTCATCCCTGGCGTGCCTAAGTCAAATGTGTTTATGGGTTGTAGGTTGTGGTTGTGTTGAGGCGAGGTGAGGGCCAGCCAGGGGAAGGAAGTGGCGGGTGATGGGTGCTTGGTTGTGGTTCCGGCGTGGATTTGTGTTGGGGTTGTTTGGCCACGAGTACTGCGCACGGGACGCCGGGACTGGTCAGTGACTGGTCACAAGCTGGGAGAGTCACGGGATGATAGACGATTTATTGACTGACGCTTGGCAAATCAAAACGAATGGACACCCCACAGTTCGCGTTGGACAAATTCATTGATGGGCGCCCCGGGGAAAGGAATTGTGGCAGCAGGAGAGTGGTTCCGAGGCACTCCCGACGAGATGATAAAATTGGCAGAACAAGGCCTCAGGGGTCGAGGAATTAAGACTCAATTCACATCTAAACAATATCGTCTCTCATGTGGACCAGACTTGTTGTGGGGAAGCTACCTGCGAAGGTAACTTCAAAAGGGACATACCACTGAGCAAGTCATCGCTGAGTTGTTCTGGGGATGTGCGGAAACACCTCAAATTGAGAATGGCTCCTGCTACTCCCCACTATCCTTGCACCGCCTCACTCAATTGGCTTCTGTGTCACGGAAATGCGCTGGTTTCTCTCTCAGCAGGCTGCTGTGTAAAGCATAAAAGAGTGAGGCTAGGTAAATAGAGAAAGAGTGGACCGACAATCCGATTGTTCGGAATGGACCCTTCTCAGTTCTCAGGTACTGTGTTACAAGCAATCCATTCAAAGCGCCCGTTTCGGGAACTTTGAACTCGCAAAAGCCGGGCTCATGTAACGTAACGGAATATCTAACAATGCGATCTCAAGAAAACCTAGACAATCTGGCGCATAACGATTAAACTTGGCGAGACATTAACCAAACTGTATTCGCCAACGTCTTAAGCTTCGAGAGGGGCCATTGCAACGTCGTCCATATATTCTCCACAACGGTCCGGAAACTTAGCCGGCGGCCTCCCGAACCCGTCGTATATAATCTGGGCTCAGGGAGGCTTGCTGCGGTGGGGTGTGTGGCTTTTAATAGTAGCTATTCATCCGCGTCCGTGCGCTGATCATTTGAGCTTGCGCCCGGGTATCAATGGCTGCAACATCTCCCCCGGCTCCAGCCATACATCCGCTGGAAATAACTTAATTTAGGTTGTCTGTTTTGTCATCGTGACGTGGCATGCAGTAGTCCCATGAGACTATTTATTACATATTGATGAGATGTGGTTGATAAGGGGACCGCAGGGCGCTGATTGGGCTGCTGTGGAAATAAAGTTGGTCTAGGCGCGCTGTGGACGCATGCTTACGGGACCTTGCAGCGGATCATCAGAGTGGTTTCGGCAGGGCGGAGTCGGGACGTGCATGCAGAGCGGCGCATTTCGCCTCGTAAAAGGGCCCCCATGGGGTTCTGAATCGGTGGAAAGGCCTTTGTCATGTTAAGCATCGCGATCGGGGATCATTGGTTACTGCTATGATGCGCCGTGAAAAGACGCGCGCTATATACTCAATCAACTGACTCAAGCATGGGTACGCGCGCGGGGGTCCGAATTCGACGGGACGCGGGATAGTTACTGTACACGCAATTCGGTGTCTTGGGTCCCGACTGTGTCCGCCCCCGGAAAGCTCACATCCCACTTTACAAATACTCCTCCGCGACAATTCTTGAGTGTACATTTGTGGGTATACACTTCGATCTTCTCCACTGCAAATCCCCGCAATTCCAGGTCGCGCTTGACCAATTCGTCGACGTGTGCGAACCGACTCGCATAATCCCAGGCTTTGAAGCCGATAATGTGGTCCCATCCCGTTGCTTTATTGCATTGACATGCATCTGAATGACAGCCTGTGTCCTCCTTCTTCTAAACACCATCAGATACACAGCGCGATAAAGCAATCAACCTTGTCCAGAGTATATGTATAATGTCCCCAGCCAACGGGTTCTTTCCACACCCCCAGTTTGAGACGCGGGACCATCAGTTCCACCACCGCCGCCGCAAATTTGACATCCTTACTGACGAGCTGGGCCTCGATTTCGGTGGCCGTGAAACTCAGGTTCGGGTTCAGAAGCTGAGATCCGGATTTCTCGTTGATGCATCCGTGGCGGGTGATAAGATGCTCATACGGTGGTGGCGATACCTCCTGGAAGGTGCTGCGCGCGCTTTTGCGAACTCCGAAGAGCTTGCTGAAGAACGAGCCAATGCAAATCATGGCGGGAGATACAGGGAGGGTGTCTCAGGTGGCCGGGGGAGAAGGTTTATTTAAGTAGGACCAGTGTTGCGTTATCAGGGTTTTCGTCATATGAGTCAGTGCATGCAGTCTTTGAAACCTCTGCATATATTGGCACAAACCGAGAAGGCGGCAGCCCCAACCTTAAATAAAGTCCAAGAATTATCAATTTGATTAATCGAATACCTAACTTGAATTCGGCTTGATTGATAGGCCCGATAATTCGTTTCGGTGGGATGACCACAACGAAAACTGAAACTCAAATTAATTAAAAGGCTGTATCCTCCAGATTGTTCCGAAAGCCGATTGCGAGTTCCTCAAAATCCGAGGCCAGTCCCGTTGAGGTATGCTATACTTTGCCGATACAATTTAAAATGCCACGGCTTTTCGGACAGATATTCTTCCCTTGTCGATCATGCATGAGCCTCAGCTTAACCCATCGCATTAGACTTTGCTCATCCCCGCTACACCTTCGAGAAAAGAGCTGAGTGTCGCCGTCGCTGGTTAAGCTCTAGGTAAGGTTCCCGCTTTCTCCCGGAAAACTGATCGCCGTTATGACACTCATGATGACCATGTTGTCTCACAGTTTCTAGATCTGCAGCTGTCAGATCTCGAGACAATTGAGGGCGCGCGATTGGAGGATGCCCAACTTTTCCACCCGCGGGCCGCGGCTCCATGTTGCTCATGAGACAATTAGTCCTGCCCTGGGGTTTGAATGGTAGTCTAGAGTTTCAGATTGTGGACTTGATATACTGCTGCTGTTTCATGATATCTGACCATCAGTCTCAGGAATTTTGGACCGTTGCGAATCGAAATCTCAAATAAATCTCAAATTACGAGCCGGCCATTACGTAATCACGAGAGTTGCCAAACCCGTAAATTCCAGCTCTCTGAGCCAAAGACAGTCCATACATGACAGAAAATCAGAGAATTGATCAAATCGACGACAAATCATCTAAGACCACCATCACAACGTATAAATCAGCCAACCAGCTCCTTTTCCTTTCAAATTCATTGAAATGAGTGAAGCAACACTCTCCAAGCGGGCCCGCAAGAAGCAGAGTCGCGAGGTCAGCCAAAGTGCTCCTCGCTCCGAGTCCGTCGCAAGTGAGGCGGCCAAAAAGGACGATTCCGCGACCACCATGGTTCAAGCTTCGATTGACTCGGATTTCAAGCCACGAGATGGAACGAATCCTTTCGTGGACATCGTGCAGAAGAAAGTCCGCAACTTGACCAAGCGCAAGGTACGAATACATCCCTCTACTCTGAGAATTGGCTGATGGGAACTTTTAGACTCGTCTTGAGGCGCTTGAGACTCAGAAGAAGGATTCTACGGCACCTGCGCTTAAACCTGATCAGCTCGAGGCGCTTTCGTTCCTTCCTCAGGTGATTGCTATTATCAATGAATTGAACGAACTTATTCCCACGTTCAAGAAATTGGAGCAATCGGAAAACGATTCCCTTGCTGCTCAGCACCGCAAGTACAAGGAGGACTTGCTCGAGGCAGAGCGGGAGAAGGAGACCGCTGCCAAAGAGGCCTACGCAAAAGGTGTCGCCGAAGGACGTAGTGAGACCAAGATGCTCACTTCTTTCTTGAAGTATGCAAGCCATCTGCGCGGAGAGCCCAGCCATATTGAAGGGGAGAATCAGGCGGCAGAACAAGTCCTCATTGGGGTTTATCAAGGCGGAGAAAAGGGCGCAGAGATCGCTCAGAAACTTGCTGAAGGTTCTGAAGAGCCTGTTGGAGAGGGAACTACCTTTACCTGTAATGATGCTCCTGTTATCTCACTAATTCTTAGACGCCCAGGTCAAGGAAGCAGTTCTCCAGCTTGAAAATCCGTCTGTCGTTGCGGCGCCCGAATCCCCCGAACAGCTCAATGGATCTTATGTCCATGTGCAAGACGGCGCTGAACACGGCACCGAACACGGCGCCAACGGTACGCCCGGCTACCAAATCCCTTTGAGCGAGACAACTCCCTTGGAGTATGGCAATTTCGAGGGGTCCAGCCCTGGCGATATCAGCCAAAATCGCACAGTCCCCCCTGGCGGCTTGAACTTCTTCCAGACCTCGGAGCTGGAGAATGATACTTATCCTACGTCCGCGCACGGAGGATTTCCCACCCAAGGCATCTCTTTCCTCCAGGAAAGCGAACTTGGCACATCGCAGCCTCATGAGGACTACACTCAAGGCGAGAGAGCCGACGAAGTTGACGACTTGCAGGAATCCCCTAGATTGCCTCCAATACAGACACTTATCGACAGTGACGTTCCTCCTACCGTCAATCTCGGCGTAAGTCCGGTGGCCGCAACTGCAGGTGCTGGTGAGTCGGGCAATGCAGCTGCCGAGAGCATCGTGTTGAAAGCTTCATCCCAGCAAGCATGGTCGAACAACCACACCGAGTCTAAACCCCAAGCCAAGACTGATTGGGCGGAAGAAGTCTCTCCAACAACCGAGACCGTACCGGCTTTGCCAGAAAAGAAGAAAGAGGATGAGTGGACCACCCAAGGCGGCAGACATGCAAGGCATCAGTCCCAACAGCAACGTGGACGCGGCGGAGGACGTGGAGGAAGGGAGGGCTGGAGAGGCGGTGAGGGACGTGGTGGATCTCGTGGAGGTTATCGAGGTGGAAGGGGTGGAGAGAGGGGCGCTGCTTCGAATGGCGAAAGGAGAGGTTCGTACCGCGGAGGTGAGAGGGGAAGGGGAAGAGGAGCGAGTCTTCCATCTACTGCCGTTTAAGCGTCTCCATGTGCACCTGGCATTTATGTGTATTTGTGTTTTGGATGTTGTTATCATGGCCAAAGTGTATCTCTGTGAGATTATTGAATACATAAATCAATTAACGTACACAAAGAGATCAATTTGTACATCTGGAACTGATATTAATTTAATTCATCCCTGAATGGGCCTTAATTAAAAGATTAGGTGCGGCGTGTTGTTGACCGATCTGATGTCAACCCACTATGTAGAGTTAAGGGTCCAAGACC
>Ga0302325_10012012_pt1 | contig 18628 bp, 19 predicted proteins | sample Palsa_T0_2_FD_201948 | JGI IMG/M metagenome (GOLD analysis project Ga0302325, IMG submission 201948) | Peat permafrost microbial communities from Stordalen Mire near Abisko, Sweden - Palsa_T0_2 | ecosystem: Environmental > Terrestrial > Soil > Palsa > Peat permafrost | place: Sweden: Abisko...
CAGCGCGAATCAGCCTCCCTGAAGCACGGTGAAATCGCGGAGGAGGACGTTGCGGCAATTGAGGAGCGCGATCGACTTGTTGCCGCCCCGTCCCCGGCTATTGGCACCCGCGGAAGGGGGTGGGGCCATCCCCGGTGGCAGAGCCGGCAGCCCGGCGAAATCACTGCCTGGAATGCCATTGGCTCCGGGACCGCGGCCAAAACCGCCATTGGAGCGGGGGAGCCCCTTGCCATAGATCCGTCCCGGGCCGGTGACGGCGATGTCCTCCAAGTTCTCGCCCCAAATCAAGCTGTTGTGGAAATGGCTGTGACCAAAGTCCTGGTAGTGGAGCTTGTCTCCCCAGTCATTCGGCTCGGGCGGATCGTAGCTTCCGATGCCGGGCGCTTCCTCGGCGGCCACGATCACGCAGCCTTGATCGAGCTGAAGGGTGATGTGGCTTCTGAGGCGGATGGAAAAGCTTAGATAGGTTCCGGAGGGGAACTCGACGGTGCCGCCACCGGCCGCAGCGGCAATGGCGCGGTTGATCGAGTCGGAGTCCAGCGTCTTGCCATCCCCGGTCGCGCCGAAGGCGCGTACGTCGAACACCCGGGCGGCAGGCGGTGGCCCCGAATCCGGTTGAGCGCGAACCGCCAGGGCGATCAGGGAAAGGGTGCAGGTGCCCAAGAGGGTGCGGTTAAGGACAGACATCATGCAGGGCCCAGGGGTCCGCTTGGAGGTGAGCTGTGGTCTATCCGATCATCAATCGAATTCGTTTTGGCACAGTCCGATGGGTAAGACGCCGATTCCGTTGGATTCCGGCGGGGCATTGCCCTTAGTCAGTCGTGAAATAGCTTCGACGGGAGGATTTTGCAATTAAGATGCAAAAACTCAACATGAACGTGCAGCGCACCGGCGCTCAATCCAATCGCTGCGTTAAACCGCCAGAGGTCGCATGGCCGCTTCCGCTGCCCTCTGGGCGTATGCTTGTGTGGGCTCCAATCCTTCATCGACGACCCAACCATCGGGGCTTACGATCGCCCAACGCCACAAATCGGTCTCTTTTCGCTCGGTCAGCGCAAAGCTCGCGCTGCCGTAGTCGCAGGCGATCTCAAGTGTGTCGAGCGAGTATCTACTCGACGATGAGGCACACGCCGCTTCCGCGGCAGCGGGAATCTCTCGGAAGGAACGCCAGTTTGGGAGGAATGGGGACATAGAAAGTGGAATGAGGATAGCGAATACAAACGGTTGACGAAATGGGGTGAACTAAGCATGCACCCCGGCATTGGGGACCGCAGGAAGGGCTATAGAGTCTAACCCTGCCTGGAGAAGAGCGCTTGAGCACAGCTGCGCGTGTTCGTCGCGGCAGGTTTATCCCGTATCGTCAGATCCTCGGTTGAGGAGCAGGATGTTTCGGTCATGAAAAGCGCACCAGCTACGGCGAGAAATGGGGCGCCGTGCGCGCCGCGAAACGCGTCGCCGGCGTCCGCGCCATCGCAGACGAGCGCCTACGATGCCGTTCATAACCTGCCGGTGTCAAAGGCGTTAGCATTTTGACGACTAACCCAGGATTCGCCGCCGCAGCAAGGAGGCGCTGCGGCGCAATCACGCGAGCAAGACTCACGCAGGCATTTGACTTAGGGGAACGAACGGGTGAACCACGCGGGGAAGAGTCCGATGCTCCCGCCGGCTGCCAGGCAACCGACTGCGGCAATCGCCAAGCTCGCGGAGCCCCATCGACCATCCGCCAGCGCCCCGATCCAGACCCCCGCACCAAAGGCCGTAACCAGCCCCACCATGAATAGCAGTTTCCTCCGCTCCACGTGCTTATGCCGCAGCCAGTGACCCACCATGACACCTATATCCGTCACCGTGCCGGTTACATGCGTGGTGCGGATCATCAGCCCGCAATAGCTGCTCGTCGTGGCGTTCTGAAGTCCGCACGCCATCGCAATGAGTGAAACTCCGAAGCTGCGACCAGACATAATGAGGAGCATCGCCAGGATCAGCAACCCGCCCTCGCAGCACAAGGCGATGCCGTACCGCCGTCCGGGCGCGAGGTCTTCCGCGCCCACGATGAATCCGCCAAAGGCCGCACCCGCCATGAATGCGACGATGATCGAGAGTGTTTCAACCGCGGCGTGGGAATGGCCTCCGGCGAATTCGATCCCCAGGTAAGAAACGGCTCCGGTCATATGGCTTACCGGAGAACGAAACACGCCGAGAGCGATGGAGTTGATGTATCCGGCTGTGCCAGCAAACGCCAAGGCTCCCGGCAACAGATGACGAATGCTTCCCAGCGCCTCCTCGCGAGTAAGGATCTGGGGACGAGAATAAGGCATCGCCTACCTTACGCTCGTCGTGCCCCGATTGCGAGTGAGCTGAGAGCTCAGGCGTTGGCGGGGAACAGGAAGGAACCGCGCTCAAATTGGAACTGCGGTTTGCCAGAGTCAGCGGCGCTCTTTGGGTTCGCGCGCGCTTCCGTAAGAAGGAGAAAGGCCTGATCGTCGACCATTTCGGCGCCGTCGCGGAAACGGTTTAGTTCCGTCGCCAGCCGGTCGCGCAGCTCGGCTGCGGTATGGCCGGCGATCGCATTGGCGCTCAGCCATCCCATCAAACGCCGCTGACCGAACAGTTTTCCCGCTGGATTGCGGGTGTCGGTCAAACCGTCGGTATAGAGCAGCAGGGTGGCGGGTTCGCCCAAGCAGGCGCTGGTGGAACGATAGACCGTGTCGGGCAGCACGCCGATCGGAAGCCCGTGCGTCGTCAACGGCAGGATGCCATGGCGGCCGGACGGAACGTAGAGTGGCGAGCAATGCCCCGCGCTCGCCGCCGTCACTTTCCGAGTCCGCAGATCGACATGCACCACTTGGGCGGTGATGAACATGCTGACGGCGGAGAGTTCGGCATAGAGGAGACGGTTCAAACCGTGGAGAATTTTGGCGGGATCGTCGCTGCGCGCCGCAAGGCCGCGCAGCAATCCGCGCATGGTTGCGGCGAAGAGCGCGGCCGGCACACCTTTGCCCATGACGTCGGCGACCATGAGGAAGAGCGACTGGGTGTCGACCGCAAGGGCATCGTAAAAATCGCCGCCGACCTCGCGGGCGCTCTGCCAGCCGCCCGCCAGGCCGAAACCCTCCATCTGCGGCAGCGTGCGCGGCAGCAGCAAATGCTGGATCTCCTGCGCGATTTCGAGTTCGCGCGCGACCATGCGATGACGCACCTCTTCCTTGTGGTGACGGAGGTTGACCGTTTGGATGGCGAGAAACTCGGCGAAGACCCGCACCACCTCGTCCTGGAGTTTCCCGAGCGGAAAGTCACCGCTGCGTCGTCCGACCGCGATCGTTCCGACCAGCGCGCCTCCAAAAACCAGCGGACACACCAGGCCGGTGGCTTCGGGTCCGATCGCTCGCAGCGGCTCGGTGCGGGCGCAATCCTCACGCAGGTCGAACCTCGCGGCCGTCTGGCTGGCGGCCACCGTCGCTTCGATCCCGCAGGGTTTTTCGCCTGGGAGCGGGAGGGTGATAGGTTCAGGGGTGTGTTCTGAGCCGGAGGCGGCCGCCACCGCCAATCCTCGGTGATCGGTGGAAAGCAAGCGCAGGACGCACCAATCTGCGGTGGTCAGATGAAACAGATCGTCCAGCAGCCGTTCTCCGAAGCCTTCCGCCAGAGCGTCGCTGCGCCCGAGTTCGGCGCAGCAGCGGAAAATGGCGGAAAGTGTTTCGGATCGAAATGACAGCTCGCCCGCCAGATTCGCCCGGGCGCTCTTGGATTCCGTCAACTGCCGGCGGCTCTCTTCCAGCGAGAGCCCGTCGGCGGAGCCGCTCGGGTGCTCCGCGGCTGGCGGCTGGTTGGCCCGGCGCCGCTTGCGCATGATCAGTATATTCTCCTTCGCGCCGCGCAGGTAGCGGACCTCGTCCATCAGCGATTGGATGAGAAAGAGCCCGCGGCCTCGCTCGTTCAGGCAGGAGGGCTGCGGGATCCGCTCCAGGAGAACGAAGCCGGCTGTGTGATCGGTCACACGCAATTCGATTTGATCGGGAGTGATCAGCGCCTCGGCCACGGGCTTGAGTTGCCGGTTGGGGCTGCCCGCATACTCGACTGCGTTGTAGGCGGCCTCCGCCAGACAGAACTCATAGTTGAAAAGTTCCTGGTTCAGGACGCCGTGTTCGGCGAGAAAACTGCGGATTTCTCCGGCCACCGCACGCGCTGACGGCAGGTCGGGGGCAAACGCCAGGCGCAAGGTGGCAGGCCGAGCTCGCTGGAGTGAAGGTACCGGCGTGAGGTCAGCGCTGGACGATTTCAAAGAGTTGCTGCATTTGGGTTAGCTCAAGCAATTGCTGGACCTCTGGCCGGGGATTGAGCAGCCGCAGAATGACCCCGCTTCGTTCGGCGGTGGCACGGTAGAGCGCAAAGAGAGCGCCCAGTCCGCTGCTGTCGACAAAGCGGGTCTCCGACAGATCGATCTCGATGACCGAGGGCGATCCGGGCAGCACGGCGCGAAGCTCGTCGCGGAAATGACCCGAATTCACAGAGGTCAACTCCGGGATTTCGGAGATGCTCAGGCAGAGTCCCTGGTTTTCAATTTTCAAAGAATTTTATGGTTGGCTCATAGAGCGTGAGGGGAATGGCGCCCCCGCCGGACGGGCAGCGGCCACCTTGCGATCCAATCTGGCGGCAACCCCAGCTGGCGGATCGGCGTTTCGGCTTCGCGAACAATTTGCTTGATCGGGTGCGGCGCGGTTGGCGGCGCGAGGGAACAGAGAAGAAACGGATCCGGCACCCGGAGGGACGATTCCGAGAGCCAATTGGTCAGGCTGCTGCCCCAGGCAAGCGAGGAGGCCACCGAGGTCATAGGTCCCACAAATGTATCGGGCCCGACCCAACTCTGGGTCACCCGAGCTTCGGCCTCGACCACAGATCGATCTTCCAGAATCGCGTCCGGGCCGACGATGGCGCCTGGCTCGACAAAAACCTGATCGCCAATCCAGCATGGCGCGATCAACTCCGCCGTGGAGGAAACATGGGCGCGATGGCCCGCCCAGATTCCCGGACGAATCTCGCTCATTCGAATGCGCGCGGGGGTGACTGCGCGCGGCATCCATGCGCGCAAGGCCGCGAACCAGCTTGCGTAACTCTCAAACAATGGCAGTTCGGCGCATCCCGGCAGATGGCTCATGAGCACAACATCGTGGGGTGCGGGGAGCCACATCGCGTCGCCCTCCTGCCGGTAACGGGCGGCGGCTTCGCCAGGGGATGGTTCGGAGCCGACGGCGAGCACCTTGATGTCCACGCCCCACCGTGAGCCATTGCCGAGATCCGCCTCGACCTGATCGGGGCGGTCCGCGGCGATGAGGGTCACTTCGCGCGCGCCGAGTACGGCCAGGTGCTCAATCCAGTGACTGGCGACGCATCCGCCTAGGACCGGCGCTGTGGCGAGCGGACCGTTCTCGGCCAACTGCGGCACGGCAGGTCGGATGGAAGGGCAGATGAGCAAGGCCTTCATCAAAAGGAGCCGTGGCCTAAGAAGACGGCTCGCGGAGTCCGTGCGAGGATACGCATGTCCTGCGCGAAGCTCTGGCTCTCGATGTACGTTACATCCAGTTGAACTTGACGGGGAAAATCGATTTTCGCCCGGCCGCTGACCTGCCATGTGCACGTGAGGCCCGGTTTGGCGACAAGACGCCGCCGGTCAGCGAGGGAATAAAGAGCGGCCTCCCGTGGCACGGGAGGCCGCGGCCCGACGAGTGACATATCCCCGATGAGGACATTGTAGAACTGGGGCAGCTCATCGAGCGAGAAACGCCGGAGCCAATGGCCGAGCCGCGTGATGCGGGGGGCGTCCGGCCGCATCGAGCGGAATTTGAACATCTTGAATTGGCGGCCGAAGCGGCCCACCCGGGTTTGCGCGAATAGAACCGAACCGCCGTCCAGCCGAAGGAGGGCGGCAACGAGTATGAGCAGCGGACTGAGACTGATGAGCGCGGCCACGCTGCCGACAACGTCCACCCCGCGTTTCCCAACGTCATAGCTTTCCACGAACCACCGCCACGCCAGGCGCCGTGCGGCCAAACGCTTATTCAGCCGCCAAAGGCCCAGGCTGCTTTCAAAAGTCGCGAGATGTCCGAGCAGGCGGGGGTTGACAGGGGCTCGTGTCCCATCCTGGCCGCACCGGCTCATGTGCGTAGGACCTCCAGGCGTCCGGAAGGCGTGACCGGGAAAAACCATTCACTCGGCGACGAGTCGAACGCGAAGTCCGGACACGCCTTGGCTAAGAGCACACGGAGGCCTGCCCGGGCCCGCGCGATGCGGCTCTTTACGGTGCCCGTGCTAATGCCGAGGCTCTGTGCGATTTGGTTGTAGGATCCGTTTCGGAGGTTCCGCCGTGCGAGGATATCGCGGTCGCCCGGGCCGAGCCTCCCCATGCACAGTGTGATCAGTTCCAGAAATTCGCTGATCGCTGCCTCGTCTGCCGGACTGGCGTCATCGCTAGCGATCAAATCCGCGAGTGTCCTGGCTTTGTTGTCGCCAAGTCCGCTGTCAAATGAGCACGTCGTATGCCGGCCGCGGCGGAAGAAATACCAATAGCGATTTCGCGCGAGATTGAGGGCGATCTGATGCAGCCAGGTGACGAGCGAGGAGTCGCCTCGGAAACGCGCGAGACCGCGGCGCGCGGAAATAAAGGTATCCTGGACGATCTCTTCGGCGTCGGACCGGTTTCGCAGCACTGAGAATGCGAGCGAGAATATTTTATCGTGGTGACGGGTCATGATCTCGATGAAGGCGCTCTCGTCCCCGCTGTTGAAACGGTGCACGAGCACGCCGTCATCCAGCGCGATTTGGCGGACAGCGGCGGCGCGAACGGAGCGGTCTTTGGCTATGCGCGCGGGCTTGGCGGAGGTGGTGAAACGACCTGAAGCAACCATGCTCAATGCTACATGAGGCGCGCTAGGGAGAAAATGGGGTGTAGTACTACAGGTCCGATCGAACAGCGGATGCATTTGACCCGCGCGGAGACGTGCCGTCGGCGATGACAAACAACTCGGTCAGGTGCGCGCAATCCAAGGCGGAACAAACGGCTGGGCTGGGCCGGAACAGAATGAGGTTGCGCTGTGTGCGAGCCAGCCGCCTCTGCCAATGCGCGAGAAAGGCCACGCCGGTGCTGTCGATTGAGGTCACCCCGGCCAGATCGATCAAACAATGGCCTCGCTGCTCCGCGGCCTGGGTCCAAAAGAAGGACGTGCTCCGCAGAGCATCGCGATGCAGGCGCTCGGCGGCCTGGACCCTGATGCCGTAGGACATTGCGACGGAGGACGGGGCAGTGTGGGACGCGGCCTGATCCTTGTTTCGCTTGGGCAAATGCCAGAGTTGGGCCATGAGCGCCGGGACAAAATGGATCAGATCCCCGGCGTAGCGCCTCATCAAACGCCGCGGTTCCTGGGCCAGCCGGAAAGCCCATTCGGTGCCGCTTCGCCGCATCCACATGGGGGCGCGTTCCAGCCGGCCGGCGAGAAAATCGATCGTGCCGCCGGCGCCAATCATCACAGGCGCTCCGGCCGTGCGGTAATGCTGGAAGATCCATTTTTCCTGCTTTGGGCAGCCGAAGCAAACGAGCACGATATCGGCTTTGGCCGCGCGCACCCGCGCCACGATCTCTGAGTGATTCATTTCGGCCAGCGGCCGGCGGGGCGGGGAATAGTGGGCGACGGGCGGAAGCAAGGGATGGGCCGAGGCGATGCGCTGCGCCGCCTCGGCGGCGACGCCGGGAGCGCCCCCGAGAAGGAAAATCCGCCAGCCGCACTCTTCGGCCCGGCTCAGCAAGAGCGGCGCCAAATCGGATCCGGCGGCGCGGCCGGGCAGGGCGTTGCCGAGCCACTGCGAGGCCCAAACCAGGGGTTTGCCATCGCACAGCACCAGGTCCGCCTGAACCAAAATCCGATGCAACTCCGCGTCGCGTTGCGCTTGCACGAGAAAATCGACATTGGGGGTGACGACATAGTGGGGAAGGCGGGTTGCGATCATCGCCTCAATGGCTTCGACCGCGCGCTTGAGCGTCACGGGGTCGAACGGCACGCCGAGAATGACGATGGGCCACTCGGCGCCCGGAACGGCGGGAGCATCTGTCCAGACCTTCGGCACCGGGGGGGGGGCCCAGGAAAGAGGGACGCGGACGGAAGCAAGCGGTGGCATCTATCTTTTCGAACCCAAAGAATGGGGCGGGTTGTTGGGGTCTTTCACCCATACGGTCCGGCGATCCTGCTCCATCTCCGCCCGCAGTGCCTTTGGAAGCTCGATCCAAACTTCGCTGCCGCGGCTGGAGAAGCGATGCGCGGGTCAGCTGGTGGCGACCATGATTCTTCCGGCGGTTCGCCGAGGTTCGAACCAAGCAAGCGGCCGAGCGTCAGGACCGAATTCGGGGCAGGCCTCGCAGAGGAGTGCTCGAAGGCGCTCTCGAGCTCGCGCAAGCCGGCTCTTAACCGTGCCGACGTTCGTGCGAAGTTCCTGGGCAATCTGGTCGTACGAGCGCTCAAAAACGCGCAATGTGATAATCTGCCGTTCGTGCGCCTGGAGCCGATCCATGCAGGTCGCGACGATCGTTGAAAATTCGTTGGCGAGCGCCTCGCGGGCGGGTCCGGAGCCGTCGGTCGGGAGCAAATCTGCGAGGGTGCTCTTGTTCTCAGCACACAGTGCGCGGTCGATGGACAAGGTAAGGTGCCGGCGGCGGGAGAAGAAATGCCAGTAGCGATTTCGCGATAGGTTTGTGGCGATCCGGGTCAGCCAAGTTAGCAGGGACGAGTCCCCGCGAAACTTCGCCAGCCCCCGGTGGGCGTGAACAAAGGTGTCCTGTACAATCTCCTCAGCATCGGTGCGGTCTTTCAGGAGCGAAAACGAGACGGCGAACATCCGAACCCGGTGGCGCTTCATGATCTCGACAAAGGCCGACTCGTCCCCGTCCGTGAATCGGCGCACCAACGCCGCGTCGAGCACCGCTTCCCCGCGGTTAATGGCGGAGCGCAGTATTCGCTCTTCAGAGATGCGAACGGAAGGAGTGGATTTGCGAAAGGCGGGAGCGGCGACCATGGTGACCCGCTGAAGATAACCCATCCGACGAGGCGCTAGAATGGGGTATAGTGCTAGCTCCGTAGGTCCGACTCTCGCGCTTCCCGGCCCAGTTCACGCTGTCGAGCGAAGCCGAGCACTACACGGAAGCCTACCACCGGACCTCGAAAATCGGGCGGTACTTCGAACCGGCAGGCCGCCCTGCAAAAGCGCGCGGCGTTGATGTAGCCACCTCCACGCATGACGCGCAGGGAACCTGAGCGTTTCGATCGACCAATCGCTGCAGAGCTGCCAGACGTTGCCGATCATGTCGTAGAGTCCCCAGGCGTTCGGAATCTTGGTTGCCACCGTACCAAGCCGGTAGGCAGTCGATATTCGTAGCCACTAGGCAGCCGTCCAGCCGCTCTTTGACGATCTGTCAGACGGCGGCAGAACTCGGTCGCTTCCTCCCAGCTGACCCAATACATCGGAGCTGCGTCGCAATCGTTGTAAATCAGTCCGAGTGGATCGTCATCCGACGGCCGCAGGCAAGGCCAGTCCAGCTAGTCCCAACAAGATTAGGCTGAGTCGCGAAGTCACGGCGAAATCCCGGCGGCCGACCTGGAGGATTTCAGCGCGGAGGCCCAAGCCTTCTGCAAGGCGCCGCGCTGACCGTCGAAGTCGAAATAATTTTGTAAGGCTGCTAGCTGCTCAGCGGATAAGAACTGGGAAGCCTGGTCCATCACCGTCTTCTGGTACGCTGGACTCGGCCAGGCGTCGTTGGGGTCGCTGGGTTGAAGCTTGGACAGGGCCAGGGTTGCGCGCCACTGTACGAGCGCGAGCGAACTTGACTCATCCGCGGTCAGTGGAACACCGGCATCAACGAAGTATCCGCTGAAGCCGCCGTTCTGGTTCATCGCACTCTCTAGGAGACTCGCCCCGCGCAGTTCTCCTAGCTTCTGATAGTCGGCATCCCCCAAGAGTTTCCTTATCTCCTGGTTAATTTCGGACGTTGCTGTTTCTGCGGCTTGATCTCGGGCCACCAAGAGATCTCTAAATTTGGCGGCTTTGTCTTGCGGCAAATTCATCGCGGTGATGAGGGCTGCGTACTTGCCCAGCAAAATCCAACGGTCAAATTTCAGATTGATAGCCTGGAATTTAGAGTGGATTGCGGAGAGCTCAGGCGTCAAATCCGCGGGCCGTATCTTCGGTACGACGGTGCCTATGGTCGCATCCATTACGGGTCGCCGTTCCGTCTTCATTTGCTGCCGCTGCAACCTCTCAAGCCGCAGTCGCGTAGCCTCCGCCGTCAGCACCTCAGCTCGGAGCAAAATGACCTCTTGATGCTCGCTCCAGAGGAAACAGCACACCGAGCCCACGACCACTATCGACAGCGCACTCAACCATATCATCGATCTGCGCATTTGGAAACAGGGGCCAGATTGTCTTTCAAGTTTGATGGTCTATCCACCCGGTGGCGGCAAAATAACGCTCGGCGGTGCCCGCTACGCTCCCAACAACGTGGCCTCGAGCGGAGTCAGGAGTGGGTTCCCGTCATTCCGGCGGATGCTGAAAGCGCGCGCCTCGGGATGGTTCTTCACGACCTGGGTCAGGCGTTCGTTCTCGAATGTGAGAGCCGCCCCTTCGTCTGCGGCATAGCCGTCGCCGAGTTCGCCGGACTTCTCCAGCTGCCGCATGTTTTCTTCGCGGCCGGGAGCGTCGAAGTGCGGCACCATGCTTCCACTCAAAAACCCCAATCCTTCAGTTGCGGAGAGGTGGCCGGGACGGGAATCGGTCGAGCAGGTCTGAAACCAGAGGTTGGCGCCGGCGCTCTCGCCCGACATGACGACGCCCTTTTCCCATGCTGCCCGAAGCACACGATCGATGCCCTGGGCGCGCAAAATCGCCATGACGTTCAGCGTGTTGCCGCCTCCGACGAAAACGCAATCGGCCGCTAGAATCTCGCTCTCCCAATCCGGATAATCCGGCGTGTTGATGAACACCCGTTGGTGGCGGGGGACGCAGGAAAATTTCTGCATGGTTTCGTACCAGAATGCGATTCGACCCGGATCATCGCCGTGGCCGGCGGGAAGGAAGCAAATGCGGGGATTGGGCTTAACAACGACCTTTTCCAGCAGATGGTGCATGAGAAGGAAACGGCGGTCTGCACCATAGAGGCAGCGAAAGCTGACGGCAAAAATCTTTCGGATCGCCGCTGGCGCGGCTGGCGCCTGCCCGGCCTCATTCGACGCGCCGGTAAGCGAGACAGCCCAAACCGGCGCGCCCATAGCGCCAACCGCCGACAAACTGGCGGCTCGGAGAAATTCGCGCCGTGAAAAACGGACCCTGCCGCTCACAGAGTCGAAGCGTAGGGCGCCAGGAATGTCATTTCACCAGGAGAATGCCCGAGGAGGCGAAAAAACCAAGTGTTTCCCGCTGTCGGCGATCCGTGTATGGAATGGAATCGCCCACAGCCGAATTCCGTGTTCCCGTGATCCCGTCAACAACGCTGCCTCGATCCTCGTACCCATGATCCACACGCCTCCGATCGAAGGAATGACAGTCGGGCCGACCCGGCCCAGCCGGCTGCCGTCCTTGATTCTGTTCGGCATCTACCTCGCGTTGCTCATAGCCGGCATGGGTATGGGCTCCGCACACACTGTCCTGAAACGGAGTCTGTTGGGAGCGGCGATTGTCACCCTACTGTTTTCGCAATACAGGACGTGGGGCCGATCAGGGGCGGTAGTGATTCGATTATATTTTGCCGCTGTGTTGGTGGCCGCCGGGCTGACGATCTACTGGGCGAGCAGATAGGACCGTCCCTCCCAGACTCCGCTCCCGATAGTCCAACGACAGGCAATCCCCTAAGTTTGGACTCCGAAAGACTTGACCACGCAATGGCCGTGAGCGAAAAATTCTCGAGGAAGAGGGCGAAGTACTGCTCACCGAAAGCGGGACAGCTAAATACAGGCTCGTTCCCTACTCGGCTCCTCCGAAAAAAGCACCTCCCGCAATCGACTACTGGGCTAGGCTGAATTCATATCAGCCAAGGCAGATCTCGGCCGAGGCCTCCAAGGCTCTCGACGATGAAAACCGCGGCGCACCGCAAACTTATCAGCAAACCTGCGTTTGACGGGGCCCTTGCCGCGCTAGACGATGATTTTGCTCAGGGTCGATACGTTCAGGCTGACTTGCTTTGGGGCGCAGCACTAATCCGGGCTGCCAAATTGGGTCGCGAGTATAGCCGGCATCTAGGCACGCGGTCGCTTGATTTGCTCCATGTTGCAAGCGCTTTGGAACTTGGATTCTCCATGTTCATCAGTTTTGACATCCGCCAGCAGAATCACACGATCATTTTTTTCTACATTTATACCAAGGCCAGGTCGGAAAACCTCGCCCCGGATCAGGAGAGACGCCCGAGGACCGCCGTCGAAACCATCAAACGAGAATTCAGGCGCGGTCGTTCAGGCCGCCGCTCCGGGAGCCTTAAACGCAAAGGTGAAGAACGCGGCCACGCCAAGAAAGGCAAAGGCCACAAGATAGTTCCACGCAATTTTCTCCTTCAAATACAGGGTGGCGAATCCGATGAAGACCACGATCGTGACCACCTCCTGAATGATCTTGAGCTGGTATCCGGTGAACCTGGCATAACCGAGGCGATTCGCCGGCACGGCCAGGCAGTACTCCAGCAGCGCGATCGACCACGAGACCAAAACCGCCTTCCAGAGCGGCCATGCGTGACCGTATTTCAGGTGACCATACCAAGCAAAGGTCATGAAGATATTTGAACAAAACAGGAGTAGGATCGTGCTCATGGAGATGGATTCAGGCTTTTTTGAGGCAGGTTTCGGGCATTAGGAAAGAGAAAATGCCGAATGCGGTCGGTGCGACCGCGCCAAGGAAGAGAAAACCGCTCTTGGAGCCAAAGCGATGCACAATGAATCCGGCGATCACCTGGCTTAGCGAATTGCTAGGAATAAACTACGCAACCAAAAGGTTCGTACCAGTTATTGAAATTCAGCGCAGGAACATTAGATTCAAATCCGCACCGATGCCCGCAACCGACCCAAGGATCGAACGCATTGCCCGCCGCGTGAAATGGTGGGAGCCTGCCGAAGAGACGCTTTCGGACCAGGATGACTTTCTATGTCGGGTGATGAATTTTGGCACGTGGAATGATATTGAGTACGTGGACGCCGTTTACGGCGAAGAGGCTTTCCGGCGTGCGCTTGATCACTGCCGACCCGGCGTCATCGATCGGCGGTCGTGGCACTATTGGCACATCCGCTTGGGTGTCGGAGCCGTTCCACCCATGCCGCAAAGGACATTTGCGTGAGCGCAATTGATCCCCAACTGGACTGCCTACCGCTATCGCAAAAAAAGCTTTGGCCCGGGCTTTCTGTCATTGGCAGCGATTTCGTCCTCTACGGGGGCACTGCCTTGGCGCTTCAAGTCGGCGGGAGGATGTCCGTCGACTTTGATTTCTTCAGTCATGGCCCCTTCAATCCCGATCGGCTTTCGAAACGGTATCCGTTTTTGAAAGACGCAGAAATGATCCAACGGGAAGAAGCAACCGCGTCCTATTCGGTACGCGTCGGAGCCGACGACGTTAAGATTTCGTTTTTCGGGACGCTCGATTTCGGCCGGGTAAGCGAGCCCGTGATATTTTCGGACAACGGCATCTATGCAGCCGGGCTCCTTGATCTTGCGGCGCAAAAGGTGAAGGTCGTTACGCAGCGAATCGAGATGAAGGATTATCTCGACGTAGACACGCTGATGAAGGCCGGGATAACCTTGGAGGCCGCACTGGGAGCGGCAAAGGCGCTCTATCCGCAATTTAATCCTGCGATCTCGCTCAAGGCCCTAAGCTACTTTGAGGACCTCCCAAAACTCCCTGCGGATGTCCGCCTTAACCTGACGAAGGCCGTGGCTAGCGTTAGACAAATTCCCGAGGTCTTAAGGCAAAGCCAGAACCTGTCCCCGGATGTTCCGAAACTAACCGGGGTGCCACGCCTCAGCGATATTCTGCGTGAGCGTCGCAGCACGCGAGAGGGACAAGAGCCTAGCGGCCCGAGGATGCGTTTGTAGATTCTTCGACGCCAGAGGGGGCGCCGATGCCCTCGGCAATCTCCGGCCCCGGAAGGGGACGTCACACCAAGGTATGATGGTTCTGAAGCGAGAAATCCGCTACCCTGCAAGCATGCACAGCCAGCCACCGCCTTCGAAGAGACGGTTCGCCCTCCTTCGATGCGGGGTCCTGCTAGCATTGCTGCTCAGCTTCGGACACGTCCTCCAGGCTGCCCCGGCCGGCAACTCGATGGCGCTGCCGATCGTCGACCGGACGGATCAGCGCTTCTCGCGGCTTTCCACCGACGACGGCCTGTCCCAGACCCGGGTGACCCAGATGGTCCAGGACGACCGGGGATTTTTGTGGTTCGGGACGCAATTCGGCCTCAATCGCTTCGACGGCTACAAGTTCAAGGTCTTCGTTCACGACCCGGCGGCGCGGGACAGCCTCGACGGGGTCTTCATCTCTGCGCTGTTCAAGGATCGCGACGGCAAGCTGTGGGTCGGCTGCTCGGAGAGCCTGGACCGGCTGGATCCCGTGACGGAAAAGTGCACGCACTTTAAGCTCGGAACCGGCAACGCCTCGGATTTCACCGGGCGGGTGGTCGGCATCTGCCAGGACCCGGACGGCTTGATCTGGCTGGCCACGGGCACCGGTCTTCGGCGAATGGATCCTTCCACCGGCCAAGTGACGTACTATCGACACGATGCCAAGGACCCCAGGAGCCTCAGCAGCGACGACGTCAAGTCGGTGGGCTTCGACCGCCAGGGCACGTTTTGGGTGGGGACTAAGGTCGGTCTGGACGCCCTGGACCGAACGACGGGGAAGGTCCGCGTCCATGTCGCGATGCCGGACCAACTGCACATCGGGTTCTATGAAGACCATGCAGGCATTTTTTGGATTTTCCACACCTCCGGGAGCGGCCTGACGATCTATGACCGTGCGACGCACCAACTGACGACCGTGACGCTAGCGCTGAAGTCGGCGGGCGACGGCCCTCCGCTGACTGGCGTTCGCGCGATCCTGGAGGACGATCAGGGCCAGCTCTGGCTTGGTACATTTGGCGCGGGCTTGCTGCGCTACGACCGCGAGGGGCAACGCTTCATTCGCTACCGCAACAATCCCGCCGACCCGGAAAGCATTGCCGACAATACGGTCATCGCGCTGTTCAAGGACCGGGAGGGCAACATCTGGACCGGCCTGCACGGCGATGGGCCCAATCACTTTAGCACCCGGCCCGCGCGGTTCGAACAGTTCCGCTTTGATTCCACCAACCCGAACGGGCTGACCAGCAATTTTATCGACGCGATGTACATCGACAGTCGCAGGCGGCTGTGGATCGGCACCGACGACGGATTGATCCGAGTAGATCGCCAGACTGGCCAATACTTTCACTACTCGTCGGGACTGGGCATCAAGCCGACAGTCGACGCGATCGTCGAGGATCGGGAGGGAGCGATCTGGGTGGGCTCGTATCGGCATGGCGTTGCCCGGCTCGACGAAGCTACGGGTAAGTTCCAGGTTTACAGCCATAACCGCGACGATCCGACCAGTTTGAGCGACGACGCTGTACTTCACCTGTTTGTCGATCACGAGGGCCGGCTCTGGGTGGGGACCAACGACGGGCTGAATTGCCTGGATGCCGTGCACCACCGGTTCGACGTCTACAAGGTCGACCCGCGTAACGGCTGGAGTCAGTGCTACGTGTCCATCCAGGAGGACAAGGATGGAATTCTCTGGTTGGGCAGTGAATATACCGGCCTCCATCGGCTCGATCCCCGGACCGGCAAGTTCACCGTCTACAAATCCGATCCGTCAAAGCCGGGTACCTTTTCCGATGACACCATCGAGGCGCTTTTGGTCGACGCTCAGGGCGTCATTTGGGCGGGCACGGGTACGGGCCTGGACCGGTTTGATCCCGCCACCGGTCAATTCACGCCGATGCGGGATCACGGCGCGGAACTGGGCCGGTCGATCGGCTGCATCCTTGAAGACGGGGAGGGATGCTTGTGGATGAGCACCAACCGGGGGCTAACCGAGTTCAATCCGGGTACGGCCGAATTCCGGCACTACACCGCGGCGGACGGCCTGCCGGGGAGCGACTTCACCGGATGGGGGACCGGGTGCAAGGGAAGCGACGGGCGATTGTGCTTCGGCGGCTATGCGGGTGGCTTCTCCTTTGATCCTGACAAGGTCGCGGACGATTCCTTCGTTCCTCCGGTTGTGATGACCGACTTCCGGCTGCCGTATGCGCCGGTGGGCAGCCAGACCGCCCTGTTGCTCAGCCGGGGCATCTATCCGGCCGAGCAACTGCGGCTTGCGCACGACGAAAACAGCATGTACGTCGAATTCGCGGCCCTCAGCTATTTCAATCCGAAGACGAACCGCTACCGCTACAAGCTGGAAGGTCTGGATCGGCAGTGGAACGAGGTAAGCCCCTATCAGCGCTCGGCTACCTACACCACGTTGCCCGCGGGCTCGTATGTTTTTCGGGCGCAGGGCGCCACCGCCCGCGGCGCGTGGAGCGAGCCGGGTATCGTGTTTCACCTGGAGGTGCTCCAGCCGTGGTGGATGACCTGGTGGTTTCGGGTCCTGGCGGCCGTCGTGGTCATCGGGATCGCCGTGGGCGCGGGCCGAATCCGGGTTAACCAGGCGAACCGGGTCCGGGAGGTGCGGGACGAGCTGGCGCGCGTGGGGCGCCTCACCACCATTGGTGAGTTGACCGTTTCGATTGCTCATGAGGTCAACCAGCCTCTGGCCGCCATCGTCACCAACGGTCAGGCCTGCCTGCGCTGGCTGAATCGCGAGATTCCCAATCTGGAGGAGATCCGTACGGGGATCAATCAAATGGTCCGGGATGGCCTGCGCGGAAGCGAGGTCGTTGTGCGCATTCGTGCCATGGTCCGGAAGGAACCTCCGGTCCACCAGCGGCTGGACCTGAACTCCGTCGTGACGGAAATCAGCGAGATGGTGCCGATGGCGGCCGACGGTCCTTCCCTGCAGCTGGACCTGGCGGCTGAGCTGCCCCAGGTCATCGGGGACCGGGTTCAGCTTCAGCAGGTGCTGCTCAACCTGATGAATAACGGGGTCGAGGCAATGTCGGCCAAGACGAACCGGGAAAAGCGCCTGGTGGTGCGGACCTCAGCCCTGGAGGGAGGGCACGTCCTTGTGGAAGTCGCGGATTCGGGCGTGGGCGTGGCCCCGGACAAGATGGCGGGGCTCTTCGACCCGTTCTTTACCACCAAGGCCAACGGTCTGGGCATGGGCCTTTCGATTTGTCGCTCGATCATCGAGTCGCACAGCGGCAAGCTCTGGGCCGAAGCGAATCCGACCGGCGGGATGACTTTCCGCTTCACCCTGTTGTCCGCGCCGGATCCGTCTCCATGAAACCCAAAGTGCCGAAAGTGGAACCGCGCATCGCGCCGACCGTGTTCGTCGTCGACGACGACGCGTCGGTCCGCCAGGCGCTGAGCAGCCTGATCCGTTCGGTGGGTCTTGCCGTCGAGCTTTTTTCCACGGCCCGTGAATTTCTCCAGGCGCCGATTCCCATGGGCTCCGCGTGCCTGGTCCTGGACGTTCGACTGCCCGGCATTGGCGGGCTGGAGCTGCAGCGGGAGCTGACCGCGGCGCATAACCACGCGCCCATCATCTTCATCACGGGACATGGCGACATCCCGATGAGCGTGCGGGCGATGAAGGCCGGCGCCGTTGAGTTCTTGCCCAAGCCCTTTCGGGACCAGGACCTGCTCGATGCGATTCACTTGGCGCTGGCGCGGTCAGAGGAGGCGTTGCTGCGCCGGTTGGTCGTCGCCGACCTGCGGAACCGGGAACACCAGCTGACGCCCCGCGAGCGCGAGGTCATGGCGTTCGTGGTCCGGGGGCTTTTGAACAAGCAGATCGCTGCCGAACTGGGGACGAGCGAAGTGACCGTAAAGATCCAGCGGGGGCAGGTGATGCACAAGATGCAGGCAGAATCGGTGCCCGATCTCGTGCGGATGGCGGAGAAGCTGGACTCACACTAAGGTGTGATAGATGGAATTGCGGTTAGGTGGTAAGCTAGGGGATGCTAGCACCCTCGATCGCGGTGATCTCCATCGTCGACGACGACTCCTCCGTGGGGGAGGCAACCGGGAGCCTTCTTCGGGCGAATGGATTCACGGTGGCGACCTTCCTGTCCGCTGCCCAATTTCTGGTTTCGCCTGAACGAACCCGGACAGTTCTCCTGATCCTGGATGTCTGCATGCCGGGCATGTGTGGGCTCGAACTGTTCCGCCAGTTGAAGCGAGAACAGCGGGCCATCCCGACCGTGTTCATGACGGGCCACGGGACCGAGCAGGACCGCGCCGAGGCTCTCGCCGAGGGCGCGATCGGTTATCTCACCAAGCCGTTCACGGAGGAAGCGCTCCTGGCGATCATCCATCGGGCCCTGGACTGATGATGCCTCATCCCGCTCAATCGATCTGGAGGTTGCTTGCACTCTGGTTGCTCATGGCCGGGCTAATCGGCGCCGCGACCGTTTTCCTCCACCCTCGTCCCTCCCCGGCC
>Ga0302325_10012013_pt1 | contig 18627 bp, 17 predicted proteins | sample Palsa_T0_2_FD_201948 | JGI IMG/M metagenome (GOLD analysis project Ga0302325, IMG submission 201948) | Peat permafrost microbial communities from Stordalen Mire near Abisko, Sweden - Palsa_T0_2 | ecosystem: Environmental > Terrestrial > Soil > Palsa > Peat permafrost | place: Sweden: Abisko...
TACTCGCCAGATCGGGGGCGGTGTGTTTGTGGGTTCATGCGATTTGGCGAGGCCGCCCGGCAAGCCCCGGCTCAGGCGGAGCTTCGCCCTACCGCGCCGGGCCTTCCCGCGTCGACCTGCCACTTATCTTAACGCCTATGGGGTTTACCCTGGGCTATACTTTCTTGGTTACTTCGGGCCACGGATTGGAAAGGTCCAAGCTCCTTCGGGCCGTAGGACGCTAACACATACACGGTTGGCAACCGGGGCGGGTGGCCTGCTATGACTTTCAGTGTGGAGGAAACGCCGACAATAGTCTGTGAGTTGTTGGGCGCGATTTCGCGGCGGCGTTGATTTGCCGGGTAGCGCGGCTAGTTCACGGATCTCGCAGCCGGATCGCCGCAGCGACTGGCTGAACCTAACGATCACGCAGACATAATCACAAACCGAAGCCGGCGCATAACCCTCTTCATTGAGAAGTCTAGCGTAGGAATCTATATAGGGAAACAGCGGCCCGACAGGCTCGCAACGATGATCTTAGCCAGAATATCTTTGGGATCCATGGCGCTGACTGTCAAAGTTCACTGCATTCGCCTCGATGGCTATGATCTGTTCAAGCGTTAGTGACTCTTCCGGCCAAGTGCGCCGTGCTGGTCTGGACCACCCAGCACGGTTTTGCAATGCACACGAAGATTTGTCAATTCACATAAATACTACATTCTCCGGCTTTTCTATTGTCCACAATAAATCCGTTTCTGCTCCGATGGCTTTGGCTGCTGCGTTTGGTTTTCTTTTAGTTTAGGTAAGCGGTGCATGAAAAGGCGAGGGATCGGTGGGTTGAGTCGGTACCCTAGCAAGGGAAAAATATCGCAATTGGGTAGGGTTAGGAGAGGCCTGCAGGCTGAGATTCAATATAAAATTTAAATGTTGTCGTGGCCGCTTTTGAGCGCCCTTGACACAACGTAGCTATGAAACTAAAGGCTGAAGTCATCACCGTGGTGGGACTGTGCATCTTGGCAAGTTTTGCCATGTCCCAAAACCTGAACCGCCGAAGCGGACATCCGCCAACTATTATCCAGAAGCGGCTCCCACATACACCCACCCAATTTGGTGACCCGTTGCCCGGCCTAACCGCTGAGCAGACCACGAACTTCACCCTTGGCCAAGCCGAGTTCCAAGTCTTCGACGGCCCCGCCGATGGTTTGGGTCCCATCTTCAATGCCCAATCTTGCGTGGCCTGCCACACTCAGCCCATTACCTCGACGACTCCCAGCATCGTTCCCAATGGCGATAACCCGGCCATTGTCAGTGGGATCACCACCGGTGGAGCCAGCGCGATTACGGAGATCCGCGCAGGCGCACTGGACGCTAACGGCAAGTTTGTTTCGGGACGTCGGGATTTCAATCCTTTAACCAACGAAGACGGCACTCTGTTCCATCTGTCCTCCTTGACTCCTCAGAATGCCTATCAGTCCGGTGCGGCGGGTTTCGATACTGTGAATTCCCAAGAAACCGTTCCTCTGAATGCCACCATCGTCGCGCATCGCAAAACCAACGCACTCTTCGGCGCTGGGCTCATCGAGGCAATCCCGGACGCCACCATCCGCGCCAACGTTCACGCCACCGCAGTCGACGGTGTCACCGGCCGCGCCGCCGTCCTCTCCGATCCCGTCACCACGGCAATCGGCACAAATTTCGTCGGCCGCTTTGGGTGGAAATGCCAGGAGTCGACCTTGCTGGCCTTCTCAGGGGATGCCTACTTGAATGAAATAGGTGTCACCAACAGGTTCTTTACCACGGACTTGGCCCCTGACGGTAATGAGGCGGCACTGCTAGCGGCCGAACCGTATGGCTACTCATTAGCTACACCCGATACGCCGACGACTCAATTAACCCCCACAACACTACAGGACTTGCCCAGCAATCCCGCGTTGCCGGAAAGCCCCACGAACAAAGATGACATCGCCCGGTTTACTGATTTCATGGAACTCCTTGCCCCGCCCCCTGTCCTCCCGCTGACTGCGCAAGCCATTCAAGGCCAACAACTTTTCACCCAAGTCAATTGCGTCGCTTGCCATACGCCCTCAATGCAAACTGGCCCGAGCTCCGTGAGCACTTCGCTCGCCTTTCAAAACGTGCCGCTCTACTCGGACCTGTTACTGCACCAGATGGGTTCGCTGGCTGATGGCATTGCCCAGGCTGCGGCGCAACCTGGGGAAATGCGTACTGCGCCGTTGTGGGGGTTACGGGCTCGCGCGCCTTACCTGCACGATGGCCGTGCCTCTACTATTTTAGAGGCCATTTTACTGCACGATGGCGAGGCGCGAATTATCCGGAATCGTTTTGCCGCGATGCCGACTGCTAGTCAGCAAGCAATTATCGCGTTCTTGAATTCGATTTGATGTTCATTCGGACTGGCCTGCCAAGGCAACATCTCAAGCATCTTCGCCGAAATGTGCTAATAAACGACCGTGATATGACGGTTTCCCAACCTGAAAGAATTGCAATTGTCGGCGGTGGTTTTAGCGGCGTGATGACGGCCATCAATCTGGCGCGACTGAGTAGGCATCCGCTCCAAGTCACGATCATTAATCAAGGTCGCCCCGTGGCGCGGGGAGTTGCCTACGGAACGCGGCGGATGGAGCATCTACTTAATGTGGCGGCCCGAAACATGTCCGCTTTTGCAGATCGTCCAGATCACTTTCTGCAATGGCTGCGCACCCGATCGGAGTACGACATGATGCCCGAGAACGAACTGCGCGAACGGTTTATCCCGCGCATGATTTACGGGGATTACCTCCGGTGCCTTATGCAGCAGCATTTGCAGTCGCCGATTGAACCTTTGCTGGTGCGGACCGGTTTTGTCGAGGGTGAAGCGGTGGATGTGCTGCCGCACGACAATGGTGCGGTGATTCGTTTGTCGGATGGCGGCCGCCTGGAGGCCGAGCGCATCGTGCTGGCGACCGGTAACGAGTCACCCTCCGGGTTACCCGGCAGTGCGGAGTTGCAGGATCATCCCGCGTGGATCAGTAATCCCTGGCGGTCTTGGGAAAACCGCCTTCCACCTTCGGGCGGCACGATCGTGCTGCTCGGTACCGGCCTTACCACGGTGGATGCGGTCATCACGGTGCGTGCGTTGGGCTGGCAGGGTGTACTGCACGCGGTATCTCGGAACGGTTGGCTGCCCCACGCTCACTTTCGCGGTATCGAGTATCCTGAATTCCCTCTGCCAGGTGTGGATTTGGCGGATCTCGGGTTGAAGAAACTGCTGCTAGTTGTGGAGCAGCACTGTGCGCGCCTGCGGGAGTTGGGGGCAAACCCTGCGATCATCGTGGACAAGATGCGCCCGTACACGCAGCGGATATGGCAGCGCTTTACGCTGGAAGAGCGAATGGATTTCGCCCGACATCACGCCGCTCGCTGGAACGTGCTCCGCCATCGGATCGCACCGGAAATTAACGCGCAGTTGACCACGGCACAGCTCACCGGACAGTTGCAGGTTCATGCGGCGGGCATTGAGTGCGTGAGGGCGGATGGAAACCGGGTCAGCGTGCATCTGAGCGGAGGCAGAACTCTAGCGGGCGACCTTGTCATAAACGCGACCGGCCCGAATACGAAATTTACGGCCACCGGTTCCGTGCTGCTGCAGAATCTGATCCGCCGGGGCCTCGTGGCGCCCGACGAAACGGAAATGGGAGCGCGGGTCGACGTCGATCACACCATTATCGGTAGCAACGGCAAGCGCTCAGAAATCTTCCTTGCGCTCGGACCTCTCCTTCGCGGCACGCTTTGGGAAACCGTCGCCGTGCCTGAGCTTCGCGGCCAAGCCCGTCGCGTGGCCGAGACTCTGCTCGATCATACTGCCATAGAGGTTCCAAATTATGAGTCAGTGATGATGGAATACATGATATGAGCGTCAAAGGGCAGGCTAAGTCCCCCAGAGGCCAAAATTTTTTGGCCACACGGTCGCAACTCTTCCTGGTTAAACGTGAAGATTTCAATTGTTGTCCCAGCTTTTAACGAAGAGAAGCTCATCGAGCGCTCGTTGCAGAGTATTCGAAGTGCGGCGACCGCATTTTCGGAGGTTGGCTGGGAACACGAGATCATTGTTTGCGACAATAACTCTTCTGATCGAACTGGCGAAATCGCCAGGGAACGAGGTGCTCGCCTTATTTTCGAACCGGTCAATCAAATCTCGCGAGCGCGCAACGCAGGCGCGGCAGCAGCGGAAGGAGAGTGGCTCGTTTTTGTAGATGCGGATTCGTTTCCGAGCGCCGAATTGTTCGCCGAAGTGGTGGTGCAAATTCAAAGTGCCCGATGTATTGGCGGCGGCGCGACGGTTGAACTTGATCAGCCTGTCCGCTGGGCGATTGGGTTGATCTGCGTTTGGAGTTGTCTGAGCCGGTGGCAGCGCTGGATGGCGGGGTCGTTCATTTTTTGTGAAGCGCGAGCATTTCGGAACTTGGGTGGATTCAGCCAGGAGCTGTTTGTCGCAGAAGAAATTGACTTCAGCAAACGATTGAACGAGCTGGCCAAGTCGCTGGGCCAGCGGGTCATCATTCTGCATCGACATCCACTTACAACCTCGGCGCGAAAGATTCGCCTCTACTCGTCGAGAGAGTACATCTTCTTCTTGCTCCGAAGTTTTCTGGGACTCGGGAGAACGTTCAAAGATCGCGCAGCTTGCGGGCCTTGGTACGACGGCAGACGCTGAAGAGCGCGTGGTGGATGGTGAGAACAACTGCCGGCGCGCTTACCGAGGTATCCGCCGCTTCTCCAAATTATGGATAAAGCTCAGAGTTGAAACCCTGAATTATCGTTGGTAATCTGGTTCCTCTCTTTTTTTGCCTGTGTCGCTCTCCAGAAACGCCAGTGATCCGGCCTGCGGAAGGCCAACTTCAGAGGCCATTTCGGCCAGAACATTGTGTCGACCAACATCGCGACCTTCGCCGAAGGCCTTGCCGAGAAAGGCAAGCATTGCGACGTTGAATTGCGCGGGTCTCTGCACGGGTGCGAAATGGCTCACACCGAGTAGATTGACTAATTCCGCATTTGGAATAGTCCGAGCGAGATTTTCGGCGTGTTCGCGCCTGATGAATTCATCATGCTCGCTATGGACGATCGCTACTGGCACGTTGATCTGAGCCAAATCGTGGGCCGAATAATTGGGTTGCGTTCTCATCATAAGGCTGACTGCCTTGACGAACGCCTTGAATTGGTCCGGCGTAGCCGATAGCTGGGCGTAGTCCTTCGCGTGTCGCCCCAGACACCGGTCGAGGATCGGATTGGGCTCCATAATTTGCTTTACGCCGCTCGGATCCATCTTGCAGGCGAAGAAGTACACGCCTGCAACGCGTGCGGGAGCCTTCATGGCGAGGATCAACGCGATGGTCGCGCCGTCGCTCCAGCCGATCAGAGCCGCCTTTTCAAGCTGCAATGCATCCATCACCGCTGAAACGTCGAATGCCATCATCTCATACATAAACGGTCGCGCGTCGCGCGTGCTGCGGCCGTGGCCACGACTGTCTATCAAAACGGCACGATAGCCACTCCTAACCAAGGCTGGAATTTGATAGCCCCAATTGCCGCCGTGGCCGAGGCCGCCATGCAGCAGGATTACGGGCGAGCCGGACCCGTAAGTAGCGTACCAGATCCGAGCACCGTCGCTTTCGACGTACCCTTGATCATTTGTGACCGGCAACAACGCGGCGCCGTCCGCTTCAAACCTGCTGAGGTCGTCGTCGTAAGATTCCATTTGGTTCAATCCCTCAAACCACTCAGTGAATCGAGCCATGGTTTGTTGAATCTTTTCTCTGGAGAAAGATCCCTGTGCCAACTGGAATTTCGGAAAACCAACAGGTATTCTGACGTTGTCGTTTTTGCGTTCATCGGCGCGTCGCATGCTTGACTTCTGTATTTCTTTAAGCATGCAACGAACCAGTCCACATCGATCAGGACACTTCACGTCATTTTTAATGCAGGAATTCGAACTCCTTCACGCCGCTGAATTTCCTCTCGCCTCCTCCTTAGGATTTAGCGACCGCGGCAACCGGCTCGACCAGTTGGTCGCACACGTATTGAAAGCTGCGCTCGAGCGAATCGAAAGGGTCGCCGGGCGTAATGTCTTGTTCCACGATGAACCATTGGCACCCGCCGCGCTCCGCGTCCGCTATGAGGGTCCGAAAGTCCAGGTTTCCCTGACCAACCTCTGTCATGAAGGGAACTTCGCCCTGCTTGGAGGCAACCCCAAAATCTTTCAGATGCAGGCTGACTAACTTGTCCCCAAGATTTCGAACCCAGTGCTCCGGACTCATCCCGCCGTATTGCACCCAATAGGTGTCGAGCTCGAATGACAATGCCGGCGCCCTTGAGCGAATCACGTCGTAGATCAACTCCTCACCAACACGCGCAAACTCCATCGCATGATTGTGATAAGCCAATGTTAGTCCCTCTCGCTTCAAATATACCGCGCTCTGCTCCAACCCATCTGCCAGCCGCTCAACCTCCGATCTCGACCCGAAATCCACTCCTCGCGGAAAAGCGTACACGCCGATCTTGGCGTCTACGATTCGTAGCTTCTCCGCAACCGACTCCGGCCGTTCGAGAATAACCTCTCCGGGTATATGGGCCGCGGCAACTGCCACCCCGGCGGTGCCACAAATTTTTGCGATCTCCTGGTCGCTGACGGTTTCCGAATGGATGAGTTCCACTGCGCGATAACCGAAGCCTTTCAGGCGGTCGATCGTGTGGGCAAACGTGGACGGGTCTTTGAGGTGATCCCGCACTGTGTAGAGCTGTGCTCCGACTTGAGAAAGTTTCATAACGTTCGTTTTTCTTTCGGGTCAAATTTCGCTTGAGGGTTCCCGCATGAGCCGCGCCATCTCGGCAAAAAGCTTAAACTCTCGAGCAAAGTTGGCCGGACCGGTTTTCGGCACCTTGTTTCCGGTCGCGTTCTCGTGAAATGTCTTCCAGTGCGCCACAAACGGATCGCCGCAAACAGGTTGGGAATCGACATTCGTTACCCCGCCGTGGCCATTGTCGTCGGCGACAAAGAGCCTGCTCGGCGAATTCCGGGCGTAAGGTGTATCGTCGGGTCCTGCACCTGCTCCGGCGGGATGAGCGCGTCAACCATGTCGATCGGTTTTGCAGGCGGATTACGCCAGTTGAGATCGGCTGCTCGGGCAGGTAGGCGTGATAATAACATTCCATTGTGTTATTCTTTTAGATAGAAATCTATTTTTGTGACACTTCTCTGTGTGCGGACATGTAGCAATATTACATTTTGCGTTCTTATGCGATACTCGGAACCTGTCCAAGCTAAGGGTGCTGCTCATGGAAACCCCTCCAGGTGCGACCAGGGCTGTTGCGATGACGGTCTTTAAGTTCTTTCCGGCCGTCGGGGGCACGTGGATTGCCTCATGCCAGGCAATCGCCGCTGGCGACTGGCACGGTATTCCGGCGCGGGCCAAAGCGGCCGCTTTGCCTGCGGCCAAAACGCGAAGGCGGGAGGACGTAAACCGATGAGTGCGACCTACGCGCCGGCCACCCAGCCAACGATGTATTTCATCGGTGTATCGACGGGGAGGTCCTCCATCATGAAGGTTTTCCCCCGTTGGGCGGAGTTTCTGGGTATCCCGGAAGCGCAACTCAAAGGAATTGACTTCCCAATGAACGCCGATCCCGCCGCTTATCGGGCGGCGGTGGAATTTATCAAAAGCGACCCGCTCTCCAACGGCGCGTTGGTCACCACGCACAAACTGGACCTGTTTTCCGCATGCCGGGACCTCTTTGATGAGATCGATCCGCACGCGCAGCGGTTGGCCGAAACCAGCTCTCTGTCGAAGTCAGGAGAAAAGCTCGTAGCTCACGCCAAAGACCCGATCACTGCCGGACTTGCCTTGGACGGGTTTCTGCCCCTAAACCATTGGCAAAAGACCGGGGCTGAGGCGTTCCTGATCGGGGCCGGCGGCTCGTCGGTTGCGACCAGCTGGCACCTGATGTGCAGCCCGAACAACCAGGGCAACCGGCCCTCGCGCATCCTGGTGACGAACCGGCGGGGGCCGCGCTTGGAAGAGATGCGTCATTTGCACGCCGGCTTCGGTTCTGAGATTCCTGTCGAGTACCTGGAGATCGACCTTCCGGAAGACAATGATACAGTGCTCGCCCGACTTAAGCCCGGCTCTTTAGTTGTTAATGCGACCGGGCTGGGCAAAGACGCGCCCGGTTCGCCGCTGAGCGCCAGGGGGGTGTTTCCTGAAGACGGGATCGCGTGGGAGTTCAATTACCGGGGGGACCTTGTCTTCCTGCGCCAAGCCCAAGCCCAGAAGGAATCGCGCCACCTGCAGATCGAGGATGGCTGGACGTATTTCATCTACGGCTGGACGCGCGTGATTGCGGAGGTGTTTCACCTGGAGATCCCGGTGAGCGGCAAACGATTCAACCAGCTCTGTGAACTTGCTGCCGCGGCCGGCAAACCCTCGGAGGCGGTTAGATGCGGCCACGGATCCTGATTACGCCGCGCTCGCTCACCCAGGATCCGAGCCCGGACTTGGCGCCGCTGGAAAAGGCGGGTTACGAACTGGTCTACGCGCCGGCGGGCAAGACCCCAAGCGAAGGCGAGCTCCTGGAGCTCGTCCCGGGCTGCGTTGGTTGGCTCGCAGGGGCGGAAGCAATTTCGGAGCGGGTGTTGCGGTCGGCTCCGGAGATGAAGGCGATCAGCCGAAACGGGACCGGGGTTGACAACGTTCCGGTCGATGTGGCGCAACAGCTTGGCATCAAGGTGCTACGGGCCGAAGCCGCGAACGCCCGCGGGGTTGCGGAACTCGCCATCTGCCTGGCGCTGGCTTCCTTACGTCATCTGCCGGCGCTGCACCTCACTCTAAAGCGCGGTCATTGGAAGCTTATCCGGGGCCGAGAGATTCGCGATCGACGCTTTGGCCTGGTCGGATGCGGCGCCGTCGGCCGGATGGTTGCTCAAATGGCCCTTGGACTCGGCGCACAGGTTATCGCGTTCGATCCTTACTCGGACGGCTCGTTTCTGCCCGGCGAGAAGTTCCGCTGGGAGCAGCTCGACGCAGTCTTGGGGAGTGCCGAGATCCTCAGCTTGCACTGCCCGCCTCCCTCCAGTGGGCAACGGGTGATTGACCGCGACGCATTAATCCAAATCAAGCCCGGGTGTTGTCTCATCAACACCGCGCGCGGCAGTTTGGTCGACGAAGGCGCCATCGTCGAGGCCCTTGATTCTGGCAAACTGTCGACTTATGCGACCGATGTCTTCCCGACCGAACCTCCCGACCCGGGTTCTCTTTTGTTGCGGCATGAACGAGTCATCGTCAGTCCCCACATCGGTGCGTTCACCGAAGAAAGCGTTCAGCGCGCCACCCGGAAAGCCGTCGAGAATCTTCTGGGTGCTTTGGCTTGAAAACGAACCGTCCGTTTGCGCTTCCCAATGACCTGCGGAATGTACCTCCACGACGAGAACGCCAGAACTGTCCACCTCGAAGATCCAGAAAAATGATCCATTTTGAATCGACGCCTCTTTTGGACCCACTGAAGATCGCCTTGCAAGCCCCGTGCGTGGAGCCGGAACTCTATTGGCTTGGGCAGGCGGGTTTTATATTCCGCTCACCCGGGCTAACCTGGGCCGTTGACCCCTATTTGTCCAATCGGCTGGCCGAGAAATACCGGAACCATGAGTTTTCGCACGAGCGGATGATGCCCGCACCCGTAAGTGTAGCGGAGTTGCCCGAGCTTGATTTCGTCTTCTGCACCCACCATCACGGCGATCACTTGGACGGCCCCACACTGGAGTGGGTTGCTGCCAATCGTCCGCGTACCCGGTTCATTGTCCCTGCGGGGATCGCAGCGGAAGTGTGTCGACTCGCTTTACCACCTGAGCGGATCGTTTGGGCGGAAGCCGACCGCCGGATAACGCTTGCCGTGGATTTCGAGGTCACGCCGGTGCCGGCTGCCCACGAAGAGTTCAGCTGCGACGCCGCAGGGCGTCATCGTTTCCTGGGCTACATATTTCGCTGCGGCACACTCAAGCTGTACCATTCAGGAGACACGGTTCCGTACGACGGCTTGACCGGGCGCTTAGCGGCGCTTGGCCCGGAGTTGGCGTTACTGCCCGTCAACGGACGCCGCCGCGAGCTGGGCGAACGCAACATCGCCGGCAATTTTTCACTGACGGAGGCCATCGAGGTTTGTCGCTGCGCGCGGGTACCGCTGATGATTGCGCACCATTTTGGGATGTTCGCCTTCAACACCATCGATCCGGCCCTGATCGCTGAGGCCGCCCGTGCGGCCGCGCCGGCGGTTAAGGTGCTAAGGGCCGAAAGGTGCGCCCGGTACCGTCTTCGAGCCTGCCTTACCCAAAAAGAGTACTTGCTTCCAGCGGCCGAATTAGGTCGGAGATGATATTGATACATACCATTTTTGTGGGTCGACCCCGGAAGATCACCGACGAGGCCGGCACCTGGGAATCCTCAATTTACCGGCAAGCCGTCTTTGGCCCAGTCCAACTGGACTCACATGGCATCGTTGGCGATCAGGTCGCAGACAGAGAAAATCATGGCCGGCCTTCGCAAGCGGTCTGCATTCATCCAATCGAGCATTACAAATTTTGGAACGAGCAATTTAGGCTCGTGGATCCTGCCCGACAGCTGGGCCCAGGAAGTGTCGGTGAAAATTGGACAATTGAAGGTGGGAACGAAAGCACGATTTGCGTCGGAGACACCTACTCCATCGGCTCGAGCGAGGTCCAGGTAAGCGGCCCGCGGGGTCCCTGTTGGAAGCAGGAGCGGAAGCTAAAGTTGCCCGGATTTCTGAAACGAACGATCGAGTCGCTTCGGACCGGATTTTACGTCCAGGTGTTGAAATGCGGCACCGTCCAGGCTGGCGACAATTGGCATCTGAAATCGCGGCCAAATCCGTGGCTAACAGTGCACGCCACCAATGTTTGCTATTATCAAAATCCGGTGAGAGAAACCATCGAGCGGATTTTGGCGACGCCAGAAGTGGCCGAAGGATGGAAGAGAATGTTCGTCAAGAAGTTAGGCATGGAATCGACCAGCTGATCGGGACACGACAAACGGATGCTGACCAACAGCAGGATGATGTTGTCATGCAAAGGCAAAGTCGCCATGGTTAAACTGACGTTCAAGATCGTCCTTGGGATTCTGTTTGTTCTGTCGGGTTGCACGCATTTCGCGTTTCCGAAGCCTTACATGAAGATCATCCCGCCCTTCCTGCCGTTTCCGTTGTTGCTGGTCTACCTGAGCGGGTTTTGTGAGGTCGCGCTGGGGGTGGGAATGTTCACTCGGTTTGCGCCGTGGGCGGCTTGGGGCCTGGTCGCGCTGCTGATAGCGGTGTTCCCAGCTAACATCCAGATGGCGCTCCACCCGGAGTTGACGCCGAAGCTGCCTGATTGGACTTTGTGGGCAAGACTGCCGCTCCAGGCGGTTCTCATCGCCTGGGCGTACTGGTTTACCGCGTAGCGGCGTAAAATCCGAGATCACGCCTCCAGAGCGCCCGCGCTGCATTTTACAGAGAGTTAAGCGACCTCTCAGCTTGGGCCCTTGGCTCTTGCTGCGGATGGCGCGAGGCCGTTAGATCTTTGGTTGCGAGACAAACAGATCCATTCCCAGTTGTTGAGAAAGAAATTTGGCGACGAGTTGTCCCTTGACGCTGTTGCCCGCGCTGTCGAGTGGTGGGGCAAAAGTCCCGAGGCCTCCTTTTCCCGGAGAGACGCTGACGATCCCTCCGCTAATGCCGCTTTTGCCTGGAAGACCAGTGTCGAAAAGCCAGTCTCCAGAGGTCTCATATAACCCGGCCGTGGTCATGACCGCCAACACATGGCGGCATACGGCGCTGTCTATCACTCGCTCCTTGGTGATTGGATTTACTCCGCCGTTCGCCAGCGCCGCTCCCATCACCGCCAGATCCTTTGCAGTCACGTTCAAGGCACACTGTTTATTATAAAGATCGACCGCTTGGGCGGGATCGATATAGATCCGACCGTAATTCTGCAGCAGGCAGGCAATGGTTTGATTGCGATAATTGGTTTCGGACGCGGAAAGGTAAACTTCGTCGTTAAGCGCCAGTCTGCGCCCGGCGAACCGCGATAATCCTTCGTGAACAAAATTCCATTTCGCTTCGAGAGTTTGACCTGGTACCAGGCTGGTTGTGGCAATCGCTCCCGAATTTACCATCGGGTTCGTCCGGCCGTCGTGGTTCCGTTCGATGCCGGCCAGCGAGTTGAAGGCAAATCCCGTTGCGTTCACACCAATTTTTTGGCGGGCTTCTTCGACGCCGAGTTCCTGACAGACCAGTGCGAACACGAAAGGCTTGGAAACACTCATGATCGTAAACTCGTATTCTGCGTCTCCCACGGCATGGAAGTTCCCGCTGGCACCGACCAAACACACTCCGAACAGGGCCCTCTGTACCCGCTCCAGCGCCGGATAGGCAGCCGAGTTTTTACCTTCCATATTGGACCTAAAGCGGTTGTGGGCCTCGGCGACCAGCGTTGTCACAACTTCCGGGGAAGGCAAATGCCCGGTAGACACACGCCAAGTCAGTTCCGATTTGTCAGTCGCCGCCATTTTTTACTAGCTTTACACCCATTCAGGGCAATGGAATTGAAGAAAATTCTACCGAGAGTACGAAGAGACCTCGAGATTGTGGCGCGCAGTAGCTGCATCTTTCCCGAAATCCATTCTTGAAACGATTTTCTTGCTATGTCACGCTCGAGAAATTAAGGACTTCTATCCCCCCAATCCTCTGACCCGAGCGGTTGGGCATTGAGGAAATCGCCAAATATACCCGTTCAGGAAACTTCCTCGCAAAAGCACCCGTCTCAAAATGAACTCAAATAACCAAAATTTACCAGGCTTCCCAATTCCACGAAGAACATTCATTCGTCGCGCCGCGACAATGGCCGGCGGAACGGCGGTTTTCGGGGCTCTCGCGCGCCGCAGTTCTGCTGCTGGGCTGCCTACGCTGGTGAACTCGATTCGATCTCTCTCGAATCCCTACCACGCCACATGGAACCAGGGCGGCGCAGCCTTCGCCAAATCGATTGGAGCGGAGTATGTGACCTTGGTGACTGAAGGAAACAGCGAAAAGGGCATCGCGGACATTCGCGCTATCATCCAGAAAACCGGCGGCAATATGGTGCTTAACGTGGATCCGAACGACGCACCAGACGGTCGGCCTATTGTTGACGCCTGCATGAAGGCCGGTGTTTATCTCACCACGCAATGGACGAGGCCTGCCGATTTGCATCCTTGGGACTGCAATCCGTACTATGTCTGCTACATCACCTTTGATAACCTGAAGTATGGCGAAGCCACGGCCGATGCGTTGATTAAAGCCATCGGAGGATCCGGTGGCATTGTCGCTCTCAACGGTATTCTCTCGAGTGATGCGGCAACCGGTCGGCGAGCGGGACTCGAAAAGGCCCTAGCTGCGAACCCGAATGTCAAACTGCTGGATGTTCAGGTTGCTAGCTGGAAATCGACCGAAGCGTATACCATTGTCAGCGCATGGCTAACTCGTTTCGGCGATCAGATCAAAGGAATCTGGTGCGCTAACGATGACATGGCCACTGGCGCGCTCGAAGCGTTGAGAGCCGAAAGCTTGGCCGGAAAAGTCCTCGTGACAGGTATTGATGGTATCAAATTGGCCGTCGAGGGAGTTCGCGCCGGCGAGATTGTCGCCACCGTATCTTGGGATCCATATTGGCAAGGAAGTATGGGACTATCCATCGCATACGGAGCAAAAATTGGAAAGTTCGACCCCGCTAAAGAGCCCAAAGAACACCGCGAGTTCTACGGAACCGGCGTGCTAGTTACCAAAGACAATGTCGAGGAGTACTACAAGAGTCACATCGAGTCTGAACCGAAAATCGATTTCAATGATTACTGGGGTCGCGCCACCGGACAGGTTAGACCGACTTGAATCGATTTGCGGTGCAATGAAGAGACTGAAAGATTTCGTGACTGTGTTCAACCTCTTCTCCTCGCCATACACAGAAGCACCGTCAATCTAGCGGAAAGAGTATAGGAGAAGGTGGCTGATCGCGGCTAAGTTTATTGAGCCGGAACTCGGAGGTTGCATCACGTTTTTTGCCGCTGCGGTTCCGCGCCCACAATTACAACTAAATCTTCGGAGTCTTGGTATGTTGATTCTTATTCTCATTTTGATTCTCGTTTTCGGCGGCGGTTTCGGCTACCATCGCTACGGATACAGCCGGTACGGCAACAGAGGGTACGGCCTTATCGGCATCATCGTTTTAGTCGTGCTTTTGTACTGGTTATTCGGCGCGGGCGGTCTGAGCGGGTTTCGTAGTTCCTGACGCCCATCACGAACGAAGTCTGCGCTTCGCAAGGATAGCCGTACGAGTAACCTTTAAAGCGGGCTGCGGCGAATCCCCGGCGCCTTGCGCGCCGCATCAAGGTTGAAAACCTTCCCAGGTATCTACTGCCTGGAAGGCGATGCTACATCGCTCTCCGGAGTTTCGAGCGATCTCCCAATCGCATCCTCACGGGAGATGCCCGCGCACCCAGGGCGACACCGCGATGGCACACTGTAGCGTAGCCTTCCAGCCGGTATTTTGTTTAGAATTGCTAAATGATTTACGAACTTCGTCATTACGTTGTTGTTCCCGGCAAAGGGGAAGCCATCCTTAACCGGTTCAAGAACCATACCTTCAAAATATTCGACCGCCTCGGATTTAAGGTTCACGATTTTTGGGTCGAGTTGAACGGTTCTGGCCATCTTTGGTACGTGCTCGAATGGGAATCTGTCGAGCAGATGGAATGCGATTGGAGTAAATTTCGAGGCGATGAAGAATGGCAATCCGTAAAGGCTGAGAGCGAAAGCGAAGGGCCGATTGTTGAAGAAATCAATGTGTTCGTTTTGAAGCACTTAGCCTGTTCCGCCTGATCTGGATTATGAATCGCAGAATGGCATGACGCGGCTTCTCACGATTGCAGCCCGATTCGCGAAGACGAACCAGCAAATAGGAACGACCACGTGCGATAGGTTCGCCTCTTGGATGCCGCGGATTTTCACGCCGCTCGTGCGGTGGGGCGTCTACGCCCTGCTCGACGATTCGATGCTGGCGTCGTAGCGGGTCAATGTGCCGCGCCGTGCGTGGTAGGTTCCGGCGCGGGCGTGGGAACGAGCGGTGTCGGCTTTTTCCCCAGTTCGCTCATGCGTTGGACAAAGACGTAGCAGATTGGGACAAGGAAAATGCCAGTGATTGTTGCGATCGTCATCCCAAACACAACCGCGGTCCCCATCACGCTGCGCGCGGCTGCACCCGAACCGCTCGACAGCATTAATGGCACGCAACCGACTATAAAGGCCAACGAAGTCATCAGAATGGGGCGCAGGCGCAGCTTCGAGGATTCGAGAGCCGCATCTTCAATCGGCATGCCCTGCTCGCGCTTGAGTTTGGCGAACTCGACAATCAATATTGCGTTTTTTGCCGCTAAACCTATCAACATTACCAGTCCGATTTGCACATAGACGTTGTTATCAAAGCCGCGGGCAATCAGGCCGATGAATGTCCCCAATATAACGAGCGGCGTACAGAGCAAGACAGCAAAGGGCAGCGTCCAGCTTTCGTACTGTGCAGCCAGCAGCAGAAAAACGAAAACGATCGCCATGCCAAAAACCACACCTGCTTCGCCCTCGGATTTTTTCTCTTGATAGGTCAAGCCCGACCATTCGTAGCCGTATTCGCGTGGCAGGTGTTTTGCTAATGCATCGAGCGCACTCAGCGCTTGTGCAGAGCTGTAGCCGGCTGCCGGTGCGCCCGTGATTTCGGCGGCTGGGTAAAGATTGTACCGGGAGACAAAATTTGGCCCTGACATCTGCTCGATGTCGACGAGCGTATCGAGGGGAACCATTTTTCTTTCCTGGTTCCGAACATAGAATTTTCCGATTTGGCTTGGTTGATGTGTGTACTCCGGCTCGGCTTGTACAAAAACTTTGAACACGCGACCGAAGCGGACAAAATCGTTCACGTATAATCCGCTCAAGTAGGCTTGCAATGTTTCGAAGACACTATCCACACTTACGCCCGTGGCCTGCGCCTTCGCGCGGTCGAGCGCAACTTTTACCTGAGGCGTAGCGGCATCCAATGTCGTTGTGAGACGCCCGATCTCCGGTCGTTTCGATGCGTCGGCGATAAATTGTTTTGCGCGTGCGGCGAGTTGCTCCACCGAACCACCGGTACGATCCTGTAACATCAACGTAAAACCGGAGGCATTACCGTAGCCGGGCAATGGCGGCGGACCGAAGGCGAAAATTCCGGCTTCGGGAAGCGCGGCGAATCTTGCGTTCAAGGTACGTGCCAATTGAGCGGCATGGAGCTCGGGCGCTGCCCGCTTCTTCCAGTCGTCAAGTCCTATGAACATCAATCCGGCATTCGGCGCGGCTAGGCCGCTCAAAAGATTGGAGCCCGAAATTGCTAAGATCGATCGCACACCCTTTACACCCTTAGTAATCGCCTCCACCTTTTTGAGCACGGCATCCGATCGCTGAAGAGATGCTCCTTCCGGTAGTTGGACATGCACGAAGAGATAACCCGCGTCCTCGTCAGGAATGAAGCCGCCGGGCACTCCTTTTGAAAGTAGCCAGATACCCCCGACGATGAGCACAAGGATCAGCATGGAACGCGCAGCTTTGCGCACAAAAAAATTGACGATGCGGCCATACCCGTTGGTAACGCGATCGAAGGTGCGATTGAACCAGCCGAAAAACCAACCCATCGGCCCCCGGGCAGGTTTTGGTTTTCTCAAGAGTATCGCGCACAGTGCCGGGCTTAAGGTCAGCGCGTTAATTGCGGAAAAAACCACTGATACCGCGATCGTGATCGCAAACTGCTGATAGAGTCGGCCCGTAACACCACTCATAAAGGCCACCGGGACGAATACAGCGCAGAGGATGAGCGCTATCGCAACGACAGGGCCAGACACCTCCTTCATCGCGAGCACCGTAGCATCAAACGGGCTAAGTCCGTGCTCGATGTGATGCTGTACCGCTTCGACGACGACTATTGCGTCATCCACGACAATGCCAATAGCCAGAATAAGGCCAAACAGGGTCAACGTATTGACACTGAATCCGAGCATAGGAAAGGCGATGAATGTGCCAAGGAGCGAAACCGGAACAGCAAGCATCGGAATAATGGTGGCACGCAAACTCTGCAGAAAGACGAAGACCACGACAAGGACCAGCAGGATCGCCTCGATCAAGGTGACCTGAATCTTGTGCAGCGAAGCCGCAATCGGTGCCGTCGAATCGAGGGTGATTTCGTAGTTGATATCCGGGGGAAACCGCTCCTTGCTCTCTTTGAGAAGCTGCTTCACCCGATCGCCTGTCTGAAGAGCATTTGCGCCAGGGGCGAGATAAACGCCTAATGCGGCGCCGGGCGACTGGTTGAGCCGGGCGCGTATGCCATAGGATTGAGCCCCCAACTCCACGCGCGCCAGATCCTTGATTTTCACCTGGGAGCCATCCGGGTTGGAGCGCACGATAATCTGTTCAAACTCTTTCGGATCAGTTAGCAGGCCAACCGCGCGGAGGTTATACTGCGCCTCCTGGCCTGCTGGAGCCGGTTCGGCGCCGATCGTGCCCGCCGGCGCTTGGGCGTTTTGCTGGCGGATGACCGTGGCCACGTCTTCAGGCGTGATGCCAAGTGAGGCCATTTTGTCCGGCTGAACCCAGACACGCATCGCATAGTCCTGTGCGGTGAAATTCGTTACGTCACCCACGCCGGAAATGCGTTTGATCGCATCGACAAGGTTAATGTTTGCATAGTTGCCGAGGAAAATGGCGTCGTACGTGTTTTTGGGTGAGGAGACACCGATCACCATCAGCAGACTCGGGCTGGAACGGTTGACTATAACCCCTTCACGCTTGACAACGTCGGGTAGCTGCGCTGTGGCTTGCGAGACCCGATTTTGCGTGTTGACCTGCATGATATCCACGTCCGTGCCGACATCGAAGGTGACTTTTAAGAGCATCGTGCCGTCATTGGCGTTTGACGACTGCATGTAGAGCATCTTGTCGACCCCATTGACTTTCGATTCGATGGGTGCGGCAACAGAATCCATGACTGCTTCTGCGGCTGCACCCCGGTAACTGGAGGAAACCGTGATCAGCGTGGGGCTGACCTCCGGATATTCCGCGATCGGCAAGCGCATTAATGTGATCAAACCGACAATGGCTATCACAATGGAGATCACCATCGCGACGATAGGGCGGCGAATGAAAAATTGGGCCATGGCAACTTATTCGGTGACTATCTTGGGAACGGCATCCGCTGGCGACGTCGTTGCTGCGGTAGGTTGAACCAGACCGCCGTCGCGGACGTTTTGGATCCCCTCGACTACGACTCGTTCGCCAGCCTTCAACCCGTTCTCAATCAGCCAGTCGCTACCAATCCTCGGCCCCACCGTGATGCTGCGCTGTGACGTCTTATTTGTCTCGTCCACAACCCAGATGAAATTCTTCCCTTGGAGTTCCACCACCGCACGCTGCGGAACAAGCAGGGCGCCTGTCCGCTCCTCGACTTTCAGGCGCGCCCGCGCGTATTGGCCCGGACGCAGAATGTTCCCGGGATTAGCGAAG
>Ga0302325_10012014_pt1 | contig 18626 bp, 18 predicted proteins | sample Palsa_T0_2_FD_201948 | JGI IMG/M metagenome (GOLD analysis project Ga0302325, IMG submission 201948) | Peat permafrost microbial communities from Stordalen Mire near Abisko, Sweden - Palsa_T0_2 | ecosystem: Environmental > Terrestrial > Soil > Palsa > Peat permafrost | place: Sweden: Abisko...
CGATGAAGAGTGTCGACGTAAGTTACGTAAATACGAATAGCCAAACCGCTGATGTGATGCCTTCAACGGCGCTGAATATCGTTCGAGAAACCCGAGACTCAATTGCCCCTGCAGAAGCGTAGCGGTCACCCGGCAACTGCCTAATGAAGGTTCAATGAACTTTCAATTAACTTTCCTGGCTCCGATGTCGGAAAGCATTCGGAACCAGGCGCCGGCGAAGGCGCCGGAATGTGAGCTTTGCTCGTGCGGCAAGTGCAGTCTTGTTGTGATGTTGAAGCAATTCAATAAACCCGCGCCACCGAGTGTCCGCCGGCCATCTCAACTGCACCCGGGAGGTACGATCTCTATTCTCCTGCAGGACGTTTTCCAGAATGGATGAGAGCTTTTCCCGATAACTGCGCCACCAGTCTTGGATTTCGTCTTGCTTCAATTGCAGGCAAGCGGGCCCTTCTTGGTTCAGTTCTGAGATGAGGCGCGGTGCATCCCGCCAGTGACTCACTGTCGGCAAAGGGTGCTCTCCAAAAAGCAGCGTGAAATAGTCGAGCCATGGTCTTCGTTCGACAATCGGAATGCATCCGCAATCAAGTGCCTCATACAAACGGAACGATTCTAGATGAACATTTCCCATCGGGCATGGCACGAAAACAGTGTCTTCAATTAGACTTAAATATTCCTGGCCGGACAGGCGCGGGCCGCTAAAATCCTTACTTCCAGCCATGTAGGTGTAATTTGGCTCCAGGTTCCGGCGAAGCACCAAACATATTGCCGTTCCGCAATCGAGCGAACAGGACCGGCTTTGATACGCGAGAAAACCGGTCCCAATGGAATAGTTGTCACCGACTCGCAAGCCATCCCGGAATGGCAAAAACTGCGGATAACATGGGTAAAATGCTGATAAACAGAGTAATCCTCCCGATACCATTCGTCGCTGATATGAAAAAGAATTACTCCGGGCGTTGACGCGATCCGAACTAGTAGATCGCTACGAAGTGTATTCAAGCGAGAGCACATCACGATAGAATTGCGCAAGACGAGTTTCTGTTCGGGGTCTCGATAGATATGCAGATTGATAGATGGCATCAAACGCGCGAGCCACGCCCCTTCGTGGTCGCTCCTGCTATAATTAATAAGCGCAAGTTCCATATCGTTAATGGAGAAAGAAGTGAATTCCTATGGAATGTTCGACCATGCAGGACTCATGCCGGGGGAATAGGCCTCTTGCGTTCTCGGCCGTGTCCCGGGATGCAAAGCGGCGGCATCAAGATCCCATCTGGCGAACCTGCAAAACATCATGGTTCACGCCTATCCGGGAACGTTGTGAAATGAATCTGCGCAATTTTTGAACCTTTCAGGACGTCATCTGCAGCCGGTGGTGTAAATCGTTTAGCGATTGACCATTGACGTTGGGCTGCAATCCGAAGGCGTCGCCATCCAGTCTGTGCTTTCGCACGTGGCGAATTTTGGCCGCCGCAGCTTACGTCATGCTCACGCGACGAAATATGGCATAACTCAACCAAAATACAAGAGTCTCAACGTCGTCATGTGAGAGCCGGAAAGAACCCGAAAAAACAATGGGAAAGGAGGTAAGGGCAACTCGGGCGAAGCAGAATGCCGGGACCGCACTAGACCTCCAGGGATTGCGAATTAAATGAAAGACCTAGAACGGTCCGATCTATAAACTCCTGGACACCCGCGTCCGGCCGAAACTTTCTGGCAAAATGTGCACCTGACTCGACTATCTTCGGTACATTCTCAAGGGACACCCCAAAACATACCAGCTGGGGACGGGGTCAAAACATACCACCCTTAGCAGCGGGTTGATGGAAGAAGGGTCAGTTCGGTCTGAGCAAGGTAATTTCAAAGTATACCACCCTGTCCCCCGGCTTTTTTGTGGGGGGCTGGGGGCGTAGCCCCCAGATAGGCCGCAGGCCGTAGCTCGGAGATCGATGTTTCTCTTTCCAGCATTCTGTCATTGGGACTTTGTCTTGGCCGGTGCGTTATCGGCCTCGGACACGCTTCCCGACCATCGTTTGCTGCGCCCGACGAAGGTGACGACGTGGCAGTGATGCAGCAAGCGATCGAGGATCGCCGTGGCGACGGGGACGTCTTGGAAGAGCTTACCCCATTCCTCAAGCGGACGGTTGGATGTGATCAGGATGGAGCGTTTCTCGTAACGACGCATCACGATCTCCAGGAGGTATTCTCCGGAGCGTTGCGGCAGGTGCTTGCCCGCAAAGTCCTCGATGATGAGGAGGTCGGGTTTGAGGTACTGGCGCAGCGCCAGCTCCTTTTCCTGCATCGCCTCCTCGGCGATCAAGTCTCGCACCAGGTCGAAGATCGATCGGCGAAGGACCCGGAAGCCCTGCTTGATCGCCTCGTGGCCGATGGCCTGGCTTAAGTGGGACTTGCCGAGTCCGGGTTGCCCGAGGAAGAGGGCGCAGCGGGCCTCGCGGATAAACTGACAGGTGGCCAGCTCGTAGATCTCTTTTCGGGGGATCTTCGGATTGAAGCTCCAGTCAAAGTTTTCCAGGGTCTTTGTTTCGTGGAAGCCCGCGGCACGGCTGCGGGTCGCCAGCTTGTTCTGCCTGCGGATGTTGAGTTCGTCCTGGAGCGCCAGCGTGAGGAACTCCTCGTGGGAGAGCCTGCTGGCGAGGGCCTCGTGGAGCCGGACATCGAGTGTCCTGGCCATGCCAAGGAGCCGCAGTTCATTGAGAGTGGATTCGAGTTGGGTGTTGTTCATGGAGGAAAGGGGATCCGGTAGGCGGCCATTTCCCGGATGAGGGGATGGGTTTCCAGGAAGTCGACCTGGACGACGTTCTCGGGCTCGGCCAGCGCGGCCCTGACGTCCGAGAGCCTCCAGGCCGCCCGCTCGAGCGCCTTGCCCGCGGCCAGCTCAAGCCGGTCATGGGGATTGGCTCTGGCCAGGGACAGGAGTCCCTGAAGGACGCGGACGCCCTCGATGCCGCGGTGCTTGTGCATCGCGAGCGCCCAGGCCCCCGCGCGGGGGCCGATCTCCTCGCAGCGACTGAGCATGTAGCTGACGCCGCGGTCGGCGATCCGGCGCTTCAAGGGATGGATGTGCGCGTCGTCGGTCGCGCTGCGCCCGGACTCGGCCCGGGCATGCACCGTCACCGGCTCCATCTTGAGCGTGTAGATGCGCACCAGCCGCGACTCGCCGCGCACCCACAGCTCGCGACCCAGGTACTCCGGCGGAACCGAGTAATACGCCCGGTCAAATTCGACGTGGCCGTCGAGATGCACCTTGCGTTTGCCCTCGGTGAAGCTCGGGAAGAGGCTCGCCGGCAGGGGCCGTAGCGCCGCCTTCTCCACCTCCAGGAAGTGCTTTCCCACCTGCTGGCGGGTGGTCCCGTGGATCCGCGTGTCCGCCACGTTCCTCTCCCAGTCCAAGAGGAACATGTTCTCGGCCGCCAGGCTATCGAAGGATCGACCCTTGAGCGCATTTTCCTGCACGAAGTCGACACCGCGCTCCACGCGTCCCTTGTGCCTCGGCGTCGCGGGCTTTGTCGGCAGGATCACTGTCCCGTAATGCTCCGCAAACGCCGCCAGCTTCGGGTTGAGCTCGGGATCGAACCAGTCCGGATGCAGCACCGCCGCCTTCAGGTTGTCCGGGACTACCGTCGCCGGGACCCCGCCCATGTAACGGAAGGCATTCTCCAGGCACCGCAGGAACGTCTCCGTCTTCTGGTTCCAGACCACCTCGCTGTACCCCTTCCCCGAGAAGCACATCACCGCCCGGAACACGTGCGGCCGGCGCCGGTGCTCGCCCTCCTGTCGGATCCAAGCCCCAAGGCCAAAGTCCACTTGCATCTGCTCGCCCGGCGCAAATTCCATCCGCCGGTACGGCACCGGCGCCGCTCGCTCCAATCTGCGCACATAGCGCTTCACTGACTGGTACGCCCCGACGAAGCCGTGATCGCGCACAAGATCCTGGTGGATTCGCTTCGCAGAGAGCTGCTGTTCCAACGCCGCCACGATCACCTCTTCCCACGGCTCGCACAGGCTCACGCACGCCTTTGCCGCAGCCAGCGCCGCGTTCACGATCGTTTCCGGGTCCGACACCGGCGCATCGACCGACCCGGGGGACAGGGTGGTATACTTTGACCGATCGGCCGCCTGGTTCTCGCCGATCCCGTGGGCCATTTCCGGGCCTTCCGCTGCTTCCGAGCCGGGGGACGGGGTGGTATGTTTTGAATAGCGGCGAACCGTCTCTCGATTGAGCCTTAGCTCCCGCGCAATGCGTCGTTCTGACCAGCCCCGGGCGGCCAGCGTTTGGATCGTGCTAATCATAGGCGCTTTAAGAAGGTTCATTGCGCCCTTCTCTGCGGACTATGCCGCAGTGGCGCAATGGCTCCTAAAGGTGGCCTACTTTGACCCCGTCCCTAACTGGTATGGTTTGGCCGTCCCCTGACACTTTGCCGTCATCTCGCTCACGGTGGCGCCCGGAAAATGCTTTTCTAGGCGTTTTAGGTCCCGCCGAATCCGCTCGAATTGCGAAATCGAAAGCTGTCCCTGTTCATATTCCCGTTTTTTGGCGACGACGTATTCTGCGATGGCCTCGGCAAGGGGGTTCTCGTGCGCCGGCTCTCGGTAATTGCTGAGCGCGAAATCGACGTAGAACGACAGGGAGCGGTCCCGTCCGGACAGCCGAAGGAAGACAGCTTCCGCTTCGTGGAGTTGAACGTCCGTAAGGCGGGTGACCGCCCTACGGACGTTCTCGGCGTGGGTCTGAAGGATTTCGAGGGCATGGCGCTCGGCGTGGGCTTCAGCACGAGTTGCGAAGTTTTTGCGGACACGCTGTCCGTCCAACCAACCCGAGACCCGGAATACGACCTCGCCGGAAGGATTCGTGAACTGTGAGACGACGAACGAACTGACTGGATTCATGCTAGATTTGCCACGTCAACTGGCAAATCTGCTGTTGGGAAAATTAACTCGTTGGTTTAGAACGAGTAAAGTGGCGGAGAGAGGGGGATTCGAACCCCCGGTACGGTTTTACCCGTACAACGGTTTAGCAAACCGTCCCTTTCGGCCACTCAGGCACCTCTCCGAAATCGAAACAGGGTCCAGTTGTGCAGCGTGTCAAAGCGGCAGGCAAGCGCGTTCGCTTCCTAAGACGAGCCGGGCGCCACAGGCTTCTGCTCGCCCTTCGCGTCCCTGTCGGAGGGATTCTCGGCAATCCTGTCCAGCGCGTCGGAAATCATCTGGATGACCTCGGACTTCGGCGCGTACTTGACCACGTAACCCTCGGCGCCCAGCTCGTTGGCCCTGTTGACCGTCCTCACCGTGCTCTGCGCCGAAACGACAATGACGGGCATCTTCGGATTCTCCGCCTTGAGCTTCGCCAGCACCTCCAATCCGCCGATCTCGGGCAGGTTCAGGTCAAGGAGCACGACGTCGGGCTTGTGCAGTGCAGCGTGGCTGAGCCCCGTGGAGCCATCCGGCGCATCCCAAATCGTCTTGATTCCAAGCTGCCTAAGAATGGCCGTGAGGAGCACCCGCACATGGGGCTCATCGTCGATTATCAGAGCATTTGCCGGTCGTGGCATGGATAGCGGTCGCTTGTGGAGTACTCTACGAGAGTTGCAGGGCCGCCACTCCGGTGTGGTGGCGCGCGCAGAGCCGGATCGTGCCCGAACGGCGCCCGCGCGCAAGGCTAGGTTGAGCCCGGGAGCGGCGGGAAGGGTCATTCGGCCGGTTGCGGAAACACCGAGCCAGAGCAAAGTTGACACATGGGGATCGTTGCTGGAGTTGTTAATCGGCAATGACGCGGAGCGTGAAACACCAGGCGATCCGACCCCTGCTGCTCGAGAAGGCGATATGGAAGGAAACAGGGGACTGCTACAACTGCCTCCCGTCGGGTATCCGGGAAAAATATGAGATCGTCGCCACGGCGAATGTGTCGGCACATGGGTACGACCCCTTTGCAGAGGCCATTGTGAACCGGTTCCGCTCCGGCTGGGTGCTCGACTGCGGCGCGGGAAGGCGCGGTGATTTCCTTCCCAACGTGGTCAACCTTGAGATTGTCGACTACCCCTCCACCGACGTCCTCGGCGCGGCCGAGGAGCTTCCGTTCAAGGACAATTCCTTCGACGGGATCCTCTGCATGAACGTGCTCGAGCATGTCAAAGACCCGTTTAAGTCGGCCCGCGAGATCGCCCGGGTGCTGAAGCCGGGCGGAGAACTCTACTGCGTGGCGCCGCTGCTCCAGCCGGTCCATGGATACCCGCACCACTACTACAACATGACGTCGCAGGGACTCACAAATCTCTTCGCGGGCCTGCTGAGGATCGACAAGCCCCTCCTGCTCGAGACCGGGCTGCCCATCTGGTCGCTTTCCTGGATTCTGAAGCGCTGGCACCAGGGCCTGCCCCCCGGCGAAAGGCAGGATTTCCGGGAGATGCGAATCGGGGACCTCATGGGGGATCCCGCGGGCTACCTGAAGAGGCCCTTTGTCACCGAGCTCCCGAACGACTTCAACTACGAGCTGGCCAGCACGACCGGTATCCTCGCGTCAAAGCCGGTGGCCTGAGCTGCGCCTGCGGCCCCGTCAGCCCTCGTCGTCGGCCTGGAGGTCGGAGTCCTCGCGGCAGTCGCTGATGACCCGCAGCCAGATCTCCCGCAGGTCGAAAAGCCTGAGGCGCAGGTCGTCGCGGCACTCGCGGACCGCCTCTGTCCCATCGGCGGCCTCGGAGCCCAGGCACGCAAAGCACTCATTGATGGCGGCGAGCGCCCTCTTGAAGAGGCAAATCGCCATCGCATAATCGCCGAAGTCGAGCGCGTGGATCGCCATGACGGCCTGCTCCTCGCACCGGTGGAGCGACGAGAGAAAGGTGATCGAGAGGGCCTGCGGTACCCGTCCGGGCTGGGACGCGGTCAGCTCCCAGGAGCTTCGCAGGCTCAGGAAGAGCGCCTTGGTCGCGATGTAGACGGGATTCTTCTGGAGCGTGTAGATCTCGTCGGAAAACAGGACCTTCTCGGGAATTTCCCTGTCGTCGGGCTCCTCGCCGTCGGCCCGGTCCCATCCCATCCTGTCGGCCACCTCGTCGATGCGGTCGGGTCCAGCCTTGAGCGACTCGTAGAATCCAAGGTACCGCTGGATGGCGCCGTCCTGTTCGCGGAGATAGACCTCCCAATCAAACTCGTTCCAAGCGAGATCCCCGCTCTCTTCCCACTCGTTTTCCGAGAGGTTATCAGAATCGTAATCACTCATCTGTTGGCGCCGACGCTTCCCCAGAAACCCGCTTTACGCAAATAAATTCCTGCCCGGAAAGGCGTCATAGTCGGTAATGGAAGTATTGTGGGTTGAAGGGGCCGCCCGGAAGCCCGTAGGCTCGTGTCGCGATGCCGGACGTGCACCACGAGAAGGCGTATTTCACCGGGCGCGTCCAGGGCGTCGGCTTCCGGTATGCGGCCCTGCAGGTGGCCAGGGAGTTCGAGGTCTCCGGCTATGTTTCCAACCTTCCGGACGGCAGGGTCGTCCTGGAGGCGGAGGGCACGCCGCAGGAGATCGAGGCGTTCCTCGCCGCCTTGCAGGAACGGATGGACGGCTATGTGAGAAAAGTCGACCGCCACCCGAGCGTCCGGACGCCCCAGTTTTCGGGCTTCTCGATCAAGTGACGCCCGGGGACGAATCCGGCAGCCCCTCGCCGTTGCGGGTTTGGGTCGCCGCGTCCCGGCCCCGGACTCTGCCCGCCGCGATCGCCCCTGTCATCGTGGGATCCGCAATGGCCGGGCACGACCACAGCTTCGTCGCCCCGGCAGCGGCGCTTTGCCTCCTGTTCGCGCTCCTGGTCCAGATCGGGACAAATTTCGCGAACGATTATTTCGACTTTGTCCACGGCGCCGATACCGCAGCCCGCGTGGGGCCCAGGCGCGCCGTCGCGTCGGGCCTTGTGAGGCCGCAGACCATGCGGTGGGCAATGGCGGCGGTGTTCGCCACCGCGTTCACGATCGGCCTCGGGCTCATCCACTGGGGCGGGCCATGGATGCTCGCCGTTGGAGTCGCGAGCATCGTGAGCGGCATTGCCTACACGGGCGGCCCATGGCCGCTCGGCTACCACGGCCTCGGGGACGTGTTCGTGTTCGTCTTCTTCGGGCTCGTCGCGGTGACAACGACCTATTTTGTCCAGGCCGGTTCGATTTCCGGCGCTGCCGTCCTGGCGGCCGTCCCGATCGGCCTGCTCGCGGCGAACATTCTCCTCGTCAACAACTACCGGGACGCCGAGACCGATGCCGCGGCGAGCAAGCGGACACTCGTGGTCCGCTTCGGGCGGCCGTTTGCCAGAGCCCAGTTCGCGGCCTCGCTCGGCGCCGCCTTCGCCGTGCCGCTCATCTTCAAGGCGACCGGATATGGGTGGTGGTGCCTGCTGCCGCTGCTGGCGGCGCCGCTCGGATGGTCGCACGCGCGGCGGCTGGCCGCGGGCACAACGCCCTCAGAGCACGTGGCGCTTCTCGGCGACAGCGGCAGGCTGCTCGCAGTCTACGCCGCGCTGTTCGCGGCGGGCGTGCTCCTGTGACCCGAAACCCCCGCCACTCAGACTGCGGCGGCGAGCTTGGCCTTCAGCGCCGCCTTGGGCAGCATGCCGACGATCTGCTCCACGACCTTTCCGCCCTTGAAGAGGAGCATGGTCGGGATGGCGCGGATCCCATACTCGGCGGCGATCGTCTCGTTCTTGTCGATGTCCACCTTTGCGATCGAGATCTTGCCCGCGAATTCGGTGGCGAGCTCGTCGAGCACGGGGGCTATCGCCTTGCAGGGCCCGCACCATTCCGCCCAGAAGTCGACGAGGAGGGGCGTCGCGGACGAGGAAACGGCATTCTTGAAGGTGTCGGTGGTCAGGTGTGTGATCTTGTCGGACATGGGATGTGGCCCTAACCTAATGCCGGGATGCGGAAAAGCAAATCCGCCCTTCAGCGGGGCGAGGCCTTTTTGATGATTTCAGCGAGCTCGGAGGCGCGGATCTCGTCCAGGTGCTTGCCGCGCTGCTTGAGCTCCTCAAACGTCTTGACGACTGTCTCAGTCATGCGCTCGTGGGTCTCGGCCGAGCCCCCCAGGATGGCGAATTGATCGCCGGTTGTGATACGTTTGTGCCCGTCGTCGTTGTCGAGGCCCACCCCAAGAAGGGCTCTAGGACCGCGCTTCGATTTTTTCTTGGTCACAGTTCCACGGTGGCCGCCTCCGCATGGGTTTCAAGCGGGTTTTCGTCGGCCGCCTCGCACAGGATGTCCGTGAAGGCTTCGTCCTGGCAAAGACGCATCTTGCCGAGCCGCGTGAGCTCGAGGACAGCGAGAAACGTGGCGACCAGCCTCCTGAGGGATACGCCCGAGTCGAACAGCCTCGAGAACACAAAGCTCCTCTCGCCGCGCATCTTCCCAAGGAGCCATTCCATCTGGTCCGCGACCGTCACCGTATCGTCGTGGATCTCCCCGACCACAAGCTTGTCGGCAACGCGCCTGAGGACCTGGTTGAAGGTGTTCCAGAGCTCGATCCGGTCCACCCCCCGCAGGGGGCGGTCGAGGGAATCCGCGGGCCTGCCCGAGAACTGGCGTTCCATGAGGTCGCGCTGGAGGCGCGCCATCTCCGAAAGCCGCCCGGCAGCATCCTTGAACTTCTTGTACTGCAGGAGCTGGTGGACGAGCTCCCAGCGCGGGTCCATCTCGTCCTGGCCTTCGGCCTCCGGATCGACCGCGTGCAGCTCCTTGGGAAGGAGCATCCGGCTCTTGATTTCCATCAGGGAGGCCGCCATCACGAAGAATTCCCCGGCCACCTCAAGGTCGAGCTCCTGCATCGAGTGGAGCACCGCGACATACTGCTTTGTGACCGACTCGATCGGTATGTCGTAGATGTCTATCTCGTTCTTGCGTATAAGGAAGAGAAGGAGGTCAAGCGGGCCCTCAAAGACCTGCAGCTTGATTCGGAGATCGGCATCGGGAAGCACGGACTTGAGTGTGGGAATGGGCCGCCCGGGGATGCGACCTTTTTTTCGCGCCCAGCTGGACGGTTGACAGGCCCCGTCGTCAGCCGTTGGGATCAGCGTTTTGCGCACCGCGCATATCCGGCTTTAATTCCAAACACAGACCCATCGACATGGCCGCCAAATTCCAAACAAAGAAGACCCGTGCAAGAGCCGCGGCTTCCGCCAAGAAATCCGCCTCCCCAAGGGCCCCCAAGTACGTCTACGCGTGGGGATCCGGAAAGGCCGACGGCAACGGCGGCATGAAAAACCTGCTTGGCGGCAAGGGCGCGAACCTCGCCGAGATGACACGCATCGGGCTCCCCGTGCCCCCCGGCTTCACCATCACGACGGAGGTCTGCACCTACTACTACGCCAACAAGCGCACTTACCCCAAGTCGCTGCAGGCGCAGATGGAGGCGGGACTGAGGAACATGGAGGCCATCATGGGCTACAAGTTTGGCGACGCCGTGGGCTTCCCCCTCCTGGTCGCCGTCCGCTCGGGAGCGCGCGACTCCATGCCAGGCATGATGGACACGATCCTGAACCTGGGCCTCAACGACCAGACCGTCCTTTCGCTGGCGAAGGCCACGAAGAACGACCGTTTCGCGTGGGACTGCTACCGCCGCTTCATCCAGATGTACGGGGACGTCGTTCTCGGATTGCAGAAGAAGGAGGGAGAAGACCACGAGCCGTTCGAGATGGTGATCGAGGGCTACAAGCACCAGAAGTACCACACGAACGTCGAGGACTCGAAGCTCACCGCCGAGGACCAGAGCGAACTCGTGAAGCGCTTCAAGGCGCTCGTCCTCGAGCGCACCGGGAACGTCTTCCCGAACGATCCCTGGGACCAGCTGCGCGGCGCCGCGGGCGCCGTCTTTGGCTCCTGGATGAACGACCGGGCCATCGTCTACCGCCGCAAGTACGGCATCCCCACCGAGTGGGGGACCGCGGTCAACGTGCAGGCCATGGTCTATGGCAACACGGGCGAGACCTCAGGGTCCGGCGTGGCGTTCACCCGCAACCCGGCGAACGGGACCAATGAGTTCTACGGGGAGTTCCTCATCAACGCGCAGGGAGAGGATGTCGTCGCCGGCGTTCGAACCCCCGAGCCGGTCCTCAAGCTGAAGGACCAGATGCCCAGGTCCTACGCCGAGCTCCTGAAGGTCCGCGCGATCCTCGAGAGCCACTTCAGGGACGTGCAGGACATCGAATTCACCATCCAGGAGGGCAAGCTGTTCATGCTCCAGACCCGCAATGGCAAGCGCACCGCGATGGCGGCGCTCAAGTTCTCGGTCGACATGGTGAAGGCGAAGCTGATCGACTGGCAGACGGCGATCCTGCGCAATCCGGCCGACCAGCTTGAGCAGCTCCTTGCGCCCGTATTTGACCTCGCCGAGGTGAAGAAGGCCAAGGTCATCGCCACCGGCCTGCCCGCCGGCCCGGGAGCGGCCACCGGCAAGATCTACTTCAACGCGGACCGCGCCGTCGCTGCCGAGGCGAAGGGCGAGAAGGCCCTCCTCGTGCGGGTGGAGACGTCACCCGAGGACCTCAGAGGCATGATCGCCGCCGAGGGCATACTGACCGCCCGCGGCGGGGTTTCCTCCCACGCCGCCCTCGTCGCCCGCCAGATGGGGAAGGTGTGCGTCTGCGGCGCGTCGGCGCTCCACGTGGACTATGACAAGAAGACGGTGACGGTGTCCGGGCAGACCTTCAACGAGGGCGATTTCCTGTCGATCGACGGGACGCTCGGCGTTGTCTACGCGGGCCAGCTCAAGACCGCCCCGTCCGAGATCGTCGCCGGCCTCATCCACGGTGACAAGGCCGCGCAGGCCACCGAGAAATTCAAGAACTACAGCCAGCTCATGAAGTGGTGCGCGAAGGCCACCAAGCTGTCCGTCCGCACGAACGCCGACACGCCCGAGCAGACCCAGAACGCCATTGCGTTCGGCGCCGTCGGCATCGGCCTGACCCGCACGGAGCACATGTTCTTCGAGGGCGACCGCATCGACGCCATGCGCGAGATGATCCTCGCGGACAACCTGGCGGACCGCGAGGCCGCCCTGGCGAAGCTTCTTCCCTACCAGCGCGCGGATTTCTTCGGCATTTTCAAGGCGCTCAAGGGATTCCCCGCCACGATCCGCTTCCTCGACCCGCCGCTGCATGAGTTCCTGCCCAATTCCGCGGAGTCGCAGGCCGACCTCGCTAAGAAGCTGAACATCTCCGCCGAGAAGATCACCCACCGGGTGCACGAGCTGCACGAGTTCAACCCGATGCTGGGCTTCCGCGGCTGCCGCCTCGGCATCAAGTATCCGGAAATCACGGCGATGCAGGCCCGCGCGGTCTTCGAAGCCGCCGCGGATGCCAACAAGCAGGGATTCAAGGCGAAGCCGGAGATAATGATCCCCCTCGTCGGCTTCAAGCGGGAGCTCGACCTGCAGGTGGCGGTCGTCCACGAGGTCGCCAAGGCCGTGCAGGCGGAGAAGAAGGCCAAGATTTCCTACTCCGTCGGCACGATGATCGAGATTCCCCGCGGCGCCCTCACGGCCGACGAGATAGCCGAGACGGCCGAATTCTTCAGCTTCGGCACCAACGACCTCACCCAGACCTGCCTTGGGATGTCCCGCGACGACTCGGGCTCCTTCCTCGGGGCCTACCAGGAGGCGGAGATCATGAAGAAGAACCCCTTCGCCTCGATCGACCAGACCGGCGTCGGCCAGCTGATGAAGACCGCGATAGAGAAGGGCTCGAAGACGCGGCCGGGCATCAAGCTCGGCATCTGCGGGGAGCACGGCGGCGATCCGGAGTCGGTGAAATTCTGCCACCGCATCGGCCTGTCCTACGTTTCCTGCAGCCCGTTCCGGGTGCCGGTGGCCCGGCTTGCGGCGGCGCAGGCCGCCGTAACCGACCTGCAGAAGAAGTGACGGCCGGAAGGCGTGACCGCCGGATCCGAAAGCCTTGGCGCCATCACCCCCCGGCAATGGAGGTCGGGAACCGCCGCCTGGCTCGGATGGCTCTTTGACGGCCTCGAGATTCACCTCTACACGCTCGTCGCGACACCCCTCGTCGTCCACCTGCTCGGCGCGGCCGGCAGCGGCGACCCGGCGGTAAAGGAAAAGAGCGCGTACATCCAGGCGGCCTTCCTCGCGGGATGGGCCCTCGGCGGCGCGTTCTTCGGGCTCCTCGGCGACCGGATCGGCCGGAGCCGGGCGCTTTCTCTGACGATCCTGACCTACGCGCTCTGCACCGGCCTCTGCGCGGCGTCCCAAACCTGGTGGCAGCTCATGATCTTCCGCTTCCTCGCGGCCCTGGGAATCGGTGGTGAATGGGCCGTCGGGGCTGCGCTTCTCGTGGAGACATGGCCTTCCGGGCTGAGGCCGGTCATTTCGGCCGTGCTGCAGACGGCGGTGAACCTGGGGATAGTGACCGCGGCCGCACTCGTGACGCTCATGCAGTTCCTTCCCCATCCCCCTTCGGAGCGCTGGGTGTTCCTGATCGGCGTGGCTCCGGCACTCCTTGTCTTCTGGATTCGCCGTCAGGTTCCCGAGTCCGACTCCTGGCAGGCGGCAAGGACGGGAAGCGGCGCGCAGCCGGGGCTGCGCGACCTCTTTCGGGGAAGGGTGGCGCCGATCACGATCAACACGGGCGCGGTGTGCGCCCTGAGCCTCTCGGGTTGGTGGCTCATCCAGTTCTGGCATCCGCAGCACCTGCGCCGCCTCCTCGAGCTGTCCGGCCACGCGCCCGCGGAGACCACGCGCTCCGTGTCGGCGGCCTTCTTCCTGATGAATGTCGTCGCCATCCTCGGCAACTTCGCCGCGGGCTGGCTTGCCAGCCGCATGGGAAACCGGAAGGCGATCATGACGATGTTCGCGGGGATGTTCGCTGCCATCGTGGGCGCCTTCTGCGTGCCGCGTGGGTTCGCGGGCCTCGCCTGGTTCTGGATGCCCCTCGTGGGGTTCTTCTCCGGGGTGTTCGGCCTCTTCACCATGTACCTGCCTCCCCTTTTTCCGACCCTCCTGCGGACGACGGGCGCCGGCTTCTGCTACAACATCGGAAGGCTCTCGGCGGCGGCGGCCTCCGTGATCTTCGGATGGGCTGCGCCCGTCGGGGACTACCGACTGGCGCTGCTGGCGTCGGGCGTGCCGGTCCTCGGCGCCGCCCTCTGGACCCTGCGTCTTCCGGACGAGAGCGCCTGATTTATTTCGCGTCGCGGCTTGTCTTCACCCGCGGGCATTGTTCCCTGTTTCAGATGGGCGAAGACACTGGACGCCACCGGCTCTACATTGGCACCTACACGAAGGGGAAGAGCCGGGGCATCTATACGGTGGCCCTGGACGGAGAGACGGGCGCACTCGGGCCGCCCGAGGTCGCCGCGGAGGCCCCGAACCCCACATTCCTCGCGCTTTCACCCGACCGCCGATTTCTTTACGCCGTCTGCGCCGGCGAGGGCTGGGCCTCGTCGTTCCGGGTGGGCCCCGCGGGTCGGCTCTCCCCGGTTCAGCAGTTGCCCGCCGACTCAAGCCCGACGCCGTGCCACATATCGGTCGACACGACCGGCACCCTCGCGCTCGCCGCAAATTACCATCTGGGCCTGGCCGCTGCCATTCCGCTGAGCAGCGACGGAGGAATGGGAAAACCTCGCGTGGTCGCCCACAGTGGAAAGGGTCCCCATCCCACCCGCCAGACCGTGTCCCACGTCCATTCGACCTATTTCGCGCCTGACGGGCGCTTCGCCATCGTCTGCGACCTGGGCCTCGACCGGATCTACACGTACGCCATCGACCGCGGGAGCGTCGCGCTGATCCCGGGGGCTCCGCCGTTCGTCCCGGCGGCTCCCGCCGCAGGTCCGCGCCATTTCGCATTCGGGAGAGGCGGGACGCGCGCATATGCGATCAACGAGCTCGACAACACGATCGTGGCCTACGAGTTCCAGGCGTCGAACGGCGCTCTGGTGCCCCGGCAGTCCGTCTCCATCCTGCCGCCGGGCTACACGGGCGATGCGACATCAGCGGAAATCCTCGTCCATCCCAACGGGCGTTTCGTCTACGGCTCCAGCCGCGGCCCGGATACGATCGCGGTCCTGGCGATCGACCCGAAAACGGGCGCCCTCACGGAGGTTGAGTTCGTCCCCTGCGGCGGCAAGGGCCCGAGGAGCTTCTCCCTCTCGCCCGCAGGAGACTGGCTCGTGTGCGCCCACCAGGACTCCGACTCTGTCTGCTCCTTCCGCGTCAATCCCGAATCCGGGCGCCTGGGCCGGATTCCCGGTTCGGTCGCTATCCCCATGCCCGTGTGCGCGGTATTTCTGGACTGAGGCCGGCCGGGCGCCTACGGCATCTTCATCACGGCATCGATCGCCCCAAGGACGCCAGACTGGCTAAACGGCTTCTCAAGAAGGACGTGGGCTCCGAAGTTCTTCGCGATCCTCAGGTAGGAATCGCGCGCGATGTGGCCGCCACCCGACATGGCAATGATCTTGACCGTCGGAAACTTCTTTCGCACCTCCGCTATGAATTCCAGGCCGTCCCTCTCGGGCATCAGCAGGTCCGTGATCACGACCTGGATGGGCTGGGAAGCCAGCACCTTCGGCGCTTGGATGCCGTCCTCGGCTGAAATTGCGGTGTGCCCGGCGGCTTCCAGCATCAGGCAGAGCAGCTCCCGAATCCCGGGTTCATCATCGACTACTAGGATCGAACAGGGGGGCATTAGGTTGCCATGATTGGGTGTGATGCTAAGTTGGGGCGGACGCGTGGGCAAGCCCATGTGCCATAAATCCTTTCCGCAATCCTTTAAATGGCCGATTTTCTTCCGACGCTTCCCAAGGCGCAGCGCGCATTCCTTGTGGGGGTCCAGACGCCGGAAATGCCCGAGGGCGAGGGGGAGGAGCTGCTGGCGGAGCTCACTGAGCTCGTGGAAAACCTGGGCCTCTCAATCGTGCGGGCCGTCTTCGTGAAGCTCCGCGCGCCCTCGCCCGCCCTCTTCGTGGGCAAGGGCAAGGCGGAGGAAATCATTGCGCTCGCCAAAGAGGACGGCGCCGAGGTGATCGTCTTTGACTCGGCGCTCTCGCCGGCCCAACAGCGCAACTGGGAGGAACTTGCGGGCATGGCCGTCATCGACCGCCAGGAGGTGATCCTGGAGGTGTTCGCGGATCGCGCGCACACGAGGGAAGCCGTGCTCCAGGTGGCCCTGGCGAGGATGGAGTATTCCCTGCCGCGCCTGACGCGGGCCTGGACCCACCTTTCGAGGCAGCGCGGCAAGGGCTCGATGGGCGGCGAGGGCGAGACGCAGCTCGAACAGGACCGGCGCGTCGTCCGCGACCGCATCGCCCACCTGAAGCAGGAGCTCGCCTCGGTCGTGCGCCAGCGGGGCGTGCAGCGGACGCGCAGGGTCCGGGTGCCGCTGCCGACCGCGTCCATCGTCGGCTACACGAACGCGGGAAAGTCGTCCCTCCTGAACACGCTCACCGGCTCCAGCGTCCTTGCCGAGGACAAGCTCTTCGCAACCCTCGACCCGACGACGCGCCAGCTGGTGCTTCCGGGAAACCAAAAGCTGCTCCTCACCGACACCGTGGGATTCATCCGTCGCCTGCCGCACGGTCTCGTCGAGGCCTTCAAGGCCACGCTGGAGGAGGTGCTTGTCGCCGACTTCCTGATCCACGTCGTCGACATCACGAGCCCCCACTTTCAGAAGCACCGCGAGACGACGATCAGCGTGCTGGCCGAGCTCGGCGCGGGCGACAGGCCGGTCGTCAACGTCTTCAACAAGGTCGACCTCGCTGACGCGATCGGCATGCGCGCGGCAAGGCAGGCGGTCCCCGACGCGCTCTTCGTGAGCGCCCGCACCGGCGCTGGAATCGACGCGCTGAAGGAGCGCTGCCGGGAGATGGTCGCGCACGGGCTGGGGACGGTGAGGCTCCTCGTGCCCCACGACCGCTATGATATCGTCGCCAAGCTCCACGCGCTCGGGCACGTCCAGGAGCAGGAGCACAGCGAGGAAGGCGTGCTCGTCACGGGACGGTTCCCGCCCTCGCAGGCACGACTGCTGGAGCCCTTCGTCGTGACGAGCCAGAAGCCGCTGAAGAAGGTCAGGGCGTAGGCGGCGCCACCGACATCCCGGACTCAAGGCCGTCGCCCGAAACGACGGAGCAGATGGAGATCTTCTCCTTGGCATTGTCGACCTTGATGCGGCCCTTCTCGGTGAAGGCGACGTCCAGGGTCTCTCCCGTGGCCGGATCGCGCAGGATCTCCGAGGTCCCGACCTTGAAGGTCTGGCCGATGGCGACGCCCTCGCGCGTGCCGCGGTTGATGTAGACCATGGGGCCCTTGACGAGGATCACATTGCCGCTCCAGTGCAGGCTCGGGATCTGGGCCACGATGAACGCGACCCCGTCGTCGATGGCCTGCTCCATCGCGGTGCCGACATTCGTCTTCTTGAAGCCGCCCATGTCGCCGCTCCAGTCACGATTCGAGAAGCCGACCGAAAGGCCGCTGCTCTTGACCTTGCCAAGAACCTTGTGCGAGGCCACGACCTGGCCCGTGGTCGAGTCGACGACGTAGATCACCGCGTTGATCTCGGCCTCGCTGCCGCCGCCGGCGACGCGCCCGCTCTTCGCGAAGTCCTGCTCCTTCATGGCGGCGTCGCGCATCTCGGCCTCGCCGAGCACGATGAAATGGCCCGACTGCTGGAGAGAATCCGTCAGCATCGAGCCCCAGGTGTCCGAGAGCTGGAACGGCCCGCTGTAATTGGCGTGGTTCTCGAACTTGGTCACGGCGATGCTGAACCTAAGGCCGCCGGCCGAGGCGTCGGGGGGACCCACGGGCGCGTCAGCGCGCACAAAGGCAGGAGAGGCCAGGAGGGCCGCGAGTGCGATGATTCCGATTTTTTTCATGACGGGCTGGGCTGGTGGCGTTGGGGGGTTCGGGATCGACTCAAGCAAACGGCGCCGTCGACTCTTGTAACCGGCTGCCGGATCATGTCCTTCCCTCAGTTGTGAACGGAGCCTGAATGCCCGAACCGCCAGGTGTTGGCAAGGCATTCCACCGCAGGAATCCGCCTCAATTTGCAGGCGGAAATCGAATTTCGTAAAGGCCTGCCCCGTGCGCGGGAAGCTCGGGCGCAAATTCCGGACCCTTGGGGCCGGTTTCGGCGTGCCGCCACAGGTCGCGAACCCGCACGGCGCCCGCGAATCCGACGTCGGCCAGCTTCAAGGAGACCTTGGCGGGGGCGTCCGTCGCGTTGAAGACGGCAACGTACCTGGACGTGCCGGATCCGGGAGCGTCGGCCGTCCATGCGATCCGGCCATCGCGGTCAAAGAGCGGCCGGTTGTTGGAGCTGTGCTGGTTCACCCCGAGCACCTCGTCGTTCGTCAGCAGCGAAAGCGTGAAGTCATCCATCTTCGTCATGTCCCCGCCGAACATGAGCGGCGAGCGGGCGATCGACCAGAGGGTCATCACGGTCACCTGCTCGTCATGGGTAAAGTGGGTCGACCTGCGGCCGAGTTCGAGCACGCCAAGCGGCAGCATGTCGGCGTCGGGCCACGCCCCCGGGGCGCGGTGCGGGTTCCAGTTCTCGAGGCGGGCGAACTGCTCGTCCAGCGACTTCCAACTGTCCCAGAAGTCATCGCTGATCCGCCAGAGGTTGGCGTGCCGGCTGACG
>Ga0302325_10012015_pt1 | contig 18624 bp, 13 predicted proteins | sample Palsa_T0_2_FD_201948 | JGI IMG/M metagenome (GOLD analysis project Ga0302325, IMG submission 201948) | Peat permafrost microbial communities from Stordalen Mire near Abisko, Sweden - Palsa_T0_2 | ecosystem: Environmental > Terrestrial > Soil > Palsa > Peat permafrost | place: Sweden: Abisko...
CCGCGCAACGCGCGCTTTCGGTTGATCCTCTGCGCCTGCTGCGCGAAGAGTGAACCGGGCCTGACGATCCGGCGGAAAGGTAGCGGCGCCCTGGCAACTCCGGGCGCCGCTACCGTTTGTAATGGGTGATTGGAGCGAATGTTTTCAATTGAAGCCAGACCGAGTGGTTCGTCATACTAGGCTTTAGTTACCGTGTCTCGCGCAGTCGACCCTTTTCGGGCGCCAGTGTCGGTAGGCCACTCTTCGAAGCGTGTAACCCGGAGGACTTATGAAGACGCGCCCAATTTCTATAACGATCCTCGCCTGTGTGTATCTGATGGTGGGCACAGTTGGCTTTGCCTTTCATTTCCGCGAGATTCTAGCGAGGCGTGCATTTCAATACGACGACGCCTTGATCGAGTTCACGGAGCTGATTGCAATTGTGTGTGGAGTGTTCCTGATGCAAGGCCGCAATTGGGCACGGTGGCTTGCGCTTGCCTGGATCGCGTTCCATGTGGCATTCAGCCTCTTCGATTCACTGCATAAGGTGGCGATTCATGGTTTGTTCCTGGTTTTGATCGCCTATTTTCTCTTCCGACGTGACGCGAAAACCTACTTCCGGCATCCAGTGGGGACTTAATCAGCCATGCTCTTGCTACTCCGCTCTCAGCGCGCGTATCGGGTCAGTGGATGCTGCGCGCCGAGCGGGCACGATCGCTGCGATCGCTGCGGCCATCAAAAGCAGCAGTATGCTGCAGCCCACCGCGAGCGGGTCCATGACGGAGGTTTGATAAAGGAGACTGCGCACCCAACGCACCGCCATCATCGCCATCGTCAGTCCAACACCCATGCCGAGCAGAACGGGATACGCAGCCTGGCGCACCACCAGCCCTATTAACGCGCTCTTGCCCGAACCCAATGCGATGCGGATGCCGAACTCCCGCCGGCGCAGCGACACCGAGTACGCAAGCACGCCATACACTCCGAGCAAAGCCAGGCACAACGCGGCCGCAGCGAAGCCGCTAAGCGCCATGGCCTGGAAGCGGTCGGCCGCCACGGAATCACTGACCTGGTCATCCATGGACTTGAGCGTAGGGATGGCGACCTGCGGATCGATCTGCCAGATGGCGCGCCGCATCTCGGGAATTACCGCGCCGCTGGGCTGCGAGCTGCGCACCAGGAACGACAGGGTCAGCGGGGTGTAGGCCCAGTAGGGGAGATAAACCATGGCGGCATCGTCCTTGAGGCCATTGATGCGCGTATCGGCGACCACTCCGATCACGGTGACTGAATGCTGGTCATCCGGAACAATGTCAGAGATCTTTCGCCCGATGGGATTGTCGCCGGCAAAGCCTTCGTGCGCGGTTCTTTCCGAGATGAGCGCCACATAGGGATGGGCGCGATCCGCGGCTGTGATGTTGCGGCCGGCGACAAGCCGGCTCAGCATGGTGGGCAGATAATTTGGGTCGATCCAGCGCACGTTGATCGCCGGCTGTTGCCCAGGCGGTACGGGATGATCCGGCCGGAAGAGATTATCCACCCAGGTCTCACCGGTCAGCGGGGTTACGCTGGTGAGGGCGATGGACTGCACGCCGGGTAGTTGACCCAGAGCCGTGAGGGCGCGATCGGCAAAGGCTAGTCTGGCCGCATTTCCCTTGGGACCGGGGTTGTCATATTGCGGCGCGTAAAGGTCGGCCAGCGCGAGCGTGACATGACTCGAATCGAAGCCGCGATCCTGCCGCAGAAGGTGAGAAAGACTGCGCAGCACAAGCGAGGTGACAATCAGCAGGACCACGGTGCACGCCACCTGCACCGCCACCATCAGGCTGCGCGTACGATGGCTCTCTTGCGTATTGGCCGCCCGGGTGGAGTTTGCCTGTAGGGCGGCTTGCGGAGCAACGCGAAGCGAGCGCAGGGCGGGCAACATGCCGAACATAATCGCCGCTGCAACCGACAAGCCCCCGCTGAAGACCAGGACGGGCAGGCTTAGCCGCACCTCACCGAGGCGCGGGATATTAGCCGGAGCCAATGCGATCAACAAGCGCACACCGCCGAAGGCCAGCGCTGTTCCAGCCGTGCCGCCGGCCAACGCCAGCACCAGGCTCTCGGCCAGCCGCGACCGGACCAGCTGGCCGCGGCTTGCGCCCAGTGCGGCGCGCACAGCAGTCTCTCGTTCCGCGTTGACGGCCCGCGCCAGTTGCAGATTGGCCAGGTTGACGCACGCGATGAGCAGCACCGCTCCGACCGCTGCAAACAGCAACCAGAGCGCGCCGCTCACGCGGGAGGCGACATCCTTCGCCAGCGGCGTAAGCGCGATGCCGAAATGAAGGGGCAGATGCGCGGAAAGCGTGTAGGCGTTCTGCAGGGCCTCCAGTTCGGCGTTTCCCTGCGCCAACGTCACACCAGGCTTGAGCCGCGCGATCGCCCTGTAGTTGAAGTTGCCCATGTCTGCGTCCAGGTCGCGCTCGCTTGGCGCCAATGGCTGAAAGAGCACGGCGTCGCGTGCGGTTTCCTGAAAGGCGATCTTCGGCGCCAGCACGATCTGCGGAAACCGCGGGCCCGGCGGCAGCACACCGATGACGGTAACCGGACGACCTTCGATCCGCAGCGTTTTGCCAATCACCGCAGGGTCGCGCGCAAAGAATGTTTGCCAGCCTTCGTAGCTCAAAATCGCGATGCTTTCGCTGTTTTGCCGGGCATCATCCTCGACGAAGTCCCGGCCCAGGATGGGTTGAACACCAAGCAGCCGGAAGAGGTTCGGCGAAGCGATCACTGCGCCGACAATGTGGGGGTGATCCCCATCGGGAGAGACGCTTACTCCCCGCTGAACAAAGATCGTGGCGTCTTCCAGGGTCGCCGCGTTTTTCCTCAGGCGCAGGAAATGCCGGTAATTGACAGGACTTGCAAAGCGCTCGCTGCCCGCCTTGTCTGCCACCGCCTCGCGCATCACCACCAGGCGATCTGGATCGCGAAAGGAAAACGGCTTAAGCAAAACCGCATCGACCACGCTGAAGACCGAGGTAGCGGCACCGATGCCCAGCGCAAGTGTAAGGAGGGCGGTGAGCGCGAAACCGGGCGACTTGCGCAGCTGGCGAACAGCATAGCGGATGTCGCGAGCGGCCTGCTCGAGCCACGGCAGGCCACGCTGCACGCGGTAGGTCTCGCGGATCTGCGTGATACCGCCAAACGCGCGCAGAGCGGCGTTGCGTGCCTGCGGCTCATTCATCCCGCGGGCACGATTTTCTTCGATGGCCAGATCGATGTGCGCACGCATCTCTTCGTAGAGATCGGCATCGAGCTTTTTCCTGCGGAAGAGCGCAGCGCTAAGGCTGAGAAGAACGCGGATCCAGTCCATGATCGCCTCCTAATTCGACGGGGCCAGGAAGCGCGCCATGGTTGCGGCGACGCGCTCCCAGTTTTCGGTCTCCTGCTCGATCTGCTTCCGTCCGCTGCGGGTCAGCGAGTAAAATTTGGCGCGGCGTCCGGTTTCCGAGGTGCCCCATTCGGCCTTGACCCATCCCCGCTGTGCCAGGCGAAGCAGAGCTGGATAGATGGTTCCCTGGTTGAGACTGACCGTGTTTCCACTGACTTGTTCGATCCGCCGTGCTATGCCATAGCCGTGCAGCGGTCCCAGCGACTCAAGCGTCTTCAACACCATCAGATCAAGGGTCCCCTGCAATACATCTGATTTGCCTTCTGGCACTTCTTTCCCTCCTGTCGATTGTCCACCTATAGATTGCAGGGTGACAGGTAGAATGTCAACTGGTTTGCGGCTGAGCTCGGGGACACGGTCCGCCGAGTAACGCCCGAGGGTACAATCGCTTCCATGCGCGCTCGTAGTGCGTTACTGGAAGCACTTGGTGGTGAAGAGGGTTGCAGGAGGTTGTCCGCAGCGTTTTACGGACGCGTCGGCAAGGACCCGGTGCTTCGCCCGTTCTTCCCAGGCAAGAGCCTAAGGTGTGCCACCGAAGAGTTTGCCGCATTCCTCATTCAATTCCTGGGCGGAGATGAAGAGCAAACTCAGTACCGATGGTGGCTGAGCTTGCGCGAATCACATGCACGCTTCCCGATTGGCCCCGACGCACGACGCGCCTGGTTGAGGCATATGGAGGCGACGCTCGATGCCGCCTCGCTGGAGGATGCAACGAGAAATGCGCTTCGCCAGTTTTTCTCGCGCGGTTCGGCTTATGTCATTGGAAGGGATACTGCCGAGCCGGATCATGAAGAGTTGGCTGCGCGTTGGGGTGAGCAGCTGGTTTTGGATAGCGTTATCGCAGCCATTGTGGAAGGTCGAGACGATGAAACGCTCGCTCTGGCGCCACGCTTTGCCTCGCGTCCATCGGTGTTTGTAGGATTGCTGGCACGGATGGTTCAATCCGGCCGTGCCAGGTTGATTCACTTCGTCATCGATGCCGCGGAGAGCGATCCCTCACTCGGGACGCGGCGTTTTGCCGGGACCACTCTCTTGCATTTCGCGGCCGGCGCAGGTTGCCTGGAAGTGGTGGCATTACTACTGCGGCTTGGTGTGGAACCGAACATCCAGGGTCGCGGCGACCATACGCCACTGTATTGGGTCGCGAACGAATGCGCGTCGGAGACGGGCCCCGAGGTAGTCCGTGCGCTGGTTCGAGCCGGTGCGGACGTCAACGAGTGTGGAGGCGTAACGCGGGCGACAGCGCTTCATATGGCGGCCCGGCGGGGACATGTGGAGATCGCGCGAGCGTTGCTCGACGCCGGTGCGGAAGTGAATGCGCGCGACCGCCGGGGTGACACTCCTCTCCAACGCGCAATCAATTGTCGGAAGAATGGGGTCTCGCAGTTGCTACTAGAGCGTGGGGCGGCCAGCACTGACGGCCGACGAGCGACGCGATAACTCGTCTGCCCCCTTAGCTTCGTAACTCGATGCGCGTGGGTGTTGGTAGAAATGCCGATCTGTCGTTCTGGGACCGCCTGTGGGTGATCCAGGGGGTTCCATCCACGAATCTGCTGGATTTTACTTCGCAAGCGCGTCGCGATTCTCCTTCGCCCAGGCGCTATCGCGAGGCACCCCCTTCAGTGGCGGGCCGCCTTGCGTCCCGCAGGCGCAAGGACCTTCGGTCTTGGCTTCTGTCATGCAAGAGCAGGACTTTGTTTGCAGGCACGCACAGACGTAAACTAAATTTTTCTGGTCTTGCGCGCTGGTTGGAGCCTTCTTCGAGCCGGGCGAAGGGATACAGGCCAACAACAATAGCAAGACAAAAAGAGCAGCAGTGGGTCTCGTTCGATTTCTCATGGCGAGAGGTTAATATTGAAACCGGCCTCCCGACAATATCCACTAAACGGCAGCTTTATATAGCCACTCTGGCCTCCCCCACATCGAGAGCCTGAATCCCCATTCGAAATATTCCCCGAATAATCTTTGGCTTGAGTGGGTGATATCCCTCAAGTTTGTTCTATTACCTGTGAGTGCATGACACGCTGGCACCGCAGCATGGAGCGGACTCTAGCGGGATATTGTCGGGACGCATATCGCGTGCTATTTTGGTCGCGATGAAGCTCCCTCTCTACATCGCAGGAACAGGCTTGTTATTTCCGCTTATGCTTAGCTGTGGAGGCGGCACGCTTACTCTCACCGTGCTGCCGCCGGCGACGACCTTGAACGTCGACACCGGCATATACACCAACGTCCCATACGTGCAGTTGCAGCCCAGGTTTAGCAACGGCACAACTCCCAGCGGAGTGCGATGGTCCTCTAGTGCGGCGTGTGTCCCCGTGAACACAACAGGTCAAGTCGACTGCAATATCAGCTGCGCTGGAGTTATCAAGTCAACTGTGGTTGCAAGCGCAGGTAGCGTCAGTGGCTCAGCCACCGTAACCTGCGACTACCACACATCCGTCAGCATCGAGCCGCAACCGGCTTTGGAAAAGCCCGAAGTACGAGAGCCGGGCGGTGTTGACGGCGCGGAGCCGCAATAGAAGCCCCGTCACCGCGACGTCACTCAAGTTGGTCTATCTTTGAGCCTGCTAACGGCCCGTCAGCTTCTCCAGGTGTTCCGGATAACGCTCGCCCTGCACAGGGATTTTCGCAGCCCCGCTGTCGAGCGCGCGCAGGTCCTCTGCCGTGAGCTCAATCGCAACCGCTCCGATGTTCTCCTCCAGGCGAGACAGCTTGGTCGTGCCCGGAATCGGGACGATCCACGGCTTCTGCGCCAGCAGCCACGCCAGAGCAACCTGCGCCGGCGTCGCATTCTTTTTTCTTGCGATGCTGTCGAGCAGATCCACGTAGGCCTGGTTGGCCCTCATGGATTCCGGCTGAAAGCGAGGCAGGGTGCTACGGAAGTCGCCGCTGCCAAGCTGGGTGTTCTCGTCCATCTTGCCGGTGAGGAAGCCTCTCCCCAGCGGGCTATACGGAACCAGGCCGATACCCAGCTCTTCCAGCGTCGGGATCACTTCCGCTTCAAGCTCACGCCACCAAAGCGAGTATTCGCTTTGCAGCGCGGTCACGTGCTGAACGGCATGTGCACGGCGAATGGTCTGCACCCCTGCTTCCGATAGGCCAAAGTGCTTTACCTTGCCTTCCTGGATGAGCTCCTTCACCGCTCCCGCAACATCTTCGATGGGCACGTCGGGATCGACACGGTGCTGGTAGAACAGGTCAATGGAATCGATGTTGAGCCGCTTGAGCGAGGTCTCGGCTACCTGTTTGATATGCTCCGGCCGGCTGTCCAACCCCTGCCACCCTGAACTCCCATCGCGATTGAGCTTAAAGCCGAACTTGGTGGCGATGACCACCTTGTCGCGGATGGGCGAGAGCGCTTTCCCCACCAACACCTCATTTGCGAACGGACCATACACTTCGGCTGTATCGAAGAACGTGATCCCCTGGTCTACGGCGGCATGCATCAGTGAGATCATCTCCTTCTCGTCGCGCGCCGCACCATACGCATGGCTCATGCCCATACATCCGAGGCCAAGCGCCGACACTTCCAGCTTGCTATTTCCTAATTTCCGCTTCTGCATTTCTTTGATCCTCATCCTGTTTGGTGATTTCGCGCCAGTGTCCGGGCGGCACGCCTTCGCACCCGCGAAAAGCGTGGACGAAGGCTCACCTCCAAATCGGAGGTGATGTTATGTTTCCCACAGAAATCGAGCGCCGCCCGATCACGGTAGCGGCGAAGTCGCACTGGGAGCCGAATATGCTTTCGCGTTGAACATGCTTTTACTTTAGATGCTCAACCGGCGCCATGATATGCAAAACACGCCATTGTGCCTGCAGGATGCGCCATTCGGGAGGGAACTACCCCACTCAAGCCAAAAGAAGCCAAAAGAAGGCTTGACTGGGCCACCCAGGGGCGAGGTTTTGGGCAAGAGGTCTGTTGATGGTCGAAATCGTCACTCGAGACGTCTCGCGCCTTATACTCGCCTTGAGTGCATTCCCCATGCGATTGCTCCCAGCGTCCGTGATGCTCGTTGTGGCTACCTCGTTATTCGCCCAGCAGACGGACTCAGCGATCCAACAACTGCAGAACCTGCAGGCAAGGCTCCACAAATCCCACACCGCCAACGATTGGCCGTCGAACCTGATCGCGGCCAGGGAACTGAAAACGTTCCTCAACGACGATCCGGCCTCGTTATTGGAAGTTGCCCGGGCGGAGGTACATGTGGGCGACTTCCCTGCGGCGTTTCGCGAGCTGGAGCAATTCGTCCGCATGGGTCAATCCACCGATCTGGCCGCCCCCTCCCTGGACTTTGCCCCACACCTCTCTCAGCCGGAATTCGCAAAGATACAAAGTGCCATGGAGGCGAACCGCAGGCCCATCTCACTTGCATCCACTGCCTTCCTGCTGCCGGGATCGAATCTGTTACCGGAAGACCTTGACTACGATCCAAACGGCCATCGCTTCCTGGTGACCAGTGTGCTTCAGAAAAAGATTATTGCCGTGGCGGCTAACGGGGCCAGGAATGAATTTGCCAAAGCGCCGGATAACTGGCCGATGATGGCGATCAAGATTGATCGCAAGCGCAGCCTGGTGTGGGCGACGGAAGTCGCGTTGCAAGGCTTTCGCTCCGCGCCGGAATCGGACTGGGGCAGATCCGCGGTGCTCTCCTACGACCTGAAAACCGGTAAGTTGCAGCGCCGCGTCGAGGGCCCGCACGGAAGCTCGCTGGGCGATATGTCGCTGCTGGCCAATGGCGACGTGGTGGTGAGCGACGGAGATGGAGGGGGCGTATACCGGTTGACCGCGAAGGGCTCCGTGTTGCAACGCCTCGACGCCGGGGATTTCATCTCCCCGCAAACTCCCACGATGCATCCGGACGCCAACCATATCTTCGTCCCCGACTACGAACGCGGAATCGCCGTTCTGGATCTCTTAACCAGGCAGGTCCGCTGGCTCGCGACCGCGGGACGCTTTGCCCTCAACGGCATTGACGGACTCTATTTCGATCGCGGAAAACTGATCGCCGTGCAAAACGGTACCTCGCCCGAACGCGTGATCGCCTTCACTCTGAACCCGGCGCTCTCAGAGATTACATCCGAAACGATTCTCGAACGCTCCACCGACACGCTTGGGGATCCGACCCACGGGGTATTCGTGGGCAACGACTTCTACTACATTGCCGACTCAGGCTGGAACGCCATCGACGAACACGGAACGATGAAGCCCGGAGCAAAACCCTCTGTGCCTCGCCTGATGCGCGTTAAGATCCAGGGATCCGGTGGTTCTACACCGGCACATACTGGTTGAGATAGCGCCTGGCCATGCGGAATCCCACCTTATAAGGTTCGCTAAAATCCGGGCCCGGATTATCTGCTGCACCATAGAGCTCGTCTTCGTGCTCAATGCTCATCGCACCCGCATAGCCGACGCTTTGCAGAACGCTGAAGAATGCGGGCCAATCGATGCTGCCCATACCGGGAATGCGGAACTGCCACCACCGGGCCTGGTTCACCGGCACGATTCCCCCTCGCCGCACGATGTCCCAATGAATTTGCGTATCCTTCAGATGCACGTCATAGATCTTGTCAACGAAGTCTTTCGCGGTTTGGATTGGATCCATCATCTGCCACAGCAGATGTGACGGATCGTATTGCAGGCCGACATAGGGGGAATCCTTGAAGGCGTTGAACAGCGCGTCGAACCCCAGCGGGCTGGTGGCAATGTTGGGACCTCCCTGCCAGGGCTCCCACAGGATGCGCACCTTGTGCTCTTCGCAGGCAGCAAAATACTTCTCGTGGTAAACCCGCACGATCTCGTCAACTTGCGCTTCGAATGTTTTGGAGACATCTTTGCCGGACTGCGTACCTATATAGGGAACGCCCAGCTTACCCGCCAGTTGGATCGCATTGACGAAGTTGCTGTTTTCCCGCTCCCGCTCGGCGGGATCTGGAGCGATGTGATTTGCATTCACCTGCAGGGCCGAGACGTGCATGCCCTTGGACGACAGTTGACTCTTGATCCTGCCGATTCCTTCGTCCGTGAGCTTCGTCGTATCCAATCCTTGAGCCCCTGCTCCGGCAGAGAGGATCATGTTGTTAAATTTTTCCTGGATCGCGAAATCAACGTTCGCTTCGCTGTACCGGCCTAAAATGCCAAGACGCGGCTTCCATTCCGTGGGGCTCGCTCCCGCTTTTGCGAAGGCTGCCAAACACGCTGCTGCGGTTGCGGATTCAAGTAAAGCACGCCGGCTCATAGTTCCCTTGGCCATGAGGTTTCCTCTCCTACCGCAATGATCGCATGACAGGCCGGATGTAAGCTGATTCCCATGAACCCTCTCATCACACCCTCCTGGCTGGCCGGACGTCTGCACGATCCAGGTGTCATCATCCTGGATGCCACGCTTCCTCCGGTCGGTGTCACCCCGCCGGTTGACACCCGTGCGCGCTACGTTGCCACGCACCTTCCCGGCGCAATCTTCTTCGATATCGAGCAGCTCTCTGACCGCTCGAGCCCGTTGCCCCACATGTTGCCCACGCCCGATGTTTTTTCCCGGAGCCTGTCGGCTCTTGGTATCGGCAATCACATGGCCATCATCATCTACGAGCAGGAAGGCGTCTTTTCCGGCCCGCGAGCCTGGTGGATGCTCAAGACCTTCGGAGCCGAAAGTGTCTTCCTCCTCGATGGCGGACTCCGCGGCTGGATCGAAGCCGGCCTGCCCACGGAGTCTGGAGACGTTTCCCGCACGCCGGCCGCCTTCCACGCCAAACTCGATCAAAATGCGGTGAAAGACTTCTCCCAGATGCAGCAGATGATCGCGGCCCACGGGCAAATTCTCGACGCTCGCTCCGCCGGCCGCTTCACCGGCGCCTTGCCTGAGCCGCGGCCCGGCATTAGCTCGGGGCATATGCCCGGGGCAACCAGCATTCCCTTCACGGAACTGGCCGAAGGGGGCCGCCTGAAACCCGCCGAGGAACTCCGCCGGCTCTTCGCCGAAAAAGGCGTGGATATCGAACAGCTCATCACCACCACGTGCGGCTCTGGCGTCACCGCTGCTGTGATCGCGCTTGGCCTCGAGCTCGCAGGCGCGAGGCAGGTCAGCCTCTATGACGGCTCCTGGGCAGAATACGCCGCTCACCCGGAAGCAGTGATTGAGAAGGCCACCTAGCGACACGCTTCCACGATGCTGACGGCGGAGTTGGTCGGGATAACGCGGGTGAACTGGAAGTTGGCTCTTTCGAGCAGCGCGCGGTACTCCGGCTCGCTGCGCTCCTGGCCTCCGGCTAAGGTCAGCATGGTGATGTCGAGCGCCTTGCCGGGGTGGAATGCATTGCCTTCGGGCAGCACCATCTCGACGATGAGCAGGCGACTGCCGGCAGACATGGCGCGGTGGCAGTTGCCCAGGATGGTCAGGCACTGCTCCTCGCTCCAGTCATGGATCACGTGGGACAGCAGATAGAGGTCGCAGCCGCCGGGGATGCTCTCGAAGAAGCTGCCTGGGCAAAAGGTGACGCGATCGGCCATGCCGCGGGATTGGATGAGTTCCGCTGCGGCGGCCTGGTTATGCGGCAGATCGAAGAGAGTGCCCCGCGGGCCGGGATGGCTGGCCAGCACAGTAGTAAGGATGTGACCGGTGGCTCCGCCGATGTCAGCGATGTGCGAGTAGGAGGAGAAGTCATAGGCGGCAGCGATAGCCGGTGCGTCGCCGCTGTTGATGCCCATCAGCATGTCGCTGAACATGGCCGCTTCTTCGGGATGGGTAGTGAGGTGGTCGAAGAAGGGCTCGCCGAAATGATGATCGAAAGAGGGCTGGCCCGTCTGGACGGAGTAGAGCAGTTTGGACCAGGGGATGACGAAGAGATCCCCGGTAATCGAAAGGATCGACGTACGCACAGAGCCAGGGACGCCGGAGCGGAGCGGCTCGGCGAGCGGGGTGAGGGAGAAGCGGTGGGATTCGTCTTCGCTGAAGACGCCGTTGGAGGCGAGGGTGCGCAGCAAGCGATAGAGCGCGGGGGCGTGGGTGCCGGTGATGGCGGCAAGTTGTTGGGCAGTTTGGGGCTGGCCGGCGAGGCGGTCTGCGAGGCACAACTGGGCGGCTGTGCGGAGCAGAAATGGGACGGTATAGCCCAGCGACATTCTCATGAGCTGTGCTTGGGGTGGGGGTGGTGTTTGGGCGGATCCCGCTGCTGACATGATCGTTCTCGTTGGGATGGAATCGCCACTCTAGCAGGAATGTTCGCGAGTGTCGATTGCCCCCATCAAGCCCGATGCTCCCTGCGGCGAGGTAGGCTGTCCCTTCAATGTCAATGTCCTTCAATGTCGCCTTCAATGTCGCCTTCAATGTCGCAAGTTTTATTTTGAGCCGGCAAGACGTTCGGTATACGCTCATCCAGGCGTAAGACTGGCTAAGGAGACGTGGATAAGGGGACGGACCAGATGAAACCCATGCTTAGGCGTAATGAATCATTGAGCCACTCGTTTGCATGGTGGCATTCGCAGCCGGGATGAGGATCGCGTGAAGCGAAGGGATTTTGTTCGGCTTGGATGGGCCACCATGATCGCGACCGGGGCAGGCAAGCTGCGGCCCGCTTTTGGGAAGCCGCTCGGCCTCCAGCAGGATGCGGGGCCGCCACAGCATAGGATGGTGCCGTTGGAACCGCACGCAACCGAGCACGCCGCGGATTTCAGCCTGCGAATCGCACCGATGATGGTCGAGTTGGCCCCTCAGGTTGTGCTCAGCACCATCGGCTACAGCAATAAGGTCCCCGGTCCCCTGCTGCGGATGCGCGAGGGCCAATCGGTCACCGTAGAGGTTGTGAACGACACAGACGTTCCGGAATACGTCCATTGGCACGGCCTTTTCGTTCCCTCGGAAGTGGACGGAGTGGAAGAAGAAGGGACGCCCCCGGTTCCGCCGCATGGCCGGCGCCGTTATCAATTCGTGGCCAACCCGGCGGGTTCGCGGTGGTACCACTCGCACACCGAGGCTATGCTCGATTTGCATCGCGGCACGTATACCGGCCAGTTCGGGTTTCTCATGATCGATTCCGCAAATGACCCGGGGCGCTACGATCAGGAAGTCTTTCTGGCCCTGCGAGAATGGCAGTATTTTCTGAGCACAACGGACCCGGATGAGAATCGACCGGATCCCAACGACCCGACACCCGAAAAACCCGCTACTCAAGACCCCCGTCCCAACGGGCTCGAAGTCAGCGCTCCTCTTTACTCGATCAACGATAAGATGCTCGGCGCGGGGGAACCCCTCCGCGTGCGGTCGGGTGACCGCGTCCTGATGCACTTGCTCAACGCCAGTGCCTCGCAAGTTCATCGCATAGGTTTGTTCGGTCACCATTTTCAAGTGATTGCCCTCGACGGCAATCCCGTGCCCACGCCTCAGCCCGTTGATGTGATTGAGATCGCCCCAGGTGAGCGCGTGGATGCGATTTTGGAGATGAATCTGCCGGGGGTTTGGATTTTAGGGGAGCTGCGCAATGCCGCGCGGCAAGCCGGCATGGGCATCGTCGTGGAATACGCCAACCAGGCACAGCCGCGCCCGCAATGGCTTCCGCCTCGGCAGGCGCGCTGGGACTATGCCATCTTTGGCAAGACCGCGCCGCATCCGGCCCCGGACCACACGATCGACATGGTCTTTGAAAAAGTGCCGGGGGGCCCGCATGGCATCAATCACTGGCTCGTCAACGGAAAGGAATATCCGCATGACCGGGAATTCGTGTTCCGGCAGGGACGCCGCTACAGGCTGGTGTTTCACAACCGCAGCGACGATTCTCACCCTCTGCATATTCACCGGCACCTGTTCGAACTCGTCGAGCTCAACGGCAAGCCCACTGCCGGCATCCTGAAGGATACGGTGATCGTTCCCGCATTTGGACGGGCCACCGTGGATCTGGTGGCCGACCAGCCGGGCCTCACTCTGTTTCACTGCCATATCCAGCAGCACATGGACTTTGGTTTCAAGGCGCTGTTTCGCTACGCCTGAGCGCCGCATCGCGTGCAAACCGGGCGATGCGCGATTCTGCATTTTTTTTGCGGTTTATTCACACGCTCGACATGCAAGCGAAATATTAAAGGGATATGAATCCGCTTGATTGGCAACCCCTTTCCAAAATCGAACCGGAGAAACCACATGAACACGATCCAAGGAAGATTCCGAGCGGCTATGCTCATGGGCTCGGTGCTGTCATTTGCAGTTGGGGTACCGGCGCAGAATCCAAACAACAATACATGGCCTTACGCAACGGGGAGCTTCTTCTCAGCGCCTGTGCTCGCGGTGGTCGGCGACATCGCCTGCCAGCCAGGCGAGACGGAACCCTCTGGTGAGAAGTCGGGGGAAAACTGCCTCAGCCCCAAGTCCCCCTACACCCCCACCTCTCTGTGGCAATCCCAGGAGGCCACTGCGGATGAGATTGAGGCTATGCAGCCTGCCGCCATCGCGCTTCTCGGAGATCTGCAATACCAGGTAGGTCAATATTCGGACTTTGAGGGATCGTTCGATTTGACGTATGGCGCCTTTAAATTTCTCCAGCGGCCCGCGCCCGGCAACCACGAATTTTATGACGAGCATGGCGCGACCGGCGTTGCCGGATACGGCTACTTCTCCTACTTCAACGGCTTCCAGATCGATAGCACAGGCGCTCCTCTGACGGCTACGATACCGGACCCGTGCCCAGCAGGCCTGCTCTGGACGGACCCGAATCCGCCGAACCCGGCCTCCGCGCCCGCGACCCCTTGCGGCTATCCCGGCGCTACCACTCCCAACCCCCAACCCGTTCCACGGGCGGATGGACAGGCGGGGCACTTCGAGGAGCCGGCGAACGGAGTCGGAGTCGGAGTCGCAGATGGCTGGTACTCGTACAATCTGGGCACCTGGCATCTTATCTCGCTCAATATAGAGTGCTCGACCCAGCCGGGCGGCTGCTCGAACTCAGGCTCCTGGTTTGCCGCCGAACTCCAATGGCTGCAAAAAGACCTCGAGGAAAACCACGCCGCTTGCACAGCCGCCTACTGGCACCAGCCCACGTTCAGCGCTACGAACAGCATCACCCAGGAAGGCGTGACCGCTGAGGCCTTTTGGCAACTGCTCTACAAGTACGGAGCCGACCTGGTGCTGAACGGACACGACCACCTCTATGCCCGCTACCAACCCCTTGACCCCAATGGAACGCCCGATTCACGGTGGGGCATACGGGAATTTATCGTGGGTTCCGGCGGCGAGACACTCGATCCGATCGCCTTAACCCCTGTGACGTCCATCCAGGCCACGACCGCGAATCCTGAAACAAACCAGGAGGATCCCAGCGGCAACGTGAATTTCAACGCACAGAATCTCCAGGCGTATACCGGGGACTACTGGGGTGTGTTGGGCCTGACGCTCTATCTGAACGGCTACGCGTGGGATTACGAGTCGGCACTGGCAGGTCCTGCACAGCTGCTATCAACCAATGGTCCTACATTTCCTGCACCGGCTGCCAATGGTCGTTATAGCGACAAGGGCATCGGCACCTGCCACGGCCCACACAACTGGTTCTAGCCACCGGCTTGACTTTGCTGCAGTACGCATTCCCCTTCGCGAGAAATCGCGAAGGGGAACTTCTCTTGATAGGCAGAAACAAATCGCATATCTAGCCATTTCCCGATTTCCTGCCACGCAGCGGTGGACGAGGCCGCGCGCGCCTTTCCGTGAAGAAAGGCGGATGGTAGATCGAGAAAACCACAGAACTCAGCACCTAAGCCGGGACTGCCACCTCAGCGCCGCCGCGCTCCACCGACAGATACCCGGTGTAAAGCGTCGCGATCGTATCCCGCGCCAGCTCTATCCCCGACAGCGGCTCCCGGTCCAGATAGATGCACTCCATAAAATCCTGGAACTCTTGCGGATACCCATGCTGCCAACCCTCGTCCGGCGCAGGATGGCTCCATCCCTGCTTGGTACTGGTCTTCTCCACCACATACACATCCTGAAAAATATCTTCCCGCGGATTGAAGGTCTCAAGCGCATTGATGGGATTCAGATTGCACCGGGTACGATGGTTGTTACAAAACACTTCGAGCCAGTTATTCACGCCGCCCATCACCAGCTCAGAGGAAAAGATATCCGCCACGGTCCCATCGGAAAACTTGATATGAATCTGCGCGTAGTCCTCGATATCGTCATACCCGGTGCGCAGAAAACCTTCATCGCGATAACTCGGCAACCGGGTAATCTCATGGGTGCGCGTACTAACCGTCGCCGGCCGGATAGGCGCCCCATTGCGCGCTCCACCCTCAACCCGCTTCAAATAAAGCGCCGTGCTCACCGGATGGCAGCCCTTGCCGATCAGCGATCCTCCACCGGAGAACTTCCATTGGCCGTAGTAAGGCGAGTGGGACCCGCTATGCGACTGCTCGCCCAGGATGCGCAGAATCTGGCCGCCGGTCTTTTGCAGGATCTCCCGCTCTTTCTGAATCGCCGGGGCGTATACCCAATCCTCGGCATAGCAGACCCGCTTGCCGCTGGCTTTCGCCGCGGCAACGATGCGTTCGCAACTCGCCGTAGCCTCGCTCAGCATCCGGGCCTTGGAAAAGGAGCGCGCATCGAAGCCGTCGACGCCCGCGCCATAGTAACCGGTGAGCGGCTTCTCGATAATGACGTGCTTCCCCAACTGCAGAGCCTGTACCGCCAACTGTTCATGCGACGACGGAGGCGTGCACAGATCCACCACGTCCACCACCGCGCAAAGCTCAGCAAAATTATCGAATGCGCGCATCCCCGTCTCGCGCGCAAACTTATCCCGCGCTTCCGGACTCCTGGACGTCACCCCGACGAGTTCCAGAGGCACACCGTACACACGACGGATCGCCTGCCAATGAAAATTCGCAGCAAACCGTGCGCCAACAAACCCCAGCCGAACTGATTTCGTCATGTTTGTGCTTCCCGTTTAGTGCGAGTGTCGAGGAACAACCTTGCGCAGGTCGTGATACTTGACCGCAAACTCCAGACAGGCCCCGGTTTCGAGCTGCCCTACATTCGACCGGTAGAACTCCTCCCACGGCGAGTGGTTAGTTATCTCCACGGGCTTGAGCTGTTTGTGGCGCGCCGCAATCTCCTCATCGGACAGCAGCACATCCACCCGCCGCTGCCGCAGGTCGACCTTGATCTTGTCGCCTGTCCGCAGGATCGCCAGGTTCCCTCCTACCGCCGACTCCGGAGAGATATTCAGAATGGACGGGCTGTCGGAGGTGCCGCTTTGCCGCCCATCGCCCATGCAGGGCAACATGCGAATTCCCTGCCGGATAAGTTTGCCGGGCGGCGTCATATTCACCACCTCGGCAGATCCGGGATAACCCACCGGCCCCGATCCGCGGACCACCAGGATGGAATGCTCGTCGATGCCCAGAGCAGGATCTTCGATGCGCTTGCGATAATCTTCCGGTCCGTCAAAGACAATGGCCCGAGCCACAAAGCAGTCCTCGTTTCCCGGCTCTTCCAGGTAGCGGCGCCGGAACTCGTCGCTGATGACGGAGGTCTTGACCAGCGCGGAAGTGAACAGGTTGCCCGAAACCACCAGCAGGCCTGCATTCTTCTTCAGCGGGTTGTCATAGGTCCGGATGACATTGGTGTCGAGACTGCGCGCATCCTTGTAGTTTTCCCCGACCGTTTTGCCGCTCACGGTGAGCGCGCCGGTGCGAATCTTGCCCGCCTGCATCAGCTCGCCGAAGATCGCGCCAACTCCGCCTGCGCGATGATAGGCCTCGCCGAGAAACTCTCCCGCAGGCTGCACGTTGGCCAGCAGGTGGACCTGGTGCCCAACTCGCTCCCAGTCGCGAATGTCCAGGTCGACCCCGATGTGCCGCGCGATGGCGTTGATGTGCGGAGGACAGTTGGTAGACCCGCCGATCGCGGAACAAACCACGATGGTATTCTCAAAGGCCTCGCGGGTTAGAATCTTACTCGGGGCAAGATCCTCTCTCACCATCTCCACAATTCTTCGCCCAGTGCGATACGCCATCTTGGCCCGCTCTGCGTAGGGCGCCGGGATGGTGCCGCATCCCGGCAGGGACATGCCCAAAGCCTCGGCCAGCGAGTTCATCGACAGCGCTGTTCCCATGGAGTTGCAGTGGCCCGCACTGGGCACGGTGTCGAGCACTTTCTCGATTAGTTCCTCGCCGGTAGCGTCGCCCTCGGCTAAGCGTCGACGCATCTCCCAAAGGACCACGCCCGAGCCAACCAGCTTGCCGTTCATATAACCGTCAAGCATCGGGCCGCCCGAAAGCACGATAGACGGAAGATTCGTCGTGGCCGCGGCCATCACGGCGGCAGGAGTGCTCTTATCGCATCCTGTGGTGAGCACCACGCCGTCGAACGGGTACCCAATCAGAATCTCGACCAGGCTAAGGTACGAGAGGTTGCGATCCAGGGCCGCGGTAGGCCGGCGGCCACTCTCCTGGATCGGATGGGTGGGAAATTCAAAAGGGACTCCGCCGGCATCGCGGATGCCAGCCTTCACCCGATCTGCAAGGGAGACCTGGATCCGATTGCAGGGCACCAGGTCGCTCCCGCTTTGCGCAATGCCGATAATCGGGCGGCCGGATTGAAGCTCTTCGCGGGTTATGCCGTAGTTTCCGTAGCGCTCCAGGTAAACGGCTGTTTCGCCTGGTTCAGCCTTGTCGTCAAACCAGATACTGCTGCGCAGCTGGCTGCTTTTCTTGTCTTTCTCGTCTTTCTTGTCTTGCATCGCCCGACATCCTTAATATCCGAGGGTCTTATCCACCACGTTCTCGAGCGGCTCTCCGTTGGTAAATCGCCGGTATTGGTCCAGGAAGAAGCGCATCGCCTGGTTGAGCCATTCCGCGGTATGGTCTGCACAGTGGGGAGACAGCAGTACATTCTCCAACCGGTATATCGGGTCTCCCGCCGGCAGGGGCTCTTGCTCAAAGACATCGAGCCCTGCACCCTTGATTCGCTTGGCCGTCAGGGCACGCACCATCGCCACCTGATCGATCACCGGCCCGCGTCCGATGTTGATCACCACTGCCGTCGGCTTCATGGCCGCGAACTCGGCATCGCTGATCATGTGGCGTGTCTCCGCCGTCAGCGGGAGCGAGACAACAACATAATCACATCGCGCCAGCATCTCCCGCAGCTCTTCGGTCTTGTAAAACTGGTCGACCATAGGATCGGCCGACTGAGGCGGGTGCCGCTTGTTCGCCAGCACGGTCATGCCCATGGGGT
>Ga0302325_10012016_pt1 | contig 18623 bp, 17 predicted proteins | sample Palsa_T0_2_FD_201948 | JGI IMG/M metagenome (GOLD analysis project Ga0302325, IMG submission 201948) | Peat permafrost microbial communities from Stordalen Mire near Abisko, Sweden - Palsa_T0_2 | ecosystem: Environmental > Terrestrial > Soil > Palsa > Peat permafrost | place: Sweden: Abisko...
GCGCCGCGAGCGCGCCCGCGCGGTCGACCGCGCGCAACGACGACTCCGAGCCGTCCGTGCCGACGATAATTTTCCGATAGCTCATGTCGCCTCCATCAGTCGGTCAACGACGACAAAAAGACAATATCGGCCCGGCTTCTTATTCGAAGGCCGTTTGGGCGCATTCCGGCGCAGGCGACCCGGAGTTGCTCTTGCCGGCTGACCAGCAGACTGTCCAGCAACGGGTGCGCGAGGTTGGCCGATTAGAGGAGTATGCGAAGGGTGGGTGACGTCTCGGTGATCGGTTGCGTCGGGTCGTTGATCGTCGGGACCCGCGGCGCCGAGGGCGCCGGAGAAGCCCTTTTGAACGTTCGGGGCACCAAGGAGGCCTATCTTGCGTGGTCTGACCAGCCTCTGCCGAAGGGGACCCAGGTGTTGGTGATAGATGTCCGAGGCGCGCGGACGGTCGTGGTTGAGCCATGGCCCGGCTCGAGTTCATCAACGCTGATTACTTAAAACACGAATCTGCAAGGAGTTCAACATGTTCGGCTACAAAGTGCCTGCACCAGACGAGGCGATGCTGATATCGGGCGGCCGCGCCGCCGGCAACGCCCCGTTTCGCGTGGTGACCGGTCACGGCGCTTACATCATGCCGTTCTTCAGAAAAGTTCGGTTCCTCACGCTGGCGATGTGTGAAGCGGAGGTCGAGGAGCGGTGCGTCACTCAGCAGGGGATCACCTTGAACGTTCGAGCCGTCATTGCCTTCAAGGTCGGCAACGATTCCGAAAGCATCGTGAGCGCCGGACAACGATTCTTGTCCGACCAAAATCAGATGGCGGTTCTGACCGGACGAATCTTCGCCGGCCATCTGCGTTCGATCATCGGATCGATGACCGTCGAGCAGATCATCAAAGAACGCCAGAAGCTGGCCACCGAGGTCCTCGACGGGTCCAAGGAGGAGATGATCAAGATCGGACTGACCGTCGACGCCCTCCAGATCCAGTCCATCGACGACGGCGCCCTGGGCTACATCCTGGCGATGTCGGCGCCGCACAACGCCGCCATCCAGCAGCAGGCGCAGATCGCGCAGGCCAAGGCCAATCAGGCCGCGGCAGAGGCCGAGCAGGAGTCTCAACGCAACCAAGCCGAGTTCGCTCGCCAGACGGCCATCGTGAAGGCGCAGTACAAGGCCGAAGTCGACAAAGCGCAGGCGGAAGCCAGCCAGGCGGGGCCGTTGGCGGAGGCGCAGGCCCAGCGCGAAGTGCTCGCGATGCGAACCGAGTTGGCTCAGCGCGCCGCAGAGCTCCGGCAGCAAGAGCTGGTCTCGGAGGTGGTCAAGCCCGCCGAGGCGGAGGCAGAACGCGTCCGGATACTGGCGGTTGCCGACGCGGAGAAAATGAAGATCCAAGCCGAAGCGGCAGCCTCGCACAACCGGGTGGCTTTGGACCGGATGCTGATCGATCAGCTGCCCGAAATCGTCAAGCAGGCTGCTCAGGGTCTGTCAGGGGCGAACCTGACCGTCCTCAACGGCGCCGACGGGCTCGGGCAGATGGCCACTGGCCTGGTCGGACAGGGGCTGGCGATCTTCGAATCGCTGCGGGGCGGGCTCGGTCAACAACCTTCCGGGAATGGGTCCGACCAGATTGGACTCAACGCGCCGCCCGACGAGCACTGACGCGTCCGCTCCGGCTCAAGGCAGGAGTTCTTCCCAATTCTGTTGCGCCGGCCCCGGGCCCGTTTCAACCGGAAGCGACGCGCCGGTCAGGTGCGTAGGGTCGAGCCGTGATGCGCGAGCAGGCCAAGGCATCGACCTCGATCTTGGCAATGGTGGCGGCGGCTCGCGTGGCCGTGGGAGCGACGATGACCTGGCGCCGAGCCGGATCTTTTCGCTCGGATCCGGGACCGAAACACTCCTCATGCGGACCATCGGGATCCGTGATGTGGTTATCGGATCGGGTGCCTGCGCGGCCTGGGTACGCGGCGAAGAAGGCGAATTGCGACGGTGGGCAACGGTTGGACTCACCAGTGATGGGGCCGACTTTGTTGCCGGGCTTCGCAGCAAGCCGCTGGTCGGTGCCAACAGCGCATTGATCGCCACGCTTTCCCCGGTGCCGTTTGTGGCGGCCGGAATCTTGGGTCTAACCCGCAGATCAAGAAAGCCTTCGGGCCGGCATCGCTAGGCCGGACACGAGCAAGCCCCGTACTCTTCGACGGTGAACGCGATCGACCCGGACAAGCTCAACATGTGCCTGCAGGTGCTGGCCGACATTGAGTCGCTGCCACCCGAGCATCCCGATGCCGTCGCCGTGCGGCGGGCCACCGCAGGCATCTTCAAATCGGTCAGAAAGGCTCGTCGCCACGCCAAGCGCGACGCGGTGGCGGCCGCCGATCACGCCGTCATCGCTGCCACCGCCACCGGCGCGCCCGGCCGGATCGACGACGAAACTGCGGGCTTGCCCCTCGTGTCCACCGCAGTTGGGGCCACTGCAGGCACGTTGCTCCGGTCGCGCGCCTGCTACATCTGCAAGAGCCACTACACAGTGGTTGACGCGTTCTACCACCAACTCTGCCCGGCGTGTGCTGCGCTCAGCCACGCCAAGCGCGATGCCCGCACTGACCTCACCGGTAGGAAAGCCCTGCTCACCGGGGGCCGCGCCAAGATCGGCATGTACATCGCGCTGCGGCTGCTGCGCGATGGCGCCCACACGACGATCACCACCCGCTTTCCGAATGACGCGGTTCGGCGCTTCGCCGCGATGCCCGACAGTGCTGACTGGCTGCACCAGCTACGCATCGTCGGCATCGACCTGCGTGACCCCGCTCAGGTCGTCGCGCTCGCAGATTCCGTGGCCGCAAACGGACCGCTGGACATTCTGATCAACAACGCCGCCCAGACCGTCCGACGAGCCCCCGGCTCCTACGCGGCGCTGGTCGAAGCGGAGCGCACCCCGCCGCCGGAACTCGTTGACGTCGTTACGTTCGACCGCGTCAGCGACGCGCATCCCGCGGCGCTTGCCGGCAGCCTCGCCGAGCACCACGCTCCGCACGCGATGACCGAACTGGCCCTGGCCGCCCGCAGCGCGTCCCCGGACCGGATCGCCGCCGGCACCGCTATCGACGCCGGTGGCCTGCTGCCCGATATGGCGTCGATCAACAGTTGGACTCAACGCGTCCACGAGGTCGACGCGATGGAATTGCTCGAGGTCCAGCTGTGCAACCAGACCGCGCCGTTCATTCTGGTGAGTCGCCTGCGACCGGCGATGGCCGCTTCACTGTCACGCCGCACATACGTCGTGAACGTGTCGGCAATGGAGGGGCAGTTCGGCCGGGCCTACAAGGGACCGGGACATCCGCACACCAACATGGCCAAGGCCGCGCTGAACATGCTCACCCGCACCAGCGCAGCCGAAATGCTCGAGCAGGACGGCATTCTCATGACCGCCGTCGATACGGGTTGGATCACGGATGAGCGTCCACACCCGACCAAGTTGCGGCTCGCCGACGAGGGCTTCCACGCCCCGCTCGACCTTGTCGACGGCGCCGCCCGTGTGTATGACCCGATCGTCCGGGGGGAGTCAGGCGAGGATCTGCACGGCTGCTTCTTAAAGGACTACTCGCCGAGCAACTGGTAGCTGGGTAGCCTGAGGACATTCCCATCCGAGGCGAGGCCGACAACCCGATCCGAGTGGCTGTACTGGCGCCGATCGCATGGAGGACGCCACCTCGTCACTACGGGCCGTGGGAGCAGTTCGCGTCGTTGCTCACCGAGGGGCTGGTCGCTGCCGGCCATCACGTCACGCTGTTCGCCACCGCAGACTCGATTACCACGGCAGCCCTGCGCGCAACCACCTCGTCCGGCTGGTCTGAGGATGCGGCGATCGACGCCAAGGTCGCTGAATGTCTGCACATTGCTTCGGTTTTCGAGCGTGCGGGGGAGTTCGACATCATCCACAACGGGTTCGACTTCCTGCCGCTCACCTACAGCGATCTCGTAACGACGCCGGTGGTCACCACGATCCACGGGTTCTCCTCCGAGCGGATCGTTCCGGTTTACGAGCGCTATGACGGCGCGGGCGCTTACGTGTCGATCAGCGACGCGGACCGGCATCCGAATCTGCACTATGCCGCCACTATCCATCACGGAATCGACATCGACGAGTTCGCGATCCATCCGAATCCCGGCGACCATCTGTTGTTCTTCGGGCGGATCCACCCCGACAAGGGCACCGCCGACGCGATCGAGGTCGCCCGCCGGTGTGGCCGTCGACTCGACATCGCCGGGATCGTCCAGGACGAGGAGTACTTCCGCAACGAGGTCGCGCCGCACATCGACGGTCAACACGTCCGCTACCTCGGCCCCGTTGATGCCGCTGCGCGAGCCGAGGTACTGGGCGGCGCGCACGCGCTGCTCCACCTGATCGACTTTGACGAGCCGTTCGGCTACAGCGTCGTCGAGGCGATGGCCTGTGGCACACCGGTCATCGCCAACTCGAGAGGCTCGATGGGCGAACTGATTTCGCACGGAGTCACCGGCTTTCTCGTCGACGACATCGATTCGGCAGTGGCCGCGGTCGCTGCAGCCGGCGATCTCGACCGGCGCAGGATCGCAGAATTCGCGGCGGACCGCTTCACGATCGCCACCATGATCGACAAGTACGTCAAGGTCTACCGCGACGTCCTTGCGGATAGGAAATGACGGTGCCGCACGATCCTACGTGGTGGAAGTCTGCTGTCGTCTACCAGATCTATCCGCGCAGTTTCGCCGACTCGAGCGGCGACGGGATCGGTGACCTGGCCGGCATCATCGGGCGCCTCGACTACTTACGGGCGCTCGGCGTCGATGTGATTTGGCTGTCACCGATCTACCGATCGCCCCAGGCCGACAACGGTTACGACATCAGCGATTACCGAGACATCGACCCGCTGTTCGGCACCCTCACCGAATTCGACACGCTGCTCGCCAGGGCGCACGAACTCGGCATGAAACTGGTGATGGACCTGGTGGTCAACCACACCTCGGACGAGCACCCGTGGTTCGTCGAGTCGCGGTCTTCGCGCGACAACCCGAAGCGGGATTGGTACATCTGGCGCGACGCTCGCGACGGTGCCGAGCCGAACAACTGGGGCTCATTCTTCTCCGGCCCGGCATGGCAGTGGGATGCCGCCACCGGTCAGTACTACCTGCATTTGTTCGACCGCAAGCAGCCCGACCTGAACTGGGAGAACCCCCAGGTACGAAAAGCGGTGCGGGACATCATGGTGTGGTGGCTCGATCGCGGTGTCGACGGCTTCCGGATGGACGTCATCAATTTCATCTCCAAGGTCGAGGGACTACCCGACGCATCGGCGAGCCCGGGACACCCGTTCGTCATCGCTTTCGACGAGTTCGCCGACGGACCGCACGTGCATGAGTACCTCGCCGAGATCACCCGCGAGGTCTTCGGTCGCCGCGAAGGGGACTTCATCACGATCGGGGAGATGCCCGGCGTGACACCCGAACAGGCGCGGCTTTACACGGATCCGGCCCGGGGAGAGCTGAACATGGTCTTCCAGTTCGAACACGTATCCGTCGATCAGAGCCCGACCGACAAATTCGATTACCGCGGTCTTGACCTGGTCGTCCTGAAGCACTCGCTCCATCGCTGGCAGGAGGCGCTGGCGGACACCGGTTGGAACAGCCTGTATTGGAACAACCACGACCAACCTCGCGTCGTGTCCCGTTTCGGTGATGACGACCCCGACTACTGGGCGGCTTCAGCCAAGGCGCTCGCAACGATTCTGCACGGCATGCGCGGCACCCCGTTCGTCTATCAGGGCGAGGAAATCGGTATGACGAACTACCCGTTCCGAAATCCGCAGGACCACAAGGATCTTGAGGCCGTGAACTACTACAACCACGTCGTCGAATTGGGCGGCGACGAGAGTGCGGCCCTGGCCGGCCTAGCCAAGATCAGCCGCGACAACGCCCGCACACCGATGCAATGGGACGCCGGACCGAACGCCGGCTTCACCTCGGCCGACCCGTGGCTGTCCGCCAACCCGAACTACACCTGGCTCAATGCCGCAGCCCAGATCGGCGCGCCAGACTCGGTTTTCGCGCACTACCAAGCGCTCATCCGTCTCCGTCACGAATCGGCGACCTTGGTCGAGGGCGACTTCACCCCACTGATGGCCGAAGACCCGCAGATCTGGGCGTACACCAGAACCACCCCTGATCGGAAACTTCTTGTGATCGCCAACTGCGGACGCGCTCCGCGAACCGTCAAGGTCGGCCCGGACTGGATCGGCGCCGACTTGCTGCTCGGCAACCTCCCCGGTACCCCGGCCACCTCGACGTCAACGTCTCTGGACCTGGCCGGCTGGGACGCGCGCATCTACGAAGTGCTCACTTGCCCGCCTCGATAGCCGCGACGCGCGCGGCAGCGTCGGGTCCGCAGATGTGCTGAAGATCGACTCCGCCGCCGGCAAGCAGATCGTCGATGCGACGCTTCAGGTCGCCGGAGGAGAGATGGGCATAGAGGTTCGCACCGGGGCACGACGTCTGCGCGAAATCTCGATGGCCCGCCAATGTGTTGCTCGCGACGCCGAAGTCTTTCGCGGCCCACGCGAAAGCGACTGCGGTGCTCTGTAATTGAGCTTCCGAGACGGCCTCTTGATCGAAGTCTCCTTCGCAGAGGACGAGAAAATGGCCGGTGGTGTCGTAATCCGTTGCGGTGTCGCCGGCGATCGCCGGATTCCGCAGTTCGTATAGGTTGCCGTTGCGGTCGACACCGACGTGATAGGCGATGTCGATCCATCCCTTTTGGTCTTGGTGATACCGCTGGTCGTGCCGCAAGCGCTCGGGCGCGTTGCGATTATCACCGAGAACCACCGCCTCATGGTGCAGCGTCATCCGGGTGATGGTGTGCGGCTTGCCTCCCGCGCGGGCGGGCCGCGCGCCCCAGGCATCTCGGCACAGCAGCAGCGCCGAGGCTGCAGCGGTCAGTCGGGCACTGGTCGTGTGGGTCTCGTCAGAGCAGGCGCCGGCAATCGATGCCAAACCCACACCGCCGGCTAGCCGAAACAGTTGACGGCGATTGACGAAGCCTCTCATCCGGCGAATATATCCGCGGGATTGAACGGCGCACCCAGATCGGCCAGCAGTGAGCCCGCGGTCGCCAGAACCAACGCTGGCCCGGCCAAAGGTGAAGGGCGTATCCCCCCGATGCGGGCTATGATTTTGCCCGCAGTGCCGCTGAGGAGGAGGGGATCGTCATGGCTGATGAGCTGAAAGCCGATCTCGTCGCGCTGCACCACGGCAGCAACGACATGCTCGACGCCGTCGGCGACGCGGCGTTGGAATTCGGCAGCCACGAGGACGGGTTGGCAGAAGCGGCGCCCGGATGGGTCGGATCTTCGCAGGCGGCGCTGGGTGAACTGGCAGCTCACTGGGAGGCCCGACACAGCCATCACAAGCGGCAGGTCGGCGGACTGGGGTCGCACGTGGCGGACGCGATGACCCGATACGCCGCTCATGACGACGGCTCGACCCAGACTCTCGGGTCCCTGCCGGGGTAGGTGGTGGCACGTGGCGTCACTGACCCCGTCGGACGTCAAACACTGGGATGCTGATGCGATCCACCAGGTGTTCCAAACGGCCAGCAACCGGGCGCAGACCTTGCAGCGGCTCGGGGACAACCTTCAGCAGGTCCGTAACGGCCTCAGTGACTGGCACGGCGAAGCGGGCGAGGCCTTTCACGCCGATATGGGTCAGACGCGCCGCGATATCGAGGCAGATGGTCAGGAATCCAGACAGGTAGCGGCGGCCGTGTCCGCCGCCGAGGCGGATGTGCGCGCATGCAAGGCCGAACTCGACGGCATCGAGCATGCAGCGCAGGGATTCGGCTGGACCATCACGCCGGACTGGCGAATCGATGTAGGCGCCATGAGTGCGCCCGAACGGATCATGTTCGCCGCTCAGGAGGACTCGCTGCAGGGTCAGCTCAACACATGCAAAGTGCATGCTCACAACGCGGATCACGAACTCGCGACCGCCGTCCGCGCCTCAGTTGGCCAGGCGCCTGTAGGTGCCGCACCCGGCAGTGCGCCCGCGCCACCCGGTGCGCCTCAACCAAAAGCGGGGCAACCGCCGAAGTCGCCGCACGACATGCTGCTTTCCACCGGGGCCGCAAACGAGGGCGACGCAGCGAAAGGCCCACCGGTTCCGGCCGGTGCGGGCAGCGGTAAGCCGCCCTCGTGGGAAGACATGATGCTCGTTCAAAGGCACGCCCGCCCACGAACCGCCGCCGCCGGGCAGCCTGCCGGATCTTTTGAGTCGGCTGCCAAAACCCGGTGCGCCCGGTGGTGTGCCACCGCCGAAGATGGACCCCAACTCGCCGGGGATGCAAAGCTTCCTGGCGACGGCTCGCAGAGAGATGATCGCGAGCGGCACGCCGCCGGATCAGGTCGAGGCGAAACTGAACGCGATGTGGGCCAACAGTCAACAGTGGCTGGATGACGGAAGCCCTCATTACGTCGCTCCCGGGGGAGCACCTCCACCTAAGCCGGGTGTCGCCGAGGGATTCGGCGACACCTGGTTTGGCTTCTAAGACACGGTCCATAAACTCACCGGGCAAGAAGGACTCGGGGCGATGGGCGATGCATGGGGCGGCATGGCCAAGGGTTTCGCTGGAAGAGCCGAGGATTTACTCCTACAGGGACCTGTTGCCCCGATTAATGACCTCACTCAACGAATTCAAAAACTTTTCGGACAATCCGTCGTACTACCTGGGCAGCAAAGGTGCCGAGGGTGCCATCGCGTTGCCGGGAATGATGTTCGGCGGCGAAGGCGCGGGGCTCGCTGAGGTCGGAGACGCCGATGCCCTCGCCTACAGCCCGGTGCATGCACCTCACGCGCCGGTTGGTTTCGACAGCCCCGTCAACTTCCATCCGTGGTCGCACGATGCCGCGTCCGATTTGAATAATGCGTTCTTGCACGGAGAACCGACCGAAACTCTTAGCCAAAGTCTCGCCGACATGGCTACCCACTACATTGGCGACAACCCAGACCGGGTGGTTCTAGGTAAGTTCGAAGGCCTAGAGGACGGTTACATCGGCGAAGCCAGAGGCCACGGCGGGATCTATTTCGACACAAGCCAAGATGTCTGGAGCACGATGACGCAGGGGCTCAGTACTGAGGATGGCAACGCGCTGGGCTGGCAGATGAACGAGAACTTTTTACGGACTCAGATGGAAAACGGGTTGTCTCGGATCGACTATGTCGTAGATCCTAGTGCTTACTCATCCGTCGAAGACGTTTTGGCGTTAAGGCCTGGGTCGATCTCCGCCCAAGAAATAACATTCCTAAAGGATTACGGCGAGTTGTACGGCTATCAGCAGGACGGAGATTCGTGGGTGCGTGTTGCGGACGGGGCGAGATGACGCAAGAGTTTTTGACCGGAGTCCAGACCATAGTCGAGCCGTTATTGACCGAACTAGGATTTCAGTTCGACGAGTACATCGATGATGTTGACGAAGGCGGACCAAAAGGCTCCGTAGTCTTCTATCAATCGGACGACTGCAAGATCCAAGTCTATGAATCAGCCCGCGGTGGCGAGGCGAACTGCATGATAGCGCCGCTCGATGCTCCTAACGTCTTTGGTCTATACGATAAGTCTGCAAAGTGGCAGTACCTGCCGAGGTTTGCTATTCGACAGGGCGTTCCGATCGAAGAAATTAAGAAATACAACCCATCAGTCAAGTTTCCAAGCACGGCCCAGTTTCTCGAGTCGGTGCGAGCGCGCATCAACAAATTCTTTGCTATCGCGCATGCAGGCGTTCTCGAGATGGGTGGGCCAGATTGGTGGGCCTCAAAACCTTAGACAGCACACGGTCGCCCCAACCAGGCACCTACCTGTTGTGAGACCGCCGAATCTGGGTACAGGATCGGAATGCAGCGCCCCGACACGATCATCGAGATCCACCGCGAACGCGTGCAGGACCAGACCGTCGAAATGTTCAGCGGCGACAAGTACACCGAATCCGTCGACGGCACCGGCTACTCCGCGACCGCCACGCTCGATCTCACGCTCGACCGCGTTTGGTTCATCCTCGACGCCCAGCGGCGGCTGTGGCAGGAGATCGTCGACAACGAAACCCGTGATCCATTAAGGCATTTCGCGATCGACCTGGCGATCTTTGATTCGAAGATCACCATCGACTCGGTGAGCTGCATCCCACTGGTGTCGCTGCCGCCGGCAACAATCACGATCCCGGATGGGCCGCGGGCCGGCGAGTCGCGCGAGATCGCATACAACGAGATCCCGCTGTTCGGCCGCCTGACGGTCCACGACCAACTCGAGCCCAAGGAAGTGGAGCGCGGCAAGCAGTCGATCGCTCTGGACTTCACCGAGCAGGATGCGCCCGTGCTGCTGGCCGCGCCGCTGCGTGACGAGTACAGCCCGCAGTTGTTCGGCTCGCACGTCGATCGTCGTCCCGATGGCAGCATCGCCTTCACCGCGCAAGACCCGCGGATCAGCTGGGAACTCGATTACGCCGAGGCGCATTGGATCACCCACAGCATTGCCGGTGAACTGCTGGTGGGTGCCGAGAAGCTGCAACACCTCGGCCTGCCGGATGACGAGGCGAGGATCAGAGTGCTCGACTCGCTGGCTACTCAGATCGCCGACGCGGTCCGCCCTAAGCTCGCCGAAATGGGCGTCGACGGCGTCATGGACCTGATGCCCACTCCTTTGGAAGTCGATCCGCAGTCGAAAGACGACGAGACAGTCAAGAACCTCGATGCCGTCGTGCAACGCTTCGACATCGGCGGAACCACGCACGAATCCATGGTGATCCAGCTGCAAACGCTGCGGGAGTTGCCCAGGGGTGAGGAGCTGCCTGCATCGATCCTCGCTGAAAACCCAAATGAGAAAACAGGGTTGGGCGTCACCGGGTGGAGCATCTTGCGGCAGGTTCGCGACACCGTGAAGAAGACTTTCGACCTCGATGACAGCGATTTCGACGCAGACGTGCCGTGCCTGCTGGCCGGCCCGAAGACCATCAACATCGGCGGGCAGGAGCGGTGCCTCGAAAAGCTCGACGCCGACGTCGTGCCCCGAAGCCAGGACGGCCGATTGGTCATCGACGGCACCGTGAGCGCCGACACCACGCTGTACAACTTCGAGGCCTCGTTCAAGGTGATCTACGAAATGGGCCTCGACGACATACCGCGTGACCCGAGCGGACACGAAACCCGACGGGCCGACCTGGAAAGTGTCGAAAGCCTGGAGATGGCGCTGCGGGCGGCGGGCGATCGCAAGCGCGCCGGGGCGCTGAGCGACCAGGAGTACGAGGCAGAAGTCAAGCGAGTGCACGATCGGTTCGACGAGCTGCCGAAGACCGTCGGTGTCCGGCCGACGCAGAATCCGCCTGAGGCGCAGGTCAATCCGGAGTTCCACCTGACTGTGGCGGGCAAGGCTGCTGCCGCCGCCGGTGCCGCGGCACTGGTCGGTCTGCTCGCGCTACCGGTCACCTGGGTCGCCGGTGGTGCAGCGGGTGTGGGCGCCGCCGGCGGGGGCGGCCTGCTGGCGCTGGCGATCGTTCAGTACTTCACCACCGTGCTGACGATCGACTGGTTTGGCGTCGGGATCGGCTCACGGCAAGTCAAAAAGTCGCTGAACGACCGACCCGAAGGCACGTCGCTGCCGCCGATCGGGATACCGGTCGAGGTGGATTTCAACCGCCAGCGCCTCGCGGTGTACTTCCGTCCGCTGCCTGCGAAATTGTGGGTCGGCCATGCAGACACCAACGAACAAGACGACGACCGCACCGATATTGGACTGGTCGGTGGCCGGTGGCCGACCGACGGTCATCCGTGGAAGCTGTCCAACGACGACGCCATGTTGTACGTGGACTCCGGGGAATTGCAGTTGTTCATGGAGCCCGACAGCGTCAGTGGCGACGGCGCACCGATCAGCGTTGCGACGGCTCCCGACGGACAGCACTACCTACAGGTGGAGAACGAAGACCCCGCCAAACTGCAGCGCCTGCCAGGTCTCGACCGTCAAGGCGACGAGATTCACACCGGCTCGTGAGCGTGCCTCCAGCGTCGCGGCGCGCACGTCAGAACCGATCTCTGTAGGGTTACTGACGTGTGTGGAGCCACCGGTGAGGTGCGACTCGACGGTCGTCCGCCTGACATAGCGGCGGTGTCGGCGATGGCGGACGTGATGACGCCCAGAGGTCCAGACGGAGCCGGTGTGTGGTCACAGGGTCGGGTAGCCCTCGGTCATCGTCGCCTCAAAATCATCGACCTGACCGAAGCAGGCGCGCAGCCGATGATCGACTCCGATCTGGGCTTGGCCATCGCCTGGAACGGTTGCATCTACAACTACAAGGAGTTGCGCCGCGAACTTGAAGGCCACGGCTATCGCTTCTTCTCGCACAGCGACAGCGAGGTGCTACTCAAGGCCTACCACCGCTGGGGCGACGACTTCGTCAGCCACTTCAAGGGCATGTTCGCGTTCGCGATCGTCGAGCGTGACAGCGGTCGGGTCCTCCTCGGCCGCGACCGGCTCGGCATCAAGCCGCTCTACATCACCGAAGACGCCCACCGGATCCGATTCGCGTCGTCGTTACCGGCGCTGCTGGCCGGCGGAGGCGTGGATACCCGGATCGACCACGTCGCGCTGCACCACTACATGACGTTCCATTCCGTCGTCCCGGCGCCGCTGACGATCCTGCGCGGCGTGCAGAAGATTCCGCCTGCGTCGCTGGTCGCCATCGAGCCCGACGGACGGCGCGTCACCACGACGTACTGGGCGCCGGACTTCAGCAGGCATGAAGACCGCGCCGACTGGTCCGAGCGCGACTGGGAAGACGCCGTGCTGTCCTCGCTGCGGACCGCGGTCGAGCGTCGACTCGTCGCCGATGTCCCGGTCGGGTGCCTGCTGTCCGGCGGGGTGGATTCCAGCCTGATCGTCGGCCTGCTCGCCGAGGCCGGTCAGCACGGCCTGTCGACGTTCTCCATCGGCTTCGAATCCGCGGGCGGCGTTCAAGGCGACGAATTCCAGTATTCCGACATCATCGCCAAGCGCTTCGACACCGACCATCACCAGATCCGCATCGGAACCGAGCGGATGCTGCCCGCCCTCGACGGGGCCATCGGCGCGATGAGCGAACCAATGGTCAGCCACGACTGCGTCGCCTTCTACTTGCTCAGCCAGGAAGTCGCACGCCATGTGAAGGTCGTGCAATCGGGCCAGGGCGCCGACGAGGTGTTCGCCGGCTACCACTGGTATCCGCCTATGGGTGAGCCGGCTGCGGCAACCCTGCAGGGTTCGGTAGCGCAGTACCGCGCCGCGTTCTTCGACCGCGACACCGACGGCATCGCAGCGCTTCTCGCGGCGGGCATCGCCGCGCCGAACGATCCCAGCGAGCGCTTTGTCAGCGAGCACTTCGCTCAGGCCGGCGCCGAGACCGGCATCGACCGCGCGCTGCGGCTCGACTCGATGGTCATGCTGGTCGACGACCCGGTCAAGCGGGTGGACAACATGACGATGGCGTGGGGTCTGGAGGGCCGGGTTCCATTCCTCGACCACGAGCTCGTCGAGCTGGCGGCCACCTGCCCGCCAGAGTTGAAGGTCGCTCACGGTGGCAAGGGCGTGCTGAAAGAAGCTGCGCGACGGGTCATTCCGGCTGAGGTCATCGATCGTCCGAAAGGGTATTTTCCGGTCCCGGCGTTGACCCACCTCGAAGGGCCGTACCTGGATATGGTCCGCGACGCCCTCTATGCACCGGTTGCCAAGGAACGGGGGTTGTTCGACACCGGCGCGGTCGACGCCTTATTGGCCGACCCGAACGGTCGTCTGACGCCGCTACGCGGAAACGAGCTGTGGCAGATCGCATTGCTCGAGCTTTGGTTGCAACGTCATGGTGTGACCGGGCCGGCAGCATGACCTCCACCGGTCCTTCCGAGGACCATCCCGAGGCGATCACTCTCGGCCTGCACGACGCGTCGCCGCCCCACATGATCGATGCGATGGCGAAAGATGTCGAGCTCGAATTGGGTTGGGGTCGACTCATCTTCGGCCAGACCTTCGCCGATGCGGCGACGCTGGCCGAGGCGCTGCGACGAGAAGCGCCCGGACGCCGCGACATCTGCATCTATGCGCGTGAATCCCATGTGGTGGTGGCCCGAGCACCCTCCGAGATCTTCATCGACCCCAGCCACACCTACCGCCTGCGGTTCGCCGAGACCTCGGAAGAGGACGAGTCGGCACCCGGGCCGGTTGGTGTCTCAGTGCGCACGCTGAACGAGCGGTCCGACGCGGATTTGATGAATCGGGTCTACGTCCGCTGCGGAATGGTGCCGGCGCCCGTCGACGTGACGTGGGACAACCATCTGAATCAGCCCGCTGTCACCTATCTGCTCGCGGTGCGCGACAACGACGGTGCCGTGGTGGGCACGGTGACCGGCGTCGACCACGAAGTGCTGTTCTCCGATCCCGAGCGGGGCTCGAGTCTGTGGACGCTGGCGGTCGACCCGGGTGCCGGGATCCCGGGAATAGGCATCGCGCTAACCCGAAAGTTGGCCCGGCACTTTCGTCGTGCGGGCCGCGCCTACATGGACCTGTCGGTCACCCACGACAACGCGGCCGCGATCCGGCTGTATGAAAAGCTGGGCTTCCGACGCGTTCCGGTGTTGGCGATCAAGCGGAAAAACGCAATCAACGAGCCGCTGTTCAGCCCGCCGCCGGAAACCGTCGACGACCTCAATCCCTATGCGCGCATCATCGCCGACGAGGCAGTGCGTCGCGGCATCTGGGTAGAGGTCCTCGATGCCGAAACCGGCGAGATGCGCCTGAGCCACGGCGGTCGCAGCGTGATCACCCGAGAATCGTTGTCGGAGTTCACCTCGGCAATCGCCATGTGCCGTTGCGACGACAAGAGATTGACCCGCCGGCTTGTCGCCGAAGCTGGGATCACCGTGCCGCGTGCCCATTTGGCGACGTCCGACGGCGACGATTACGAATTCTTGAGAGACGTGGGGGAGGTCGTCGTCAAACCCACTCGAGGCGAGCAAGGCAAAGGCATCACCGTCGGGGTCACCGTCGATCATGGTCCCGACGAGCTCACCGCCGCGGTGGCACGGGCCAGGGAGCAGTACCCGGAAGTTCTCATCGAGCAGCGGATAACCGGCGACGACCTTCGACTCGTGGTGATCAACGGCAGGGTTGTCGCCGCGGCGCTGCGCCTGCCACCGGAGATCATCGGTACCGGCGAGCACACCGTGCGGGATCTGATCGTGGCGGAGAGTCGACGACGTTCAGCGGCCACCGGAGGTGAGTCGCGCATTCCGCTTGACGCGGTCACCGAGGCGACGGTCGTCGAATACGGCTGGCAATTGGACGATGTGTTGCCCGAAGGGATGAAGCTGCGCGTTCGCCACACCGCCAACCTTCATCAGGGCGGCACGATCCACGATGTCACCACCGACGTCAACGAGGAGCTGTGCCGCGTCGCGGTGGCGGCTGCCGCGGCGATCGGAATCCCGGTGACCGGCATTGACCTACTCGTCCCCGATGTCACCGGCCAGGAATACGCCTTCATCGAAGCCAATGAGCGGCCGGGCCTGGCCAATCACGAGCCACAGCCCACCGCAGCGGCTTTCATCGACTTCCTGTTTCCCGGTCAGCCAGGGCAGCCGTTTGCCTGGACCCCCGAGGAATCGCCACGCAACCCCGATGATTCAGTTGTCAGATGAAGTCCGAGCCGCCGTCGACGTTCACCGTCGCCCCGGTCACATAGCCGTTGCGCCGCGACGCCAGATACGTTGTGATCGAGGCGATCTCCTCGGGTAGCCCGGCGCGTCCGAGGTCGCACGGCTGATGAAAGTTGTTGTCGATCCAGGTCATGACATCATGCGGGTCGGTGGCGTCGAGGCCGTCGGCGGCGAGGATGTCTTTGAGGTTTTCGGTGAAGCTGGCTGTGACGATGGTGCCGGGGCACACACAGTTCACCAGAATGCCATCCTTGGCAAGACTTTTCGACAAGTTCTTGGTGACGCTGGCCAGTGCCGCCTTCGACGCCGTGTAGGCGACGATGCGGGGGTTCTGCCGCTGGATGGAGTGTGCGGACAGGGTGACGATGCGGGCCCAGTCGGCGGCGCGCAACATCGGCAACGCGGCGCGAATCGAGCGCACGCCCGACATGGTGCCCAATGCGAAGGCGGCGTCCCAGTCGGTGTCGTCCATCTGCTCGAAATACCCGTCGCCGGGACCGATGGTGTGCACCAACGCATTCAGCGATCCCCAGCGTTCGGACACTGCGGCGAAGGCATCGGCAATGGACGCTGCGTCCGCCATATCGACGCTGATCCCGAGGGCGTCGGGAGCTCCGGCGGCGCGAAGCGCATCCACGGCCGCCTCGAGTGCGCCTTTGCCGCGGGCCATCACTGCCACGTTAGCGCCCTCTGCGGCAAGGGTTTCGGCGATAGCCAGTCCCATGCCCTTGCTTCCGCCGGTGACGACGGCATTCGATCCGGTGAAACCCAGGTCCATGGTCTTCCTCTATCAGTCGTGTTGAGTGAGTCGGGTGATCGTGTCCGGTGCCACGCCGAGACCGCGCAGGCAAAACTGGAAAGCGGTGCGACGAACGTCGCTGCGCTCGCAGTCATTGGTCGCCCAGTGCCGTTCAGTGCACGCCCACACCACACCCTGGATCGACTGGGCATCGTTTGCCGGATCAATGCCTGGGAATGCACCATCGTCGAGTCCCCGCTGAAGCTGCTCGACGAGCGGCGCGAGCATCTGGGCGTATGCAGGCTGAATCAGCTCGGGCGAGGCGAACATCTGCGACTGAGCCTCCATCGACAGCCGACGAAGATCAGATTTGATGTCGTCGTCGAAGGCCAGGTCGAGCCGACCGTCAATCCACGCCGCAACCGCCTCGACCGGTGTGCCAGCCGCGGCCATCTTCTTCCTGAGCCGACGCATTTCAACCCGCGCCATGTCCAGGAAGACCATGGCGACCAGCTCGTCTTTGGAGTCGAAATGCCGGTAGAACGCCCTGGTGCTCAACTGCGCGCGATCAAGGACCGCGGCGACACTGAAGCCTCGGACACCCTGTTCGCGAACAGATTTCGATGCGGCGGTCAGAATTGCGCGGCGCACGCCAGGATCGGGAGCGAGCTTGTCTCGTCGCCGAATTGCCGGCTGGGTCACATTTCCTCCGGCTTCGCGGGTCGGGAGACCCTCGTTAACTGAGAACAAGGTTTTCATTTAAGGCTCGATCACTATCACAGCCGCCGGCGACGTTGTCAACACTCGATAGATAGGCTGGCTCGATGACCGACGTCAGTAGCCGCATCATCGAAGTAGGCGGTGCACAGCTTCACGCCGACATGCGCACCGGCTCATCGAAGCCGTTGGTTTTCCTGCATTACTGGGGAGGATCTCGGCGTACCTGGAATTTGGTGCTGAGCCGTCTCGACGCCGATCAGACATTCGTGAATTACGACCAGCGTGGCTGGGGTGCGTCGGCGAATGCGGCAGGACCATACGACATCTCGCGTCTGGCAGACGACGCCCAGTCGGTGATCGCTGAGATGGGATACACCGACTACGTTCTCGTCGGGCACTCGATGGGCGGCAAAGTCGCCCAGGCGCTCGCGGCGCGGAAACCGGACGGTCTGAGCGGTCTCGTCCTGGTCGCACCCGCTCCCGCGAAACCTGTCGCTTCGACCGAACAACTGCGGGAATTGACGATGCACGCCTATGACGACGAGCAGACGGTGCGGGACAGCATCGATCAGATGCTGGCCTACCGCTCGCTGGACACCGACCTGAGAACTCAGATCGTCGAAGACAGTCTGAGCGCCGGGGAGGAAGCTCGTCTGGCCTGGCCGAAATACGTTTTGGGGCAGGATGTCTCGGCCGGTCTGTCCGACGTCGAGGTGCCAATCCTGGTGCTCGCCGGCCAGCACGACAAGGTCGAGCCGCCCGATGTGCTCGCCGAGTATCTACTGCCGCTGATACCCCATGCCGAGATGACGCTGATCGATGACACCGGCCACCTGTCGCCGCTGGAAGTGCCCGATCAGGTCGCGCGGCACATCGGGACGTTTGTGCGCTGAGTCACCACGGCGACGGTATGCCCGCACGGATTCTGGCAACCTCGGAGCGTGCGAAACGCACGCGGTCGGTGTCGGCGCCCCGCGCCGCGGCCAGCTCGTCGGCGAGAGAATAGGCGGCGTTGAGGATGTAGCGGGCGCGTCTGCGTTCACCCAGGTTGCGACCCCTTTTGCGGTAGGCCTTGCGCGCCTTGCGGTTTCCGGCCATCGCATCGAGCTCGGACGGCGTGATGACATTGCGGGCCTGCTCGGGCATCATCACATCGCGGACGAAGTCCCGTTCCCGGGTCACGGTCAATCTGTAGACCCACGCCACGATGATCAATGCGACGGCGATGGTGCCAAGGAGCAGCCCGATCAGCACCACCGCGTTGGTACCGGCCAGGGCGGCCACCGAGTCCCACGTCCCGTGCAGCAGCATCGGTATCGCGATCAGCAACAAGCCCCGCCCGATCTTGCGTGGTTCGGCGGGTCGACCGAACAGATAGACCACGCCGGCACAGAAGATCGCGCTGTAGAGGATGTGCGCCGC
>Ga0302325_10012019_pt1 | contig 18619 bp, 13 predicted proteins | sample Palsa_T0_2_FD_201948 | JGI IMG/M metagenome (GOLD analysis project Ga0302325, IMG submission 201948) | Peat permafrost microbial communities from Stordalen Mire near Abisko, Sweden - Palsa_T0_2 | ecosystem: Environmental > Terrestrial > Soil > Palsa > Peat permafrost | place: Sweden: Abisko...
TGCGGGCTCAGGCGGTGCGGGCTCAGGCGGTGCGGGCTCAGGCGATGACGCATCCGGACCCGGGCGGCCGCGTGAGCGGCCTACGATCGTGCCGAGGCTGCGGTCGGCGCCGCGCGCGGGGCGAGCTCCAGCCCGATGCACAGGTTGGCCGGGGTGATGGGCGCGAAAGGGAGCGGAAAGAAGCGCTTGCGCCGCAGCGTGAAGTGGCGGGCGAGCTCGGCGAGGATCTCCGCCGGGCGGTTGATGTGCTCGCGGGCGATGAACGGGGCGTAGGGCATGCCGTAGGTGCGCTCGAAGATCCGCTGGGCCGAGATCCGGCGGGCGAGCGAGTAGGCGAGGCCGCCCTCGCAGGGGATCACGGCGAGGAACTGGCCGCGCTCGCGATCGAGCAGTCGCCACGCCTCGCGCACGCAGGCGGGGAGGTCGGGGAGGTGCTCGAGCACGTGCACGGCGATGTAGCGGTCGAAGTGGCCGTCGGGGAAGTCGAGCCGCTGCTGGCAGTCGCCGACGATCGCCTGGACCCGCGGGTGGCGCTCGCGGATGCGCTCGGCCATCGCGGGACGGAGCTCGAGCGCGCAGTAGGCGGCCTCCTGCGCGGGCGTCAGGCGCTCGTGGTCGAGATGCTCGCCGAGCCCGGCCCCGATCTCGAGGGTGGCGCGGAAGCCCGGCCGCGAGTAGCGGACCGGGAAGGAGTGGTTGAAGCGCTCGACGACGCCGTAGCGCTGGGGCAGGATCTCATGCCAGCGCTTGACGAAGTCGTCGTAGACGAGCTTCTGCTCGGAGGTGAGGGGCGGGAGGACCTTGGGCCACTTGTCTGCGGTTACGGGCATCGGGCGGTTAGCGTATGCGACCGCACTCGGCCGCGAACGGCCGGCGTGCTAGCGAACCACGCTGGGGATCAGGTTTTGGGGGCTGCGCGGTCTTCTTCCCAACTCAAGTCCGCAGGGAAGTTTTGTCCCCCGCCGGCCGCCGGCATGTTGCTACACGTCTCCTGCCCCGGGTGTCGCGGCCCATCACCGCTGCGAGGCCGATGCGGGATGAAACACCCGCGCGCGGAAGACGAAGAAGTTCACGGCCGAGAGCACACCCGCCGCGCACAGGTAGACGAACTCGGTGCGGACCCCGAGGGCGCCTGGCAGCACCGCCGTCGCCGCCGCGGTCAGCCCGTACTGGGCGCCGGCGATCGGCAGGTAGCGGAGCGCCTGGTCGCGCAGCGGCAGGGCGAACCCGTCCGCGTGGGCCCACACGAACACCCGCTGGAGGGTGAAGTGGGTGGCGATGGCGAGCGTGAAGCCGATGGCCAGCGAGACCTCGAAGGGGACTCCGAGCACCTCGGCGAGCAGCGTGGTGGTGGCGATGTAGACAAGCGCGACCGCACCTCCCGAGGCGGCGAAGCGCAGCCCCTGCCCGACGAGGAGAGACCGGCCGGCACGGTCACTCGGCATCGTCGAAGCCGTGGCGGGACTCGATGATGAACTTCGGCCGGTCGCGGGTCTCGTCGTAGATCCGTCCCACGTACTCGCCAATCACTCCAAGCGAGAACAGCTGGATGCCGCTGAAGAAGGCCACGACGATCACGATCGTGGGGTTGCCGATGGGGAACGGCACGCCTGCGAGCTTCAGCACTCCGTAGAGGATCGCGAACAGGAACCCGAGCACCGAGAACGTCATCCCGACGAGCGAGATCAGCTGCAGCGGGTAACGCGAGAAACCGACCACGCCGTTGAGCCCGATCACCATCGAGCCGAACAGCTGGTTGTACTTGCTCGTGCCTGCGGCGCGCGGGTCGCGGTCGTAGAGCACGCTGGTCTGGCGGAACCCGACCAGTCCGACGAGGCCGCGTAGGAAGCCATGGTGCTCCTTGAGCGCGACGACGTTGTCGACCACCCGCCGGCTCATCAGCCGGAAGTCCCCCGTGTTGGGGGGGATCTCGACCTCGGCGACCCGGGCGATCACCCGGTAGCCGATCCGGGCGACGATGCGCTTGGCCAGGGTCTCGCCGGCCCGCGAGCGGCGCTGGGCGTAAACGACGTCGAACCCTTCGCGCCAGCGGGCGACGAGCTCGGGGATCAACTCGGGAGGGTCCTGGAGATCGCAGTCGATCACCACGGTGGCGTCGCCGCTCGCGGCCTCGAGCCCCGCGAGCGTGGCCATCGGCTGCCCGAAGCGCCGCGAGAAGCGCAGCATCTTCACCCGCGGGTCGCGCTCGCGCAGGGCGAGAATCAGCTCCTCCGTGCGATCCGGGCAGGGATCGACGCTGAAGATCAGCTCCCATTCGATCCCCAGCCCGTCGAGCACCGGGCGCAGGCGCTCGTACACCGGCTCGATGTTCGCCTCCTCGTTGTAGGCGGGGATGACGACACTGAGCCTCTCACTCACGGGTCGACTCCCCGAGTTCGCCGCCAGGCGAACTCGCAAGCGAGGACGAAGTCCTCGCCGGCCGCCGCGCCACCACCAGCGAGCGGATCCCGAACGGGACGCGCACGCCGGCGCCAACCAGGCGCTCCTCGAGGCGCCAGGCAACATGCCCGACGCGTGAGTCGCGGGTGCCGGCGATGTCGGCGGCCACGCGCGCCTCGAGCGCCGCACCGCGCAGGCGGTCGTAGCGCCGGCGGTTGCGCTGCTTGACCAGCCAGAAGGCGGGATAGAGGAGCGAGGCGATGTAGCGGTCCTCGATCGGCTCGAGGCCTGCCTCGCGACACTTGCGGGCGAGCTCGCCGCGCGCGTAACGGCGCTCGTGGGCCAGGAAGCGGTCGTAGTAGTCGTAGGTGCCGGGGCCGGCCGGTACGACGATCACGGCGACCCGCCCGGGCCTCAGCACGCGGGCGATCTCAGCCAGCGCGCGGCGGTCGTCGGGGACGTGCTCGAGCAGGTTGGCGCTGACCACTGCGTCGACGCTCTCCTGCGCGAGCGGCAGCGCGCAGGCGTCGGCATGGAGCAGCCGCGCGCCGGGGACGGAGCGGTGGGCCTTGCGGAGCCCTGCGGCGATCAGGTCGACGCCGACCAGGGTGGCGTCCGGGTGCGCGACCTCGAGGTCCTCGAGCAGGAACCCGGTCGAGCATCCGATGTCGGCGATCGTCGCCCGGCCGGGCAGCTCGCCCACGCGTGCGACGATCGCGCCCCGGGTCCAGCGGTCGATGAAGTGCGTCCGTGACGCCTCCTCGTGCAGCGCCTCGAGCTCCTCGGACCAGTTGACCGACGGGTCGGCCTCGACGTAGGACAGGAACGGCTCCCGGCGGCCGTCCCCGAGCACCCACCCCTCGTCGTACTCGGGCACCGCGCCGGCGGGGTTCGGCGCTGACAGCAGGAGATCTTGCACGCCGGGAGCGTAGTTGAGGGGGTCCGTGCCAAGCGCCGAGGCCCGAGCAGGCGTTACGATCGAGCGGGCATGCTCGGACGGTTCGTACGCAGACAGGGGGCCGCGCCGACGGCCGCGCCCCGGCAGCCAGCGGCCCCGCCCGCGCAACCGACGGCCGCGCCCGCGCAGCCACCGGCCCCGCCCGGGCAACCGACGGCCCCGCCCGCGGACGCGCCGCCGACGGCCGCCACCGCCCCGGGCATCGCCGCCAGGAACCTCGTCCCCGAGCCGGCGGCGCCGGTCGGCCCGGCCACCGAGATCCTGTCCTCGCGGCTGACGGCCGAGGATCTCGCCCAGGTCGAGGCTCGGCTCGACGGTGCGCACCGCGGGATGTGGGAGGCCGCGAGCGACGAGCAGAAGCACCGGCTCGCGCTCGCCTTCGCCCTGTTCTACGGGGTTGCCGGGGTTCCCGAGAGGACGGGGCTGAGCCCCGCCGAGCCTCCGGCCGAGGTCCACTCGATGGTGCGCAACGACCCCACCGAGACCGGCGGGTCCTACTACTACGCCGATATGGTGCTCGAGTGCCTCGAGCGGGTGGGGTCACCGCTGGCGCCGGACAGCCACGGGCTCGATTTCAGCTGCTCGTCGGGACGCGTCGTCCGTCCCCTCGCCGCCTCGCTCCCCGACGTCCATTGGCACGGCTGCGACCCGAACCCGGGCGCGATCGCCTGGGCCCGCGACCACGCTCCCGCGATCGAGTTCTTCGTCTCGGATACCGCACCTCCGCTGCCCTTCGCCGACCACTCCCTTGATCTCGCGTTCGCGATCTCGGTGTGGTCCCACTACAGCGAAGCCGCGGCGCTGCGCTGGTTCGCGGAGATGCACCGGGCGATCCGTCCCGGCGGCCACCTGCTGTTCACCACCCACGGGCTGCAGTCGTGTGTGTGGTTCACCCACAATCGGGATCCCTTCATCGAAGCCGTCCTCGGTCCGGAGTGGATTGTCCACACCGCGTACCGGCTCGAGCGAGCCGGCCATTCGTTCTGGAACGTGTTCGGGGAGAGCGGCGACTGGGGAGTGATCGACCCGGACTGGGGCCTCGCCTTCTTCACCCCCGAGTGGCTGGCGCAGAACATCACGCCGGACTGGGCTCTCGTCGACTACACGATCGGGCGAGCCGCGACGAACCAGGACCTGTACGCGCTCGAGCGGCGTTAGCCACACCCGCAGAGCCGTCGAGAGGCTTCGCGGTGTGATGTGATTGCAGCGTGAGCGTCGCGGTGTATCTCGGGTTCGCGGCGCTGCTGGTCCCGCTGTTCGTAGTGCCGGGATGGTTGTGGCTGAGGCGCGCCGGCGTCGAGCCGGTGATCGCGCTCTACGCGGGCTTCGGGGTGAGCGCGCTGGCCGGCGCCGCGATCGTCGCGCTCGGCCTGCTGCTTCCGTGGGGTGAGCGTGAGACTTGCATCGGAGGGTTGATCCTCATCGTCGCCGTGACGATCTGGTGCGGCTTCACCTCGCCCCGACCCCTGGCTCCACCGCGGGCCGAGCTCGGAGGAATGCTCGCGTTCGTGCTGGTGTTCATCTCGCTGGCGGCCTTCTCCGGACCGCCGACGCGCGCCTACGGCGTGTGGTCGGCGGACACCGTGGGTCCGGGGCGCATCGACACCCCGCGCTGGCCAGGCCTGCCGGCCGATAACACGCTGCCCTTCCGCACCGGCCAGGTCGCGTTCTTCAAGCAGGGGGGCGCCCATATCCGCAATGGCTACTCGCCCGGGTGGTGGATCTCCGACCGCACGCCCCTGACCGGCCTGGACTTCGCATTCGCCGCCGGAGCCCTCGGGGTGCATGTGAGCTCGGCCAACATCGAAGCGCTGCCGACCAGCGCGGTGGCGATGACCCTGAAGGACCACTACGGCTTCTGGGCGTACCAGCTCGTCGCGATGCTGCTCAACATTGCGATCGTGCTCGGCGTATATCTGCTGGCCCGGGTATGGCTCGGCCGCCGCGTCGCGCTGGTGTCGGCCTTCGTGTCCGCCCTGCTCCCCGGATTGTTCCTGAACGCGCTCTACACCTGGCCCAAGCAGGCGATCGGGTACTTCGTGCTGGTGGGCGCGGCATGCGCGCTGAAGCGCCGACCGGTGTTGGCCGGCGCGTTCGCCGCGCTCGGATACCTGGTCCACCCGGCCGGCGTGGTCTGGGTGGTGCCCCTGGCCTTGGTGGCGCTGAGCGACCCCGAGCTGCGCGCGCGCACCGGCCGGACTCTGGTGCGCTTCTTGGCGCCTGTCGTGGTCCTGGTGGCCCCGTGGGAGTTCTTCACCTCGCAGATCATGCACGCCGTCTCGCGCTGGACGCTTTCGCCGCTCGGCTACCTGATGACCGATCCCCGCGAGAGCGACTTCGGCAAGCAGCTCTCGATCGGGTGGCACCAGTTCGTCTCGAACGGGATTGTGTACGACCTCTGGCAGCGGGTGCAGAGCACGGCCGGCTCGCTGTTCCCGATCGACCTCTACGACCCGCTGTCGAAGACCGGCGGCGGGTACCGACCGAGCGCCCAGGTCGCCTGGTCGGCCGCGCACGGCTTCTCGGTGTGGGGAATGGTGGGCATGGTCCTGTTCCCATTCGCGGTCATCGTCGTCGCCCGCGATTGGCCGCGCTTGCGCTCCCTGACGCTGCGGCTGGCCATGCCGGCGGTGGTCATCGCCGAGATCGCCAACGGCCTCGCCTATCCATTCGCCAATCAGAGCATGTTCCCGCTGGTCGGCCTGTTCGCCATCGTCGCCGGCTACGGGCTGCTGAACGTCGGACGTCGGGCCCGCGCGGTCCTGGTCGCGATCACCTGCGCGGAGCTGCTGACGCTCGCCTACGGCGATCTCTACCGGCCCTACAACATCAGCACCGGGGCCGCGGTGCTGTTTACCGTGATCGCCGCCGGTGCTCAGCTAGCGCTGATCGCCGCGCTCGCGTGGCAGCTCGATCTGCTGCCGCGGCGCTGGTCGGGGCTGAGGGCACGCGTGGGGCCGGGCGAGCGGCTGGTCGCGGGCACGCCGGGCGCGAGCAGCGTGGGATCGGCCTAGATCCGGCACGATCTACGCTTGCCCCCGTGATCTCCAGGTACAGCCCGCGGGCGCGGGTGCTCTCCGCATGGCGGCGGCGGCGCGAGAGCGGGGACCCGTGGGAGGGCTACCTGTCCGCGGTCGAGCCCGTGCTCACCGCGGCACCGCGTGTGCACCGATTTGCGCAGGTGCCGGCGCTCGGCGATGCGGCCACGCCGGCGGCGCCGCTGGCGGTGTGGGTCGAGGCAGGTGACGAGCAGGCACGCGCCTGCACACACGCTGCCCTCGCCGCCGGGACGGTCGCGCCCGCGGCGGTCCTCGACGGCTCGCTGACCGACGCGCTGGCCCAGACTCGCGCGCCGCTGGTGGTCCTGCTCCGGGCCGGTGACGAGCCCGACGCGCTCGCGCTGGCGCGGCTCGGCCAGGCGGCGACGCTGGCGCCCGACGCGACGCTGATCACCTGCGACGACGATCTGCTCGCGTCCGACGGGGCCCGCGGCACGCCGCGCTTTCGCCCCGGGCCCTCGCCGGATCGCTGGCTGGCGGTCGATGACAGCGGTCCGCTGCTGGTCATCGACCGCGACCGGGCCGCCGGCCTGCTGCCGGAGCTGGGTGGCGGCCCCGCCTGGCGCCATGAGCTCGCCCTGGCCCTGGCGGGCCCGGGCGGGGAGGACCACGCCCACGTGCCCATGCTGCTCTGTCATCGCGCCGCGGGGGTCGCGGACCCGCCGGCGCTCGACCCCGGCGCCGCGGCGCGCGTGCTGGCGCGGTGGGAGCCGGGCGCTCGACTCGAGCAGGCGGGCGCGGTCCGGCGGGCGCGCCGGCCGCCCGACGGCGAGCCGAGCGTCGAGGTGATCGTGTGCTTCCGCGATCGCCCCGAGCTGCTCGCGCGCTGCGTCGTCTCCCTGCTCGCGCGGACCGATTACCAGCGCCTGACCCTGGCGCTGGTCGACAACGGCTCGGCGTCGCCCGAGACGGCGGCTCTGCTCCACGGTCTCGCCCGCCAACGGCGGGTGCGCCTGCTGCGCGACGAGCGGCCGTTCAACTTCGCGGCGCTGAACAACCTCGCGGCGGCGAGCTCCGAGGCGGACCTGCTCGTGTTCCTCAACAATGACACCGAGATCGTCGATCCGGGCTGGACCCAGACCCTGCTCGAGGAGGCGCTTCGCCCCGAGGTAGGCGCGGTGGCGCCGCTGCTCCTCTACCCCGACGGCGCCGTCCAGCACGCCGGGGCGGCACTCGGGCTGCATGGGTACGCCGGGCACCCGTTCGCCGGCCTGCGCCCGGATACCGAGACGCCGTTCGGCTACGCCGAGGGCGGCACACGCAACTGGCTCGCGGTCACCGCCGCGTGCATGATGGTCGAGCGCGCCAAGTTCGCCGCCGTGGGCGGCTTCTCCGAGTCCTTCGTCGTCGCCGGCAACGACGTCGACCTCTCGCTACGCCTCACCGCGGCGGGCCATCGCAGCCTCTGCGTGCCGCACGCCATCCTCTATCACGACGAGTCGCGTTCCCGTGGCACCCACATCGACCCCGGCGACTTCGTAGCATCACAACGGAGCTACGGCGAGTTCCGCACGGTGGGCGATCCCTTCTACAACCCCAATCTGACCCTGCTGAGGACCGATTGCGCGGTCAGAGCCCCGGGCGAGGCCGGTCTGTGAGCGAGCCTGCAGGCCCGATGGGGCGCTTCACCGCGGTTCGCCGGGATCACATCCTGACCCTCATCAAGCGGGGGCCGACCGAGATCGGCTACGCGTACTTCCGCGCCCGCCGTCGTCGCCGCAACCTCGCCGACCGCGATCCCGAGCTGAGCGAATCCGACCAGCTCGCATTCTCCGGCGCCTTCGACGTCACCGACGCAGTGCTGGCCGAGAACCAGGAGCTGATCGATCGCTATCGGCGCTCGGAGCCGTTCGAGATCCGCACCGTGCAGTGGTTCCTTCCCTTCTTCCACCACGTCTACTTCGGCGGCGTCCACACGCTGCTGCGCTTCGCCGACCATTTCGCGCGCGAGCACGGGGTGGAGAACCGCTTCCACTGCTACGACGTCGGCCCCGAGCCTGTCCGCGTGATGGCGGCCAAGGTGGCGGAGGCGTTCCCGGCGCTCGCCGGCACGGAGTTCACCTCGCCCGCTCGCGTTCGCCTGGGCGATCTGGCGCCCGCCGACGCGGCGATCGCCACCCTGTGGTCAAGCGCGTATCCGCTGCTGCACCTGCGCAGCGCGCGGGCCAAGTTCTACTTCGTGCAGGACAACGAGCCCCAGTTCTACCCGGCCGGGTCGGCCTCGGCCCTGGCCGAGGAGACCTACCGGTTCGGGCTGCCGGGGATCGTCAACACGCCCGGGCTGGCCGAGGTCTACCGCTCCTACGGCAATCCTGCCGTCTCGTTCGTGCCCGCGGTCGACCTCGAGCGCTACCACCCCGCGACAGAGCCGCGCGACCCGGCGGCGCCGGTGCGCGTGTTCTTCTACGGTCGCCCCAAGACCTCCCGTAATGCCTTCGGGCTCGGGCTCGCCGCACTGCGCAAGCTCAAGCTTGCCCACGGCGACCGCGTCGAGATCATCTGCGCCGGCGAGAACTGGAATCCCAATCAGTTCGGCCTGGCCGGCGTGGTGCGCAACCTCGGCGTGCTCGCCTCGCTCGAGGAGGTCGGCGCGCTCTACCGCAGCTGCGACATCGGCCTCGTGTTCATGAACACCAAGCACCCGAGCTACCAGCCGTTCGAGTTCATGGCCTCGGGGATGGCCACCGTCTCGAACCTGAATCCCGCCACCGCATGGCTGCTTCGCGACGGCGAGAACTGCCTGCTCACCCCGCCGCTGCCGACGCCGACCGCGGAGCGCCTCGGCCGCCTGGTCGACGACGAGGAGCTCCGCTCACAGATCGTGGCGGCCGGGCTGGCGGAGGTGCGGCGCTATCGCTGGGGGGATCAGATCGAGCGGGTGTGGGAGGCGATGTGCCTGCGCGAGGGGACGTTCGCGGCCCTCGACCGTCCCTCGTCGCTGAGCACTTAGGACCCACTTAGGCCGCCTGGTCGGTTACAGCTCTTCCGCCACGCGTGGAGCTTCGCGGCTGAACACCCGGTAGCCGAGGACGAAGACCCCGACGACCAGTGCCGTGGGAACGAGCAGCCAGACCGCGCCACCCATGTAATGCGCGGGGGAACGGGTTCCGCCCACCATCCAGACCCTAGCCTGCTGGAGGATCGTGGCGATCGGGTTGAACAGGTAATAGCGGCCCACCCAGGGATGACCCTTGAGGATGGTGTTGATGAGGATGAACACCGGGCTCGCGAAGTACAGCGCCTGGCTGATCGAGCTCCAGATCGGCGAGACATCGCGGTAGCGCACATAGAGTGCGGACAGGAGCATGGCGATCCCGGTGGTGAGGACGAACAGCGCCAGCACGATGACGGGGAGCAGCAGCCACGTGAGCCGCGGCGCCAAGCCGTAGCTGAGCATGAAGATGAGGACGACGACAAGGTTGAAGAACAGGTTGATCGCGGCGGTGGTGACGGTGGCCAGGGGGATCACGAGCCGGGGAAACTGCATCTTGCGCACCACCCCCTCGCGCACCACGACCGAGGGGATCGCCCCGCCCGTCCCCGACTGGAAGAAGCTGAACAGGACGATGTTCATCAACAGCAGCACCGGGAAGTTGGCAACGTCCTTATTGAGGTCGAGGAGGACCGCGAAGACGAAGTACAGGACCCCGAAGAACATCAGCGGTTGCATCAGCGTCCACAGGTAGCCGAGCACGGAACCGAAGTACGAGAGCTTGAAGTCGGTCGTCGCGAGCAGCCAGGTGAGGTTCACGAACCGGCGCGGGCTGCCGCTGACCGCGGCAGGACCACGAACCTCCTTGAGCTCCAGGTCCGTGGCGCTCACCGAACGGGCTCTCCCGCGCGCGTCCGCGTGACCGACACCGTGTGATCGACTCCGATCAGCGAGTCCAGGGTGGCGCCGTAGGAGACGACGTCGGCCGCGCGATCCTGGAACAGCAACGCCTCGAGGCCGGCCGTGCCGCGCACCACGGTGCATCCAAGGTAGTACCGGCCGGCGGTCAACCGGTTCTCCAGCTCGATCGAGAACTCGACTCGCTCACCGGGCTCGAGGTCAGTCAGTCCGCCGCCGTCCTCGCGTGCCCCAGCCGAGAACACCCGCACGCCGTCCTCGCTGGTCAGCCACATCGCGATCCCCGGCGTCTTGATCGGCCCGAGCGCCTCGACGGCCACGTACAGGCGCATCGGCTCGCCGAAGGCCACGGTGTCGACCCGCTCGCCGGCGGCGTTGGTCATCCAGGCGCCGGCCAGGCGGACCTCCTCGGCACTGGTCCCGGCGCGAACGTCACTGCTCAGGTCGCGGAAGTTCTCCGACATGTACGCGCGCGCCACCTCCCCCGGCACGCCGATGTGGGTGATCTCACCGCCGCTGAGCATCATCGCTCGATGGCAGAACTGCTCGACCAGCGGCATCGCGTGGGTGACCAGGACGATCGTCTTGCCCTCGGCGCGCAGGCGGTAGAAGACGTCCAGGCACTTCTGCTGGAAGGCGGCATCGCCGACCGCGAGGACCTCGTCGATGAGCATCACGTCGGGATCCGAGTGCACCATGACCGAGAACGCGAGCCGGACCTGCATCCCTGAGGAGTAGTTCTTGAGCTTGGTGTCGGAGAACCGCTCGAGCTCGCCGAAGGCCATGATCTCGTCGAACCGCTCGCGAGCCACGCGCGGCGTCAGGCCCATCATCACCGCGTTGATCATCACGTTGTCGCGGGCAGGGAGGTCGGGGTTGAAGCCGACGCCCAGCTCGATGAACGGCGATAGGCGCCCGGCCATGTGGATCGAGCCGGCATCGATGCGGTAGATCCCGGCGATGCACTTCAGCAGCGTGCTCTTGCCCGAGCCGTTACGTCCGACGATGCCGAAGAACTCCCCCCTGAGGACCTCGAACTCGATCCCGTGCAGGACATGGAAGTCGTCGAAGCGGTGGCGCCGAAACGGGTGCAGCGCGCGCTCCTTGAGCGTGTGCATGCGGTACTTCGGCAGGCGGAAGCTCTTGTCGAGCTGCTGCACGCGGATCGCGACCTGCGCTGAGTCCATGACGACGGAGGATACGGGCCGAGTCGGGCCTTGCGCCCCGGGCTGACACGCCGCCGAGGGCGTCCGGGGACGCTCCGGCAGCGCTGCGCTATGGTCCGCGGCCGGATCCGCTCCGCTCCGCGCCGCAATCATGTTCCCCCCGGCGAGCTCCAACGACCTCCTACCCCCGGCACCCGGTCGCGGGGCGTCAGGGTGAACCTGCAGCGTCGCGCCGGCGCGCCGCGTCTGATCGACTGGACCGGAGAGCGCTGCGTTCCCTGGGCGCCCGACGTGCAGGTCGTCTACGAGCACCTGCACCGCTACCTGTGGGCGGCCTCGCTGATGGGCGGCCGGCGAGTGCTCGATCTGGCCAGCGGCGAGGGCTTCGGCGCGGCGATCCTGGCACAGTCCGCGGCGTCGGTCGTGGGCGTCGACATCGACGAGCGGACGGTGGAGCACAGCCAGCTGAACTACGCCCGGCCGAACCTCGAGTTCTTCCTCGCCAACGCCAACGATCTTTCGCGCTTCGAGGACAATTCGTTCGACGCGGTCGTCGCCTTCGAGATGATCGAGCACGTCGAGGACCAGGAGCGGGTGCTCGCGGAGCTCGGGCGCATCCTGGCGCCGGAAGGGCTGCTGGTGATGTCGACGCCGGATCGCCGCGCCTACACCGACGCGACCAACCGGCATAACCCGTTCCATGTGCGCGAGCTCGATCTCGCCGAGTTCGAGCAGCTGCTGGCCGCAAGCTTCGCCAACACCGCGGTCTGGGGTCAGCGAACGATCACCGGGTCGACGCTCTCGTCCTTGGATCCCTCGGTCGCGGAGGACTCCGCGCCGGCGCAGCGCTTCTTCGTCGAGCGTGCCGGCGAGGAGTGGCGGAGCGCGGGCGAGCTCTCGCCCCTGTACCTGATCGCGCTCGCCTCCAATGCCGAGCTGCCTGCCATGCCGGCGAGCTCGACCTTGGCCGACTGCGGACTGGAGCTTCTGCGCGCGGAACAGCGCAAGAGCGCCGAGGCGCTCCGGGAGGGGCGACTCGAGGTCGAGGAGGGCAAGCGCGCGATCGCTGACCTCGAGCGGCTCCTCGCGCAGCGCGATCGCGAGCAGGCCGAGCTCCGCCAGGCGCTCGCCGACCGGGCCGGGGAGCTCGAGCTGCAGCTGGACCGGGCGCAGCAGAGCGAACGCACGGTCGCCTCGCTCGAGGCTCAGCTCACCGAGTCGGTCCAGTTCAACCGGCGCGTCGAGCAGTCGGTCACCTGGCAGGCGTTTCAGCGCGCTCGGGGCCGAGTCTTCGGGCTGCTCGGCGGCGAGCGATCGCGGCCCGTGCGGGCGCTGCAGGCCGGCCTGCGGGTCGGTGCCCGCACGTGGCGCGAACGGGGCCGCAGCCGCGTGCTGGCCGCGGCCTCGATTGGGGGCCCGGCGCCGATCGTCTTCCCGGTGTTCGAGCAACCGGAGGTCTCGATCGTCATCCCGCTGTATCGGCGCCCCGATCTGACACGGGCGTGCCTCGAGTCGATCCGCGACCGCACGCACGTTACCTACGAGGTGATCCTCGTCGACGACGACGCCGATCGTGAGACCAAGGAGCTGCTGGCGGGCGTTCACGGCGCCCGGATCCTTGTCAACGACAGGAACATCGGCTACCTGCGCAGCGTCAACCTCGGCGCCGCCCGGGCCCGCGGGCGCTGGCTGGCGCTGTGCAACAACGACATCGTCGTCCTCGACAACTGGCTCACCGAGCTGCTCAGGGGCGCGAGGTCGAGCACCAACGTGGCGGTCGTCACGCCGAAGTACCTATATCCCGATCTCCACCTCAGCGAAGCCGGCGCGGTGATCTGGCAGGACGGCACCGGCGGCAACTACGGACGCGGGGACAATCCAGGACTCCACCAATACGAGTACGCGCGCGAGGTCGACTACGGCTCCGCCGCTGCGCTCCTGGTACGGGCGGACTTCTGGCGGGACGTGGGTGGCTTCGACGAGCGGTACCTGCCGATGTACTACGAGGACGCGGACCTGTGCTTCGAGGCGCGCGAGCGCGGCCTGCGCGTGATGTACGAGCCCCGCGCCCAGGTGATCCACGTGGAAGGGGCGACGGCCGGAGTCGACCTCGACAGCTCGCACAAGCGCTACCAGGAGCTGAACCGGCCGAAGTTCGTCGAAAAGTGGCGCGAACGGCTCGAGACCGACTACCTGCGGCCCGATGAGAGCACCCCGCGGCAGGCCGCCAACCACCGCGGCGGCCCGCAAGTGCTCGTGGTCGATCACCGGGTGCCGATGTGGGACCGGGACGCGGGCTCGCTGCGGACCCGCTGGATCATCGGCACCCTGGTTGACCTCGGCTGTCAGGTGACGTTTCTGCCAGATGGCTTCGACGGGGGCGAGCCCTACACCTCGTCGCTGCGGCGGATGGGCGTGGATGTGATGACCGCCCCGCTCGACATGGCGGCCGAGTTCCGGGCGATCGGGCCTCAGCTGGCGCTGGCGATCCTCAGCCGGCCGCATCCCACGAGCCGGTGGCTCGACCCCGTGCGGGAGTTCGCGCCGACGGCGCCGGTCGTGTTCGACACGGTCGACCTGCACTGGCTTCGGATCGCGCGACGCACCGCGCTCGACGCCGGTACCACCGGAATCGAGCTGGGGCCTCAGGCCAGAGCGATGCGTGAGCTCGAGCTCGGACTGGTTCGAGCGACCGACGTCACCTTCGTGGTCAGCGAGGACGAGCGGGCGCGGATCGAGGAGGACGTGCCGGGCGCGGTCATCCGCGTGGTTCCCACCGTGCACGAGCTACGGAGCTCGGTGCCCCCGGTGCAATCGCGGGCCGGCGTGCTGTTCGTCGGCGGGTTCGAGCACACTCCCAACGTCGACGCCGCGCTGCGCCTGGTCGAGCAAGTGATGCCGGCGGTGTGGCGGGAGCTCGGGGAAGTCCCGGTGAAGATCGTCGGCGCGTGCGCGCCGCCCGAGGTTGAGGACCTCGCCTCGCGGCTCGTCGAAGTCGCGGGATGGGTGCAGGACGTCGATTCGATGATCGACGCGGCGCGCGTACTCGTCGCCCCCATGAGCTACGGCGCGGGATTGAAGGGCAAGGTCACCCAGTCGCTCGCGGCGGGCCTGCCCGTGGTGACCACTTCGATCGGCGCCGAGGGCCTCGAGGCGGTCGATGGTCAGCAGCTGCTGATCGCCGATGACAACGACGAGCTCGCCGAGCGGGTCATCCGGGTGCTACGCGACGACGAGCTGTGGGCGCAACTGTCGCGGTCCGGCCAGGAGCTGGCCGACGCGCGCTGCTCGCCGGCGATCATGAAGGAGCGGCTGAGCGAGCTGCTCTCCGGGGACCGCTCACCGGTGGCACCCGCGTAGCTACGGGCGGCGCCCGGGTAGCTCGTGGGTGGCGCCCGCTCGGCTACGGGCGGCAGGTGCCCGCGACCGCTTGCATCCGGACCAGCGATACCCCTTCGAGGGGCATAGTCGGCGGGAAGAGCTCGTTGGGAGCGGCTCCGAGGTAGGGCACGGCAGCCAGTCGCAGCACCGCCGTGCGCACGGGCGGGGCTCCCCGCGCGGGAACGCAAACCGCCTCCTCGCCGGGGGCCACCACCCGCCCCGTGACGCCACGTTGGTGTGGGACGCCGAACGGCACCGTCGTGCGGATGGTCAACCGCGCCGACACCGGGCCGGGTGTCGGTCCGGTCACGTAGAGCTCGAGCGGAACGTCGGTCTGAATCCATGCGGTTCCCGAGGGATCCAGCGCCTCGGGCGGCACCCCGATACCGGACACGGGAGTGACATCGAGCGGTCGGGTCCGGCGCTCGAGGGCGACGGCACCGGATCGCCTGACGACCTCGCGGTCGGTCTCGATCCCGGCCAGGCGGGTGAGCACGTAGCGGTAATCGGGGTTGAACGGGGGATCCTCGGCATTGGCGTAGAACAGGAGGTACGCGAGGCTGTTGTCGTCGTTTGCCGCGGTGGGGAAGGTGACGTGGTCGGGGTCGTGCTCGTCGGCCAGCTCGTAGACCAGCGGCAGCTCTGCTTGGCCGCGAGCGCTCTCCGCGTAGCCCTCGAGCAGCAGGCCCGTGGGCCGATGGGGAAGATCCGCGAGCGCGGAGCGATTGGCGGAGTCGAGGAAGTAAGAGCCGTTGATGAACCTTGTGAGCTCGATGCGGGTGCGCTGTCCGACCGCGGCCAGGACCAGCAGCGCGCCGAGGACTCCCGCGAACCTGGCCCAGCGCGCCGGTGCGGCAAGCAGCGCCCAGATCCCGAGCGCCATCAGCCCGGCGAGCACGGGTCCGAGCGGGAGCAGGTCGCGCTGCTCACAGTAGGTGCACGACTTCTGGCTGGCAAACGAGTACTCGGCAAAGACGAGGCAGGCCGCGACGAACAGGATCAGGACCCGCGCCGGGGGGTAGCGCCACGCGGCCACGGCCACCAGCACGGCGAACAGGATCGGCAGAACCAGGGCGAGGATCAGCTGGCTCGCCCCGCCTGTGCCCAGGCTCGGCAGATCCCAGAGCTCGCGGGTCTGGAACACGTACCCGGGGACGACGCCGACGGTCAGGTGCCAGGCGACGCGCGGCAGCGGAAGCAGGTTGTTGGCCAGCAGCTTGGCGTAAGCGATGTTCCTGATGAAGGCGACCGGATCGAGGATGATGCTCAGCGCGATGAACCCGGCGACGCTCCCGATGCTCGAGCGCAGGATCGCCACCGGCCGCTCGCCCGCCCGGACTCGCCGCAGCGCCAGCACCGCGACCACCACCACCGCGGTGGCGATGAAGGGCGGCAGGAACAGGGGATAGACGACCGACAGGCAGGCCACGACAAGGGCCAGCAGCACGAGGTCCGCGCGGTTCTTCGCGCTCAGGGCGGTGTACGCGAGCACGGCGATCGCTGGGAACAGCGAGAGACCGGGGATCGCCGAGTCAAAGCTGTCGAACCACAGCTCGAGAAACAGCGGACCGCCGAACAGCGCCCCCGCGATCACGGCCGCCCACGTTCGGCTCCGGGTGGCGGCGCGAACCGCCCCGAACGCGGCCAGAGCGCCGATCAGCAGCAGGACGACGAGGTCGGCCGAGTTAGTCTCGGTCGCGCCGAGCCCGATCAGCGCGTCGAGGTTGGCGTCGACCGGCGCCGCGTCGAGCTTGTCGTCGAAGTGGACGACGAAGCCCCACAGCTTCTCGGTGTAGTTGGGAAATTGCTTCCCCGGCCGCTGATCGTCGAGGAAGATCCGGTTGGCGTCGTGGAGCGAGGTCTGCTGGGCGCCGTCGACCTCGGCGACGTAGGTGTCCACGTCGGTGTAGAAGTAGGAAGCCGGACCGGTCGAGTGAGCGTGATGCAAGGCATAGTTGAGCGGCCCTGCCACCGCGAGGAGGACCGCGACGATCTGAGCCGTCTCGCGGATCGGCAGCCGGGGTCGCGGCGGCCCTCGGCGGAGCAGGCCGGCTTTCCAGGCGCCGAGCAGCACCGAAGCCAGCGCGAGCACGACGAGCAGCCAGTAGGTGCTCGCGGCGGGCTCGAACTCGAGCACGGTCGTGGCCACGCACGTCCCGAGCGAGAACCCGAGCACCGGGGCGAGCGCGATCCGGGATGTGGTGTCGTAGCGCTCGCTGAGCCACGCGGCCGGCCCCGCGCCGAGGCACAGGAGCAGCGCGAGCATCGCGCCCTCGCGCAGGGCCAGCTGCGTCCAGATGTGCACTACCGGCGCACGGCGAAGGCCGTGTACCCGAGGCAGTCGTCGCCCGCCGGGGCCCGGAGGGAGCGGTTCGCCGCCAGCGCGAGCGCGATCACGACTGGCGCCGCCGGCAACACGAGCGGGCTTAGCCGGACAGATCCCGACTCGTTCTGGGGCAGAACCGCGGGCCAGAGCAGCGACAGCAGCTTGTAGGCGGCGACGGTCGTCTCGTTTCCGCGAGCGTGGACGATGACCTCCGCGAAACCGGCTCCCTCGAGAAGCATCCGCAGGCTCGCAGGAGTGAACCGCCAGTAGTCGTGGGGGATGTAATGCCAGCGCGCCGCGAAGGGGACCGTGAGCATGATCCGGCCGCTCGGGCGCAGACACCTGCGCGCCTCGGCCAGGAATGCCGCCGGATCCACGACGTGCTCGAGGGTTTCGGTGGCAAGTACGACGTCGGCCTTCGCATCCGCGAGCGGCCAGCGCCCGTCCTCGCCGATCGGTAGAACGTCGGGCATCGAGTAGCCGAAGTCCTCCTGGGCCCGTTCGGTGTCGAGGCCGATGTACTCGGTCGTGTCGGGGAGCAGTCGCCGATACGGCTGGGCGCCGCAGCCGACATCGACCACCGTCCCGCGAGCCTGCGACAGCGGCCCGGTGAGGTCGCGCCAGATCGATCCCGCCTGTGGATCGAAGAAGCGCCGCACCGCCGCCCCGAACCGGCCGCGGATCCCGGTGACGGGTGCGAAGGTCGGCGGTCGCCAGCGTTCGCTCTCGCGCGCGGCGAGATTCTCCCATTGCCGTCGATTCACGGACGCGACAGGGTAGCTGTCCGCGCCGGACCCCGCTCGTTGAACCACGTCTGAGCACCAACAGGTAGCCTCGACGCGGATGGCGATCGGCGGGATTCAGCGCTCGGCCGGCGGGGAGGCATCGGCGACGCCGGCGCGCGAGCCGCTGACGCCGACGACACTGGCGTGGCTCGCGGTGGTCCCGGTCGCGGTGGTCGGGGTCGTGCTGGGTTGGGTCCTGGGCCCGCCGTTGGGGCGGCACCTGTTTGCCGTCAATCCCCACGCCTACACGTTCCTGCCGAGCCCGAATTTTGAGGGCCCCCTGACCCCGGACCCGACCCAGCACGCCCGCTTCGTGATCGCGCTGGTGGTGCCGGCGATGTTCGCCCTCGGGCTGCTGCGCCTCCGTGCCGGGAGGTGGCGGCTACCCACCCGGCTGGTGACGGTGTGGGTGGTGGCCGCGCAACTGGCCGGGGTCGCCTTCGCGGCGCTCAGCGGCTACGAGCAGCGCCACGTGTGGCTCATGTGGGCCCCGGGACGCACGTACTTCCCGTCCTGGGGACTGCCGGCCGCGGTGGCGTTCGCCCTCCTCGTGGTGCTGTGGGCCGGCCGCGGGTCGATTCCGGATCGGCTTACCCATCATCCGGGCCGCCGCTGGGACATCGTCCTGGGGGCGGCGGCGATCATCCTCGCGCTGCTCTGGCTGCTGCCCTACATCTACCGAGGCCAGAACCTG
>Ga0302325_10012020_pt1 | contig 18619 bp, 16 predicted proteins | sample Palsa_T0_2_FD_201948 | JGI IMG/M metagenome (GOLD analysis project Ga0302325, IMG submission 201948) | Peat permafrost microbial communities from Stordalen Mire near Abisko, Sweden - Palsa_T0_2 | ecosystem: Environmental > Terrestrial > Soil > Palsa > Peat permafrost | place: Sweden: Abisko...
TAGCCGCGGCTACGGCATCATCGGCGACTACGCCGAGTGGGAGCACCGATACGACGACGTCATCGCGATGATGAAGGACGCCGTCGCCCTCGATCCGCAGGACGGCAAGGCCTGGGCGCAGCTGGGAATGTGGCAGACGCGCGCCGGCGAGGAAGCGGCCGGGGTGAAGTCGCTGGAGGAGTGGTGGAAGCACGACCACTTCGACGTGCGCGCCTACAATACGCTGGAGAAGCTCTACACCCAGTGGATCCCCGCCGACTACGAGTCGCGCACCGAGGGCATCTTCGACATCCGCTATCCCAAGGCCGAGCGGGCGGTCCTCGAGCGCTACGCCCCGCGCCTGCTGGGGGAGGCCTGGGGGCAGATGAAGGTCCACTACATGTTCGCGCCGTCGGTCCCGGTGCACGTGGAGATGTACGCCAGCCGCGACCATTTCAGCGTGCGCACCAGCGGCCTCCCCAACATCGGCATCCAGGGGGTCTGCTTCGGGCACGTGGTGGCGGCGATGAGCCCGGCCAGCGAGCCGTTCAACTGGGGCAACGTCCTCTGGCACGAGCTCGGGCACGTCTTTGCCATCCAGCTCTCCAGGAATCACGTGCCGCGGTGGTTCACCGAGGGGCTGAGCGAATACGAGACCATGATCCGTCGGCCGGAGTGGCGGCGCTCGCTCGACCCGGAGCTCTACTCGGCGCTGAAGAAGAACCAGCTCCCGGGCGCCGACGACATGAACCGCGTCTTCACCCATGCCGAGGGCGACCTCGACGTGACCGTCGCCTACTACGCCGCCAGCCAGATGGTGGCCTTCACCGCGGCGCAGTTCGGCTTCGCCAGGATCACGCGGGCGCTGGAGCTGTGGGGCCAGGGGAAACGCACGCCGGAGGTGCTGCGCGAGGCCTTCGGACTGTCGTCGCAGGACTACGACGCGCGCTTCCGGACCTGGGCCATGGCGCGCCTCTCCCGTTTCGATGGGCAATACATCTTCGACATGAAGCCGCGCCCGATCGAGGAGACCCGGGCGGCGGCGGCGGCGGCCCCGACCAGCGCCCCGGCGCACGACGCCTACGCGCTGTCGCTGCTCCACGCCCACAAGGGGGACGAGGCCGCGCAGGAGCTCGACGCCGCGCTGCGCGCCGACGCCAGCGACCAGGACGCGCACTTTCTCTCCGCCAAGGTGGCGTCGATGCGCAAGGACGACGCGGCGCAAGAGAAGCACTTTCGAGCCATCGCTGCCGCGGGGGGCGACGGGTACACCGTCGAGATGGGCCTGGCCGAGCTGGCCGAGGGGCGCCACGACGCGGCGGCGACGCGCGCGGCGCTGGAGTCCGCCCATCGCTTCGACCCCACGCAGCCCGACCCTATGCGGGGCCTCTTCGATCTGGCCACCACGGAGAAGCGCGACGCCGATGCGCTCTCCGCCCTGCGCGCGCTGGCCCCTCTCGACCAGCACGACCGCCGCTCGTGGAGGCTCCTCCTGGCGCGGCTGGTGGACGGCAAGATGTGGGACGAAGCCCGGCAGGTGGGCGAGTCGGCGCTCTACGTCGACGTGCAGAGCTTGGAGGTCCACGCGGGCTACGCGCAGGCCCTCGCCGCGACGGGGGACCACGCCACGGCCGCGTTCGAGCTGGAGAGCGCGCTGCTCTGCGACGGCAAGCCCGCCGAGAAGGCCGCGACCCATGTCCTCTTGGCACGCGAGAAGCTCGCCCTGGGCGACGCCGCGGGGGCGAAGGCCCATCGCGACGAGGCCTTGCGTCTCGACCCGCAGAACCCGGACGCGCGCGCGCTCAAACTCTAGCGGCGGCGAATGCCGTCCGCGTCCTGGATCGTCACGACGGTCACCACCCCAGCCCGAGGCCCCCGTTGCGACGCGGTTCGGGGGCGCCCTGCCAGAGCCCGAGGTCGCGCCCGATGGCCGGCGCGTCGGCCAGGTGCTCGGCCTCCTCGGTCTCGTGGCCCATGGCGCGGAGGGCGTTCAGCACGTCGGCCGGCAGGGCGCGCGGCTCGAGCACCAGGACATCGGGCGCGTCTTGCTGGTGAAAGCGCGGCGCGCGCACGGCGTCGGCGGCGGTCATGCCGAAGTCGACGGCGTTGGACAGCTCCTCGAAGACCGCGCTGATGATGCGCGATCCCCCGGCGCCCCCGAGGACGAGATCCACCGAGTCGCGCGCGTCGAGCACGATGGTGGGCGACATCGACGAGAGCATGCGCTTGCCGGGTGCGACGGCGTTGGGCTCGCCCTGCTGCAGGCCGAACATGTTGGCCGTCCCCGGCACCGCGGCGAAGTCGTCCATCTCGTCGTTCAGCACGAAGCCCAGGCCCGGCACGGTGACGCCGCTGCCGAACCATGAATTGAGGGTGGTGGTGAGCGCCACGGCGTTGCCTTCGCCGTCCACCACCGAGAAATTCGTGGTGTGGGGGCCGCTGGCCGCACCGGTGACGAGGGCGGGGAAGAGGTCCCTGGTGGGCGTCGCGCGATCGAGATGGATGGTGGAGCGCTGCTCCTTGGCCCAGGCGTCGGAGAGGAGCTCGTCGACGGGGTTCTTGACGAAGTCGGGGTCGCCCATCTTCGCGTTGCGCGCGGCAAAGGCGCGGCGCATGGCCTCGGCGGTGAGGTGCACCTCCTCTGCCGAATGCCAGCCGAGGGCGCGGAGGTCCCAGCCCTCGAGGAGGTGCGCGATCATGGCCATGGTCACGCCACCCGAGGAGGGCGGGGGCATGCCGATGATGTTCCGGCCCCGGTACATGGAGAGGATGGGCTCGCGCCATACCGCGCGGTAGGCCTTCAGGTCGGCCTGCGTGACCAGCCCTCCGCCGTCCTTCATCGCGCGCGCCAGCGCCTCGGCGACCGGACCGTCGTAGAAGCCGGCCGGCCCCTCCGACGCGATGCGCTTCAGCACGCCGGCGAGCTCACGGTCGCGCCAGGTGCTCCCCACCGGCGGCGGGGCACCGCCGGGGAGAAAGAGCGCCGCCGAGGCCGGGAAGGTGGCGAGCCGCTCCTTCAGAAAGCCGATGCCCTCGATGAAGGGCGCGTCGACGACGAAGCCGCGCTCCGCCAGGTCGATGGCCGGTGCCAGCAGCTCGGGCCATGTCTTGTTCTTCGAGCCCAGCCGGTGCCAGGCCTCCCACAGACCGGCGACGCTCCCCGGAACGCCGACCGAGCGCCAGCCTTCGCGCGAGTCGCGCGTGGGCTTGCCGTCGGGACCGAGGTACATGTCGTGCGTCGCTGCACCCGGAGCCGTCTCGCGGAAGTCGAGCGCGTACGGCTTTCTGCCCACCCTCGCCACGAGAAAGCCACCGCCGCCCAGGTTGCCGGCGGTGGGGAAGGCCACCGCCAGCGCGAACGCCGTGGCCACCGCCGCATCGATGGCGTTGCCGCCGCCGGCGAGGACGTCGGCGCCGACCTTGGTGCCGATCGCGCAGTCGGTGACCACCATGCCCCGCGCGCCGTGGGGCGAGGGAGCCCCGGGCGGGTAGGGCCAGTCAGGAGGGAACACCGGGGGGAGCGTCGTGGCGACGATCCGCGCGGAGGGCGCGGTCGCAGCGGGAGCGACGGCGGCGCGCGGGGCACCGCTGCACGCGCCGAGCCCGAACAGGAAGGCGGCGGCGCTGGCCCGGAGGGTGGGATGCATGCTCGCGCTTCTTAGCCCGCGCGGGGGCGGAGAACATCGGCGGATTGCGGACCCCGTGTTATCTTTCGTCATGTCACAAGGACCAGCAACGAAGACCACGCCCCTCGAGCTCATCGAGAAGCTGCCCAAGACCGATCTGCACGTCCACCTCGACGGCTCCCTGCGTCTGACCACCATCCTGGAGCTAGCCGATCGCCAGCGGATCGAGCTCCCGGCGCGCGACCCCGAAGGCCTGCGCGCGGCCATGCACCTCGGTCAGAACTGCGGGACGCTGGTCGAGTATCTGAAGGCCTTCGACGTCACGCTGCGTGTCATGCAGACCGAAGATTCGCTGGGGCGCATCGCCTACGAGCTGGCCGAAGACGCAGCGCGCGAGAACGTCCGCTACATGGAGGTGCGCTACGCGCCGATGCTGCACACGCGGCGCGGCCTCAAGCTGACGACGGTGGTGGAGAGCGTGCTGGGCGGGCTCCGCGAGGCGCAGGACAAGCTGGGCATCGAGTCGAACGTCATCATCTGCGGCATCCGCAACGTGTCGCCGGCGAGCTCGCTGGAGATGGCCGAGCTGGCAGTGGCCTACAAGGGGCGCGGCGTGGTGGGGTTCGACCTCGCGGGCGCGGAGTACGATCACCCGGCCAAACATCACAAGCAGTCGTTCCAGCTCGTTCGCGACAACAACATCAACGTCACCATCCACGCCGGCGAGGCCTACGGACCGGAGTCCATCGCGCAGGCCATCCACGTGTGCGGCGCGCATCGCATCGGGCACGGCTGCCGGCTACGGGAGAACGGGGATCTCCTGCACTACGTGAACGATCACCGCATCCCGCTGGAGTGCTGCCCGTCGTCGAACGTGCAGACCGGGGCCATTCGCGATCTCGCCGGCCACCCGCTGAAGCTCTACAAGAACCTCGGCCTCCGCGTGACGGTGAACACCGACAACCGGCTGGTGACCGACACCACCGTGAGCAAGGAGCTGTGGCTCTGCCACACGCAGATGGGTCTCAGCCTGAAGGACATCAAGCAGATCATCCTCAGCGGCTTCAAGAGCGCGTTCTTGCCCTTCCACGTGAAGCAGCAGTACCTGCGCAAGGTGAGCGAGGAGCTGGCGGCGTTCCCCGACGAGGAGCCGATGGGAGCGCCCCACCAGGCGACTGCGACGTCGTCGCCGGTTCTGCTGCCCCTTTCGTCTTAGTCGAACACCCCGGCATGAATGTCATTCATGCCGGGGGAGCCGGTCAGGGTGCCCCACTTCTGTACATCAAAGAAGAGATCAGGGTTTCTTCTTGCCGTTGCCCTGGGGCGGGGGGTGCCCTGCCGGCGGGGCACCATGCGGCGGGGCTCCACCGTGCGGCGGGGCTCCACCCGCCGGAGCGGTGTGCGGCGCGCCGCCGTGCGGCTCCCCCATCATCGGACCGGTGTGCGGCGCGCCCGAGGGGTGCAGCTCGTTTTCCCCCGTGGCCGGCCCCTTGCGCGGCTCGACGCCCGGGTGCGGCTCGGGTCCGCCGTGAGCCGGGACTTCGGCGTGCGGCTCGACGCCCGGGTGCGGCTCGTTCCCGCCGTGCGCCGGGACTTCGGCGTGCGGCTCGACGCCCGGGTGCGGCTCGTTTCCGGCATGCACCGGCCCTTCCGCGTGCGGCTCGATGCCTGGCCCCGCGTGCGGCTCGTTGCCCGGCGCCCCCGCGTGCGGCTCGATGCCCGGTGCGGCGTGCGGCTCGTTGCCGGGGGCCCCGCCGTGCGGCTCGTTCCCGCCGACACCGAAGCCGGCGTGCACGTTGACGCCCGCGCGCACGGCGTATCCGCCGTTGGGCAAGCGCGTGCCACCGAAGGCGATGGCGCGCGACGACGCACCCACGAACCGCGCGTGCGCGATGACCAGCGCCGGAGCGCAGCCCACCGGGGTGAAGTGCATCCCCGCGCGCACGTTGATGTCCGGCAAGTACACCGTTCCGCGATGCTCCGGCGCGAAGTCCCAGCGCCCGGTCTGGAAGTAGTAGTGACCCCCGATGCCGATGTAGCGCGGCTCGATCCAGCCCAGGCCTTCCCGGGGCGGGCGCAGCCACAGGCCGTCCGTCCACACGTAGCTGTCGCCCCGGTAGGCGTAAAACCCCGGCGTCCACAGGAACCCGACGCCCGGCGGCTCGCCGTACACCTCGACCCGCGGCGGAGGCGGGGCGAGCGCGATGGCCGGGGGCCGCGGCGTGCCGGGCGCCGCCCAGAACCCGGGCACCCAGATGTAGTGGTCGTTCGCCGACGAGACCCACTCCCCGGGAGTCCAGACCTGGTCCGGCGGTGGGTTGCGCCAGGCGCCGGTCACCCACACGTAGCGGTGGAAGGGCGTGCTCCACCACCAGTAGCCGGGAACCCAGACGTCGGCCGGGTCGGGGATGGTCGGCCGGTCCTCGACCACCGGGGCGGGGGGGGCGCTCTCGCCGTAGTAGTCGGCGGGGACCGGCGTCGTTCCCACCACCGCCTCGTTGAGCGGGATGTCGGGGTCCCCCGACACGACGGCCGGGGGCGGCGCGAGATCGCTGCCGGCATCGTCGCCGGCAGCCATGGCGGCGTCGGTGTCGGCGTCGGCCGCGTTTTGCGCCTTGGTCTTGCAGCCTGCGCCGAACGCCAGAAGCATCCCCGGCGCCGCAACCACGACCAGCGCAACCCTCCATGTTCCCGCGAGATCGGTGATCCGTTTCATGCTCATGACGCCCATCGTACGCAGCCTGGCCACCGGCGAGCTAGGGCGAATCATTCACGACCTCGTCGAGCACGTCGTCCGCCAAGCATCCCCCCGGACCCCATGCTAAGAGCGCCTCCCCGCCATGGAGGCTCCCGACAAGCTCGAAGGTGGTATCCAGAGCGCCCCCACCGCAGCCCAGGTCGACCGGGTCTTCGCGGCGCTGGAGGCCGCTGCCCTCGCTGCGGAGGGCCACCCGGCCGAGGCTCCGGCGTCCCCCCTCTCCGTGGACGACTTCCGCGCCGCTGCCAGGCTCGACGTCAAGGCCGTGCGCGCGCGCCTGGACCGCGTGATCATGGCCGAGGATCCCGAGCGCGGTCTCGACGAGCTCCTCGATGCGGGCGCCCTCTCGGCGATCTTCCCCGAGGTGCACGCCATGGTCGGCTTCGGCGACGGCGAGTGGCGCCACAAGGACGTGTGGAAGCACACCAAACAGGTGGTGCGCCAGTCGGTGCCTCGCCTGGAGGTCCGCTGGGCGGCCCTCTTTCACGACATCGGCAAGGTGAAGACACGCTCCATCACCGCCGACGGCAAGGTGCACTTCCTCGGTCACGCCGAGGTGGGGACGCGCATGTTCGACAAGCTCGAAAAGCGCATGGGCCTCTTCGGCTACGAGCCGTCGCTCAAGAACACGGTGCGCTTTCTCGTCCTCTACCATCTGCGCGCCAACCAGTATTCACCGGACTGGACCGACAGCGCGGTGCGCCGCTTCGCGCGCGAGCTCGGCACCCACCTGGAAGATCTCCTCTGCCTGGCGCGCGCCGACATCACCACCAAGCGCCCGGAGAAGAAGCGCCGCGGGCTCCAGCAGATCGAGGAGCTGCAGCAGCGCATCTCCGGTCTCGCGCAGGAGGACGCCGAGGTCCCCCCCCTGCCGGGCGGCATCGGCGACGAGATCATGAAGGCCTTCGCGCTCCCCCCCTCGCGCAAGATCGGCGACATGAAGAAGACGCTGGAGGACGCAGTGCAAGCCGGCGAGGTCGCGCGTCACGAGCCGGCCGAGGCCTACGTGGAGTTCATCCGGGCGAACCGCGACAGATTCGGGATCTGACGGCACGCTACTCTTCCAAGCTCAGCCCCACGCTGAAGGACAAGGCGAACGCGTCTTTTCCCACCGCCCCGAAGCGCGCACCCAGCTCGGTGAAGAGCATCCATGGGCGGGTGAGCTTTCGCCCCAGCCCCAGGCCGACGGGGACGTCCAGCATCCCGCCGCCGAGGCCCGTCGCGAGGTCGCGCGCGTAGCCATAGCCCACGCCGGCGAAGAGCCACGTCCGCCACGGCCAGGGAACGAAGGGTGGGCTCACCCGCAGGTGCGCCCCGGTCTGCGCGAAGGCGCGCGGTCCGTCCGCCGCCGCGCCGCGCCCCACCGCCGGCGAGAGGTCCGCGGCCAGGTACGCGCCGACGCGAATCATGGGCAGGAGCGCGACGTGGCCTTGCAGCTCGAGGGACGGCCCCGGCCGCGGCGATGCGGCGCCGGCGTCGCCCCCCGTCTCGAAGCGGTCCGTCACCCCGGCCTTGGCGCTCGCGTCCCAGTGGACCTGCGCGCTGGCCGTGCCGCCGGTCAGCAGCGCGACGAGAGCCGCGGCGACGGAAAGAGAGGGCCTCGGCGCGGCCACGAGCGGCTAGCCCCGGGCTTAGTTGAGGATGCTCTGCTTCGCCCGCAGCTCTTCGAGGCGCTGGCGGATGCTCCCTGCGTCCGCGGCCTGGGGCACCAGCTCGAGCAGGCGCGAGAGATCGGCCCGGGCCGCCTCGTTCGCGCCGAGTCGCGCCGCGAGCATGCCCCTCTCGCGCAGCGCCGGCACCGAGTCCGGCATCAGCGAGATGATGCGGTCCAGCGCCAGGAGAGCGCGCGCGAAGTCGCCGCGCGTGGCGTGGATCCACTTCAAGTTGATGAGCATGCGCACCAGCATGGTGCGGGCGGTGGCCGGCGCGAGCTGCTCCTCCATCACCAGCGTCTGCGAAGGCGCCGCCCGCTCCAGCAGCTTCTTGAGCCCCGCCTCGTCGAGACGGCGCCCGCCGAAGAACGGGTCGACCGCCACCGGCGCGTCTTCGCGATCGCGCGCGTCGACGCGCACCAAGAAGTGCCCCGGGAAGCTGACCCCCCGCGCCCGCACTCCCACGCGCCTCGCCACTTCGCAGTAGACGAGGGCCAGGGTGATGGGGATCCCGAGCTGACGATCCAGCACGTCGGGGAGGAGGCTGTTCCTGGGATCGTAGTAGTCGTGCTCGTTGCCGCGGTACCCGAGCGTGTCGTAGAGATGCGCGGAGATGGCGTCGGCCTGCGCTTCGGGCGGGAGCGACGGGAGGTCGCGCACGGCCAGAGGGGCGGCCAGATGATCGAGGCGCGCCAGCAGGCGCTCGACGTCGAGCGTGCCGTAGGTGTCGCGCGCGATGAGCGCCGCGCCGGTCGCCGCGTCGATGCACTCGTCGGGCAGCGCGGCCAGCTGCTCGAAGGTGGCGGGACGGACCAGCTCCGCAGGCGCCGCGGGAAGCTCACTCGGTAGAGCTGCGATGAACGGCGGGAACGGGGTCATCGAGGTGGCCTTGGCATGCACCCTTTCTGGCGCGTCTGCAAGCAGGGCCTTTGACGAAGCTCTTGACGCCGGCCGCCCGCACTGATTCGTGGGCGCCCTCATGCCCAAGAAAGCCGCCAAGGTCGGGCGCTCGCCGGGAGCCACGCTCCGACACAGATTCGACACCGCCCGCGACGTGACGCCGCGGGCCATCACCGGCAAAGAGACGCCGCACCAGATCTTGACCGAGCGCTTCCCGGCCTACGTCGGGCGCCAGGAGCGCACCGCCTACGAGCTCATGCGCCGCAGCGTGAAGGACGATTGCGCCATCTTTCTCACCTTCAGCGGCGCGATGACGCCGGCGGGGCTGCACCAGTCTTGCCTCATCCCCCTGCTCGACCGCGGCCTGGTGGACTGCATCACCACCACCGGCGCGAACCTCTACCACGACGCGCACCGCATCATCGGCCACCGCATCCGGGAGATCGACCCCACCGCCGGCGACCTGCAATACCGGCTGGCGCGCATCATCCGCATCTACGACCTGGGCTTCTGGGAAGAGACGCTGCTGGAGACGGACAAGCTCTTCTCGGCGCTCCTCCGCGGCGCGGAGTTCCAGCGAAAGATGACCACGCCCGAGCTTCACTACCTGCTCGGCGCGCGCATCGCCGAGATCGAGAAGGCGCTCGGCGTGAAGGAGCCGTCGCTCCTGGCCACGGCGTGGAAGCACGGCGTCCCCATCTTCGTCGGCGCGGTGCAGGACGGATCGATCTTCCTCAACATCGTGAAGCTAAAGCGTCTGCTGGGTCAGTCGTTCCAGCTGGAGATCGACGTGAACGACGACGTCTTCGAGATGGGCGCCATGCAGCACCACTGCTTCTCGACCTTGAAGAAGCCCATGGCGGTGTGGATCCTGGGCGGCGGCGTGCCCAAGAACTACACGCTCCAGGGCGAGCCGCTGCTCGACCAGATCCTCGGCGTGCCGACGCACGGCTTCGACATCGACCTGCAGTTCTGCGTCGATCCGGTGGACAACGGGGCGCTCAGCTCCTGCCCGGCGGGGGAGGGCCACACCTGGGGGAAGGTCAGCGCGGAGAGCGTGGAGAGCGGCAGCATCTACGTGCACGCCGACGTCACGGCGGTGTTCCCCTGGCTGACCTACGCGCTCCTCAGTGATCCCAAGATGAAGCGCAAGCACCGCCGCATTTACGACGAGCGGGCGGGCGCCGTGGCCACGCTCCAGCGCGAGGTGGACAAGAGGCGCAAGGCGCTGGGAGCGACCATCGACTACCCGCTGACCGGCGTGAAGGGGAAGAAGGGCTAGCCGAGCGCTGGCCCGGTACGCGGCTCGTCGAACAACAACGGTGGAGTAGGTGCTGACCGTAGGTGGAACATGTTCTGACCGCCGGTGGAAGGCCTGCTGACCGCAGGTGGAAGGCCCGCTGACCGCAGGTGGAAGACCTGCTGACCGCAGGTGGAAGGCCCGCTGACCGCAGGTGGAAGACCTGCTGACCGTCGGTGGAACAGGTGCTGACCGTCGGTGGAACAGGTGCTGACCGTCGGTGGAACGGGTTGTCACCGTCGGTGGAAGGCCTGCTGACCGCAGGTGGAACAGGTGCTGACCGTTGGTGGAACCGGTTCTCACCCTACTCGTAGCCCAGCGTGACGATGAGCTCGTAGAGCGCGAACACCGCCTGGGGGCTCTTGTGCTCGAAGGACAGGCCCACGCGGCTCGCCAGATCGCCGCGGCCGACCCAGGCCACGCGCGCGCGGAGGACCAGGGGATCCCACAGCGTGGGCGCCGTGAACGACAGGGTCAACGCGTCGCCGAGGGCCGGCTGCTCCTCGACGAGCAGGCGCGCTCCCCCGAGCCCCACGTTCTCCACCGGCGCATAGCGCTGCCACCCCGCCTGAACGTGCGTCACCAGCGCGCGCAAGCGCACGCTTCGGCGCGCGTGCGCCCGGAAGGGCCCGGAGCGATCGTCGAAGGGCGCCCGGCCGCGGTTGGACGCCATGGCGATCACGCGGGGCGCGACTCTATCACGCGCGCGTTGGTTGGCTATTTCGGCGGGGCGCGGGTTACCATCGCCACGGTTCGGCGCATCGGACGAGGGAGACCCAGAGGCGATGGATCAGGATACCCGCAAAGATCGCCGCGTAAAGATCGTCAGCCTCAACGTCCGCTACAAGAGCGCCACCGTCGACGAGTTCATCGAGAACCACGCGCACGACGTGAGCCGCGGCGGGATCTACATCAAGACCGCCACCCCGTTTCCCCCCGGCACCCTCCTCAAGTTCGAGATCCGTCTCGCCAGCGACGAGGCGGTCATCGCCGGCGTCGGCCGCGTGGTGTGGAAGCGCGAGGCAGGGACCACCCACGGCGAACTTCCGGCCGGGATGGGGGTGAAGTTCATCAAGATCGACGAGCCATCGAAGTCGGTCATCGACAGGCTCGTCAACGCCAAGCCCGACGCCGGGCAGGCCTTCGAGAGCGAGGCCGAGATGCCGGCGACCTACGATGCGCCGGCGCGTAAGCTCACCCCGGCGGCGGCGGCGGCGGCCGAGGGGACGCAGGCCGAGACCGGCTCGCGCGCTCCTCCGCCGCGCAAGGCCACCATCATGGGGATGGGGATCCCCACCATGCCGCCGGCCGCAGGACGGCCGTCCTCCCCACCGGGGCTGGCGCCGGCCGACGATCCCGCCTCTTCGCTGGGCGCGCGACCGAGCAGCGGCGGAGGGGGGATGTTCCCCTCCACGGACTCCGAGGGCGAGATGCCTTCGAGGCAAGAGCAGACGGTCATGAAGCAGGCGGCCGAGCTGCTGGAGGAGGCGCTGCGCGAGGCGGGCGGGTCCATGGAGGAGATTGGCACCAACCCGCTCTTCTCGGGCTCGTCGTCCATACCGGCCCCGCGTGCCCGGAGCGTCTCGCCCCCCGCAGGGTCCGGCCAGGTGCCGGTGGCGTCGCCGGTGCCCGAGGTGAAGGGCCCGTCGACCACCGAGACGAAGAAGCCGTCGACCCCGCCCCTGGAGGTGAAGACGCCGTCCATCGAGCCGGGAGCCAAGGCGAGGGCCGCCGACGACGCGGCCCGGGCGCGCGCGATGGTGGCGGGTATGGCGCCGGCGCGGCGAAAGGGTTCGTCCGTGCCGCCGCGTGCGGCGACAGGGTCGTCCTCGCCGAAGGGGACGCTGGTGATGGCCTCGCCCGCGTTGCCGGCCAAGAAGAAGAGCGGCGGCGGCGCATTCATCGTTCTCTTCGTGCTGGTGGCGGCGGCCGCAGGCGCGGTCGTCATGTACCGCGATCGCTTCTTCGGGAGCAGCGACACCCCGGCGCCGGTGGAGACGGCGTCGGCCGTCGCGCCCATGCCCTCCGCGAGCACCGCGGCCAGCGCCGCGCCGGCCGCCTCGGAAGCGGCCAGCGCCAGCGCGGGGGCGGCCATGTCCGCGAGCGCGGCACCCGCTGCGAGCGCGTCTCCGACGCCCAGCGCTCCCGCGTCGACGACGGCAGCCACCGCCCCGGCAGTCGTCGCCCGCCCCACCCCCGCCCCGAGGGCCGCGCCGGTGTGGACCGCCCCGAAGCCTCCCCCCAGGCCGGTAGCGACGACCGCCCCGATCGCCACGGCCGCGGCCACGGCCACGACTCCGACCGCCACGGCCTCCGCCACCACGACGGCCACGACCGCCCCGGCGCCCGCGCCCGCGCCCGCGCCCACCGCCACCACGACGACCACCGCCTCGGCCGCGCCGGCGCCTCGGCCCAAGCCCAGGCCGGCGGACGACAACCCTTACTGATCGACCCCCATCTCGCGCAGGATGGCGACGAAGCCGCGCAGGATGGCGGCGGTAGCACCCCACACCAGCTCTCCGTCCACCGTCCACCCGCGCCGCGGGAGGACGCCCTGGGGCTCCTCGAAGAAGGCGCGGAGCGGCGCGACGAAGGCGCGGGCGACCTCGTCGGGGTTGGGCTTCACCTCGACGCCGGGGGCCAGCCAGCCGACCCAGGGCGAGATGGTGAACCCGGTGCCGGTGAACATACCGTCGAGCGCGCCGAGGACGTCCACGCGGGCGCCCTCGATCCCCAGCTCTTCGTGGGCCTCGCGCAGCGCGGCGCCGAGGAGCGAGGCGTCGAGCGCGTCGAGCTTGCCTCCCGGGAAGGCGACCTGCCCGGCGTGGCTTCGCATCGACGCCGGACGCCGCACCAGCCAGACGTGCGCCTCGCCGTCGCGATCGAAGAGGGGCACCAGCACGGCCGCCGCGGTCCCGGTGTTCGCCGGTGGGTGGAGCGGCCTGCGTGCACCGAGGGCGCGGCGGAGGGGCTCTCGCAGCGTCGATTCGTCCAGCCGGAGGCTCATCACGCGGCGCACCGGCCGGCCGATGCGGCCGCGTGTTCCGGGCGCGACGACGACGCGCCCACGTTTACCTGTGCACGACCACGGTGGTGCCGGGCGCCGTATCGGGTCCCGCTTCGACGCCATGCCACCCGGCGGGAACCGGCGGGTCGCTCCAGCCGAAGAGCCAGTGCCCATCGATGGGGGAGAGGTTCACGCACCCGTGGCTGCGCGCCAGACCGAACACGTCGTGCCAGTACGCGGTGTGCAGCGCGAAGCCGGCGGCGAAGTACTGGACCCAGGGGACGTCGCGCAGCTCGAAGGCCCCCTGTCCACGCCGGACGGTCTTGCCGTAGCCGTCTTCGCGTTCGCTCTCCGCCGCCGCCGCTGCACCGGGGGCCGGTCCGCCGCCCTCGGCGCTTCGTCCGTTGGAGTCCATGGTGGTGGTGACGTGCTTGTCGCGAACGCGGAAGGTCCCCCGGAGGGTCGACTTCGTGGTCATGGGGTCGCCCATGCCGTCTTGCCCGGTGGAGACCAGGGTGGCGTAGACGGGGGTCTTGCCCTGCCAGGCCACCAGGACCTGGTTCTCGATGGAGATGTCGATCCACTTCTCGCCGTCGCCGGCCGCTTTGGGCCACTCCGTGGGCACCAGCGCGGCCCCGGCCTCCGTCCCTTTCAGCCAGCGCCCGTCGGCGGTCTCGCGGTAGGTCACCTCGCCGACCTTGCGCGTCTTGCCGGAGAGCTTGTGGGTGGTCCGCCGCGCCAAGGTCTGGTCCGTCTTCTCCGGCTTGTCGCCGTCGAAACGATAGACGTGCGCATCGCTGGCGCGCACCCAGGCGAAAGGCAGATCGTCCACCGACTTGACGGCCAGGCCGTGAAACGCCGACGCCCCGTCCGGTTTCACCTTGGTCACCGGGACCAGGCGCAGATCGGTGGTGACCGCGAAGCGCCTATCGAACGACTCGTCGCCGGTGGGGAAGCTGCCGAGGAAGGCGAGGCCGGTATGGCGGCGCACGCGGTCGGCGAAGACGGCGTAGGCCGGCACCTTGAAGCCGCTGACGTTGGGGACCTGCCTGCCCCCGACCAGCCAGAAGGGCACGGGATCGTGGTCGCTCGCTCCGCCGAAGAGCTCCCCCTGCGAGAGCTGCGTGGAGGGCTTGATGCCGGCCGGCAGGGGCGCGCCGTCGATGGCCACGCCGCTGGCGTCGAGCGCGACGTCGTTGGCCCCGGGAACGACCCCGCTGGCGGCGGCCCCTTCCGCGCTCCACCAGGCCAGGTGCTTTTCCAGCGCGAACTCGCTGGCCGCCTGCTCGTCCTTGCTGGGCACCTTCAGATACTGCGGCGCGACGGCGCGGACGAAGCCGTAGTGGTACGGCATCGGCCGGGACAGGTCGGGACGGGTGCTGGCGGCGCGCACCAGCGGCGCCCCGGGATCGAGCGACGCCTCCTCGCCGACACAGACGAAGCCGCGCGGATAGATGGAGTACCAGCCGCCGGGGCATCCGTCGGTGCCGGCCGGGGTCGGACCGTGCGCGATGGTGGCGCCGAGGCGCAGATAGCCGAGCTTGCGCGACGCGGCGCTCGCGGACTCGTGGACCCAGACCTGCATGGCGGTGATGCCGAGCCGCGGCGCATCGTCGGGAGGGGGTCGCGCCGCTGCCGTCGCCTGGAGCGCGGGCCCTCCGTCGGCGTCGGGGCGCGGGGGCGTATCCTTGTGACACGCCGTGCACAGCAGGGTGAATGCCGCGCTCACCCCCCCTGTCAAGAGGGTTCCTCGGCGGCGCGGGTCATGGGTCACGGCCCACCGTCTTTGCCAAAAAGCGAAGGGAAGCGCCAGATCATGGCGCATGCCGGCGGGGTCTCTGAGCTATGCTGGCGGACGGATGCGACGCGTTCTGGCTCCGAGGGGCACGCCTGACATTCTCTTCGGAGAGGCCCCGTACGGATGGCGGCTGTCGCGTGACCGATCGAAATTGGTGAAAAATCGCGACGAACAGCGGGTGCTCGCGGTCGTACGCCACATGTACTTCGTCCAGCGCATCCCCATGCGCGACATCGTCGTGCGCCTTCGCGACATGGGGGTGGTGAGCCGCCGCGGTCGACCGTTTGGTCTGTCCAGCGTCTTCGAGATGATTCATCGCGGCAACGAGCGCCCGCCCGAAGCGGACGCCCCCCCCAAGAGCAAGCGGTCGCGCGCCCGGCAGTGAGCCTGGTGACGCGGGCGGAGGAGAAGGGATTCGAACCCCTGGTACCGTTGCCGGTACGGCGGTTTTCAAAACCGCTGCCATAGGCCACTCGGCCACTCCTCCCGGGGATGCGAGGACGAGCCTACCTCACCGGCACCCCGCACCCAACCGCGGGCCGATGATATGGTGCGCGCCGTGATTCGCGCGCTCAGCCGCCTTTATCCTTGCCGATGGGGCGCCCCGGTGCTCGATCGAGTCGACCCGGCCATCTTCCGGCGCACCTACTTCGTGCAATGCATGGAGTGCACGTACTGCTTCGACTCCTGCTGCCAGTACGGCGTCGACGTGGACGGGCCGAACGTGGAGAGGCTGAACGCCGTCGCCGGCGAGCTCGAGCAGTTCACCGGGGTCCCGCGCGAGCGCTGGTTCACCGGCGAGTGGACCGAGGACCGGGAGTTTCCCGGGGGACGCCAGACGCGCACCCGCGTGGAGGACGGCGCCTGCGTCTTCCGCAGCCGCAAGGCGCGCGGCTGCATGATTCACTCCTTCGCCCTGTCGCGGGGCACGGACTACCACGAGCTGAAGCCCATGGTGAGCATCCTCTTCCCCGTCACCTTCGACGGGGGCCTGCTGCACCCCTCGAACGAGATTCTGGACCGCTCGCTCCAGTGCATCGACGACGGGCCGACCCTCTACCGGGGCGTGCGCGGCGAGATCGCCTGGTATTTCGGCGACGAGCTCGTGCTCGAGCTGGACGGGATGGAGAGGGACGCCCTTGCCGGGACCGAGGAGGCAAAGTAGGCTCCGCCGCCCTCTTCAAAAGGACCCCCATGGCCCGAGTCACCGTCGAAGATTGCCTCGAGCGCGAGGACAACCGTTTCGCTCTCGTCGTTCTGGCTTCCCAGCGCGCGCGCCAGCTCATGAAGGGCGCGGGGCCGCTGGTGCAGTCCAAGAACAAGGCCGCCGTCACCGCGCTGCGCGAGATCGCCGCCGGCAAGGTGCACTACGACCGGCCGAGCCACTCGGCCGTGGTCGAGTACATCGCCGCCCTCAACAAGCGCGAGTACGGTGATTGAGTCGTAGCCCGCGCGACCGGGAGCTCGAAGCGGGCTCGCTCGCGCACTACGAGGACGCGGCGTACTACACGGCGACGTACGCCCGGCGCCTGGCCGACGTCACGTTCTACGTGGCTCTGGCGCGGCAGGCGCAGGGCCCGGTGCTGGAGTACGGCGTGGGCAACGGGCGGATCGCTCTCCCCATCGCGCGACACGGGGTCGAGGTGGTCGGCGTCGATCACTCGCCGCCCATGCTGCGCGATCTGCGCCAGCGCCTCGAGCGCGAGCCCGAAGAGGTGCGCCACCGGGTGCGCGTGGTGCGAGGCGACATGCGGCGCGCCAGGCTCCGGCGCCGCTTTCCGCTGGTGCTTTGCACCTTCAACACCGTCCTTCACCTCTACACGCGCGAGGACGTCGAGGCCTTCCTCGCCCGCGTGCGCGCGCACCTCGCGCCCGGCGGCCGCTTCGTGGTCGACCTCTCCGTGCCCCCGCTGGCCGATCTGGCGCGCGACGCGTCGCAGCCCTTCCACGCGCCGCGCTTCCGGCACCCCAGCGCGGGGACGGTGGTGAAGAACCGCGAGTACTTCGACTACGATCCGGTGCGGCAGGTGCTGTTCGTCTCCATGGAGTTCGAGCCGGTCGGCGCTCCGGAGGGCGCCTGGACCACCCCGCTGGCGCACCGGCAGTTCTTTCCGCAGGAGTGGGCGGCGCTCCTTCACTACAACGGCTTCGGCGTCGACCGCGTGGAGGGGGACTTCCACGGCGGCCCGCTGGCGAAGGACAGCGACGTCATGGTCTGGCACACGAGGAGGCGCTGATGGGTGTGGCGGCGGCCCTGGCGGAGGTGCGTGCCCGGATCGAACGCGCCGCGTCCGCCGCGGGACGGGACGCGTCGCGCGTGACCCTGGTCGCCGTGTCCAAGACCCAGGGGCCCGATGCGGTGCGGGAGGCGTACGCGGCCGGGCAGCGCGCCTTCGGGGAGAGCTACGCGCAGGAGCTGGCGTCGAAGGTGGAAGCGCTCGCGGATCTGCCGGACCTGGAGTGGCACTTCATCGGGCACCTGCAGACCAACAAGGCGCGCATGGTGGCCAGGCACGCGAACGTCGTGCACACCGTGGACTCGGAGGCGCTCGCGCGGGAGCTCGGCAAGCGCGTGGCCAAAGAGGGGCGCGTCCGCCCGATGCCGGTGCTCATCGAGGTGAGCCTGGGGGGCGAGCCGCAGAAGGCCGGGGCCGCGCCGGGCGAGATCGCCGACGTGATGCGAGCGGTGCAAGCGCAGGAATCGCTGGCGCTGCGCGGGTTGATGACCGTGCCCCCCGCCGGCGACGGAGCCATCGCCCGACGCGTCTTCGACACGCTCTCTTCCTTGCGCAACCTTCACGGGGGCGTGGCCGTTCTGCCCGAGCTGTCGATGGGAATGTCGGGCGACCTCGAGGCGGCGGTCGCTTGCGGCGCGACGATGGTACGCGTGGGCACCGCCATCTTCGGCGCGCGGAAGCCTTAGCCCTAGCCGTCGCGCCAGCGCGTGAGCAGAGCGCGCAGCTTCGCGCCCCAGCTTCCTGGCGTCGGGGGCGCCCGCCGCCGCGCGACCCGCGCCCGCGCGCGCGCTTTCACCGATGCGCCGCGTGGCGACTCGCCCTCCAGCGCCCGCGCGCGCTCGGCATGCTCGAGGGCACCCGGCGCGTCGTCGAGCTCGAGGAGCGCCTCGGCCAGCTCGAGGTGCGCCACCGCCGCCCCCGGCGCCATCTCCAGCGCCACTTCGAGCGCCCCTCGCGCCGCCACCCAGCGCCCGCGCCGCCGCTCGGCCACCGCGGTGGCGACCCATGCCGTCCACGAGGCATGCAGGGTGGCCACGCGGCGGGCGCGCGCCGCCACATTTCCCAGGTCGCCCGGCGGGGCCGTGTGCGCCGCGTGCAGCACGCGCTGCACCTCCAGGTGGGTCGCGGGATCGTCCATGGCCAGCCGGGCGATCTGCGCCTCCGCCGCCGGCGCCGAGCCCGGTGCGTTCTGCTCGAGGGTCGCGAGCCGCGAGCGCGCTTCGCGGACCTCGCCCAGCACCGCCTGCGACTTGGCCAGCTCGAGCGACGCCCAGGGCTGGTCGGGAATCGCCTCCAGCACGCGTCGGCTGAGGAGAAGGACACGCGACGCGCGAGCGATCCCCTCCGCTTCGGTGGCCAGGA
>Ga0302325_10012023_pt1 | contig 18618 bp, 18 predicted proteins | sample Palsa_T0_2_FD_201948 | JGI IMG/M metagenome (GOLD analysis project Ga0302325, IMG submission 201948) | Peat permafrost microbial communities from Stordalen Mire near Abisko, Sweden - Palsa_T0_2 | ecosystem: Environmental > Terrestrial > Soil > Palsa > Peat permafrost | place: Sweden: Abisko...
GGCGGGATTCCCGAGGCCGAAGCAGAACCGAAGCGGCGGGGCGTTGGGATCGACCGCCGCGTGGACCAGGTAGACCTTGGGGAAGACCGGCGGTGTGCTCGCCTCGGCCTCGACGCCGGTATCGACCACGACATGCGAGTCGCCCGCCGTGGACGCGTCGCCCGCGTCGCTGGTGCTCCCGCTGCCGTTGTCGTTGCCGCCGCAGCCCGTCGCCAGCATGCCCCCCAGAGCACCGCTGGCGAGGACGCCGGCTATGCCCACTCGTATCCATTTATTCGTTTGCATTAGGAAGTCTCCCTTGAAAAAATAAGACCGAAGGCCACGAACCCAAGGTAGCTCTGACCACCGCTATCCGTGAGGAAAATGAGGTCTCTTTCCTTGTTGCGATCTCGTCGGTAGAGGGCAGTTGGCGTGCCCATCCAGCACGATTCGGCGAGCCCGGAATAGGACGTCGGCGTCGTGGCCACCGGCCCTCTTCCGCGAGCGGTGGAGGAGGGCTGGCGGGCTTGAGGCGCTCTCGGCCGCGATGTGCTTATGATGGCTGCACAAAGGGCGAGCGCGCGGAATGGGTACGGGACAGACGCTTTGCGTTGCATGCGGCCATCCGCTCGGCGAGGGGGCTCTGTTCTGCGGCCAGTGCGGAGCCACTCGCCCGCGCGCGCAAGGCCCCACGCCGGAGGCCTCCACCGCGCCGCCCGTTCGTGTCGGCGCGCAGACGTTGCTTCAGATGGCCCGCCCGGCCGGCGCGCCGGCGCCGATCGCCGCTCCGGCTTCACCGCAGACGGCGCCTGGGCCTGCTCCGCCGGTCCAGACCCCGGGGCCGTCCGCGCGCCCGGCGCAGAGGACCATGCTGGGGATGGCCGCCCTCGGCCCCGAGCAGACGAGGGCGCTCGGGGCGCCCCTCGCGCAGAGCCTCCCCGTCCCCACTCAATCACCGCTCAACCGCACGAGGGTCGGGGTCGCCATGCCCGGTATCGCGCCGACCCAGCCTGCCAACGAGGCCGCGCCGCCTCCCTCCATCGCCACGGTGTCCGTCCGCACGCCGCCGGGACCCGAGCCTCCACGCCGCGTTCTCGCGCGCACGATGCCCCTGCAGGTCCAGTACGTCCCGCCCCCCCAGCCGCTGCGCGAGCTCCCCGCGCCGCCGCCGCCGCATATCGTGCGCAAGAAAGGCGGCTTCTCGCTCGCCGGGGTCGCGCTGCTCACCGGCGCCATCTTGCTCGCCGGTGGCGTGGCGCTGGCCGTCCTCTGGCGCGGCGCGCCCCCCATCGGAGGGCAGCCGCGATCGACGCCGGAAGGAAAGGACGTGCTGCACCTGGTGTGCGACCGCAGGAGCTGCAAGGACGGCACGGTGGTCGCGCTCGGCGGCATGAAGACCACGTTCGTGGGCGGCGAAGCGGACCTGCCCCTCGCGGCCCCGCTCCAGGTCGGTGTCAACACCCTCGATCTCATGGTGGACCGACCCGGCATCGGGCGCGACGAGGTGGTGAGGCTCGTCGTCCCCGTCGCCTACCGCGTGAGCGCGGACCTGACCACCATGAGCGGGCCGCGCCCGGCCATCACCATCCGCGTTCAAGCGCGACCCGGCGCCCAGGCCACCGTCGACGGCAAACCGCTCCACCTCGATGCCGGCGGCGCCGGCCGGTTCGAGATCGACCAGACGGCAGCGACCGAAGGGCCGGCCGACGAGTCACGGCCGGTGTCCGTCGACGTGCCGTACACCATCACGTCGACCGGGCGGCCTACGGAGAACGGAACGGTCAGCGCGCGTGCCGCCGTGGCGCCGCTGCGCGTGGACGCTCCGTGTGCTCACGCCATCGTGGCCGACGACAAGGTGCTCGTCGCCGGGCGCGCCGCCAAAGGAGCGACGGTGACCGTCGCGGGGGTCGCGGTGACCGTAGGGCCCGACGGCGCCTTCGAGACGCTGGTGCCATTGCCGGGCGAGGGGGACGTCGACCTCGAGGTGCGCGGCGGGACCAGCACGCTCCTGGCACGCACGGTCCACGTGGCGGTCTCGCGGGTGGCGAGCCTGGCCGACGCGGCGAGAGCCTTCGAGCAGCGAAAGCCGCTCGGCTACGACGCGGTGGTAAGCGACGTGGCGGGCCAGGCCGGCCAGCCCATGGTGGTCGACGGCGAGGTGCTCGAGTCGCGCGGTCTGGGGCACCGGACGCTCGCGCTGGTGGACGACCGGCGGGGCTGCACCAATGGGCCGTGCCTCACGCGCGTGGTGATCGGACAGGACATCGCGCTGGTGCACGGCGATCGACTGCGCGCCTATGCCCTCGTCGCGCGGGCCTTCACCACGCCGTCCGGGCGGACCATCCCGGAGGTCGAGAGCTCGTTCGTGGTGCGAAAGAAGCGATGACGGCCAGCGCCATGCTCGACAAAGTCGTGAATGATGCGGGCTAGGGAGGCGGCCATCCTCGGTGCGATGCTGGGGCCGGCGGGGGTCGCGGCCGCGCAGACGATGGACGCGCAAAGGCCTCGCACGCTGGTGGTCGGAACACCGGCGGCGGGGGCGCGGACCGACCGCATCGATGCGACGCGCAGCGGGCGGTCGGCGACGGCCCTTCCACTGGCCCAGAGCGGCGGCCTGCGCACGGAATGGCGGGCGGCGCTCGCGGCGTCGATCGACGTGGCGCCGGTGGTCGACGCGCTCGGCACCACCTACGTGGTGGGGACGCGCGGCGAAGTCTTCGCCGTCGCGCGCGATGGAAGCGAGAAGTGGCACGCCTCGAGCAGCGCCATCGAGACCAGCGCTCCGGCGCTGCTGTCGGACGACACGCTGGTCTTCACCGACGCCGCCGGCGAGGCCCTGGCGGTGCGCGCGGGAACGGTGCGCTGGCGCGTGCGCTTCGGGCGCCCCGACGCCACGCGGTCGATCCCTCCCGCTCCCCTCGCCCTCGACGACGGCGGCGTCATCGTCGCGACCGAACACGAGCTGTCGGCTCTCGATTCCGAGGGCCGCGAGCGCGCGCGGGTCATGCTCCCGGAGCCCACCGCCGTTCCCCTGGTGGCCGCCGCCGCGCTGGGAAAGGTCGTCGCCATCGCCGTCAGCGGCGCGGTGTGGACGTGGGTGCCGGGGTCCGTCGAGATAACGTGCGTGGCGAGCTTCGGCGGGCCCATCGACGACAGCGCGGCTCTCTTCGATGATCACACCCTCCTGGCCGTGGCTGGAGGTGGCCGGCACATCGTCGCCATCGACCTGGTGCGCGGAACGGCCACCACCCGCGCCGTCGCGCCGACGGGGCTGTGGCTCGGCCCCCCCTCGGTGGAGGGCGGGACCGCGCACCTGCTGCTGCAGGCACCGACGAGCGAGCTTGCGCTCGGCATCGACGCGTCGGGGGGCGAGATCTCGCGGGCCCTCCTCACGACGCATCCTCCCGCTGTGGCCTCCGACGGCGGGGTGGCCCCGCTCGTCCCGCTCTCCCACACGCCGCTCCTCGTCGACGCGGCCGGCACGCTGGCCTTCGCCACGCTGGACGGCGGCGTCGGCGTCGTCTCCGCCGGCGTCGTGGACCTCCTCGCCGACGTGTGTCCACCCCCGGCCGGCCCAGCGCGCGGCGCCGCGGCACCCACTGCGGCCCTGGTCCCGCTGGGCCCAGGCGCCTTCCTGGCCGCATGCCGCTCGGGAACGCTGGTCGCCGTTCGAGCGGGGGGTGCGCCTGCGCTCGCGCCGGCCGGGCCCTGACGAGCTGGCGCGATGCCCGGCAAGATGCCCTGGCGAGCCGTGCCCACTCCACCTATATTGACCACACGATGATCACAATCACGGAGAAGGCGGCGGGCAAGGTCAAAGAAATCGCCGAGGCGGAGAGCCTCGCGGGTCAGGGTCTTCGCCTCCGCGTGGTCGGCGGCGGCTGCTCCGGCTTCAGCTACGACCTCTACTTCGAGGACAAGCTCGGGGAGATGGACGAGGAGTTCGAGAGCAACGGCGTGAAGCTCTACGTCGACCCGATGAGCTTCCAGTACCTGGAGGGCGTGGAGATCGACTACGTCGAGGGCCTCCATGGCGCGGGCTTCAAGTTCAACAACCCGAACTCCAAGGGCTCCTGCGGTTGCGGCTCCAGCTTCAGCGCGTGACCTGAGCGGTCACCGAGGTCCCGGCCAGGCGCGGGGCCGAGGACGGATCCGTAGCTTCTGACATGGCGCCTTGCACCCGCCAAACACGAACGCCCGAGCGGTGAGGCCCGGGCGTTCGCGGTCGATGTCGCTCTGTAAGCCGAGTTCTGTCTCGCGTCCGGGTCGCCCCGGGCGCGGAGGCGATCATTCCTCTAGGGCGACGGTTGCCCGCCGTCTCGTGCAGCCTACCCGCAGGCTCGAGCGAGCAGCTCTGATAGCGCCTGCCTACGTGGCCTTGCTCCCGATGGGGTTTGCCGTGCCGCTCGCGTTACCGCGAGCGCGGTGGGCTCTTACCCCGCCGTTTCACCCTGGCCGGCGGTGCGCGCGGACGCGCTGCGCCGGTGGTCTCTTCTCTGTGGCACTCTCCTCGGCGTTTCCGCCACCGGGCGTTACCCGGCATCGTGCTCTGTGGAGCTCGGACTTTCCTCCCGCCGTGCCAGGCACGACCGGCGATCACCCGAGCGGCGTCGACGCGGGGGAATGTGCACCTGAGGCCGCCGCGGCGCAAGCCGGCTCGACGCTCGCCATCGCGGTGGGGCCGTCCGACGGTGACGCGGCCCGGCCTCCGCCGTCCCCTCAGAGCCAGCCGAGCGCGCGCAGGGCCACGACGACCTCGCAGAGCGGCAAGCCGACCACGCTGGTGTAGCTTCCTTCGATCCGCTCGACGAACGCGGACGCCCTCCCTTGCACCGCGTAGGCGCCTGCCTTGTCCCTCCCCTCCCCGGTGGCCGCGTAGGCCCTCGCCTCGTCCGGACCGAGAGGCCGAAAGGTCACCCGCGTGACCACGGTCTGCGCGTGCGCCGGCGGTGTCGACGGTGAGACCGCCGCCAGGAGGAAGCGCGTGCGCACGTCGTGCGTGGCCCCCGCAAGGCGCTCGATCATGGCGCGCCCTTCGTCGTCGTCCCGCGGCTTGCCGAGGATGCCGCCATCGGGGGCGACGACCGCCGTGTCCGCGACGAGGACGGCGGACCCCGACGACCCCGGCTCGCGCGCCCGCACCGCGTCGAGCTTCGCCTGGGTGATGCGCGCCAGGTAGCCGTCCGGGGCCTCGCCTGGTTGCTGCGACTCGTCGAGTTCTGCAGCGCACACCACCAGGGGAATGCCGAGCAGGGCCAGCATGTCGCGGCGCCGGGGAGAGGCACTGCCGAGGACCAGCGGACGAGTGGCGTCGATGCGCACCTGCAGCACGCGGCCGTTCTTACCACGGAGGACGAAGCCCCGACGTGCTCGCGGCCGTGATACCGTCGCGCGCGCCATGCGCGTCCGTACCGCGCTTGTCTCGTTCGCAGCCATGGTGGCGGCTGCCGTGTGCGCGCCGGCGGCGAGGGCCACCGACTGCTCCGGCTTCTTCACCGCCTGCGTGAACGACGACGCGCTCTGGCCGCACGCGGGGCCGGCGCGCTTCGTGGCCGTGGGATCGACCGAGACCGTCGCCTCGGGGCAGGTCGGCTTCGGCCTGGTGACCAGCTACCTGAATCGGCCGGTCGTCCTCGGCACCAGCCTCGGCGCGGTGAAGACCAACCAGTACGCTGTCAACGACCAGGTGAACGGCACGTTTCTGTGGTCGTACGGCGTCAGCGATCGCCTCCAGCTCGATCTCGCCGTGCCGCTCACCTTCGGTCAGGGCGGCACCGGCCTCGCCCCGGTCACCGGCGGCGACGGGCTGAAGGACACCGCCGCGCGCGACGTGCGCTTCGGCTTTGCGTATGCGCTGGTCCAGCATGAGCGTGCGCGCGATTCGCTGGCGTCTGACCCTGCCTTCGCTCAGCGCCACGCCTGGGGCCTGGTCGGGCGTCTCGAAGTGAGCGCGCCGACGGGCGATGCCGATCAGTTCGCCGGCGAACGGTCGGGGGTGTTCGTTCCGAGCCTGGCCGGGGACTGGCGGAGCGGGCGCCTCTTCGTGGGCGGAGAGCTCGGCGCTCGCGTACGGCCGACGACGGAGGTGCTGGGCGCGCGCATCGGGACGCAGCTGGTGACGTCCCTGGGCGTCGGCTACGACCTCTTGGAGCGCCCCGGCCTTCTGACGGCCACGCTCGAAGCCTGGGCGTTGCCGACCTTCGCCGAGCAGCATCAGATCACCAACCCGGGCGGTGTCTATGTCAGCACGCCCGACGGCCAGCACATCGCCCCTTCCGAATGGCAGCTCTCCGTGCGCACGGCGCCGCTGCCGGGGGGCGATCTGGCGGTGCAGGCGGGTGGCGGAGGCGGCATCCCGCTGACCGGTGACGTGGGGATCACCACCCCCCGCTTCCGCTTCACGCTGGGAATCCGCTGGGCGCCGCTGGCGTACGACAGCGACCACGACGGGGTCCCCGACGCCCGGGACCGCTGTCCATCGCAGCCCGCGCACACGCGCGACGGTTGCCCCGCGGTCCCGGTCGCGCCCTCCGCGCCGCTCGTCGACCTGCATCTCTCCGGTGCGCGCGATGCCTGCACCGGCGATCCCGACCTCGTCGACGGCTTCAAGGAGGACGACGGCTGCCCGGACGAAGACCAGGACAAGGACGGCGTACCCGACCGTTTCGACAAGTGCCCTCTCGTAGCCGAGGATTACGTCGGGTTGATCGAAGGCTGCCCGGAAGCACCGAAGCCGCCCTGAGAGCGGAGAGCTCGGGCGGCGCGCCGGCGAACCTGCTAAACGGTGGCCGCGTGAGCCTCTCGGTCCACCGCAGCGACGCGTCCCGCCACCTGATCCTCCGCGCGTCGTCGGGCGACACCCTCCCCGACGCGTTGGCGACCGCGCTCCGCGACGAGCAAGTCGCCTGCGGATGGCTGCGCGCCAGCGGGGTGCTGGTCGACGTCGAGCTGCGCGCCTTCGACGCGGAGCTGGGGACGCTCGGGAGCACGCGCCGCATCGCTGGCCCGGTGCACGTGCTGGCGCTGGAGGGCAGCATTGGCCTGGTGCAGGGGGAGCCTTCGTTCTCGTTGCGGGCGCTGCTGGCGCGCGAGACCGACCGGGGTCTGGAGACGCTGGCCGGCGAGATCGCCAGCGCGCGCACCGTTGCGCTGGAGGTGCTGGTGACGGCCTTCGACGATCTGACGCTGGAAAGGAACCTGGACGAGTCGGCGGGAGTGTGGCTGCTCGGGTCCCGCTCGTCGTCGCCCGGTGCGGTGCGCGCGCCGCGACCCCGGGCCCCTGCTGTGCCGGCGGCCCCCCCCGCAGCCTGGACGTCGGCGCTGGAGGCCAGCGAGCGCGCCGTCGAGCGCGAACCGCCGCGGGCCCGCCCCACCGCCACCTTCACGTCCATCGCTTCGGCCCCCATGCCGCAGCGCCCGGTCCGCACGCCGACCGTCGAGTCGGACGACCCCTTCCCCGAGCCTGGCGACGCCGTCGACCATTTCGCCTTCGGACGCGCGGACGTGGTCAAGAGCGACGGCGATCGCCTCCACGTCAAGGTTCACAAGGATGGACGCATCAAGGAGATCGCCCTCGAGATGCTGCGCGTCTCGCGCCTGCCCGACGACGACGACGGCAAGCGCCGCTTCAAGTTGGAGCGCCGGATGTGATGCTCGCTGAAACAGGAAGCCCTCGCCATCCGCTATCCCCTCGATTGGAGGAATCATGTCGAAGATCGTCTCGCTCGCCCTCGTTCTTGCCGGAGTCGCGCTGGGAGGCACCACGACTCTTGCTTGCGGAGGCGACAAGCCCCCGCCGAAGGCTCCCGAAACGGCGGCCACCCCACCGGCGGCGCCCGTGAGCGCCACTCGCCTGCCCGACAAGGCCCCCGACTCCCCGACGGTCAGCGCCGTGCGCATCTCGGACGAGATCGTGAAGGCCTGCGGCATCAGCGCGCCCGACGCGTACTTCGCCTTCGACTCCGACCATGTGCGCGAGGACGACGCGCGCGTGCTCGATCAGGTCGCCACCTGCTTCTCCACCGGACCGCTCAAAGGCCGGGCCCTCAAGCTGGTCGGACACGCCGATCCGCGAGGAGGCAGCGACTACAACGTCGCCCTCGGTCAGAAGCGCGCCGACTCCGTCGCGCAGTACATCCTCGCCAAGGGCATGGACAAGTCGAAGACCGAGTCCACCTCGCGCGGGGCGATGGATGCCACCGGGACCGACGGCCCGACCTGGGCGCGGGACCGCCGCGTCGACGTGATGCTCGGGCAATGACCTTGCTGCAAGGCGCCCCCCAGGCGGCGGCCGCCGACGACGCGCCGATGATCAAGCTCGATCTCGTCGGGCTCCTCGCGCACGCCGCGTGGCCGGTGAAGATCACCCTCGGTGTTCTCATCGTATGCTCGCTGCTGGTGTGGATCATCGCCGTCCTCAAGCTGATGCAGCTGGGGCGCCTTCGCGTGAGCCAGGGGGACTTCGAGCGTCGGGCGCGCAAGGCCTCCAGCGCGGGGGAGCTTTACGAGATCGCCGACGCCCGCGGCTCGGCGCCCGGTGCGCGCGTGGTGAATGAGCTCTACAAGCGTGGCCCGACGGCGCCGGTCGATCGCCTCCGCGCCGTGGCCGACCGCGCCATCGTCGCCGAGGGACAGAGCGCCCGCGCCCTCATGTGGTTTCTCGCCTTCATCGCCTCGGCCGCACCGTTCATCGGCCTCTTCGGCACCGTGTACGGCATCATGGATGCCTTCGTCCGTATCGGCGCTGCCAAGACGGCCAGCCTGCCTGTCGTCGCCCCGGCCATCGGCGAGGCGCTCATCACCACGGCCATCGGCCTCGCTGCGGCCATCCCTGCCGTCTTCTTTTACAACTGGATCGACAAGCGCGTCGGCGACTTCCTCTCCGAGCTGGAAGCGTCGGCGGCGGAATGGGTGGCGATCGTCTCGGACGGGCAGACCGGGCCGATCGACTCCGCCATTCCGCTGGTCGGCGGGCGGCGGTAGAGGGGGCGAGGATGGCCCTCTCCACAGGAGGCCGCAGCCAGGGAGGCCACGGTCGCGGAGCCTTCACCGAGATCAACGTCACACCGCTGGTCGACGTGATGCTGGTGCTCCTCATCGTCTTCATGGTCACCGCGCCGCTCCTCACCAGCGGCCTACACATCGATCTGCCGGAGGTGCAGGCCTCCAACACGCCGGTGAAGGACGCCAAGCTCGTGGTCTCCATCACCCGGGACGAGCGCATCCTCTTCGGAGAGGACGACGTGACCCGGAACGTCGAGCAAGTTCTCCAGGACAACCCACGCGTGCAGAGGGAGCACGAGCTCTACATCCGGGCCGACAAGGAGTCGCACTACGGCACCGTCGCGCGCGCGGTGGCCGCCGCCCGGTCGGCCGGCGTCACTTCCCTCAATCTGCTGGTCGAGCCGGAGGAGCGCCGGCCGTGACCGCCGAGGCGCGGCGCACCTTCGACGCGCTCGACCTCACGATCGCCATCGCGGTCGCCGTGCTGGCGCAGATGGCCTTCGTCGCCGCCTTCTCGCTCCCCTCGCCGGAGCTGGTGCAGGCCGACATCTCCAACGACAACTCCCAGGCCATCGCCGTGGCCATCACCCCGGTGCTCAAGCTCGGCGCCAAGACCCCCACCAGGCTCCCCTCGCAGTGGCAGCGCAAGACTCCAGTCGCCGCCCGGGCCGAGCCGGCGGCCCTCCCCTCGCCTCTGGCGGAGAAGACGCCGGAGGCCATCCCCAGGGCGAACGTCCCCGATGCGTCGGTGGCCCCGACCAGGCCGGACGCGAGCGCCACCGAGTCGCCCAACCCCACGACGCCGGCCGACGGCGGCGCCGTATCCACGGCGTCGTCGACGCAGGGGTCGGAGCAGGGCGCGGCCAACGGCACGGAGACCGACCCGCTCAAGGGACGAGCCGCCGACCTGTACCGCGCGCAGCTCGCCTCGTGGTTTGCCTCCCACTTCCAGATTCGCGGCAAGGTGCCCTTCGAGAAGCTGAAGACGCTGCACGCCTCGGCGGTGGTGACGGTGACGGCGGACCGCAAGATGGGTAGCTTCTCGGTGGCGAGGCCGAGCGGCGACCCGACGTTCGACGCCGAGGTGCAAGCCACCCTGGGGCGCATCCAGTCCAGCGGCGCCGAGCTTCCTGCACCGCCGCCGATGTATCCGGACATGCTCGGGCAGTCGCTTCCTGTCGGCTTCCAGTGCACTCTGCAGAAATTCTGCGAATGAGACGTTCCCACCGCCTGGTACCCTCGCTCGCTCTCGTGCTGGCCGCCACGGCGGCCCGCGCCTCGGCGGATCCCCCCGGCGCGGGCGACCCGCCCGACGAGAGCGTGCTCGGCACCGTCGAGGTGAACGGCTCGGCCGGGGGCCTGATGCCTCTGCCGAAGATGGGCATCGTGCCGCTCCTCGTCACCGGCCAGGCCGACAGCGTCGTGAACCTCGTGGTGAGGAATGACCTGGAGCTCAGCGGTCAGTTCGAGGTGCTCGACGAGAACGCCGCCCCCCCAGGTCCCTTCACGCACACGACGCCGCTCGACCTCGCCGGGTTCCGCGACAAGGGGGCCGAGTACGTGGTCCGGGTCTTCTCCCAGCCCGCCGCCGACGACTCGTCGAAGACGGAGCTGGTGGGCGAGGCTTATCTCACGCCCACGGCGGCGCAGGCCGCTGCGCAGAAGGCCCACGCCGGAGCGGAGACGACGGCGCCCGACGGCAAGCCCGCGTTCCGCACCGTCATCCCCACCGCGACGACCGAGATCCGGGCCGCGTCCCATCGACTGGTCGATCAGATCCTGGGCGCCCTCACCGGGCGGCCGGGGGGCTTTGCCAGCGAGATGGGCTACGCCGAGACGGTCGGCCGCTGGCGCCGGGTTTTCGTCATCGACGCCGACGGCTTCGACCTGCGCTCCGTCGGCCCGATCAACGCGACGGCCCTTTCCCCGGCCTTCGGTCCGGGAGGCAACGTCTTTTACGCCCTGTCGACCGATTATTCGCCGTTCCGCGTGGTCTTCGGCCCCGACGCCGTACCCGTGCCCATGGCCGTCCCCGGCTCCGTGCTGGGGCTCGCCTTCAGCGCCGATCGCAACACTCTGGCGCTCACCGTCATGGATGCCGGCCAGAGTCGCCTCTGGATCGGGGAGAAGGGAAACCTCAACCCGGCCCCGTCGCCGCCCTTCGCCAACCACCCCGTCTTCGGCCCGCTGGGAAAGATCGCGCTCGTCGGCGGAAGCCCGGTACAGCGCATCTACGTCGACGGAAAGCCCGTCTCTCCGCCCGGTTTCATGGCCAGCGCGCCGGTGTTCTGCGACACGCCGCAGGGACTGCTGGTCATCTACACGGTGGGGGTCGGCGCCGGGGCGGACATCATCGCCACCGATACCGGCGGCGGCAGCCTTCGCCGCCTCACGCAGCACGAGGGCGCCAATACCTACGCCGCGTGCAGCCCCGACGGGCGTCTGGTCTCGTTCTTCTCCACCGGAAAGAGAGCTGCGGGCGGCAGCAGCGAGGCCGGGGCGGGGCTCTTCGTCATGCCCATCCAGCGACCCTGGCTGGCGAAGAAGATCTCCGGCGAGGTGGGCGAGTCGTTGCGCTGGGAGCCGCTTCCCTCGCGCTGAAGGTGCTGAAGGCCGGGGAGGACGGCGGCGCTCAATGGATGGCCAGAAACTCGTCGGCACCGGGCAGGAGCGCAAACTCCAACCGCCGATTCTTGGCCCGATCAGCGAGTGAATCGTTGGCCACCAGCGGGTCCACCGATCCACCGCCGGCCGGTGTGAGCGAGTCCGCCGGGACGCCGAGCGACACCAGGTACTCGACCACGGCCACGGCCCGCTCGGCCGTCAGCTCCCAGAGCGACTTGAAGTGTTTGAGCTTCAGCGGCTCGTCGTCGACGTGGGCGGTCACCAGGAATCGTCGGGCCGCCGCTGGCGGGTTGCCCGAGGCGGCCTGCAGCGCGCGCGCGATCTCCATGAGAACACCGCGCCCCACCGTCCGCACATCGGCTCGACCTGCGTCGAACAGCAGGTCCCCGGTCACGTCCAGCACCAGCTGCCCGCGCCGCGTCTCCACCCGGAGCTGACCAGCGTCGATGAGCGCCTTGAAGCGCTGGCCGAGGTCCCGGAAGAGCAGCGTTCGCGTCTCCGCCGCCGCCTGAGCCTTGCGCAGCTCGTCGAGCCGCGCCCTGGCGTCGTCCAGGGCCTTGGAGAGCGTCCCGCGCTCGGCGAGCACTTTGTCGACGTCCTTTCCCAGGCGCTCCAGCTCGCTGCGTAGCTGCTGGTTGATGGCCGTGGCCTCGTCGAGCTGCGCCTGCAAGTTGTGTGTGGAGGTCGACAGATCGGCGAGCTTGGTGTCGCGGTCCTGCGTTGCCGACTCGGCCAGGGTGATCCGCTCCTCGAGCGCGAGCCGATCCGCGGCATCGGCCTTCTGCCTCGTCTCCGCGGCCGTCCGGTAGGCCGCCGCGTCGGAGACGCACCGGTCGTAGTCCTTCTTCAGCACGAGGCAGCCCGTCGACGCCAGCGGGCCCGCGAAGGCGAGCGCCACGACCATGGCGTCCCGGGCGGCCCGATGCGGTCTCACGGGGCGGTCCATACCGTCACGCCGGACGCTCGACCACTTCCCCGGACGCCCCGCCCACGACGAGGCCCGTACCCGGTTCGGACTGGGCGCGCTTCACCATGGCCAGCGCCACGATCTTGCCCAGTGTCGGCGAAGTCGCCGCGCTGGTCACCTCCCCCACCGGCGCACCCGTCTCGTCGGTCACCGGCGCCCCGGCGGCAGGCACCTCCATCGCCTCGAGCACCACCGACACCAGCTTGCGCTTCACGTGCCCGCGCATCTGCAGCATGCAGACCACCTCCTGACCGAGGTAGCAGCCCTTGTCGAAGCTCACCGCGGTCTTCTCCAGCCCGGCCTCCTGCGGGTACGTCTTGTCGTCGAAGTCGACGCCGAAGCGCGGGACCGCACGCTCCAGGCGGAGCGCGTCCCATCCGGCGGTGTCCCCCACCGTGGCCACGCCGGCGATGGCCGCCGCCACCTGGCGCGCGTCCTCTTGCGGGGCAAGCACCACCGCACCGCCCAGCCCCGTGCGATCGATGTCACCGCCGAACGCGCCCGCGCGACGCGCCGCCTGGAGCGCCTCGTCCGATCGTGGTCCGTGAAGCGCCCACACCTCGAAGGCGTCGACGCTCGGGCCAATCTCGGCGTCCTCCATCACCAGGTAATGCTCCAGGTGGTCACGCAGGGGCGCGACCACGGCGTCCGGCACGGCGACCAGGATGCGCTCGCCCGCGTCGTCGAAGACCACCGTGGCGTCGGCGAGGACGCGGCCGTTACGCTGCACGGCGAGACCGTAGACCGCGGCCCCGGGCGCCCTTTTGGCCAGATCGCAGGTGAGGAGCCCGTTCAGCCAGGCGACGCGGTCCCTGCCGGTCACCACGAGCACCGAGAGGTCGTCCTCCCGGACGGCGAGAGCCCGTTTCTCGGCTGCTTCCACCTGGTCCTTCTCCAGCATGGCGGGTTCTTAGCATTCTCATGCGAAGCCTGCTTCGCGTTGACGGGCCAGGCTCTGGATGGCCATAGTAGCGACCGCCATTGTCCGGCATCGGCGTCGTCGTCAATCCCAAGAGCAGGCGAAACCTGCGCGACCCGCGCGCCGCCTCTCGACTCGCTCGCACCCTCGGCGACAGCGGTGTGGTGCGCGAGGCGCGCTCCATCGAGGAGCTCTACCGCATCGCCGAGGACTTCCGTCGTGACGCCATCGACGTCCTTGCCATCAGCGGGGGCGACGGGACCAACCACGTCACTTTGACCGGCTTCATCGACGTGTACGGCCGCGCGACGATGCCCCAGGTGGCGCTCCTTCGTGGCGGGACGATGAACACCGTCGCGAACTCGGTGGGCGTGCTGAAGGACCGCCCCGAAGGCATCCTGGGCCGGTTGCTCCGCGACTATGCGCAGCGTGCCAGCGGACCGCTGGAGAACGTCGAGCGCCACGTCATGCGCATCGGCCCCTGCGACCCGCGCCCAGGCGAACGTACCCATTACGGCTTTCTCTTCGGCACCGGAGTCGTCGCCGGCTTTCTCGCTGAATACTACCGAGGAGGCGAAGGCACCCCCCTCGCCGCGGCCAAGACGCTGGCCCGCGCCATCGGCAGCGCCTTCGTCGGGGGGGAAATGATCCGCCGCATGGCCCGACCCTTCCGCGGCTCGGTTGCCTTCGTAGCTGGCGACGCACCGGACGACCGGGACGGCGGCGCCTGGGCCGAGCGCGATTATCTGGCCGTCGCCGCTGGGACCATCGCCAACATTGGCCTGAACTTTCGTCCTTTCCATCGTTATGCCGAGAAGCCGGGTCGTTTTCACATGCTCGGCATTCACGCCTCGCCCGTGGCTTTCGTGAAGGAGTTGCCGCGCATCCACCGGGAGGAGCCCATGCGCGCCGGCAAGACCTACGACTCGGTCTCCAGCCGCGCCGTGGTGCGCAGCGCCGACGGCCTGGTTCGTTACATGATCGACGGCGATCTGCACGAGGCACGCGGCGAGCTCGAGGTCGCCATCGGGCCGCGTGTGAAGCTGGTCATCGTCCGCTGAGATCCCATGGGGGAGCCGTCGAGCCTGCCCAGGGCTTTCCAGGGCTAGCCATGGGCTGGCGAGCACGGCCAGCCGTGCGGGAGTGCGTCATCGATTGGACCGGTAGGTTGCGCGTCACCAATCCACTCCCTACGATTTCGGGGTGCGAGTCTTTGCCGTGCCGCTCATGGCGAGCTTGCTCCTCGCCAGCGCTTCCGGACGCGCCGACGGCCTGAGCGCCGACGAGACCGACAGGCTGCTGCGCGGCGATTGCGTCGCGCGAACGCAGGATCTCCGTCGCGGGATGCGCCGCTACGTGGGGGGGGTGGCCTACAAGATCATCGACGCCTCGCCGGAGGACCTCGCCGCGCTGCTGGACGACGTGAACCGCTGGGGCCTGTTTCTGCCGAAGACGCGCGACGCCCATCGCGTGGGGGCCGTGGGCGACGACCCGCTGGTGCAGATCACTCACGGCTCGGCGCTGGTGCAAGTGGGCTACACGCTGCGCGTCCACCGCGCGGCCAACTCGGTCCGCTTCTGGATGGTCCCCGCGCGCGCACACGACATCGAGGATGTCTGGGGCTTCTTCCGCGCCGAGCCGATCGGGGATGGGCGGACGCTGGTGAGCTACGGGATCCTCATCGACATGGGTGACGGCATCTTGCGCGACATGTTCGAGGACCGCGTGCGCGAGCTGGCCCTCGAAGTGCCCGACCACGTTCGCGACGTCGTCTTGCAGCGCCAGGCGCGTGGCCAGCGCGCCGCGAGATAGGGGTGCCGGCGCTCGCCCGCGCGCCCTTCACCGTGATAGAACCGCCTCCGGTGCTCGCGCGCATCCTGACGATTGCCCTCAACACCTACCGCGAGGCGGTGCGCGCGCGCCTCCTCGTGGGGGTCTTCGCGTTGGCGCTGGCGACCTGCCTCTACTCGCTGCTGGTGGCCACCCTTTCGCTGCACAACGAGGCCCGCGTCGTAGCCGATCTGGGAGCGGCGTCGCTCTCCCTCTACAGCGTGCTCATCGCCATCGTGCTGGGGTCGACTTCCCTCTACCGGGAGCTCGAGCACAAGACCATCTTCCCTATCCTGTCGCGTCCCATTCGCCGCTGGGAATACCTGGTCGGCAAGTACGCCGGGACGATGCTCACGGTCGGCGTCTTCGTCGGCGTCGACGCGGCGGCGGTGATGACCATGCTCGCCCTCGAGACCGGGCAGGCGCCCTGGAAGGTCGGCGCTGCGGTGCTGCTGATGCTCGCCGTCCTCGGCCTGGCCCTCCTTCGCGCCACGCGCTCGCGCGTGTTCGTGCTGGTGCCCTGGTCCCTCACGCTCCTGGTCGTGGGCTGGGTGCTGGCGGCTCCGTCGCCCGACGAGCGGCAACTCGTCCTCGCGGCGTCCGTGCTGGCGGTGAGCGAGGTGGCCATCGTCGCGGCGATGGCGACGCTCTTCGCCTCCTTTTCCTCGCCGTTCCTCACCGCTCTGTGCACGGCGATGCTCTTCGTGCTGGGACGCTCCAGCGACACCTTGGCCCACATCCCGGTCCGGCAGCTCGGCCCGGCCGTGAGCTACGGCGGAAAGGTCCTCGCGCGTGTCGTCCCCAATCTCCACGTGTACGTGCCGGCACGCGCGTTCCTGCTGGGGCTCGTGGCGGGGCAGCCGGTCTGGCCCTACGTGACGGGCGCCGCCCTCCACGCCGTGCTCTACGCGACCGCCCTCCTCGTGCTGAGCGCCGCCATCTTCCGCAAGCGCGACTTCGCATGAGCCGCGCGGCCGGCGCGATCGCCCTGGCGGCGCTCGTGGTGGTCGCCGCGGTGGCCGTACTCACCTCGCGAGAGCTTGCCGCAGGGGAGAGCGAGGTAGGTGCTGCGGACGCGGCAGCGACGCGTTCCGACTGGGGCGAGACCATCGTCCACGCGCGGGCCGCCGCCGAGGCGCTGGTCCCCGGGAGTCCCTGGCCGGAGCGCGGATGGACGCGGCTCGAAGCGGTGGGACACGACGCGGAGGCGCGCGGCGACGACGCCACGGCGATGCTGGCCTACGGCGCCATGCGCGCGGCGGCGCTGGCCACGCGAGCGCCGGGTGCCGGCAGCGACCGCTGGCGAGCCAAGGCCGAGGAGGGCCTGGCGCGCGTGGCGTCCTCGCAGGCGGACGCGGGTGGTCCGCACGCCACGGCGGACTCGATGCTGGACGCGCTTCGCGCCAGCGAGCCGCCCCCCACCTGGACGCTGACGCTGCTGGCGGCCGCCGGCGTGGCGATGCTGGGGGGCCTCGGATCGCTGGCCTGGCTGACCTCGGCGGAGGAGTCGGGCCGCAAGGCGCGCATCGCGCGGGGGGTCACGCTGGTGGGCTTCGTCGCGTATACCGTCGTGCTGCTCGGGAGGTAAACTCGGGAGGGCGTCGGTCCCTTCTCGGGGCGGGAGTCTGTAGTCTGGAGCAACATGGCCACCGTTCCCATGGATGCGCACAAGGTCGCACGGTGCCGTGAGCTCGCGGCCGACATCGCCGACGAGGTGCAGCGCTACATCGGCGCGCACACCACGGTGGGGGTGGAGCGCACCATTCTCCGCGCCTACGGGGCAGATGGCGTGGACGATCAAGGCGCGCCGCTGGTCAACACCGCGGTGGACCGCTACCGCGAGGCCGGCTTGCTGGGGCGGGGCATCGCCTTCTTTCTGGGACGTGCGATCCACGCCGGGGCCAGGAGCGTGCAGGACGCCGCCGAGCGCCTGGCATTCGCGCCGGAGCTCGACCCCGGCGACGGCGACCCCGATCCCCAGACCGCCTGCGATGCCTTGCGCCCGCACACCGCGGCGGCGCTCGCCCGCATCGACCAGGCGCGTGACGCGCGCGACGGCTTGAAGCGGCGCATCGCTGCCGGGCCGGCGCCTCAGAAGTACGTCATCGTCGCCACCGGCAACATCTACGACGACGCCCTCCAGGCCAAGGCGGCGGCCGGCGCCGGGGCGGACATCGTGGCGGTCATCCGGGCCACGGCGCAGTCGCTGCTCGACTACGTCCCTCACGGGGCGACGACCGAAGGCTACGGCGGCACATTCGCCACCCAGGAGAACTTCAAGATCATCCGCCGAGCGCTCGACGACGCGACCCATGAGCTCGGCCGCTACATCCAGCAGACCAACTATTCGTCGGGCCTCTGCATGGCCGAGATCGCCTGGATGGCGGCGGTCGAGGGCCTCGACATGCTCCTCAACGACGCCATGTACGGCATCCTCTTCCGGGACATCAACATGTGCCGGACCTTCGTCGACCAGTACGTATCGCGGCGCTTCATCGCGCGCGCAGGCATCGTCATCAACACCGGCGAGGACAACTACCTGACCACCGCCGACGCCGTGGAGAAGGCCCACACCGTCGTCACCAGCCAGTTCATCAACGAGGCCTTCGCCCTCCGCGCCGGCTTGCGCGAGGAGCAGATGGGCCTCGGCCACGCCTACGAGATCGACCCCTGGCTGGAGGACTCCTTTCTCCTGGAGATGGCCCAGGCGCAGCTCGTCCGGCAGATCTTTCCCCGCCACCCCATCAAGTGGATGCCGCCCACCAAGCACAAGACGGGCGACATCTTCTTTGCGCACGTGCACGACGCGATGTTCGATCTGGTGGGAATCACCACGGGCCAGAGCATCGAGCTCCTGGGCATGTTCAGCGAGGCGATCCACAATCCATTGCTCATGGACCGGTACCTCTCGCTCAAGGCCACGCGCTACGTCTACGGCGCGGCCAGACACCTCGGCGAGGAGATCGAGTTCAAGCCCGACGGCCGCGTCGCGCGTCGCGCGATAAAGGTGCTCGACGAGGCCCTGGCGCTGCTGGAACAGGTGAAGGAGCAGTCGCTCTGGGAGGCCATCGGCCAGGGCGCGTTCGCCGACGTGAAGCGCACGCGGACCGGCGGCCGGGGCTACGCCGGGGTGGTGCCGCGCGCCAGGGACTACGTGAACCCGCTCTTGGCGGCGCTGGAGGCCACCTAGCCCGGATTATTCACCACCGCAGGAGACATGGCGTGAGTCCGAAGGTGATTTTCGGGCAGATCGGCGTTGGGGCGCGCGGAGCAAGACTTGCCGTCTTGCGAGCAC
>Ga0302325_10012024_pt1 | contig 18617 bp, 16 predicted proteins | sample Palsa_T0_2_FD_201948 | JGI IMG/M metagenome (GOLD analysis project Ga0302325, IMG submission 201948) | Peat permafrost microbial communities from Stordalen Mire near Abisko, Sweden - Palsa_T0_2 | ecosystem: Environmental > Terrestrial > Soil > Palsa > Peat permafrost | place: Sweden: Abisko...
GCGCTGTGCGTGGTGATAGCGAAGGCCTTCGCGCTCGGCGCGCACGACGCGCTGCTGATCGACGCGTAGGAACGATTCATCAACGACTACGCATTGCGCGCGCTGCGCGCGAACGCCCTCTACGAAGGCGTCTATCCACTTTCCGCCGCGCTCTCGCGGCCGCTGATCGCGACGCTGCTCGTCGAGACCGCCCACACCTACGGTGCCGACGCCGTCGCCCACGGCTGCACCGGCAAAGGCAACGACCAAGTTCGCATCGAGGTGGCCGCCCGCGCGCTCGATCCCTCGATCGCGACGCTCGCGCCGCTGCGCGATTCGCCCCTCTCGCGCCCCGATGCGATGATCTTCGCCGAACAGCACGGCGTGCCGGTCAGTTCGACCGTTGCCAAACCGTATTCGATCGATGCAAACCTCTGGGGCCGCTCGATCGAAGCGGGCGTGCTCGAGAATCCCTGGGCCGCGCCGCCGGAAGACGCGTACGCATGGACGGCGCAGAGCGACGCGCAGCCGGCGCTCGCCGAGCATCTCGTGATCGACTTCGATGAAGGCGTCCCGTCGTTCGAAGGCCAGTGGGGCGCGCAGCTCGTGGCGACGCTCAACCATCTCGCGGGCCAACACGGTGTGGGCCGCATCGACCTCGTGGAAGACCGTGTGATCGGCGTGAAGTCGCGTGAAGTCTACGAATGCCCGGGCTCGATCGCGCTCATCACCGCGCACAAAGCGCTCGAACGCCTCGTGCTCACGCGCGACGAGTTGCGCTTCAAAGCCACGGTCGATCAGAAATACGGCGAGCTGATCTACGACGGTCTCTGGCCTTCACCGCTGCGCACGGCGTTCGATGCGTTTAACGGATCGCTTGCGCCGCGCATGACGGGCAAGGTGCGCCTCAAGCTCCATCACGGTGCCGCCGTGTGCGACGGCAGCCGCTCCCCCTTCGGCCTCTACGACGAATCGCTCGCCACCTACGGCGCGGGCGATAGCTTCAAGCACGACGCCGCAGCCGGGTTCATCGAACTCTGGGGGCTGCCGCTCGAACTCGAAGCGCGCGTCACGCGCCGGCCCGCACGCCCGCGGAGCAGCACGCCGGTGCTCGCGTAACGCTTCCATCATGCAAACGCTGCAATGGGGCGGACGCTTTGCGGGTGCTCCGGACGCAGCGCTGCTCGCGTTCGGATCCTCCCTCGAAGAAGATCTCGTCCTCGCGCCCTTCGACATCGCGACCTCGCGCGCGCACGTGACGGCCCTGGAATCGGGTTCGATTCTGAGCGCGTCGCGCGCACGCGAACTGCGCGCCGCCCTCGACACGGTCGCGAGCGAAATCGCCGGCAGCACGTTTGCGAACGCCGCACGCGAGGCCGCAGCCGAGGACGTTCACGGCGCGATCGACGCGCGCGTTCGCGAACTCGCGCCCGAAGCCGGGCCGTTCTTGCACGCGGGACGCAGCCGGAACGACCAAGTTGCGACGACGCTCGCGCTCTACGTGCGCGATCGCGCGGAACGCGGCGCGCAACTGTCGGCCGGCATCCTCTCGTTCGCGCTCGTCGAAGCTCGCGCCGCGCTCGAGCGCGGAACCGTGATCGCCGCAACGACGCACTGGCAGCCGGCGCAACCGGTGCTGCTCGCCTTCTGGATCGTCGCCGTCGCCGAGAGTTTCGCGCGCGCCATGGAACGCTTCGAACGCGTCGCCGTCGACGCGCGCCTATCGTGTCCGCTCGGGTCCGGCGCCTGCAGCGGCACGACGTTACCGCTCGATCGCGTCGCGGCGGCGCGCGAACTCGGCTTTGCCGCGCCCTCGAACAATGCACTCGACGCGATCGGCAACCGCGATCTCGCGCTCGATCTCGTGCACGCCGTCGCCCGCGCGCTCGGAAGCGCGTCGCGCGCGAGCGAGGAACTCGTGCTCTGGTGCGCGCCCGCGTTCGGCTACGCGCGCTTGGGAGACGAAGCGTCGACCGGTTCGAGCCTCATGCCGCAGAAACGCAACCCCGATCCGTTCGAATTGGTGCGCGCGCATGCGGCGGCCGCAAACGGCGCGCTCGTAGCAGCGCTCGGCACGACGACCGGCATCGCGCTGTCGTATCACCGCGATCTGCAAGAAACCAAAGCCATCGTGATCCGTGCGACCGAACGCGGTTTGCTCGCGCTCGATGCGTTCGCGCGGGCGCTGCGCTACGTGCGCTGGAACGACGCCGAGATGAACGCGCACGCCGCCGACGGGTATACGGTCGCGACCGATATCGCAGACGCGCTCATCCTGCGCGGCATCACCGCGCGCCGCGCTCACGAACTCGTCGGAGGCGCCGTGACGGCCGCGGAACGCGAGGGGCGGCCGCTGCGCGACGCCGATCTCAAAGTAATCGCTGAAGCTGCCGGTCTCGAAGGAGCATTCGAAGCTCCCCTCGAGGCCGTCGCATCGGTGCGCGCGAAGCGCACGTCAGGTTCGACCGAACCAAGCGCCGTGGCAGCCTCGATTGCGACCCTCGAAGCGGTGCTCACCAAGCGCTCTTCGAAGGCCGTGGGATCGTGAGTACGATCCCGGGGGCCGTTGGGGGGCACGCCGCCCCGATTTCAAAGAGGGTCCACGTTGTCGGAGCTGCGGGCTATGCTGCAAGTGAACTGATCCGGCTGATCGCCCGGCATCCCTCGCTCGAACTCGGTGCCCTCGAAAGCTCTTCTCACGCGGGCTCGCCGATCGCCGATCACGTTCCGGCGCTGCGCCGTTTCGAGCGCGCCTTCGATCCGCCCGGTACGCTCGAAGCGACGCTCGCCGCGGGCGATGTCGTCGTGTTCGCAGGCGGTGCGGAACTCGCGCGCGCGAACGTCCCGGCGCTGCTCGAACGCGGCGCTCGCGTGGTCGATCTCTCCGACGCGTTTCGGCTGGCGGCCCACGCAAACGGCGCCGTGTACGGACTCGCCGAGCGCTATCGCGACGCACTGCGCGATGCACGCTTCGTCGCGAATCCCGGCTGCTATCCCACGGCAACGCTGCTTGCGCTCTTGCCGCTCGCGCCGTTCGCGAACGACATCGTGCAACTCGTCGTCGATGCAAAAAGCGGCGTCACGGGCGCCGGCCGCACGCCCGCAACGGCCAACCTGTTTGCTGAGGTTGCCGAAGACGTGCGGGCGTACGGCCTCGGGGGCCACCGCCACGAAGCGGAGATCGTCCAGGAGCTGGGCGCCGCCGGCATCGACGCGCCGCTCGTGTTCACGCCGCACGTCGTGCCCATTCGGCGCGGTATGCTCGCCGATTGCTACGCAATTTTCTCGCGCGAACCGCGGGGCGATGCGGTCCGCGCGAGCTACGAGCGCGCGTACGGGGGCAGCCGCTTCGTTCGCTTGCTGCCGCCCGGCCGCGCGCCGAGCGTCGTCGGCGTCGCCGGTACGAACGACGCGGAGATTCACGTTTCGTGCAAGGGGCGCGTGGTGCGCGCGATCTCGGCCATCGATAATCTCGGGCGCGGTGCCGCCGGAAATGCCGTGCTCAACCTCAATCTCATGCTGGGTCTACCCGAGGAGTCTGCTCTCGATGATCGCGCCGCGCGCCTCTGAACCATCCCCTTCGAACGAGAACGGCACGGCAACGCGCCTGATCGAGCTGCGCGGCGGCCTCGGGGCCGTCCCGGGCGTCAAGCTCGCCGGCATCGCCGCCGGCATCAAGAAACGCAAACAGGATCTCGCGGTCGTGAGCTTTGCCGAACCGATGGGGTGTGCGTCGGTCGTGACGACGAACGAAATCAAGGCCGCACCGCTCGTCATCAGCGAGGGACACATCGGTATGAACGGCACGTCGATGCGTGCCATCGTGTGCAACTCCGGCTGCGCCAACGCCTGCACGGGTGAACGCGGCGAGCGCGACGCGCGCCAAACCGCGCGCCAAGCCGCGGCGCTGCTCGGCATCGACCCGACCCAAATCATCATCGCCTCGACCGGCGTGATCGGCGTCTACCTGCCGATGGATCGCATGGTGACGGGTCTCGCGCGCGCGGTCAAGGATCTCGAGGAGGGAATGGAAGCAACCTACGATGCGGCCGAGGCCATCATGACAACCGACAACGAGCCGAAGCTCGCGGCGTACGCGTTCTACGACGGCGAAACGCGCTACGTGGTGGGCGGCATCGCCAAAGGCTCCGGGATGATCGCGCCCAACATGGCGACGATGCTCGCGTTCATCGCGACCAACGCTCCGATGGCACGCGAAGCGCTGCGCGACGAGTTGCGGATCGCAAACGACGCGACGTTCAACATGATCTCGGTCGACGGCTGCATGTCGACCAATGACTCCTGTTATGCGTTCGCCCCGCCGGCGGAGGGTCCGGCACCCGCCGGTTTCGCAGAAGCATTGCGCGAGGTCATGCGCACGCTCGCCATTGCGATGGTGACCGACGGGGAAGGCGCGACGAAGACGCTCACCGTCGAGGTGACGAGCGCACGTGACGAGCACCAGGCACAGATCGTGGCGCGCGCGATCGTGAATTCGAACCTCGTGAAGACCGCGCTATATGGCGAGGATCCCAATTGGGGCCGCATCGTCGCGGCCGCGGGCTCGGTCGGAGCGCGCATCGATCCCGAAACGTGGTCGCTGTATCTCGGCGGAAAACTGTGGGTCGATCGCGGCGCGCTCGAGATTCTTTCCGAGGCGGAAGGCCATCGCGAACTCGAGAACACGTTCGTGAACGTGCGCTTGGATTTGGGAATGGGCGAAGCGAGCGCGACCGGCTGGGGCTGCGATCTCTCGCGCGATTACGTGCGCATCAACGCGCACTATAGGACGTAACGCATGTTCCGCACACAATCCGCCATCATCTCGCCCGCGGAACAAGCCGCGGAGCAGTTTACGGGCGAGAAGCACCTGCTGCAAAATTACGCGCGCGCGCCCATCGAGATCGTACGCGGCGAAGGCTGCGAGGTGATCGATGCCGATGGCAATCGCTACCTCGACATGGTCGCCGGCATCGCCGTCTGCGCGCTCGGACACGCGCACCCGGCGATCACGGAGGCAATCGCGAAACAGGCCGGGACGCTCGTTCAGGCGAGCAATCTGTTCCATCACGAACCGGCCGGCACGCTCGCGAACGAACTCGCGAAGCTCTCTGGTTTCGAGCGCGTCTTTTTCTGCAACTCCGGCACCGAAGCGAACGAAGCGGCAATCAAGCTCGCCCGCAAACGGGCGTGGCGGAAGGGCGAGACGGATCGCGTCAAGATCGTTTCGTGCGACGGCAGCTTTCACGGCCGCACCATGGGCGCGCTCGCGGCCACGGCGAACCCGCACTACAAGGAAGGCTTCGAACCGCTACCCGGCGGCTTCGCATACACGCCGTTCAACGACATCGCCGCGCTCGAGAGCGCGATCGACGACACCACCGCTGCATTTCTGGTGGAGCCCGTTCAAGGCGAGAGCGGCGTCAAACCGGCCGACCGCGCGTTTCTCGAAGCCGCGCGGCGGCTGTGCGACCGCCACGGCGCGCTGCTGATTTTCGACGAGATTCAATGCGGCATGGGCCGCCTCGGAACGCTCTTCGCGTTTCAAACGTTCGGCGTTCGCCCCGATGTCGTAACGCTTGCCAAGGCGCTCGCCAATGGGCTGCCGATCGGCGCGGTTCTGGTCGACGCCTCGGCAGCATCCGCGTTGCAGCCCGGCGACCACGGTACGACGTTCGGCGGATCGCCGGTTCCATGCGCCGCGGCGCTCGCCCATTTGCGGGTACGCGCGACGGAAGACGTCGATGCGAACGTGGCCCTTGTCGGCGGCATCTTGACGGCGGGGCTCGAGGCGCTACACATCGAGCATCCCGACAAATTCGGCCCCGTGCGCGGCGTCGGTCTCTTGCTCGGATTGCCGGTTCTCGCACCGTACGAGGCAAAAGCGATCGTTGAACGCGCTCGCACGGGCGAGCACTTGCTGCTCAACGCCGCGGGCGATAACACGTTGCGTTTCGTGCCGTCGCTCCTTCTCACCGAGGCGCAAGCGCGCGATGCGCTCGCGCGCCTGGCTCGAACGATCCCTTAGCCCGGGACTGCCGATCCGAATGCACCCCGTCGGCTCGAAAACCTTCCGCAACTAGCCCTCCAGGGCCAGTTTCTACCCTTTTATGGCCTTGACCTCAGAGTCGCTCCGCAAGATAGCCCCGCAACTGCGAGGCCTCCACGCGCTCCTGTCGCATCGAATCGCGATCGCGCACGGTCGCCGTGCCGTCGTCGAGGGATTGATAGTCGACCATCACGCAAAACGGCGTGCCGATCTCGTCCTGGCGCCGGTACAACTGCCCCACGTTGCCTTCATCGTATTGTGTCCGCGCGTGGGGCCGCAGATCGCGTTCGATCGAGCGCGCGCGTTCCACGAGTTCCGGCTTGTTGCGCGCGAGCGGAAACACGCCCACTTGCACGGGCGCGATCTTCGGATGAAAACGCAGGACCACGCGGGTCGATTCTTTCTGCGTTTCTTCGTCTTTGACGGTTTCCGTCTCGTACGCGTCCACGAGCATGGTCAAGGTCGTGCGATCCATGCCGGCTGAGCTCTCGATCAGGATCGGCGTGTATTTCGATTTCGAGGCCTCGTCGAAATAGGTGAGGTCTTTGCCCGAAAGGTTCATGTGCGCGTCGAGATCGTACGTGCCGCGATGCGCGATGGATTCGAGTTCGCCCCAGCCCCAGGGGAAGAGATACTCGACGTCTGTTCCGGCCTTCGCATAGTGGGGCCGTTCCTGCGGCGTCAGCTCGTAGAAGCGCAAGCGCTCCTCGCGAACTCCATAATCGCTGTACCACTTCTTGCGCGCCGTGACCCACTCTTCATAGCATGCCATGTCCTTGCCGTCGTTGGGCACGAAATACTCGAGTTCGGCCTGCTCGAACTCGCGCACGCGGAAGGTGAAGTTGCCGGGGGTGATCTCGTTGCGAAACGACTTGCCGATCTGAGCGACACCGAACGGCGGCCGCTTGCGCGCGCTCTGGTAAATGTTCTTAAAGTTGACGAAAATGCCCTGAGCCGTTTCCGGGCGCAGGTACGCGCGCGATGCCGAATCCTCCATCGGACCGATCGCGGTCTGCATCATCAGGTTGAAATTGCGCGGCTCGGTCAGCGTGTCGCGCATGCCGCAATCCGGGCACTTGTCGAGCGACGGCAAGTGATCGGCCCGAAAGCGATGTTTGCAGTTCTTGCAATCGACGAGCTTATCGTGAAACGCCGCGACATGGCCCGAGGCGATCCACGTACTCGGATGCATGATGATCGACGCATCGAACGCGACCACGTCGTCGCGCAGCTCGACCATCTCGCGCCACCAGGCATCTTTCACGTTGCGTTTGAGGATCGCCCCAAGCGGCCCGTAATCGAAGAATCCCCCGATACCGCCGTAGATCTCGCTCGATTGGAAGATGAATCCGCGGCGCTTGGCCAGCGCTGCGATCTCTTCCATGGTGACGCGGCGCGTCGTTTCGTTCGTCGTCATGGTCTGGGGCGGTTTAAGTCCAGCGCCTGTAGCGGCCTTCCCAGGCTACCCGCCTCGAACTGTGTAAGGGTCAAAATTCCTTACGTTAATTGACAGGACATTCGCGCATTGGTACAATGAATCACTGTGTCTGAGTTTCGAGCGAAGATCACGAGCAAAAGCCAATTGACGCTCCCGAAGGGAGTGAGCGCCCTGTTAGGCGTCAGGCCCGGGGACACGGTCAGGTTCACGGTAGAGAACGATGGCAGCGTTGTGGTGAAGCCGCTCAAGCCGAGCGAACGTTTAGCGCCATGGGTCGGCTATTTCAAACGGCGCGCCCTCGAGATAACGCGAGCGCAAAGCGACGCCATTATCCGCGAATTGCGCGGCCCACTCGATAGCGAAGAAGAACCTTGACCGCCATCGATACGAACGTACTGCTCGATATCGCAATCGGAGAAGAGCCGTTCGCCGCGCGCGCCATGCGTGCGCTCGATGGTGTTTCCGGCGGCTTTTCGATCGCGCCCGTCGTCGTTGCTGAGCTCTTCGCACATCCGGGCTGGGACCAGGCGGATGTGGAACCGTTCGTAGCCGCAGTTGGCGCGAACGTCGCATGGGCGCTCGAACGAGCGACGTGGCTCTGCGCGGCCGAAGCCTTTGCCGCCTACGCTGGCCGCCGTCGGAAATCGGGATCGAAGGACGTCCCACGCCGGCTCATCGCCGACTTTCTGATCGGCGCGCACGCCACCAGCGTGGGCTCGTTGATCACCCGCGACGCCGCGTTCTTTCGGCGCGCGTTCCCGACACTCGTACTCATCGAGCCGCACTAACGGCACTCAGCCAGCTTACGCGAGCTTCGCTCTCGGCTGCGTCTGCGCCCGGAGCTGGCCGCACGCGGCCGCGATATCCCGGCCCATCGGCGTGCGCACCGTCGTCGGCACGCCGGCTGCATCCAGGGTGCGCTGAAAGGCACGGATCCGTCCTTCGGCCGTGCCGCGCAGCGGCGCGTCCGGGGTAGCGTTGTAGGGGATCAGATTCACGTGGTACAGGTGGCCGCGCATCAGCTTCGCGAGCGCGCGGGCCGAATCGTCGTCGTCGTTGACTCCTTCGAGCATCACGTACTCGAAGAACATTTTGCGCTTCGTTGCTTCGGCATACCGCGCACACGCGTCCATCAAATCGGCCACTTTGTAGCGGCGGTTGACCGGCATCAGCCGCGAGCGCTGCTCGTCCGTCGGAGCATGTAGCGAGATCGCGAGGTTTACCTGAATTCCTTCACGCGCGAAACGGTCGATTTGGGGAACGAGGCCCACGGTCGAAATCGTAATGTGTCGGTGCCCCAGCCCAAATCCATTCGGGTCGTTGAGCAACCGCACCGCGTCCATCACTGCGTTGTAGTTCGCGAACGGCTCGCCCTGGCCCATGAACACGATGTTCGTAATCTTCTTCGCGCGCGTCTTGAGTTCGCGCGCAAAGAACCGGGCTTGGTCGAAGATTTCAAGGGCGCTGAGGTTACGCGTGAACCCCGCTTGGCCCGTCGAACAGAAAGCGCACGCGTACGCGCAGCCGGCCTGGCTCGAGATGCACACCGTGGTGCGGTTGCCCCAGTGCTCCATAAGGACTGCTTCCACTTCGCTGCCGTCGTGCAACCGGAAGAGACCCTTCGAGGTCTGGCCGTCGTTCGAGCGCTGAATCGTCACCGGCGCGACCGACTCGAGCGAAAAGCCCTCGGCTGCGAGCGCGACGCGCGTGGCGAGCGGCAACACGGTGATCGCGCTTGGATCCGGGGCGAGTTCCTTCGTCGCCGCGCGGTACACCTGATCGAGGCGATAGGGCTTCAGCGCGTGCGCGGCCGCGAAGGCAGCCGCATCGTCGTACCCGACACTGCGCGCCTTTGCCGCGAACCACACGTCCCGTGCCGCAGAATCCATAGAGCCGCAGTATACCACGTTGCTGCTCGCGCACGTGCGGCCGCGGTCAGTCTGCGCTCAGATATCGCTCTCGAACAGGGTCGGCTGCACTACCTCGGGCTCCGGCGCGGCCGCGGGCGGCGCGTCGAGCTTCGCGCGCAGGGCCTTGAGGTCCGCCCAAACGAGGCGCTTCGAGGCGTCGAGTTCGCCGCCCGTCATGCGCAGGAGATACGCCGGATGGAACGTGGCGATCAACGGGATGCCGCTCGGCCCCTCGAACCATTGTCCGCGCTGCCTCGAAATCGAAAATTTTGCTCCGAGGAACGATTTCGCCGAAGGTGCGCCGAGGCACAGGATCGCTTGCGGGCGCACGATCTCGATCTGTTCGTCGAGGTAGGGGCGGCAGTTCGCCATTTCATCGGGCATCGGCGGCCGGTTGCGCAGGCGGACGCCGTCGTCGAGCGTAGGGCGGCATTTCACCGTGTTGCAAATGAACACGTCGTCGCGGGCGAGCCCGATCGCAAGCAGCATCTTTTCAAGCAGGGCGCCCGCGCGGCCGACGAAGGGGCGCCCGAGTTTATCTTCGGTCTCTCCAGGGCCTTCGCCGATCACCATCACCGCCGCACAGGGGTCGCCCTCACCGTACACGCTGTGCTGACGGATCGTTCCGATCTCGCATCTGCGGCAGCGATCGACCGCGGCCGCGCCGTTCGCCAGCGCCTGCTCGCGCCGCGAACGCTCGGCGACGCTCACGCTCTCGATCTCATTGTGGGCGCAGCGCCTCACGGAACATCACGAAACCAAAGATCGCGAGCCCGAGATACACGGCGTACCGCCCGACGAGCGCGGCCACGAGCGTCGCATACCAGAACGCGCCGTGATGTTTGATCCAGTACTTGCGGCGCGACGTCTGCTTGCGCTTTTCCACGTTGTACTGACCGCGCGCGCTGCCCATGCCTTCGTGAACGGCCTCGCTCGCCGGAACGTACCAGGTTTCGAAGCCGGCGCCCGCCGCGCGCTTGGCGAAATCGACCTCTTCGTGATAGAGGAAAAACTGCTCGTCGAACGTGCCGATCCGCTCGAACACCGAGCGGCGAATACACAGCGCCGCACCGATTGCGAGATCCACCCGGCGCTCGCTGCGGTGACCCCATTTGCGCAGCGCCGCACCGTTGGCGAAGCGCCGGAACATCGGCCACTCGCCCCACGCGCTCGAACGGAGAAACGCACCGGCCCACGTATCGAACTCGCCGCACGATTCTTGGATCGAACCATCGTAATTGTAGATGCGCGATCCTGCGATACCGCAGCGCGGATGCGCCTGCATGAACCCTACGATTTCAGCGAGCGCGTTCGGACGCAATTCAGCATCGGGATTGAGCAAGAACACGTAGGGCGACTCCGTTACCGCAAACGCACGATTGCACGCCGCGCCGAAACCAAGATTCAGACCGTTTTCGAGAACCGTCAGGCGGCTACCGTAGCGGATGCGCAGGAACTCGCGACTGCCGTCCGTCGATCCGTTGTCGGAAACGACGACGTTCGCAAAACCGGGATCCCGTTCGACCTCCGGAAGCGCGAAAACCGAATCGAGCGCGGTCGCGATCTTCTCACGGTCGTTCCAACACACGACGATCACGTCGACGAGCCCCATTACGACGCGGCTCCGAGCCTGCGCCGCTGCATAAGGTACGGCCACACGAAGGGATCCACGTTGCCCTCGAGCACGCCCGCCGCATCGCCGACCTCGACTCCCGTGCGGTGATCTTTGACCATCGTGTATGGCTGCAGCACGTAGGAGCGAATCTGCGAGCCCCATTCGTTCGCGCGGCGCTCGCCGCGCAATTCCGCGAGCTTCGCCTCGCGCTCCTCGATCTCGCGCTGCACCAGTTGTGAGCGCAACATCGTCATCGCAAGTTCGCGGTTCTGGATTTGCGAGCGCTCCTGTTGCGAGGCCACGATCGTACCCGTGGGAAGGTGCGTGATGCGAATGGCGGACTCGGTCTTGTTGACGTGCTGACCGCCGGCCCCGCCCGCCTTGTAGGTCTCGATCTTGAGATCCTCGGGTTTGATTTCGATGTCGATCTTTTCGTCGGTCGCGATCTCGGGCACGATGTCGACCGACGCGAACGACGTATGCCGGCGGTGCTGCGCGTCGAATGGGGAGATGCGCACGAGGCGATGCACGCCGCGCTCGCCCTCGAGTTGTCCGTACACGTTTTTCCCGCGCACGAAAAACGCGATCGACTTGAGGCCGGCTTCCTCACCCGGCGATTCGTCGACCACGCTCGCCGTGAAGCCCTTGCGTTCGGCCCAGCGCACGTACATGCGCGCGAGAATCTGCGTCCAATCCGCCGCGTCGACGCCGCCGGCGCCGGCATGAATCGATACGATCGCTCCGTGATCGTCGTATTCGCGATCGAAATTCGCGGCCAGCTCGAGGCTGTCGACCCGCCGGGCCGCCGCATCGACGAGCGCGTCGATTTCGGCATCGGCGCCTTCTTCATCGCCTAGAATTTCGACCGTTTCGCGTGCGTCGAGCAACTGCTTCGCGATTCCCGACATTTCATCCACTTCGTCCCGCAAATCGGCCAGCTGCTTCATGACCTTCTGCGCGGCTTCCGCATCGGACCAGAACGACTCGGCGCGCGAACGCTCCTCGAGCTCGGCTACCGCACGCTGCTTGCGTTCATAGTCAAAGACGCTCCTTGAGCGAGCGCAGACGCTCCTCGAGGCGGGCGATCGTGGTCAGGTTGCTATCGCTCATCGGATTTTCTGCGGCGCACGCTGCTCCGCCACCTGTTCGGGTCTAAAGCCTAGTGGCTGGACTGAAGTTGTTTTAGAACGTCGATCGCGATGTCGGGTCGAAAATCGTTGCAGTTCGGGCACGTCGGGTTCTTCTGCGGCACGTTGAACCAATACCCGTCGACGACATCGCGCGTCGCGCGGATCGCCGCAACGATCTGATCGGCGGTCACCTTATGGCCGCTTGGGTTCGTGCTGATCCCGGCGAACACCAGTATCTTCGGATTCGCCGCGCGGGCTTGCTGCGCAGCGCCGGATATGTACGAAGCAAACACGCTGGGCGGTACCTGCGAGCCCTGCGCTTGAATCTCATAAACGTCGGCGTACTTGGCGGCCGCCGCGGGAATATTCAGGCGCAAAAACGTCGCGAACCGTTTCTCTCCGGGCTGCTGCTGGCTCGTCGCCAAATCGACCGCGGGGGTTACGATCACTTGGTACCCGTGCTGATGCGCGAGTTCCGCGAAGCGCTGGGCGTTATCGGCGAGATTGTCTTGCTCTTCCTGCGGAGTGAACTGCCACGCTTCATTATCGTAGAGTACGGCCTTGGTTTGCGGATCGATCTTTCCGTTTGTCACCGCGCGTTCGAACTGCCGATAGCTCGGGAATATCTGCGTTTTCAGAGCACCCCACGAGGCGGGAATATCGACCGTGAGGTCTTTGCGCACGACGACGAACGGTTGAGTGTTCGCGAAAAAGGCCTGCGCCGTTGCATCGGTCGAAAACGTGGCGACCGCGGGGCCGTTGAGAATCCAACGCAACGTTTTACCTTCCGCGTGAACCGGCGCGGTACGCACCGAGATCGACAGGGCGCCGAACGCAAGCGCGAGCCCGGCGACCATCGCGAAGCGGCAAGCCCGCGAACGGTTCAACGCTAGCTTGCGAATTGCAGCATGCGTTGCTGGCGCGCGAACTGTTCTTTCGCCTGTGCGTACAACTCGAAATCGGCTTCGAAGTTTTTCTTGATCGTGCGCCGGAGTTCATCGCTGACCTCGAAGGGTGGCGCTTGCCGTTTCGTCACCTCCGCATAGTGCGGCTGCCCGAGATCACGCCCAAAACTGTTCTTCAGCATTTCCAGGCTCCTCGGGTACTCTTCATAAAGGCCCACAACCGCGAGATCGTCGACCGAAAGACTTCCCATGAATTGCGACTGATGGTTGCGGTAGAACGGCCATCTCACATACTCTTCCAGGCTCGGCTTCAGCTCTCTCCAGTACTTCACTTCCGCGTGCTCTTCTTTGTTCACGTCGCTGACGCGCACGGATAGCGAGCTCTGAAAAGTCCAGTGGGAGATCACCTGCTGGCACGGTTCCCGAAAGAACGCTATGAAATCGGCGTGCGGGAAAAGGCCGAGATATTTGTCGGCCACGAAGTGCCCGTGAATGACCTCGTAACTCTGTAGGAGCTCGTCCCGCTTGGCTCGCATTGCCGCGTGGCGCATCTCGCGCCGCCGGTTGGCGAAGGGCTCGTCGAAGCCGGCCCAGTCGCCGTAGTCGCGAAACACGCGATCGGCGCCGTACGTCCTCATCAAGGCTTCGCGAAAAGAGTTTCCCGCAGTCTTGGGTAGGTGGATCGAAATCAGCATGAGAGTTCCTGTTGCTTAAGCTACCGGCAAGGGGAGGCTTCGTCGCTTTTTCGCAATCGTAGCGTCGATGTGGAGAAAGCGGGACAACGGTCGCGCTGCGCTTGCAAAAACTGAACTCGCTCCGCGACACAAGAACATTTTTATCTGTTTTCGACGCGCTCCTTCCGACAAAATACCTAGAAGCACGTCACACTTGGCGAGTCGCTTTCGATCCTGACCTCCCCGAACCTGACAACCGACGACCCACAAAAGTTCGACATGCCGCGTTAACGCATTGGCGTCTCGACATTTGTCGCAGCCGCGCCGTTACGGCCCAGCGCACTTCGAAAAGCCTCGAATTGTGCCGTCCCGGGCTCGACGCGCCAAGCGCCGTGCGGGCCGATCGCATCGAAATAGACCCACCCCACGATCGCCGACATGCTTGCGTAGAGCGACTTTAGTGAGTCGATGAAGCGTCGCCTGGCCGGAGCACGTCGCAAGCGTCTCGCCGACTGTGAATGCTTTCCCGGCGCAAGATCGACGATCGAAGCACACGTCGCGTGAACGTGCGAGGCAAATTCTCCGTAGGTCTGGGGAGGTCGGTCGCAGATGTCCACGCCGGCATCGTCGATCTCCGAATTGCCGGTGACACCAAAACCATTCGACACTCGCCGCGCCGCCGGCGTTGAAACCGCGCTCGCAAATAATCCCAGGTCGCAGTGAAGTTCCGCGGCATTGAAGAGCCCGCTCGAAGCGTCGGGGCCCGCGGCATCCTTATTAGTCGCGACAAGCGGCAGCTCAGCCGGCCTCTACTCCGCTACCACGTTTCGGAAGGCCGTGAATTCCACTGTGTCCGGCTGGACTTCCCAGTTGCCTAGGGAGCCGCCCGCGTCGAAGTAGATCCACGCCTTGATCGCCGGCATTGCCGCGTAGAGCGACGGTAGTCCCTGAAAGAAGCTCACTTGCTCGGAACTCGTGGCCCCCGTCTCGCCGACGATGAATGGCTTCTCCGCGCCCAGGTCTTCGACTGCTGAATATGTCTGCTTGAAGTGCGAGACATAGACTCCATACGTTTCGGAGGGGCGATCGTAGAGGTCGACGCCGACGTAATCGAGCTGCGAGCGGCCGGGAAAATACTGACCTAGCGTGGAGATGTCGTCGTTGGGGCACCAAAACCACTTGACATTTGTCGCACCGTCGAGAAGAAAGCGGGCGCGGAGATGGTCCCAGGCAGCGATAAAGTCGCTCGCGTTAAAGTACCCGTTCGAATCGTCGGGGCCGGCGCACGCCGTGCGATCTTCCGAGACGAGCGACGAGTTCATTTCCCAAAGGTAGCGCACGAGCACCGTGCGCTTGTAGCCCGCTAGGGCGTTCGCCATCGCGTCGATTTCCGAATCGTACTGGCCCGAAGCGATGCCGGCGTTGGAGTATGTGCCGCACTTCAGGCTTATGATCGGGATGAGTCCGGCAGCGGCATCATAGTCGAGGTCGCTGCCGGGATAGCTGTAGGTGATCGGGTAGAAGTGGAGGTCGTAATTCAGTGTTCGGCCGAGCGCGTGCTGGAGGCTGGCGATGCTCGAAAGCCCCGGAGACGCCGATGGATCGGGGTTCACGTAAGCGCCGACGAGGTACGTGACGGGCGTCGGCGACGGGCTCGGCGCCGGGGTAGCGGTGGGTGCCGAAGTCGCTTTGGCCGTCGCCCGGGTAACCGTCTCAGCCGTGGACAGGGCGCCCTGCGCGCCGGGTCCTCCGGTCGCTGCCGGCAAGCTCGACGATAACCCCGCTCCCGCACAACCCGAAACCAGCAGGACCAAAATGGGAGCGGCGAGACGCTGGAATCGGTGGCCGAGATGCACGATAGTGTTCCCAATTTGTGGAGCGCGGGCGTACGGTCCGGCCCTGCGCTAAGAAATCCGTCTCTCCTTTCTATCGTGCTATGCGGGCGCTCGGTTGGGGTGACGGAACTCACATTACGTACTGACAGAAGGACGCTCGTAAGCGATGTCGTTCAATGAACTCGCGATTTGGGTTCGCCGGCCAAGGGGAGGCTCGGGGGAGCAGTAGAAGCATCGACCGCAATGGCACCGCGCCGATTCCGCTCAATCGGCGGCCCCGCGCCTTTGACCTGCATGAACCGTAGGATCGCGAGCAGACTGCTAACGGGCCTGCTGTTTCTGCTATCGGCAAATGCCGGCGGCCGTAGTTCAGTCGCCGCGCGCGAAGCGCCGGCGCCGATTCCTCTTGGGGTATTGGAAGCGAAGATTCCCCAAGCCCCGGGCGTTCTCGCCGACCAGAGCGAAATCGACGAAGCCCTCGCGGCCATTCGGGACGCACGCGACAAGACCGGTCTCGGGTACATCTACTCGAACAGATTCGGACCCGCAGATATCCTCGTTCCGCGCAGTTCGGACGAGTTTGTCGTCCGCTACGAGCAAACGGCGGGGCTCACGCTTCCCCTCGCGGGCTCAAAGATCGCCCAGCAGCTCAGCGTCCTTAGCGCCCAAGAACGCGAGCAGTTTGCAGTCATCGCGCTGCAGGAGGCGGGGAGAGCGCGTTTAGGGCAGCTCCGGAACGCCTACGTGCAATATTGGGCGTACCTGAACCAGTCGGGTGTTGCAGATAGATTTCTCACGGCGTCGCGCGCAGAGCTCGCCCAGGCGAACGGTCTGCGGAAAACCGGCTTTTGGACGGCGACCGACTTGCTCGATTTTCTAACCTCGATACAAAAGGTACGATCCGACTCGGAGGCCTTCCAAAGCACGGCTAGAGGGCAACTCGCGTTGATCGACGGCGCCGTTGGAAGTGAGATCCCACCGTTCAAACCGTTGACCCCGGTGTTTTTCCAGAACTGCAGCCCCGATCGCACCCGCGCTCTCGATTCAGCCTATCGCCTGGACGCCACCCTCGCACAGTATGCGGCGCATTCGGCTGATGTTCGGGAGCAATTGGCGAGAATTCACGGATCGACGATCGAGGCGAACGCGAAGGCCCAAGCGGGGTCGGTAACCGATATCAACCACGAGATTTCGGGATACAGCCTCAACGTGGGCGTCGACGTTTCGCTACCAACGCACGCGCGCGACGAAGAACGCGCCCAGCGCGCCGAATACGACGCGGAACTGAGAACGATCGCACTGCGTGAGGTGCAGCGGCGTATTGAAATCGCTTCGCTCGTCGACTCGATCATGGACGATATGGAGAGTTCGCGCATCGACCTCAAACAGGCGCGCGCCGACGAAGGGGCACGCGAAATCGACCTGCGGACCGCCATCGTTCGCTTCACCCTCCTGCGGCAAACCTCCGATGTCGGCTTCAACGATGTCAGCGCGCACCGCAACGAACTCTATGTCGCGCAGCGCACCGCGGCGCAAGCGGATGCCACGCTCCTCTTGAAAGCCAACGATCTGCTCATGGTAGCCCCGGACGCCTGCGGAGGAACGTACGTTCCGATCCCGGCCCGGGCTGCATTGCCGACGCCAACACCGTCGGCGAAGCCGACCGCGAAGCCGACACCTTCGCCAGCGCCAACGCGGACGCCAACGCCAACGCCAACGCCAACGCCAACGCCGACGCCGACGCCAACGCCAACGCCAACGCCAACGCCAACGCCGACGCCGACGCCGACGCCGACGCCGACGCCGACGCCTACTCCGACTCCCACGGCTTCGCCGACTCGCACGCGACACGCGAAGCCCGCGGCGACTGCGCTCGCTACGGAGCAGCCGTCGGCTACGCTGACCCCGGCCGCAGCGACACCATCGGCGACACCATCGGCGACACCATCGGCGACGCCAACCGCGAGCGCCTCCGCATTGACTCCAATGACGACGATTGAGGTAACGGGTGCAACGCCCGCTTGGCGGACGACGATCACCGCTACACCAACCGCGTCGCCATCCGGTACACCAAGCGCGATACCAAGCCCGACGCCGACACCCACGGCGTCGCGTACCGCCATCGCCTCTCCAACGCCGACCGCAACTCGGACGCCATCGCCGTCGACGACACCGACACCGACTCCGACTCCGACCCCGACACCGACACCGACACCGACACCGACACCTTTACCGGCTAACGCATCGAGCGCAACGGCGCCTTCGGCAACACGTACGGCGCCGCAATCCGCGACACCGACCCCGATCGTCAGCGCGTCGGCTACCGTGATGCCCTCGCCGATGGCGGCCAATACGCGCTCGGCAAAGCCAAGCGCATCGTCCAGCGCTACGCCGTCTGCCATCGCGCCGGCTGCCGCAACGCCGGCTGTGATTCTGCCGGCGCCGACGCCGACTCGGACACCGTCGCCGACGCCGACGCCGACTCCAACTCCAACTCCACTGCGGACGCCGTCTCCAACGCCGACCGCAACTCGGACGCCATCGCCGACACCGACGCCTTTAGCGACCACCGCGCCGCACACAACTGGACCATCGACGACCCCCACCGCGACGGCGTCCGCCACAACGCAAATGACGACAATTATTGTGACGGGCGCAACGCCGGCTCGGCAGCTGACGGCGACCGCAACGCCCGTGGCGCCGCCATCCCGGACACCAAGCCCGACCCCCACCGCGTCGCCTACCCCGGCCCCCACGGCGTTGCCAACCGCGATCCCCTCGCCGATGGCGGCCACCACACGCTCCGCGAAGCCAAGCGCATCGCCGACCGTGATACCGCCGACTCCGTGGCCGGCCCGGACGCCGTCTCCAACGCCGGCAGCGACTCCAACGCCAACGCCGTCTCCGAGCTCGGTACCGTCCCCAAAGGCAACCCGGTCGGCGACCCCCGCCGCATCGCCAAGCGCGATCCCTTCTTCCACAACGCCGTTCGGCTCGAAGCCCGCTGTCACGACGCCAAGGTCGGCAACAACTTGGACGCCGAGTACAACGCCGACGGCAACGCCGACACCAACGCCGATAG
>Ga0302325_10012025_pt1 | contig 18616 bp, 13 predicted proteins | sample Palsa_T0_2_FD_201948 | JGI IMG/M metagenome (GOLD analysis project Ga0302325, IMG submission 201948) | Peat permafrost microbial communities from Stordalen Mire near Abisko, Sweden - Palsa_T0_2 | ecosystem: Environmental > Terrestrial > Soil > Palsa > Peat permafrost | place: Sweden: Abisko...
GTGGAACCCCCGGCCGCCGGCCCGCCAGCCGGCCCGCCGTCATACCCCAACCGTAAAATCACGAACCGTTCAGCGGTTCAGCCGCCGCCCGGCCCAGCCATCCGTCCGCGTGAATGATCAGGGCTAAACCGGCTACTCGTACCGTTGCCGCCTTTCCATAAAGGCACGATTTGGCTGCGGTTTCGAATTTGTAAGACACGGCCGAAAAAATTTATAGGTACGGCCCCTTGGTCGTTCCGCCTATCTCGCGATAGTGCTTGGCAGGACCGGCGAGGCCGAGGTCGGCCATTGTGAGACGGGTTAGGTCGGAGCTGCCGCTTTCAACAATGCGGGAGGCTTGTCGCGCGAGGGCGGCCTCGAAAAGGTTGCGTACGAGTCGGCCGTTGCCGAACTCCCGGGTACGGGGCAGCCCTGCTAGATACTGGCGCAGCACGTCAAGCGCGTCGGCGGAAGGCTGGTACTGGCCGCGTTGGCACATGCCCTGAAAGATCGCAATTAGTTCGTCGGTACCGTAGTCGGGGAAGTGAATGGTCCGAGGGAAACGAGAGGGCAGGCCCGGGTTGGAACTGATGAACCGGGTCATCTCATTGCCGTAGCCTGCAACAATCACGATGAGGTCATCGCGGTGGTCTTCCATCAGCTTGACGAGGGTATCGACCGCCTCCTGCCCGAAGTCCTGGCCCGAGGCTTCCGCCTTGGTGAGGGCATAGGCCTCGTCGATGAACAAGATGCCGCCCAGCGCCTTGTTGACCATCTCAGTGGTCTTTATGGCTGTCTGGCCCACGTAGCCCGCCACGAGGTCACTTCGCGCGGTTTCTATGAGTTGACCGGTCCGAAGAACCCCGATCGCGGTGTACAACTGGCCCAGCAGGCGGGCGACGGTCGTTTTGCCGGTACCGGGGTTGCCGATAAACACCAGGTGTCGGCTGACCCGAGTCACCGGCAGCCCGGCAGCGCGGCGCATCTGCTCTACCCGGACTATGTTGATGAGCTGCCGGACTTCCGCCTTCACCGGAGACAGGCCGGTAAGCGCATCAAGCTGTCTCAGCAGATCGTCGAGGCGGCCAGTCTGGCTCCTAGGCTGCGTTACCCCGGCCGCGAGGGCGGTAGGCCGCTGCTCCCCCGCGTACGTTTTCAGCTGTGAGATTAGGGTTTCCTCTGCTGCTATCACATGCGTTAGCCGTTCAGCGAGATCAGGTCGTCCCATCTCGCGAAGTCCCGTTACGTGCTTGCGGAGGTCGTCAGCTACCTTGCTGATGCCCGTTATCCATGAATCAGTTGTATCCGCCGAGACTTTACGGGCAAGAGCACCTTCAATTTTCTTTTCCGCCCTTGCTACTGCGGTTTCCCCTTTTGCTACTGCGGCTTCCCACGCTGCGGTGTTGGCTTTTCGGGACGGCTGGACAGGCCGTGCCCTACTCTTATCGACCGTTATCACTACCTGGTCAGGCAAGCTGTTGAGCCGGGCAGCCAGGCTGCGGAGCGGGTCGGGGACGCTCGCCTCTCGCTCTGGGGCCTTACTGGGCCCAGTGTCGGCTTGCCGCTCATTAGCGGTAGCCACCTCCTGCGCCCAGCGCGACAGGCTGTCGCGGAGTGACCTATGCATCATCGTCGCGACTCTAGATGTCTCGTTCGGGGTGAGCGGCCGACCATCCTTTCGCACCGCGGCGGGGAACCTGCCCCAGTCCAGGTCCAGCAGGATCCAGAGCTGATCTTCGACGTACGACGCTGGTTCCGCCAGGCTCAGCGCTCTGCCTATGCCCCCGGCCGCCGTGATGGTCTCCAAGATGGGAGCCCACCATGCCTTAATGCGGGCGGCCAGATCTGCGCCCATGTTTCCTATTACCTGCTGCTCAGCCCTCACCGGATTCACCCCAGAGCCCCATGCTCGGCATTCTGACATATACATGGTCCTAACAGACCACTGATCATTCGTCCCGCATACTTGAGCATCTCGATGCGAACTAGTTCTGAACTGGGACTTTGCCTCTCAGAAGTTCTCATCGTTTCAAGCTGTATCTGACGCTCATGTGCCCTGGATGTGCCCTGGCCCCGTTAGCACCGTCGGTGGTTAGCAGGGCCTCAGAAGATCGGCAGCTTGACCCGCTTGCAACTTGAGAACTCAACAGTGTGAAGGTGGGCGGAGGACCCGAGCAACCATCCGAAGCAGGCGCGCCTGGGTGCCGTGCCCGGGCGGAGGCCGCGGGCCGCGCCATACAGCGTTCGCTTGCGCAGGGTGTGATTGTCTGTTTTAGGCCCGTTTGCGGACTTGGACCGCCAGCGTCCACGTGGCCTGTAGGCAATTTGTGTTGGAACGCCCTTCTCGCGATGCTCATGCAGGGCTAATTTCTGGGTAGTCGGAACTCTTACATGAGTGTGGTGGGTGGGCAGGAATCGGGGATTTACCGGTGTGCTGATCCAGATGCAACGTCAGGCTGAACGCGACGCGAGGACGCGGGCGGCTGCGCAGCGGCGGGCGTCGGTGGATGCTGCCCGGGCACGCCGGGCCTACGAGCGGGCGCAGGCCAGTGACCAGAAGGAGCGAGCACGTCTCTATACCGAATCCCGGATCGCTGACGTCGCCGCGCTCAACGAGCGCTTGGCCGACGACGTCGCTGCTCTGGAGGGACTTCTGGGTGACACGCTGCAACTGGGCGACTTCTTGGATTTCGAGTCACTCAAGGAAACGGTTCGTCGCCCGACATTCGATCCTGGCCAGCTCGCAGTACCCGAGCCCGTGCCCCTCGTGGCTGACTTCCAGCCGCCTGTTCCGCGATCTGCGCAGAGGCTGCTGCCCGGAGCGAAGAAACGTTACGGTGAACAGTTCGAGTTAGGCCGTCGTCAGTATGAGACAGCGGTTCATGCACATCAGCTACGTGAAGCCGAGCGATTGCGGCAGCTTTCGCAGGCCCGCTCGGAATACCAGCGGACGGTTACCGAAATCGAAGAGCGGCTTGCCCGCCAGCACGCGGAGATCGAGGCGTTTAAAGCGTCCTTCGAGGTCGGCGAGCCTGATGCGGTCATACAGTACTTCGCGATGGTGCTAGAGCGCAGCCATTACCCCGACGGATTCCCGCAGCTCTTCCGTCTTGCCTATATTCCTGAGTCGCATCAGCTGGTTGTCCAATATTCGTTGCCCACCTTCGACCGTGTTCCCGCCGTTGCTGAATACAGATACGTCAAGACCGGTGACAAAGTGACGGAAAAACCACGGCCACTGAGAGGGCGACAGGATCTTTACAAGCGCATTGTAGCCGCATTGACTGTCCGTACGCTGCACGAAATCTTTAACGCAGACAGATCCGGGATCGTCGAGACAGTCGCGTTCAATGGTCACGTCGATACTGTAAGCGACGCCACAGGTAAGGAGGTTTACCCCTGCCTGGTGACTCTGATGACCACCCGTGATTCATTCATGGATCGTGACTTCAGCCGCGTCGATCCACTTGCTTGCCTGCTTGACCTTTCCGCGAGCGTTTCTAAGAATCCTGCGGAGCTTGTACCTGTGCGGCCGGTCCTTGAATTTGACATGGTTGATCCTCGATTTGTTGAAGAGGCCGACGTTTTGTCGGGACTAGATCAGCGTCCCAACCTGATGGAACTTAGTCCGGGCGAGTTCGAGTCATTGATTACTAATCTCTTCACCAAGATGGGCCTGGAAACCCGAATGACGCAACCCTCGCGTGATGGCGGGATCGACTGCGTAACATTCGACAACCGTCCAATCTTTGGGGGGAAGGTAATTATTCAAGCCAAGCGATACAAAAATACTGTACCTGTGAGTGCCGTGCGCGATCTTTTTGGCACCGTGCACAACGAAGGAGCATCCAAGGGCATCCTTGTCACGACTTCAGGTTTCGGCAAAGCGTCCTTCGACTTCGCCAAGGACAAACCGCTTGAACTGCTGGCGGGCACCAACCTGCTGTATCTGCTCAAAGTTCACGCTGACGTGGACGCCAAAATTGAACCGCCCGAACACTGGGTGGAGCCCAGGCCGGACACTGGCCCAGCTCACTGGGACGAGCCTCCCGAACCGTAAAGTCGTGTCTTCGCACGAGATATGAGGCAACCGTCCGCTTTTCAGGAGGTTTTGCAAGTCCAGGCGAGACCGTCACAGGCTGCCTGAGCGGGCTATCGGGCGCCGTGGCTCCCCTCGGCGTCCACGTTCAGCGCCATGCGTCCACAGCCGTTGTTAGCACGGCGTTAGCAAGATCGGTAGTCCCTACGGTGTGCTGGTTCGTGTCGGTTGCCCGTGTCAGCTTGGCCTGCTTGAAACTTGATAACTCAAGAGTGTGAGATCCATGCGTGGGCGATCGCGCGCGGCAGTAAGCCGCTCGCTGTCTGTCCCGACTATTCATTGGTATTCATCAAAGAAGCCAGAATTGACAGTCACGTCCTCCTCCACCCGTTGGCGTACCTCAATCCCGAGCCGGAACTCCTTGAGGAGATCGCACAGTCTGTCGCCGTCGATCAGCTCAACAGGAGGGGCACCGTCCCGAGCTGCCTCCGCCTGGGCGTCGCGAGTGAACGATCCCGTCGTGATGAGCAGGCCTTTCTCGCCTCGGCCAGCCATCGCGCCGCGAAAGTCTCTCACGGCCCCGGGGGTGATAGTCCCCTTGTATCGCTTGCACTGGAAATACACCGGGAACGACACGAGTGACAGACGGTAGGTGCCCGCGCCATCTATCCCACCGTCGCCGCTCTTGCCCGTGACGGTGACGTTCACAAATCCGGCTTCGCGGAGGATGCGCTGGGCTAGTCGTTCGAACCCATCCGGTGGCAGTTGCAGCAGACGAGCGATGAGCTGGTCCTTCCAGCCTCCTTCTGCTTCTCCATCTTCTTCGGCGTCCCCGGCTCCCGCCGCCTGACTGTCGCGTCGCGCGAGGCGTCGTTCTCGGAAGGAGTCGCGCCATGCTTTGGTGGCTGTTCGCATCTCCTGTTCGCTCATCGAACGGCCGCGATCAGTCACAGCCCAGACACCCCGTGCCGAGTTCTCAAGCGCGCCGATCCCCTTGAGGTGCGTTCGCGCCCAGTGCAGGCGATATGCCACCTCACTCATCCGGCCATCTTCTCCATGCGGCACAGCCTGCTGTTCCTCCGAGATGCCCGCAGACGCCATGGCCCGCTCGTTCATCTCATGTACTGTCGCAGAGCCGCCAAGCTCCTTTGTTGCCTGCAAGGCTGGCCACATCAGTTCGTGGTACTGAGGGATCTTCAGGGCGTTCACCTGGTCATAGTGCCTGATTATGTCGGATAGTCGGGCTCGATTCTCAATCCTTGCTGTTCTTTACCTGCCTACGGCTCCGGAGGCTGTAGCTTGTCTGCGTCTGTACCTGCGCAGAGTGCTCCAGTGAGAGATCGACTGGTCCACGTCTGGTCCGCAGAGTTCGGCTGACCCTCTCGATGCGAACTACTGGCGTGGCCCAGGACAGTCGCTGCTTGCTCAGGCTGTTCCGGCTGTCCGTGGTCGCGCAAGCCTGTGCCCGATGTGAAGCCCTCGCCTTCAGAGGAAAGGATGCCGAGCCTGGACGCCTCTACTTACGCAACCTGACAGCAGCATCTAACAGATTCCTGCTACCTAACTTAGTGTCCGGTTTGTCCGTCACGCGAGCTATGTCCTCCTGTCTAATGCTGCAAGGCTCCATTCTGACCGAGTATGGTAGGGACGTGCCAGATGATCGATATGCTGTAGCGGGTGCTAAGCACGATGTCGTTAAAACGGTATCGTTTGGGCAGCGAGTCGCAGAAGAGGAGCGCGACGACCTCGCTTCATATTTTGTGGAGACTGAGCATTGGCGACGAGTATGGGCCGGTGACGTCGATGTAGTCTTTGCGCCGAAGGGTGGCGGCAAGAGCGCAATATACTCGATGCTCGTTTCCCGTGAAAGCGATTTGTTTGATCGCGGCATCCTCCTCGCCGCAGGCGAAAATCCAACGGGAGCTCCTGCCTTCAATGAAGTTAGTGTTGAGCCACCAACTTCTGAGTCAGAGTTTGTTAACATCTGGAAGCTCTATTTCCTCGCACTTATTGCAGAAGTCCTGCACGAGTACGACGTTACTAATGAAGAAGCGAAGAGGTTGATTGCAAAGCTTCGAGAGGCCGGCCTTCTTACTGGTGACGCCAGGAAAAATAAACTTGTCCGGCGCGTGATGAGTTATGTAAAGCGCTTCTTTCATCCGAGTTCTGTTGAAGGATCTATTAGCTTCGACGCCTCTACAGGCGCGCCCGTAGCTACAGGTAAAATCACATTTGAACAACCATCGGACTCTGCGCGCGCTTCAGGGGATGTCTATATCGATGATTTGTACGAGATGGCAGACACCGGACTTGAAGGTGTCGGCTACGAGCTGTGGATTGTAACTGATAGGCTAGACGTGGCATTTGCTGAATCGCCAGACCTCGAAGAAAATGCACTACGTGCGCTTTTCCGCGTCTATCGAGACATCCAGCCGCTTTCTAGTATAACTATAAAGATATTTCTACGATCTGATATCTGGAAAGCGATCACAGCACGAGGTTTCCGCGAAGCTAGTCACATCACCCGTGAATTGAATTTGACCTGGAACCGCGGAACGCTGCTACGGCTCGTCATGCAGCGTCTCCTAAGAAGCAGCTATATGTGCAAATACTATAGAGCAGACTCGAACGATGACCTCTCAAGCGTGGAGAAGCAAGCGACTCTCTTTGAACGTGTATTTCCGCCGCAGGTTGACCTGGGTACTAATAAGCCCAAGACGTTTGATTGGTGTCTCGCACGCACAAGAGATGGTCTGGGGGAGACTGCACCGCGCGAGCTAATCCATCTCCTGTCAGTAACGCGGGAAGAGCAACTTCGGAGATGTGAGATTGGCGAGCATCCTCCAGCCGATGAGGCAATTTTTGATAGACAAGCATTGAAAGATGCGTTGCCGGAGGTTTCCAAGACGCGGCTGACCAAGACTCTATACGCTGAGCATCCTGTCCTTAAAGACTATCTAGAGCGTCTTGAAGGACAAAAGACTCATCAGAACGACACCAGCCTAGCCGCAATCTGGGACGTAGACGGCAAGAAAGTGCGTAGCGTCGCTACCAAGCTGGTCGATGTAGGATTCTTTGAACGTCGCGGAGATCGCATCAGCCCGACATACTGGGTTCCATTTATCTATCGGCCCGCACTGAAGCTGGTCCAGGGTTCAGCTGATGGAGTCACGACTATTACAGAGGACGAGCAAGCATAGGCGCAAAGGCTGCTCTAATCACAGGAACTCGTACTGAGGACTTTACGCTGACACAGCAGGTTACGACAATGCCGCTTGCAGAGGCTTGCCGGGCCTGGCCCTCGCCGATGCAGCCACAGCGAGAAGCATGACCAGGCTCGTACGAGTGACCCCTCGCTTGTAAGACACGTTCATGTTGTCGGCTACCGTCGCTGGCCTGGGCTGCTGTCACTCCCCCGGTCGCCCCGGATCGGCCAAATACGGATGTCGTTGTGGTCAGCCTTGGTGGTCAGCCCTTCGTCCCGAACTGTCGGTACGACCCTGAGCGCAGTCAAACGGTGCAGCGTAGCGCGCGTGCCGCTGGCAGCTCAGGATGGCTGTAGCGCGTACGGGCTGCTGTTCTTGGCTTGCTATACGGCATGACAGCCGAGAGCTGGAATACCGTCAAGGAACAGTTGACGTTGACTCCTGTCGATTGCCAGGCCTGTGCGGGTCATGCTGGTTCCCAGCGCCAGCCATCGTTATCCTCGCAGGTGATCTGCTCGCCGTCACCTGCTACGCCGTTCAAGCCGTGATCTGAATCGCGGCAATATTCACCGGGCTCGTAGCACCTTCCTTCATCACTAAGCGGGTAGCAACTAGCGCTTGTCGCGACCGGTGGCGCTGGGCTTGACGGTGGCGCGACTTTTGCCGCAGCAGGTGAAGCCGCCTTGGTGGTTGCTTGCGGCTGCGAAGCTTTCTTTGGCCCGACGCTGGCAGCCGCCGTCACAGAGCTTGTGGTCGCGGCAGGAGTGGCTTTGGCGATCGAGGGACTTTGCTTGGTGCTATGCGACCCGGCGAGGGCGACAATTATGAGGATTATGGCGGACAAACCGATAATCGTGAGCGAGATGCCGTTCAAAGTGCGGCGGTTGCTACGTCTTCCGCGTCGCCGAGGGGCCGTCATGTAGGTGCTCCGTTCGTGAATGTGGATGCTGGATAGACGCGCGAGCGCACCAAGAGGAGCACAGCAGTAATCCGCCAATCGGACCTTTTGTACTTACATAGGTGGTTTGTCTGCGAAATTCCGTTTACGAGTATGTCTTTTCTTCCCCCGATAGACAGCCAAAGGCTGGGAGTTGGTATCAGCGCAATACACGGCCATGGCTGTCAGGCCTCGGCCAGCGCTCTTTTGCGACGCTTGGGCGCGCTTCGCTCTGGTCTGCCCTTCCGATAGGTGCCGTGGCTACCTCGCGAGGTTCGCCGTGCGCATCTCGGGCCTGGCCTTCGGCCTGGCCCTCGCCGTCAGGCCCGCTGGGGCGGCAGAGGCTCCAGGGTCAACGGCGCGCCGAAGGCGCGTCCCGCTTGCGGGATGCGAAGCACCGTTGACGCTGGAGGGGCCGACCCGGACAATGCGCGGCGTTCCGCCCCGGTACGTGTGACTTTCACGCCGCCGAGGCCACCCGCGCGTGCCTGACGGCCTGGTCCTCGCGGCCGGGCGCGGCATCGGGGCAGATACGGCGCGCACCGCATGCGGCCGGTCACCGGGGCCACCGGGCGCGGCAGCTCGGCGCGCCGTAGGGCTTCCGCCCGGAGGGCGCGACGAAAGCTGCCACCCCGCCTACGGTGCGCCGCCCGGCCCTGACCCCGGCCGTCTACGGCGGGCCACTCGGGCGTTCATCTTCCCCGCGATTGGCCGCGCCCGTTCTACGCGATTCACGTCCTGGCCGTCAGGCCTGGCGCGCCGGAGGTGCGCCCTTGAGGACGTACAGCAAGTCTGCGCAGAGCAGGTGCCAGCTCAGCAGGCGCCTGCTGAGCTCACGGCGTTTAACTCCCTTCCCCTGCTCTTTCTTAGCGGCCATCTAAAGAGGTTCGGCTCGCCGCCGTGCCGGGTGGGGGCCTCGCAGGGTACGGGCCCGCCCCTCCACCCGCAAGGGCACCCCAAGATCCTTTCCAGACGCTCCGCGGAAAGCATCTTCAGGCCCCACCCTTGCGCGCGGAGCCTCTGCGGACCCTGGGGCAGTCATTGAGGGCAGGCGGGACCTGCCCCGGCTTGGCGCGAGGCCCCCACCCTTCAGCCAGGCCGTCCGCTTAGCGTGCACACGCTGAAGATCAAGGACATGCGGTCATGACCGAACCCAGGACTATCGCAGAGCACGGAAGCCGGATCATCGCCGCACTGGAGCGCGCGTGGGCCGCGATCCAGGATCGGCACCCGGACGTGCCTGATGTCGTGATCGTGACCGGGGCCGGGTCGAATCAGAAAGGCACGCCCGAGGGTTACCGGCTGCGCGGCCACCACTGGCCGGAGCGGTGGGTCCTCGAAGGCCGGGACGGGCAGCGGGCACCCGAGCTGTTCGTTGCCGGGGAGCTGCTGTCGGCCGGGGGGCCGGCTGTGCTGGAGGTCATGCTGCATGAGGCCGCCCACGCTCTGGCCGCCCGGCGCGGTATCAAGGACACCAGCGCTGCCGGGAACCGCTATCACAACAAGCGGTTCGTGGCCCTCGCTGCCGAGCTCGGCCTGCGCGGCCCCGACGTGCCCGATAAGGTCACCGGCTGGTCGCAGTGCACCCTCACCGGGCAGGTCGCCTACGACTCTTACGCCGAAGTCGTCGCCGCGATCGACGCGGCCCGGCTCCCGTTCCTGGTCGACCTGGCCAGCCCGGCGCGGCCCGGAGACGGCGGCGGCGAGGACCAGGACGACGACGAGACCGGCACGCCGAAGAAGCGAGGCGGGCGGCGGGCCGCCGTCGAGTGCGCGTGCCTCCCCGAGCCCCGGCGCATCCAGCTCACACCGAAACAGATCGAGGACGGGCCGATCGTGTGCGGCCTTTGCTGCGCCCCGTTCGAACCGCCCGACGGCCAGGACACGCAGTGAGGACCCCTGGCCTAGGTGCCGTGGCGGCCTCACGCTGCACCGATCCGGCTTAGCGCGCACACGCCAAAGAGGAACCATGAACGAGGCAGGCGGCGCGGCGGGCACGGCCCTGGACCGATCAGTGAACGCACGCGGCCGTCAGGCTGACCGGCGCGGCGCGGGACTCTGGCGGGATGGGGCGGCCTTCCCGCGGTAGCGGGGCCGGATGGCGGCCGGTTCGTAGACATACCGGCCGCCCACACCCTCCAACCGGACCGGCTGGTTAGCGTGCACGCTGACACGAAGGCACGCGGTCACGAGCTTGACCTTCCAGGCCACAGCGGTTGAAGGGACACCGCGGTCGCTCGGGCAAGAGACTGTTCTAACTTCTACGGGTCTTCTTGTGCCCTTGCTCAGTCATCAGGTCGTTTAGCTCTTCCCAGCTCAGCGCGTAGTGGGAGGTTGATCGTCCTGTTGGCAGCCAGTCCACCGCCCCCCTGCTGATCTTGAGCGTCCCTAGCTTTGATCCATCCATGAACACCGCAAAGCAGAAGTCCGTGTTGCCGACATCTATGTTGTCAGTTGTGTTCAGCTTCACCTTGTGTACCGCCATGCACCCGACGTTACAGGATTTGTAACCGTCCGTGATTACGCGTGCGTGTCTCCGATTAATCCAGCGGCCACGCTGTACAGCCAGACCGTCCACGGCCGGCCGCGGGATAACCGTCCAGGTTCGAAGCGCCGGACAGGGTGTCATATACGCGAGCGTTGCTCTGCCGCTTCTGATTTCTGACCCGGGCCGTGCTGGTAATCGTTCATGACTCGTCGTGCCATCCCCAGGTCCCGTTTGGGAACAGGGTGACCTGCGCGTTCAGATAGCTACCGTCCGACAGAGTGATCTGGCACGTCTTGATCTCGTTCTGCCCGGCTGTGCCGAGGCCGTAGGTGTCCCCGACAGCATCGGGGCCAGCAGGACCCTCGCGGGTTGTCGAGGTTTCGATGGTCTGCCCGGCCTCCGCCCCCTCGCCGACGGTTGTGTTGACGAGCAGGCCGCACACTTGGGTGGCGGAAGCGTTCCCGGGTCTAAGGTCCGGCCCGCCGTTCTCGTTGCTGCTGGTGATGGCGACGGCGATGACGATGATCAGGAGCAGGGCTCCGATCCCGCCCAGGATGATCAGGGCCTGCTGGTTGCTGGTCAGCTTCGACCAGGATGACTTCGGCTGCTCGGGCGGTGGTCCGCCCCAGTTAGTAGGTAGTGACATGACTCCCCCCTGCTGTTATGCTCTGCCGCTGATTCAGCAGCCAGCGTCCTGCTCGGCTTGCGCCGCGTTACCGGTGCCGCTACCGAGGTTGCTGTACTCGGCCTGGGCGATCCCGTAGCCGCCGTCCGCGGACCCGTTGGCCAGCGGGAACGACTCGGCGTGGGTGCCGTTGGAGCACTGGGTGGTGACCTGCTCGGTGACGGTGTCGGAGATCGAGCCGGAGCCTTCCAGTTGCGCGGACACTGCGTAGTACAGGGCGTTCGGGTCGTACGTCATGGACGCGTGCAGGGCCGGTAGTTGCCGTCCGCTGGCGGCCCGCTGCCGTCGCTGGGGTTGTTGGTGGTCGCACCGTTGCCGTACTGGATGGACGGCAGGCCGCTCCCGCTGACGGTGAACGCTACGATGTCGGTCTGGCTGAGCATGGTGGGCGCGGCCGGGGTGGTCGCGGCGGGCGCCGGGCTGGCCGGTGCGTGCGTGACGGCCGGTGCTGCCTTGGCCGGTGCGGTGGTGTGCTTCGGTACCGCGGCCTTCGGGGCCTGGGTCTTCTTCGGTGTCGGCTTGGCGGCCGCGCTCTGGGCCACGTGACTGGCTGGTGCGGGCTTGGCCGGGTTCACCGCGTTGCTGATCGCCGTGAGGGCGGTGAAGAGCGCCACGAGGGCGATCACTGCGGGTCCAGATCTTGTGCCGGCGTGGCGAGGAGCGGTGCGGCTCAGCAGGCACCGGGTTGTCAGCTTGATTGTTCATGGTGTTTCCCCCGTTGCGTTGCGCTCCACTGGTCCGCATCTGGTGCACCACGAGTCGCGGGCCCCGTCGTGCTCGCCGCGCTCATGCGGTGTCTCCCAGTGCAGAAAAGCCCCCTTTCACTCTCTGTTAAACCAATGCTACGTAGCGTGCATCCTGGTATCTAGAGGAGAATTACCTGGGAAATCAGGTCCGAACGTCACCCAACGTGACACTTATCGGACGTTCGGCAACTGATCGCCTCCTGGGCACCGGACGGCCCCGGGGGGAATCTGTTCACGCCCTGGCCACCCAGCGCGGCATCAAAGACACCAGCGCCGCCGGCGACCGCTACCACAACAAGTGCTTCGTCGCCCAGGCCGCCGAACTGGGCCTGCCAGCCCGGGCCCCGCCGCATCCAGCTCACACCAAGCAGATCGAAGACGGCCCGATCACGTGCGGCCCGTGCTGCGCACCGTTCGAACCGCCCGACCACGACGCGAAGCCCGAGGACGATCGGTAAGCACGCTCATCCTCGCGTCCGGGACAGGCAGCACCTGGGCCGAGATCCTTGGTGGCGACTACCACCCAGTTGGCATGCACACGCTAAGGACCGTTTACTTCCCGGGCCAGCCTCCGGGACACGTAGGCCCGTTTCGGGTAATGGGCAAGCCTCCAGACGCACACACAGCAACTGTCGCACTGAATCGTGCCCCAGTGGCGCTGGTAACGCTGAGAACATATGTTCGCTTATACTGCCTCTAACAGGCTATTCTTGAGCGCGTCGGAAGGCGTCACACACATGCACTAACCCAGTGTGATGGAGGAGGTTTACCGTCCGTGACCGCTAACACGTCCCTTGCCAAGGGCCGTGACCCGCGCTACCTCTCCGAGGGCGCGGGCTCTGGGCATGCGGGCGGTACGCGGTACTACTCCGAGGCGGCCGGGGAACCGGCGGGCCAGTGGCTCGGTTCCCTGGCGCCGGTCCTCAACCTGGACGGGGACGTGGACGGGGACCAGCTCCAGGCGCTGTACATGGACCGGGTGGCGCCGGACGGCCAGCGTCTTGACGCGCGGGCCCGCCCTCACTTCCGGCCGGTCCGGGAGCGCGAGGAGGCGGCCGTGGCCGCTCACCTGGTGGTTCACCCGCTGGCCACGGCGGGGGAGCTGGCGGGCGTGCGCGCGGCCGAGCGGGCCAAGAGCCAGTCAAGCGTCCCTTACTTCGACTTCACCGTAAGCGCGGCCAAGTCCGTCAGTGTCTTGCACGCCTCGCTACTGACGGACGCTCGGCGGTTGCGCGAGGCCGGAGCGGATGAGGACGCCGGGGCACTAGAGGACCAGGCGCGCGCGATCACGGACGCGCTGCTCTCGTCCGCTCGGGCGGCCGTTGCTCGCGTCGAGCGCGCTCTGTTCGTGCGGACCGGGCCGCGGGGCACGGAGTACCGGGACGCGGCCGGCTCGGTGGCCGCAGCGTTCCTGCAGCACACGTCCCGCGAGGGGGACCCTCAGCTTCACGTGCACATTGCGGTCATGAACCTTGCCCAGCGGGGGGATCAGGCGGATGCCCGCTGGCGGACGCTGCATGGGGCCATGCTGTACCAGGAGCGCCTGGCCGTGGCGGCCCACGCCTCGCGGGAGCTGGCCACCCGTTTGGCCAGCCTGGGCTACGTCCTGGTGCCTCGCGCGGACGGTAACGGATTCGAGATCGGCGGCGTGGACCAGGCCGTCATGGACGCCTTCTCCTCGCGGCGTGCGCAGATCACGCCCGAGGTGCGGCGCATGGCGGAGGAGTACCGGCAGCGGTACGGCCGGGAACCGTCCCAGCGGACACTGTGGGCCATGGCCCAGGAGGCCACGCTGGCCTCTCGCAAGGCCAAGAACCGGGGCCGCTCGGACCGGAGCGGGCAGCCGGCCCGGACCGGCGGGGATGAGCTGGACGCCTGGGAGGCGCGCACCACGGAGCGGGAGCTGGCGGCCCTGTCCGGAGTGCACGGAGCTGTGCGCGAGTTTGCCCGGCCGACCGGCCTGGACGCTCCGCGCGAGCTGGACGAGGCCGCTCGGGCGCGCATATGCCGGAGCGCCATTACCGGGGCGCAGCGCTCCTCGGCCGCGTTCACGCGGGCCGCGTTGCTGTGGGAGATACACCGCGCCATGCCCGCCATGGCCGCCGGAGTGGACCAGGCCGCGCTGGCCGAGGAGCTGGCGGACGAGGCGCTGGCCTCCGGTGAGGTCCTGGCGCTGGGACCGGCTCCCGAGGTCGTGGACGTGGCCTCGCTCGGTATCCGGGCCAGTGACGGCCGGTCCGTGTTCACCGATCCAGGAGCCGGGCGGTACACCACGGCAGCCCACCTGGACCTGGAGGAATACCTGGTGGCCGAGGCCCGCCGGGAGGTGGCCCAGCTCGTCACTCCGCACGCGGCGGACGTGGCCCTGGCGGGCGCGGACCTCGGCGCGGACCAGGCCGAGGTGGCCGCCGGTCTGCTCACCGCGCGGACGGCCATGTCCGTTCTGGTGGCGCCGGCCGGGGCGGGCAAGACGCACGTGGTGGCCGCCTACGCGCGGGCCTGGACGGCCGTCACCGGCGGCCGGGTGGTGGGCGTCACGCTGTCCACCAACGCGGCCCGCGTCATGGCGACCGAGGGCCTGGCCGAGGCGTACAACGTGGCCCAGGCGCTCGGCCGCCGGGATGACGGGTCCACCGGCCGCACGCTCCAGCTCGGCCCGCGTGACGTGGTGGTGATAGACGAGGCCACCCAGGTATCCACCGAGGACCTGGCCGCGCTTCAGGCCCTCGCGCGGGCGGCCGGGGCCCGCTTGGTCCTGGTCGGGGACACGGCCCAGCTCGGGGCCGTGGACGCGGGCGGCATGATGCGCCTCATTGCGGAGGATCTGGGGCACTGGGAGCTGGCCGAGGTACACCGCTTTGACGCGGCCTGGGAGGCGCTGGCCTCGCTGCAGCTCCGGCAGGGCGCACGCTCCGCGCTCCGCGCGTACGACGCACGCGGCCGTATCCGGGGCGCTCACCAGGCCCAGGCCGAGCGGGACGCGGTGTCCCTGTACCTGGCGGATCACCTCCTGGGCCGGGACTCCATGCTCCTGGCCGGCACCAACGAGGAGGCGGCCAAGCTGGCCGGCATGGTGCGGGCGGAGCTGGCCCGGCTCGGCCGTGTGCCCGAGCGGCCGGAGGTCACGCTGGCGGACGGGAACGGCGCCGCGCGTGGTGACCTTCTGCGGGCCCGGGAGAACACGCGCGAGGTGGACGCGGCCGGGCGGCCTCTGACCAACCGGGACACGCTCCGCCTGGAGGGCACGGTCCAGGCGGCAGGGGGCCGGGTTGCGATCGCACGGCGCCAGCTCGCGGACGGGTCCTGGTCACGGGACTTCCCCGTTCCCGTGGACTACCTCCGCCGGTCGGCTGAGCTGGCATATGCGGGCAACGTTTATGTGGCCCAGGGCCGCACGGTGGACACCGCGCACGTGTTCGTGTCCGCCTCGCTCACCCGCGAGTCCCTGTACGTGGCCATGACGCGGGGCCGGTCGGCCACCACGGCGCACGTGGTGACCGGGCCGAGCCCGGCCCGTGGGCAGGAGCCCATGGCCCAGGCGGACCCGCTGGCGGTTATGGCCGAGGTGATGGACCGGACCAGCTCCTCCACCACAGCCACCGAGGCCATGCGGGAGGCCCAGGCGTACGCCACCAACACGGCGCACCTCCTGACGATGTTCTCGGCCGCCACCCGTGGAGACGCATACGCGGCCGTGGACCAGGCCGTCCAGGCTCGCCTGGGGAACCGCGAGTATGCGCGCTACCTTCAGGAGCCTCAGCGGCCCGTCTTCCAGCGCCAGGTCCTCGCGGCCACCACGGCCGGGGCGTCCCTGGACGAGGTCCTGGACGTGGCCGCCACGCGGGACTTTACCGGGGTTCGCTCGGTGTCGGCTGCCATGCACGGGCGGGTGGAAGCCTCGGCGCTTGGCCGCCAGGCGGCAGGCCGCACGGTCACCTGGGCGGAGCGCGTGCCGGAGACGGTCCGGCCGCAGACCCGGGCCGTGGGCGTGGCGCTGGCCGAGGCCATGGACGCGCGGGCTCATGAGCTGGCCCAGCGCCAGACGGAGGCGCCGGAGCGCTGGGTCCAGGTGACGCTGGGCGCGTTCCCTGCGCAAGGCTCGGACCAGCTTAAGGCCGATTGGCTCGGCCGGGTGGGGACCGCCGCGTCCTACCGCGAGGCCGCCGGAATTACCGACCCTAACCAGGTCATTGGACCGGCGCCGCAGGGCCACCCGGAGCTGGCCGAAGCGCACGCCTCGGCCGCGTCGGCGCTGGAGATTCGCACCGAGGACCAGATGGTGTACGCCATGACGCGGGCCGAGCTGGAGGCGACCCAGGCGGAGTATGCACGGGTGGCCCAGCTCGCGCCGCCGGAGGTCTCGGCCGAGCTGAAGACCGAGCGGACGGCCGAGCTGGAGGCGCGGTCCCGTGGAGCCGAGCTGGCCGAGCTGGGGCAGGCCGAGGCTGGCCGGGCGTGGCTGGCCCAGGCCGACGCGGCCGACGTGCGGGCGACGGAGCTGGAGGGCAAGGCCGAGGTGTACGCGGCCTGGGAGGAGGACCACCGGGCCGAGCGGGACGCGGCCGAGCTGGCCCAGGCCGAGCTGGACCGCCGGAACGCGGCCGAGCGCCAGCGCCAGGCCGAGCGGGAGCGCGCGGCCGAGCGCGAGGACCTGGACCACGCTGAGCCCAGCGCGGAGGAGCCGAGGGCTAATCGCGCGGCCGAGGAGGCAACCGCGGATTCATCCAGAGGAGAGTTTTCGCAGGCCAACACAGGAACGCCAGCGGGGACTCCGGCCCCTATCGCGGACCCAGAGCTGGCCGAGGCCATGGCCGAGCTGGACGCCCACCAGGCCGAGCGCCAGGAGGCGGCCGAGGAGCGCGCGGCCGAGCTGGCCGAGCGCCAGGAGGAGGCGGCCGTCCGAGAGGCATCCAGGCACGCCGCAGAGGCCGAGGCGGACATGGCAGCCGCCACCAGTCCAGAGGCATGGGTCCCAGGCCGCGACACGCCGTCCTGGGCCGGCCCAGCGGCCAGCGCAGCCGCGCCTGCCCCAGCGGCCGAGCCGACCGGGCCGGAGGCGGGCCTGTAACACCAGAGCGCCCCGGGTACGGATGTCGGCCCGTACATGGGGCTGTTAGCGACCTCGTTATTTGCTGATGCAGCGGCAGCGCTCCGTGAGCACGGTTCGGCCTGCTTGATGAGCACTATTACTTTCGCCGTCCTGACTGAGTCCTTGTCGGCGGTCACCGCGACTTGCGCAGTCGCGGCATCACGGACTGCCCGGTGACAATGAGAGCCCATTCGCGAATTCCGTATAATTACGCTAAGCAAGCCTGACGTTTGCGCGCCCTGGCGGCGTTCAGCTCGGCGGAAAGCCTCCGTGCCGCCGCGCGCACCAGGACTGTGGGGTTCCAGAACTCGGCCACCGGTGCTGACCTGGGATTCTACGCAGCCCGCTCGTACTCGCTGATGAGGCCGCCGAGGACAGGCCGACGCTGGATCCGTTCCCGGGACAGGTCGGCAACAGGGTGGTCGGGGCGGGTCAGCCCAGTCCAGCCGGGGCCGCGGATGGGCGCGGCGCAGCACAGCGACCTCGTGCCGCAGCACGAGCAGCTCTGCGCCCTTGGAGGCCGATGACCGGCCGAGCAGGACCAGCCAGCCACAGACCCGGACGAAGATGAGGTAGAGCAGGCGCAAGGACACGAATGATCATGATGCCCGACAGCTGACACTGGTCATTACCGCAGCTCACAGGGCACGCAGACTTCTGGCACCCCACAGGCCGACGGCGCCTGGGCTGTTGATCGGGCTGGACTGAACGGTCACGCCGTCGAGCACGGTTCGCTGAAGGCCCGTGGCGCCGCTGTCGACGACTTTGATCGAGGTCAGTGTCTGTGTTGCAAAGACAGGTGGCAGCACGATGTGCTGCATGTCCAGAAAGCCTCGCGCCTCGTTGATCGGGGAATGCGCTACGGAGTAGACGTTGATGGTCGACGTCCCTTTGATCGAACCCACACAGCACCAGTCACGAATATCCGAGCCCTCAACAAGGTGATCGGTGTACTTCGCGCCTCCGGACCCGGTGAAAACCAGGGCCGTGTACGATCCGGACGAAGTTCCCCAGTACGTGTTAATGAGGGTATAGACGTCGGTGGCTCCATAGATGTTCACCGGGGTGGTGATGCTGACCGTGCCAACCCCTCCCCCGGACGCCTCATAGCCGTTCCACGCCTGGAAGCCGGCAGCGTTCGACCGGATGTTGAACGGTATGCCACCGAGAGTCACCGAACCCACGGGGCCGTGGGGAAAATACGTGCCCTTCGCGCCGTCCGGATCCCTTTCCGGCCTAACCCAAGTGAAATTGGCCTTAGGAGAAAAATCCACGGGAGAATAGGCCGCGCCGCGCCTAGCGCTAGCGCTAGCGCTAGCCGCGGCCGTGCCCGGTGCGGCTGAGGCCGATGCCGCACCGGCCACGGCCGCGCCCTGCACGCATGCCGCGGTCAGGACGACCGCCGTGATCACTCGCTTCATCCTGATCTCCAATCTCAGCACGCCGC
>Ga0302325_10012027_pt1 | contig 18615 bp, 21 predicted proteins | sample Palsa_T0_2_FD_201948 | JGI IMG/M metagenome (GOLD analysis project Ga0302325, IMG submission 201948) | Peat permafrost microbial communities from Stordalen Mire near Abisko, Sweden - Palsa_T0_2 | ecosystem: Environmental > Terrestrial > Soil > Palsa > Peat permafrost | place: Sweden: Abisko...
TGCGCTTCGACCTTTCCATCATGGTGCTGCTGCTGGTGGCATTCATCGGTATGACCGCGGCTCTCGATTATCACGCCTGAACCTGTGTGACTCGAGGCCCCTGCGGTTGATGGCAGGCATGACGGGGTTTGCCAGGGCCGGGATTTGGCTTCCTTAAGGCGTAGATTTGGGGCCTCTTAGACTGTGAAATTCGGTCTTATTTATCGACCGATTCGGCTACCGGCGAGTCTGGTGTGACAGGATGGGCGCTAGTTGCTGTATGGCTATGACAACCTTCATGCCGACCTACACTTTCCTTGTCGGTCTGATCGAGCACACTCAAGGGGGCTACGAATGCCGCTGACACCCGCAGACGTCCATAATGTGGCGTTCAGTAAGCCTCCTATCGGCAAGCGAGGCTACAACGAGGACGAGGTCGACGCCTTCCTCGACCTGGTCGAAAACGAGTTGACCCGGCTTATCGAAGAGAACTCCGATCTGCGTCAGCGGGTCGCCGAGCTGGACCAGGAGTTGGCAAGTGCCAGGGCCAGGGTCACTGCCGGCGCCAGTGCTCAAGCCACCCAAGCCATTCCGCTGTATGAGCCCGAGCCCGAACCTGTCAAGCCGCCGCCACAGCCGCAACCCGCACCAGTAGCCGCTCCCAACACTTCCTTTCCCCTCGCCGAAGAGCAGGCCATCAAGGCTGCCCGGGTGCTCAGCCTGGCTCAGGACACCGCTGACCGTCTGACCGGTACCGCCAAAGCGGAGTCGGAAAAGTTGTTGTCCGACGCACGTGCCAACGCCGACCAGATCGTCGGTGACGCGCGCCGCGAGGCGGAAACCACAGTCTCCGAGGCCCGCCAGCGCGCCGACGCGCTGCTGGCCGATGCGCAGACCCAATCCGAGACTCAGCTGCGCCAGGCCCAGGAGAAGGCCGACGCCCTACAAGCCGACGCCGAGCGGAAACACTCCGAGATCATGGGCACGATCAACCAGCAACGCACCGTTCTGGAAGGTCGGCTCGAGCAGCTGCGCACCTTCGAGCGCGAGTACCGGACCAGGCTCAAGACGTACCTGGAGTCCCAGCTTGAGGAGCTCGGTCAACGCGGTTCGGCGGCGCCGGTCGACTCGAGCGCGACCAACGACTCAGCCGGGTTCAACCAATTCAACCGGGGTAATAACTGATTCGACCGAATGTACTGCCGGCGGCGGCCCTATCCTGCACAGTTGGCATGTCGCACGCTCGCCTGGAGGTTAACTGATGCTGATTATCTCGCTGGTTCTAGCCGTGATAGGCCTTGCCGCGCTGGTGTTCGCGGTGATCACCAGCAATGAGTTGATTGCCTGGGTATGTATCGGTGCCAGCGTGCTGGGTGTGGTGTTACTGATCATCGATGCCCTGCAGGAGCGCCAGCGACGCGAGGCGGGCACGAGAACTCACGAATCGGAAGGCCCGCAGTCGGACGCTGACGAGGGGGCCGCGGAGTATCCCGGGGACGCGCTCGATGAGAGTGACGAGACGTCGACGCACGAAGAGTCGGACATTGCGGCCGGTGACAGCGTCAGCGACGACCACAACACCCGATAGGCCCGCTCAGCTCGCCGAGGTCGAAGCGGTGGACAGTATCTCACCGACCTCGTCGTCGCTGACCTGGTGAAAGTCGACGAAAACCTGCCCAACCGCTTCGAAGTCCTTCGGCATGGTGACGCATACCAATTCGTCGGCCTCCTGGGCCAGCAACCGACACGACGACCGAGGCCCCACCGGCACGGCGACGATGATCGAGCCGGGTTCGTTGGCCCGCAATGCGCGCACCGCCGCCAGCATGCTTGCGCCGGTGGCAATCCCGTCGTCGACCACGATGACGGTCTTGCCGCGCGGGTCGGCGACCGGTCGTCCGCGCCGGTAAGCATTCTCGCGGCGATTGAGTTCGGCCGTTTCGCGATCGATCACCGCGCGCACCTGTTCGTCGCTGATATGCAGGCTCGATACGACGCTGTCGTTCATCACCACGCCGCCGCCGGTCGCCAGCGCGCCCATCGCCAGTTCGGGCCACTGTGGCACGCCGAGCTTGCGAACCAGGAAGACATCCAACTCGGCGCCTAGAGCCGCGGCGACTTCCCAGCCGACCGGGACACCGCCACGGGCCAACCCAAGCACCAGCAGCGCGTCTGTGTCGCGGTACGCAGCCAGTTTCTCGGCCAGCACCCGGCCGGCTTCTCCGCGGTTGCGGAAGATGCGTCGCGGAGTGCTCCGCAGAAAGTCGCTGAGTCGGTCCATCAGTAGTGCTCGCCGTTGTGTGTGGTTGGTGCCGAACCGCAGCTTACGACCGGTGCTGGCGCACCGAGCCGGCATACCGAAAAGACGCCGCTGCGATTCCTGTTTATTTCAATACGCCGAATTCCCGGTCGGGAGCATGCGGAAACAAATGGGCGGCGAAGGGCCACTGAAGGGCCCGAAACGGCCCCGAAACGGCCATTGAAATAAATGGGATTTGAAGGCGACACCCGCGCGGCTTACCGTGCCGGCGGGATGCGATGCCCGTGTGCCGCGGTGCCCGGTCGGCGGATCGTGTCGTGCCCGAGCTTGCGATTGTGCATGGGTTCGCGCGCCGACTTCTGGTGTTCGAGCTGCCGGATCAATTCACGCTTGGCTTCGTGAAGGGCACGCGCGATGTCCGGGTTGTCGGCGACGGCCACCAGCGGCGGGAGACCAGGCAAGGTCGTCCGCAACGTGACGCGCTGCTCCCTGCGGCCGCGGTCCTGCAACGAGACTTCAAGGCTGAGGTCAAGCGGGTCCCACCGGCCCAGATGCGGCTCGAGCGTAGCCAACGCCTCCAGTACCTGCGGGCGTTCCTTGGCGACGAATCCCGCACCCATGTGCAAGACGTACTCGCCGAGTGGATTATGCGTTTTGTCGCCGGACCTTCTCATCGCGCTGATGGTGACCTCATCTCGGGCGATCTGGTTGTTGCATGATCGTGGCCAGCAGCTGCGGAAGTGGCACGGTGGCGATGCCGATGGCGCCGTCGGCGATTCCGTAGGGGATCACCAGGGTGTCGGCGTGAACGAGCGCGCCGCAGGAGTAGACGACATTGGGCACATAGCCGTTCTGTTCGCCGTGGTCGGGGCTGAGCAGTGGGCGTCGTAGCCGGCCTAGCACCCGGGTCGGATCATCGAGATCAAGCAGAATCGCGCCGATGCTATACGTGCGCATGGGTCCGACACCGTGGGTGAGCACCAGCCACCCTGCGTCGGTTTCGATTGGTGGGCCGCAATTTCCGATTTGCAGCGTTTCCCAGGCCTCGGCCGGCTGCTGGCAGGGCGACGCGCTCGTCCAGACCGCAAGATGGTCGGCGAAGGCGACGGTGTTGGTCTCGCGGTCCGATCGCGACATGGCGGCGTAGCGACCGCGTATTCGTCGGGGGAATAATGCCAAACCCTTGTTGGCCGCAGCCTTCCCGACGAGGGGTCCGGAGGTGAAGGACTGGAAGTCCTTGGTCGTGAGCAGTTGTTGGCTGATGTGGGATCCGCTGTAGGCCGTGTACGTGGCGTAGTAGGTGACCGCGCCGTCGTCGTCGACGAAGCGGACGAAACGGGCATCCTCCATGCCAGCCTGCTCGGCTTCCGTCGACGGCCACAGCACGCGCTCGGAAACCGTTACATCGCTGGGGAATTCGACCGCATACGACCGAGCGGCGATCGCGCGAATCAGGGCGACCGCACGCTCCCCGTGTCCGCGGGTGCTCAGGTTCGCCCGAAGATTGTCGAGTCGCGCGTCGAGGTCGGATCGCGTGAAGCCGTCGCCGAGCGCGTTGAACACATAGCTCGCGGCCTCGCCGGCATTGCCGATGCGGCCGAGTTCGCTGCGGAACACCGCGGAGTCGAGCAGCGCGCCCGACACGCTTCCGGTGGTGGCGAAGCGGACCGGCTCGTCGATCGTGGCCCGGCCCGCGGCGTCGACGACACCGGTGCGGAAACCGATGGACGAGCGGTGTCCTTCGCCGATCCCCCGCACGCTCATCACGAATCGCAGGCTGCCTGCTGCCGCGTCGGTCTGGTCGGGGTGGGCCACAATGCTGGGGTTGCACAGCGCCGCCCCCTCGATGGCGTACTCGCTGGTAAAGGTGGCTCCCAGCAACAGTATTCGCGCATCGGAGAGCTGGATGTCGGGATTCAGCCGGTCGGCAAGCTCGTGGGCGTGCCGACGGAAAGTGCCCATGAGGTCACGGTGGCGTCCGTCGAAGCGGGTGATGACGTCGTCCAGGGCCGACCGAACGTCGTCGTCGGTCAGCGCGAGGATGCGCTTGAGCACCACTCCCGCTCGTGACTCCTGAAGCTCGAAGCCCTCTTGGCCGGGCACGAAGAGCTGGGTGATCACCCGCGCCGAATTGGCCACGATCCGGTGACGATCGCGGGTGACCAGTCCGGTCTGCATCAAAGTCATTGTGGCGCCAGCGAAAAGAGTTGCGCATGCTGCAGGGTGGAGATCACCGCAAGGGTCGATTCGGCGCCCTGGTTGAGGTTGACGCACTCTGCGAGCAACCCATCGAAACCACCACCGGTCTCGGTGTCCCACATCAGCAATCCGGAGTCGTTGGCACCCTGGAACCAGGCGGCGGACGACCGGATCCCTTCCGGCCAGAGCAACCGCGGATCGGCGGCTGCGGCGCGTGCGCACGCGTCCGCGAGGGTGGCTACCTCGATCGCCTGCTGGTCGAAGCCGGGCCGGCTGTCGTCCGGTCCCCGGCCGCCCACGGGGGTGGGCGACAGATGGCCGCCATTCGTTTCGTAGTCGAGCAGCCACGCCAGCAGATCCAGGCCTCGCTGTTTCAGGTCTGGGTCGTCCAGCGCGACACCGGCAGCGATCATCGCCTCAGGGAGAATCGCATTCGCGTAGGTGAGCCTTGGCTCGGGCCATGGCCAGTCGGACGTGGTCTTTGGTCCCGCGACAGTGGCGGCGTAGTCGGTGAGGAGTCGCAGGGCCGCGGAATTGCCGGGCTCGAAGCTGAGGAGTTCGGCGGCGCCGACGGCGGCGAACGCCATCGCCCGCGGCCACGGCGACCTGGCCTTGGCGGCGCGCTCGAACTGAATCACGGCCAGTCGGCGCACCAGGCTGACGCCGCTGTGGGCGGCGGCGGTGCCGAGACCCCAGATACAACGGCCCCAGTGGTCGCCCGTGGTGGGCTGGTCGGTCCAATTTCCGGCGTGGTCCATCCGGTTGCGGCAGGAGCCGTTGTGGGACTGGGCGTCGTTCAAGAACTGAAGGGCCTTGCGGGCCAGGCCCTTCACGGCACCTGACGCGTCGGGCTCGCGGGCGGTGACGACCAGCACCCTGGCCATGTCGTCGGTGCAGTACCCGTGCTCGCGGCGGGGCTCGGTCATGCACGCGTGTTCGAAGGTGGCGCGATGGTCCGTCATTCGCAACAGGTGTGCGAACACCGGGGTGGGTGCGGCGCCGGTCACGTCAGGGCCGATTGCGTTGCCAGCAGTCGTTGCGCCACGCCGACGTAGGCGTTGGCGACGACGGGCCAGGCGACCGTCGGGGCCAGCTCGCGGGCTTCGGTGGCCATGGAGTCGGCTACCAGCGGATCGGTCAACAGCCGGCGCAGCGCTGTGACCAGCGCGTCCGGATCGTCGTGAGCGACGACGGTGCCCGCGCCGCTGCCGAGGAGCTCGACGGCGTGGGGGAAAGCAGTGGCGACGATCGGGCGGCCACTTGCGAGGGAGTCGACCAGCACACCGGAGGTGACCTGGTCCTTCGAGTCGTAGGGCAGGACGACGACGGTAGCCGTCTGGATGAGCGCGGTGAGCTCTTCGGGAGTGCGGAACACGGCGTCGAAGGACACCGAATCGGCGAGGCCGAGGCGTCTCGCCTGCGCGACAAGTGCTTCGCGATACCTTTCTCCCTGCGCGGCGAGGACCTTGGGGTGAGTGCGGCCGGCGATGACGTACCGCGGCGGGTTGGGCAGGTTGTTGAGCGAAGTGAGCGCGTCGATGACCCGCTCGATGCCCTTGCCCGGTCCCAGCAGGCCCCAGGTCAAGATGGTCGGCCGGTCGGGTTGCTGCACGCCGTTGGCGCTGGGGACTGCCGCGCCGTGCGGGATGGTAGTGACCTTGTCGTGGTCGACGGCGAAGCCTGCGCACACGCGTTGGCGGGCCACCTCCGACATCACGACGACTTGATCGGCCAATCCCATCACCGATTCGAGCACCGAACGTTGGTGCGGTGTCGGATCTTTGAGCACCGTGTGAACGATGACGATGGACGGGACGCGCAATCCGGCCATGATCTGCACGACTTCGTCTCCGTCGGGTCCGCCATAGATGCCGTACTCATGCTGGATGACGGCGACGTCGCTCTGGTTGAGGAGCTCGGAGGTTGCCGCTACGGACGAAGCCGAGCCGTTGACAAGCTCGCCGGCGACGCGGGGCTCCTCGGAGAGGTCACCGTCGGCGACGCGCACGACGTGGACGCCGGCGCCTCTGGCCGTCAGTCCGTTCGCCAGGGCCTCGCTAAAGGTCGCCAGGCCGCATGGTGTCGGCGAGTAGGTGCCGAGGATTCCAAAGCTTGGCACGTACGAAAAGTGTTGCACCCCAAAGGGGGCGATCAAAGCATGAATCAACGATTGAGCATTCAAAATCATCCCGACTGAACGGTTAAAAACGATGTGTCCGGTGTGAGCGGATGCTCGGGAAGGTCAGCGTTAGAAGCTGAACTGTTCCGGATCGGTTGGGAGTGCCAACACCCGCAACGTTACACCCTCATCGGTCAAAAGGTGTGGTTGTGGGCGCCGCGACGCGGCGGATGCCGTGAGACGGAACTTCTCAATCGAGAATCACTGCTGTTTTCTGTTGGCGTGCAACGTGTATCGTCGGGTGGTGGGCCTGATGTCGTGGCCAGCGTCACTATCGTCACACAGCGCCAAGCCTGCTGAGATCGATCCTGACCGGCAAAGGTTCGGTCCACACCTCACGATTTACGCACGCTAACAACGAGTTTGAACTCCTACTGGCTGGCTTGGGCGACGCGCAAAGCACGCACCGCTACTGCTCCCGCTTCAGAGCCGCCCCACCCCAGAGCGCCGTGTGGACTTCCGCATTCGGCAGCGCCAAGGCGGGTGTCCGCACTACGTCTGCATCGGCTGCAACTACTTGGTCCAACAACAAAAAACCCCGACCAAAGGCCGGGGAAATCTGTCCTCGATGTCTCGCGACATCACACGGTGTCCGAGGGGGGACTTGGCCATCTGCGACACGGGTCCTGAACTGGCGAATCGGTATCTGATCGTGGTCCGTGCTGGGGTTGACCCACTCGAATGTTGAGCGGCCGGATTACGGGTCGAGTTGGGCGGGTGCGACTCGGCAGCCGGCGGCTTGGGCTCCGGTGTGCAGGCGTCGGTCCCAAACGGCGACGATTAGGCCGGGCTCACCGACAGCCAACGCGCTGGCCAGATGAACAGCGTCGGCTCCGCGCAAGGCATGGGCTCGGGCGAGGTGGCCGGCGTGCTGTTCAACCGTCGCGGTGAGTTCGACTGGGAGGGTGGCAGCCCAGAAGTCCTCCCAGTCACGCTCGGCATCGGCGAGCTCGGATTCGGCTAGGTCGTGATTGCGGGCCGCTGCAGCGAGTGCGGCGCGGACTTCGGGGTAGGCCAGACGGCTGGACAATGCGGCGTCGCAGCCGTCCCAGAGCGCGGACGCCAGCGAACTCCCTGTCTCGGTGGTGAGAAGTTTGACGAAGGCGCTGGCGTCGAAGTAGACGAGCGGCACCGGTCAGCGCCGCTGGTCGCTGACGCGGTCAGACACCGGCCGCCGCGGTCGGGGTCCGGACCGTCCCGCAGCGACGGGCCGCTGCGCGGTGGCCTTGCCAATCACGCCTTCGGCCGTGAGACGCTCCAAGGTGCCTGCGCTGTCCAGCGCAGCGAGTCGCGCGACCGGAATCCCGCGGTCGGTGATGACGACCTCACCACCAGCCCGAGCTCTATCGAGCCAATCGCTGAGATGCGCGCGCAACTCGGTTACGGATACATCCACACGTGAACTGTACACTTACTGAACGATGATTTGTACATGTGGCTACTGAGTGCGGCACCGACGACCTGAGAGCGAGGATCATTCTGGAACGGATCGACGCGGCCGACGGCGAGGCAACAATCCGGCGTTTAATCACCTCCAAGATGATTGAGGGCGCCGACCGGAATTCCACAAAGCTCAAATCCCGCCACATGGCGTGGCGATGCCATTGCGGCGCACCGCTTTACGCGCCGCAATCCGGGCCTAATTGCCGAATCCGCGATCGGGGCCCAGGTGTCGATCCATGAGGACGAGCAACGTCGACCCACAGGACGCCGGGGCGGGTGAAGTGCTTGTCGGTTCCAGGTTTATGTCTGGGCCGCAGGAGCATTCGGCGCGGCGACAACAAGGAATGATTCCGTAGTGGTGGCTTCGTCGAATCCCGCGACCGCACCCCGCCACTGGTAGCGGCCCGGGGCAAGTGGCATGCCGCCACCTACGTTGACGCTCAACGGTTGTCGGATTGACGTTCCGTGAATTGTGCCAGGGGGACGGCCAGCCTCGAGCTGCATCTCGAAGCGGAGGGGTTGCGTGCCAACCGGGCCGCGAACGTCAACAGGCTGGCCGTCGTCGTCCAATAGCTCGCAGGTCAGTCGGTGGAGCTGATTGGTTTCGCTCCAATCAATGTCGAGGATGATTACCACGGCAAACGGCGGTAGCGGCGTTCCGATTGTCGTCCATCCCAGCCCAATCGCGTTGACCTTCCCCTTGTCGTCTGTTTGGGCGTAGTCGGCGAGGAACAGTGAAACTTTCACGCCGGCTGGGCAACGTCAGTCCGGGCGGCCGTACTCGTCGATGCCGTCACGTCGGGGACTGATGCCGGCCGCTGCGGAATCATCTCGACGCGGCCCCTCACGTTCATATCGGTAGCAGGAACGAGTGTCGCGCCGCTCAGCCAGAAATTCTGCCCAGGGGTATTCACGGCGACGGATGTGACCGTTTCCACGGGCGTAGCAGACTCCCACATCGCGTGAAATTCATCCGCCGTGGTGTCAGATTCGTCGTAGTCGCCTATTTCATTCGGCATCTGTGCAATTTTCCCCTCGTTACCCATCCTCGGCAATAGCAGTCTTCAGAGCCCATCTTCCCAGGTCAACGTCTACTGGATGGAGAATTATCAATAACGATCTACCCGCCGGTGTGCGACCCATCACAAGGAGGCGCCATCCGCCGTTGTTGGGGTCATTGTGCCAGCGGGCGTTGTGACGTTTGCTGTCGTAACAGACATCCCACACCTCGTCAGCGGTGACGCCGGGCTTTTTCGAGTTGATCTTCGCGTTGACCCACGACGTGATCTCCACGTCGTAGATCGGCACGGACACGCCCCAGTGTCGCACCGGGACGCGACCTATGGGTCACTGCGAGCCGCAAACATGCTCAGCGCCCGATCTCACCGATGGGGATGTGTGCCGTTGGCCGAGGAGTCGGGCCGATATGCAGACTCGGTGCTGATCCTCGCATTCACCGGGTTGCGGTGAGGTGAGGCGATCGCGCTGACCGTCGCTGATGTCGAGTTCCTGAGACGTCGTATCTCGTTGCACCGCAACGCTGTCCAGGTCGGGCAGGACTTCGAGGTTGGGCAGACGAAGGGCAAAGAGAGCCGGACGGTGCCGGTAGCGGCGTCGCTGCTGTCTCCGTTAGCGGTACGGTGCGAGGGTCGCTCGACGGGCGATCTATTGTTTCGAGCGCGGAGCGGCGGGTACCTGAAACGCCCGAGCTATGACTCAACGGGGTGGTTCAATCGGGCGGTCGAACGTGCGCAGGTGCAGAAGAGCACGCCGCACGATTTGCGGCACCCTTGCGCGAGTCTGGCTGTGAGTTCTGGCGCGAATGTCCTTGCGGTGTCACGGATGCTCGGCCACAAAGATCCGAGCATCACGTTGAGGATCTATGCGGATCTTTTCGACGGTGATCTTGATGCGGTGGCCGTCAATCTCGACGTGAGGATCGCAAGGAGTGTCCAAAGCGTGTGCAAAGCACCTGTCGACCGCCGGCGCAAGCGTCGGCAAACCGCGATCTAGCTGCGCTGATGTCTCAGCACGTGCGGTGTCCGAGGGGGGACTTGAACCCCCACGCCCATTAGTAGGGCACTAGCACCTCAAGCTAGCGCGTCTGCCATTCCGCCACTCGGACCGGGACCAATCAATTGGCAGCTAAGGCTATCGGACAGGCGTGCCGGCACTCAAACGGGGAAGCCGACCACGAGCGCCGCGCGGCCGCGGCGGCGTCAATGGTAGGAAAGGTGACTGTGACGGTGCCAGCCGAGACTGCGATCGACGATGTCGTAGACGTTGTCAGCAGGTTGATCCAATTCGACACCACCAACACCGGCGAACTCGAAACCACCAAAGGCGAGGCCGAATGTGCCCGCTGGGTCGCCGCTCAGCTGGAGGACGTCGGCTATCAGGTCGAATACCTGGAGTCCGGCGCGCCCGGACGGGGCAATGTGTTCGCCCGCCTCAAGGGCGCGGACAACTCGCGCGGCGTGCTGCTGATCCACGGGCATCTCGACGTGGTGCCCGCAGAGCCGGCCGAGTGGAGCGTGCATCCGTTCTCCGGCGCCGTCGAGGACGGCTACGTCTGGGGCCGCGGCGCTGTCGACATGAAGGACATGGTCGGCATGATGATCGTCTTAGCCCGCCATTTCCGCCGGACCGGCGTCGTGCCGCCGCGTGATCTGGTGTTTGCCTTCCTTGCCGACGAAGAGAACGGCGGCAAGTACGGGTCGCAGTGGCTGGTGGACAATCGGCCTGACCTGTTCGACGGCATCACCGAGGCGGTCGGCGAGGTCGGCGGGTTCTCGCTCACGGTGCCGCGCCGCGACGGTGGAGAGCGCCGGCTCTATCTCATCGAGACCGCGGAAAAAAGCATGCACTGGATGCGGTTGACGGCCCGCGGCCGACCGGGGCACGGCTCGATGGTCCATGAGCACAACGCGGTCACCACGCTCGCCGAGGCGGTCGCGCGGCTGGGCCGCCACCGTTTCCCGCTGGTGCCGACGGACAGCGTCGTGCAGTTCCTGACGGCCGTCGGCGAGGAGACTGGATACACCTTCGACACCGATTCGGCGGACCTGGACGGCGCCGTCGAGAAACTCGGACCGATTGCCCGCATCGTCAAGGCCACGCTGCGCGACACTGCCAATCCCACGATGCTCAAGGCCGGCTACAAGACCAACGTCGTGCCGGCGAGCGCCGAGGCCGTGGTGGACTGCCGAGTCCTCCCCGGTCGCCTGGCGGCGTTCGAGGCCGAGGTCGACGAGCTGATCGGGCCCGATGTCACGCGTGAATGGATCACCACCCTGCCGTCGTACGAGACGACGTTCGACGGTGACCTGGTCGACGCTATGAACGCGGCGCTGCTTTCCGTCGATCCGGACGCCCGGACGGTGCCGTTCATGTTGTCCGGCGGGACTGATGCAAAAGCCTTCGAACGCTTGGGTATTCGCTGCTTTGGCTTTGCCCCGTTGCGGCTGCCACCCGACCTCGATTTCGCGGCCTTGTTCCACGGCATCGATGAACGGGTACCCGTCGACGCACTGAGATTCGGCACCGAGGTGCTGGCACATTTCCTGACGCACTGCTAGCCGAAAACACGAGAGGGAACGATCATGACGACACCGCCCGACCCTTACGCCGCGCTACCCACGCTGCCGTCGTTTCATCTGGAGTCGGCGTCGATCACCGACGGGCAGTCGTTGGCGACGCCGCAAGTCAGCGGGATCATGGGCGCGGGCGGCGAGGACGTCAGCCCGCAACTGTCGTGGTCAGGGTTTCCCGACGAGACACGCAGCTTCGCGGTGACCGTCTATGACCCGGATGCCCCGACGGCGTCCGGTTTCTGGCATTGGGCGGTGGCCAATCTGCCCGCCTCGGTCACCGAGTTGCCCGCCGGCGCAGGTGACGGCAACACCCTGCCGGGTGACGCCCTGACGCTCGTCAACGATGCCGGGGCGCGGCGCTACATCGGAGCGGCGCCGCCAGCGGGCCACGGACCGCACCGCTACTACGTCGCCGTGCACGCGGTCGATGTCGAAACACTCGACCTGAGCGAAGATGCCAGCCCGGCCTTCCTGGGCTTCAATCTGTTCCAGCACGCGATCGCGCGAGCCGTGATTCACGGGGTTTACGAGCAGAAGTAGGCCGGCTTCGCCGGGCACCGCGGCCGTGCGCCCTCCTCAGGCCCGCTAGGTCGACTGCCCGGACTGTCCCGGGGTCGCGGACCCGACAGCATCGGCCAAAGAGGTGAACCCGCCTGCACGCAGCCGAGCGGCAAGGCCGTCGTGGATGTGTTTGGCCCACAAACCTCCGCCGTAAATGAAGCCGGTGTAGCCCTGCAGCAACGACGCTCCCGCGGTGATCCGGTCCCAGGCGTCGTCGACGGTCTCAATGCCGCCGACGCTGATCAGCGTGAGCCGGTCACCGACACGGCCGTAGAGCCTCCGCAGCACCTCGCCGGCCCGGCGAGCCAGCGGCGGTCCCGAGATGCCGCCGCTGCCCAGTCGATCGACCTCCGGCGTAGCCAGCCCGGCCCGGGACACCGTGGTGTTGGTGGCGACGATGCCGGCTAGACCGAGCTCGACCGCCAGGTCTGCGATGTCGTCGATATCGGTGTCGGCGAGGTCGGGCGCGATCTTCACCAGAACCGGTGCCGAGGTCTCGGCCAGAACGGCGGACAGGATGCCCCGCAGTGACTCGATGCTCTGCAGATCACGAAGGCCCGGCGTGTTCGGCGAGCTCACATTGACCACCAGGTATGCGGCGTTCCGTCCGATCAGCCGGGCGCTGGCCCGGTAATCGTCGGCGGCGTCCCCGGCCGCGGTTGTCTTGGTCTTGCCGATATTGACCCCGATCGGCACGTCGGGCCGGTGGCGGGACAGCCGGTACGCGAGCTCGGCGGCGCCATGGTTGTTGAAACCCATCCGATTGAGCAGAGCGCGGTCGGCTGGCAGCCGGAACAGCCGCGGACCGGGGTTGCCCGGCTGGGCGTGGGCGGTGACCGTACCGACCTCGGCGTAGCCGAACCCCAGTGCGCCCCAGGCTTTGAGACCGGTGCCGTCTTTGTCGAAGCCGGCGGCCAGGCCCACCGGTCCGGGGAAGTGCACCCCGAATACCGTGCTGGCCAGCACCGGGTCGGTCGGCGCCAGCCGAGCGATCAGCTGCCGTCGTACCGGCGCGGCGGCGGCGACGCCGCGCAGCGCGCCGAACACCAGCCCATGGACGCGTTCGGCGGGCACCAGGAACAGCAGCTGGCGCAGCGAGTCGTACATCGCGTTCTCTCCGTCAGCGATCCGGTTGATCGGGCCCGCCGCTGTCGAGACCTACTACGCGAGACTTCTTGCGGCGCAGCAACACCCGTCTACTCCCGTCGGTGTAGAGCCGGACCCGGGTCAACTCCCAGCCGCGGTACTCCGCTTCGATGGACAGTCGAATCGAGGCACTGAGCCTGGTCACCTCCGGCGGAAGACGCAACGGCGCCCACTCGTACTCGTCGGACAACTCGGTGTCCCAACCCGCCGGCATCCGGCCGTGCCGCGCCGCAGTCAACGTGGCCCCGTCGCCGCGTGTTCGATGATCTGAACGCCTCCGCCGTCGCCGGAAACCACATACAACGTGCCCGCCGCATCGTCGAAGGCCAGCGTGTCAGGTTGCCGCAAGGTTGGGTACCGCGCCTTTTCCAGTGGTATTCCGGTCGACAGATCGTAACCAATCACGATATTCGCCGAAGTCTGTGACACCCAAGCCAGCCCGCGGGATCCGATCACGCCGTACGGCGACTGCGCCACTGGGAAGGCCTGACGCAGAATCAACGGGTCGACCCCGAACGCCAACAGCTCACCCCCGCGGGTGTCGATCACCAGCAATCGGCCGGCCGGATCGGCGACCATCGTTGTCGCTCCCTGGCCGGCGCGCAACGATTGCCCGATTCTGCCGTCGGCGCCGACCGTGGTGACCGACGTCTGCCCGCGGTCCAACACCGCGACGATGTTTCCCTGTGCTGCAAGGGAATCGATGCGGGCATGTACATTTGTTCGTTTCCCGCTCGTCGCGCCGGGGGTCAGCGTGTACAGCGTGCCGTCGACGGTGCCCAGCACCAGCGCTCCGTCCAGGCGCCGGGTGATCGCCGTGAAATCGACGTTGTCGGCGTCGCTGACGCTGACCCGCTCGGCCCGTCCAGCTGCCAGATCGACCACGAAATATCCGCCGCGGGTGGGCAGATACGCCGTGCCGTTGTTGTCGCCGGCCAGCCCGGCGGCCGGCCCGGGCAAATCGACGACCCGCTGCGGTGTCTGCGCAGAACCCAGCACGATGAGGCTCGCCGATGCGGCGTCGGTTGATCCAGGAGCCAAAATCACCAGCTGTGCGGTGCGCCCGTCGACGATCGCCGCTTGCGAGCGGCGGTCCAACGGATGGACCACACCCGCCGGAGCCTGCGCGAGAGGCGGGGATTGCGCCGGACGGGCCGGCGGGATCGGAGCCGGTGCCTCGTCAAAGGTCTTAGCCGAACACCCGGCCGCGAGCAGGGCAAATAACAGACCAATGACCTGCAGGCGAGGAGCACAGCCCTGGTGTTTGCGTTGTACTGGCACGGGGTAAGTTTCAGGTGTTCAGGGGGCTCACTGCTACACGGGGGGTGGTCCAACTGACGTTCGATCCTAGGGAACATCGTCGATTTGCACTCGGGTATATTCCGCTTACCGTCGTCGGACGGCGAGGTAGGGTCGCACCGTGAGCGTTGCCGAAAACGGCCAATTCACCGATGGTCAGTTCGTTATCGAGGACATGTGGCTGCGCGTCTTCTCGGCCCGGATGATGGCCAGTGGTTTCGGGCAGGTCGGCGACGGCCGCGGCTTCGCTTTTGCGATCCGAGGGCAGTGGCTGCTGGTCGAGGTGTATCGCCCTCGGCTGCGGGGTCCGGTTCCCCAGCGTGAAGACGTCGTCGCTACGGTTCGGCGCAGGGTCTTCGACGTCAACATCACCGACGAGCGCAGCCTGGCCGCGGCCGTGCGCGACGCGGTAGCCGTCGCACAAGCCTCCGGCTAGCTGCAGCGGCAGCAGCACCCGGTACGGTCGTCGTCGTGACTGCGACGCCGGCGATGTCTTGGTGGCAGGTCGTCGTGCTGGCCGTCGTGCAAGGTCTCACCGAGTTCCTGCCGGTATCCTCGTCGGGCCACCTGGCGATCGTGTCGCGGGTCTTTTTCAGTGGAGACGCCGGTGCGTCGTTTACTGCGGTAACGCAATTGGGCACCGAGGCCGCGGTGCTGGTGTACTTCGCCCGGGACATCGTCCGGATCGTCAAGGCGTGGTTTAAGGGTCTGCTGATCGCAGCGCATCGCACCGCGGATTACCGGTTGGGCTGGTACGTCATCGTCGGCACAATCCCGATTTGCGTCCTCGGTCTGTTCTTCAAAGACGAGATCCGTTCCGGCGTCCGCAATCTGTGGGTGATCGCCACGGCGCTGGTGCTGTTTTCGGCGGTGATTGCCCTAGCCGAGCGCTGTGGCCGGCAAACCCGCGATATTGACCAGCTGACCTGGCGTGATGCAATCGTCGTCGGCATCGCCCAGACGTTGGCTCTGGTGCCCGGGGTGTCCCGATCGGGGTCGACCATCAGCGCGGGACTGTTTCTCGGTCTCGAGCGTGAGTTGGCGGCCCGGTTCGGATTCCTGCTGGCCATTCCGGCAGTGTTCGCCTCCGGGTTGTTCTCGCTGCCAGACGCCTTCCATCCGGTGCTGGAGGGAATGAGCGCGACAGCTCCGCAGCTGCTGGTGGCGACCGTGATCGCGTTCGTGGTCGGCCTGGCCGCGGTGACGTGGTTTCTGCGATTTCTGCTGCGCCACAGCATGTATTGGTTCGTCGCCTACCGGGTGGCGGCCGGCGCGGCAGTGCTGATCCTGTTGGCATCCGGGGTGGTGAGGGCGACGTGACCCTGCTGTTGCTGCGGCACGGCCGGTCCACATCCAACACCGCGCACGTGCTGGCCGGCCGCACCGAAGGCGTCGAGCTCGACGACAAAGGTCGCCGGCAAGCCGCGGAGCTGGTCGAGCGGGTCGGTGAGCTGCCCATCCGGGCGGTGGTGTGCTCACCGCAACTGAGGTGTCGGCGCACCGTCGAGCCGCTCGTCGACGCGCTGGGCGTCGAGTTGAGCGTCGACGACCGATTCGCCGAGGTCGACTACGGCGAATGGACGGGCCGCAAACTCGGCGATTTGTTCAAGGAGCCGTTGTGGGCCGTGGTCCAGGCTCATCCCAGCGCGGCGGTGTTTCCCGGCGGCGAAGGGCTGGCCGAGGTGCAGAATCGCGCTGTTGCCGCGGTTCGCGAGCACGACGCGCGGCTGGCCGAGCGGCACGGCGGCGACGTGCTGTGGGTGGCGTGTACTCACGGCGATGTCATCAAGGCGGTCGTCGCCGACGCGCTTGGCTTGCATTTGGACGGCTTCCAGCGAATTTCCGTCGACCCGGCATCGATCAGTGTGATCCGTTACACCCGCCATCGCCCGTTCGTGTTGCACGTCAACCACACCGGCGCGCGGCTGACGAGCGCATTGATACCTGCTCCGGCATCCAACGGTGACACGCCGCCCGACGATGGCGTCGTCGGCGGCTCCACTGACTGAGTTACGACTCAGCTGCGACTGCCGGTATTTTGGAACTGCCATGTCTCGTGCGATCCATGTATTCCGCTCACCCGACCGATTCGTCGCCGGGACCGTTGGCCACCCCGGAAATCGAACCTTTTATCTCCAAGCAGTGCACGAAGCCCGGGTGGTGTCAGTGGTATTGGAGAAACAGCAAGTAGCGGTGCTCGCCGAGCGCATCGGTGCCCTGCTGGTGGAGGTCAACCGCCGGTTCGGCACCCCGGTTCCGCCGGAAACCGCCGAGGTTGAAGACCTCAGCCCGTTGATCACGCCGGTCGACGCAGAATTCCGGGTAGGGACGATGGGTCTGGGCTGGGATTCCGAGGCTCAGACAGTGGTCGTCGAGCTGCTGGCCGTCAGCGACACCGAGTTCGACGCGTCCGTGGTGCTCGACGACACCGACGAGGGTCCCGACGCCGTGCGAGTGTTCCTGACGCCGGAGTCGGCGCGGGCGTTCGCTACCCGATCCAACCGCGTCATCTCGGCGGGCCGCCCGCCGTGCCCGTTGTGCGAAGAACCGCTGGACTCCGAGGGACACATCTGTGCACGGACCAACGGCTACCGACGCAGCGCGTTCCTCGGGCCCGACGATGACACAGAGGCCTGACGGTCGGGAGGTCCTGCGGCGCGGCGAGCTGACGGTCCTGGGACGCATCCGGTCGGCGAGCAACGCCACCTTCTTGTGCGAAGCGACGCTGGACGATCACACCGTGCACTGTGTGTACAAGCCGGTGTCCGGCGAGCAGCCGCTGTGGGACTTTCCCGACGGCACTCTGGCCGGTCGCGAGCTCAGTGCATATCTAGTGTCGACACATCTGGGCTGGAACATAGTGCCCTACACCATCATTCGTCACGGGCCCGCCGGTCCTGGCATGCTGCAGCGTTGGGTGGACCAACCTGGAGACGCGCCCGATTCAGACCCGGGACCCGAACTCGATCTGGTCGACCTCGTTCCGGCCGACCGGTTGCCACCCGGCTATCTTCCGGTGTTGCGAGCCTACGACTATGCCGGCGATCCGGTCTCGCTGGTGCACGCCGACGACCTTCGACTGTGGCGCATGGCGGTGTTCGACGTTCTCGTCAACAACGCCGACCGCAAGGGCGGCCACATACTGCGGGGCGTCGACGGCGACGTTTACGGAGTCGACCACGGGCTGTGCCTGCATGGCGAAGACAAGCTGCGCACGGTGCTGTGGGGCTGGGCCGGCAAATCCGTCGACGACAGCATGCTGGAGAAGGTGTCCTGCCTGCTCGACGGGCTGGCCGGCTCGCTCGGGGAGGCGCTGGCCGAGCACATCACCAGCGCCGAGGTCGCGGCGCTACGGCTGCGTGCCCGCGCGCTGCTGAAGAATCCGGTGATGCCCGGCCCGGACCGGCACCGTCCGATTCCCTGGCCCGCGTTCTGACGTAGCCTGCGGTGCTATGCCGCGTTCATTCGAGTTATCGGTGGACTCGCCGGCCCGCGTCGAGCACATACTCTCGGCGTTCGGCGACGCTCAATACTGGAAATCGCGGTTGGCCGCCTTCGACAATGGCACTGCCACCCTGAATGGGTTGACGGTCGACGCCGGCGGGGTTGTCACAGTGGCCCTCACAGTCAGCCTTTTCGCCAACCGGTTACCAAAAGTGATCACCGCGCTGACGCCCGGCGACCTGGAGATGGCGCGCACCGAGACCTGGCACTCGATCGGCGATGGTCAAGCCCGCGGGACGATCGAGGTCGCGGTTCCCGGAGCGCCGGTGACCGCGCTCGGGAAGGTGCTGTTGACCCCGCTAACTAGTGGTTCGCGACTGAAATTCAGCACCACGGTGAAGGTAGATATTCCATTGATCGGCGGCCAGGTCGAGAACTTCATCCTCGGTCGACTCGGTGACGAAATCAGCGCAGTACAGCGTTTCACCAACGTCTGGATCTCGGAAAACCGC